>Ga0302325_10023043_pt1 | contig 13000 bp, 9 predicted proteins | sample Palsa_T0_2_FD_201948 | JGI IMG/M metagenome (GOLD analysis project Ga0302325, IMG submission 201948) | Peat permafrost microbial communities from Stordalen Mire near Abisko, Sweden - Palsa_T0_2 | ecosystem: Environmental > Terrestrial > Soil > Palsa > Peat permafrost | place: Sweden: Abisko... | reverse complement strand
AGTAGATCCGGCTCTTGCGCGGGCGCTTGAGGAACTCCTCCTTCATGATCTCGTGCCAGAGCTCGTCGACCTCCTGGACCTTGGTGAAGAAGCGATGACCGCCGAGATCGAAGCGGTAGCCGTTGCGCACCTGGGTGCGGGCGATCCCGCCGACATGCTCTGAGGACTCGAGCACGATCACGGGCTTGCCCTGCTTGGCGAGCAGATAGCCCGCAGTCAGACCGGCCGGGCCGGCGCCGAGCACGAGAACTGGGTGCTCGGAGGTGATCGTGTCAGCGGCGGGGTTGGTGTCGGTCATCGCCTCTAGCTCTCAGGTGTCTTGCGGGGCTGTGGTTTCGGACGGTCAGCGGGCTTTGCGGTACAGCACCGCGCTGCTGGCCACGCAGCACGCGCTCGGGTAGTTGGCCGGCGCGACCGCGACTGCAGCGAGCGTTCCGTCGGCCACGTCCTGGTCCAGGATCTGGCCCCACTGCGCGGCACGCCGCCGGACGAGCTGCGCCCACGGGGCCTTCCAGTTCATCACGCCCTCGGTCAGTGGACGCACGACCAGAACCTGCTGGCCAGGTTTGAGGCTAGCAACGACGCCCCCGATCGTCGCCGACGGCGCGGCCTTCTGCAGCCGCTCATAGGCGTCTGACCAGTTCATCACGCTCGGTCTGGAGAGCGCTCCCAGCGTGGTCGACCAGCGCAGTCCCGTCGGCAGGTAGTAATACGCCAGCGGCGCCTGCTCGGGCTGCGCGACCGCGACCACGTCGCCCTGGTGCAGCAGCGGACCCATCTGTGCGGCGACCTCCTGCATGTCGGACTTGTGGCCGGGCGCGAACGAGCCGGGGTTGGCGCAGAACGCGACGGTCAGCGCGACCGCGATCACGCCGACGACCCGCGCCCGCGCGGACGCGAGCGCGGCCAGCAGCAGGATCGGGGCGACCATCACGCCGAAGTAGCGCGTCACCCAGGTCGGGCCGGCGACCGAGCCGACCCGCGCCAGCAGGATGCCGAGCACCGTCAGCACGATCAGGCCCCAGATCGTCACCGCCTCGGGCGAGCGGCGCCGTGCGGCAACCATCAGCGGCGCGCAGCCGACCAGCAGCGACACCAGCAGCGTCACGTCGACCCGGTCGCCGCCGGTGATCTGGCTCGGCAGCGCGGCGCCGACGATCGGCGCGTAGTGCCAGGGCGAAGTGTCGTGGCCGATCTGGTGGATCGTCGTCGGCAGCCATGGCAGGTAGAAGAGGGCCACGCCGACGATGCAGATCGCCGCGTCGCGCACGAACCCGGCGCGCAGCTCGGCGGAGCCCAGCCAGTACACGACGCCCAGCGCGCAGACCGCGCCGAACGCGTACAGCCCGGCCGTCGCCTGCGTGTAGAGCATCGCCTCCAGGCCGATCCCGAACAGCCACAGGTACCGCCGGCGGCGGTACACGAACCCGTGCACGAACCCCGCGGTGGTCAGCAGCGACAGCAGCACGAGCAGTTCGTACGGCTGGGCCTCCTCGGCGAACTGGGTCATGTAGGCGCTGAACGCGAACAGGACCGCGGCGAAGATCCCGGCGCGCCGGCCGCCGAGGCTCCATCCCAGCCACATCGCCGCCGGGATCGCCAGCAGCGCGAACAGCTCCGACAGCCAGTGCGCGTCCGAGCTGGTGGACCCGAGCACGTCGATCCAGAAGTGCAGCAGCACGTAGTAGAGCGGCGAGCCGCCGCCGCCGCGGACGAGCCCGGGCAGGTCGCCGAGCGAGTGCTGCGCGATGCCGACCGCGATCCCCTCGTTGAACCACAGCTGGCCCGACAGCTGGCGCGTGCGCAGCACCGCCGAGACCACCATCAGCACGAGCACGATCCCGCCGATCGACAGCCACGTCGGCAGTCGGTGAAACCACGCGGGCGCGTGCACCTCACGAACCGGCGGGATGCCGATCAGCTGGCTGAGCGGGCGGTGTGGACGAGTGGCGGTGGACATGGTGAGCGGGCGGTCAGCTGGGGCGGCGGGCGCCCGGAGATCGGGCTACTTCGACAGCTTCTGGAAGAGCACGGCGCTGTTGGCCACACAACACGCGCCCGGATAGTTCAACGGCGCGGTCGCGACCTGGCGCAGCACGCCGTCGGACACATCCTTGGCGAAGATCGCGCCCCACTGTGCCGAGCGGCGTCTGACCCACACCGTCCACGGCGCCTTCCAGTTCTGCGCGCCCTCGGTCAACGGGCGCACGAACAGCAGTTGCTGGCCGGGGCGCAGCTCCGAGACCAGCCGGTCGGCGGTCTGCCGCGGGTCGGTGCGTTTGATGGCGTCCAGCGCGTTGACCCAGTTCATGTAGGTCGGGTCCGAGATCGCCCCGCGGGCCGTGTTGGCGAATCGCAGGCCGCCGGGCAGGTAGTACCAGGTGAGCGTCGTCTGCTCGGGCTGGCCGGAGACGACCAGATCGCCCTTGTGCAGCAGCGGTCCCATCGTCGCCGCGACGTAGCGCATGTCCGATTTGTGCTTGGGCGCGAACGCGTACGGGTTGGCCAAAAACGCGCACGACAGCGCGATCGCGACGATCCCCAGCAGCCGCGCGCGTGAGCAGCCCCAGGCGAGAAGGAACAGCATCGCGCCGATCACCGGGGCGAAGTACCGCGGCGCCCAGGCCGGATTGACCTGCGACAGGACCCACGCCACCGCCAGCACCGCGATCGGCAGCAGGATCAGCGTGAACACCTTGGTCGCCTCGGGACTGCGCCGCTGCGCGCGGGTGAACAGCGGCGCCAGCCCGATCGCGGCCGCCAGCACCAGCACCAGCGTGATCTTGTCGCCGCCGAGCACGTTGCGCGAGATCTGAACCGGCGCGCCGAACCGCGGCGGCGTGTCCCACGGGGCGGCCGTGTGGGCGATCTGGAACAGCAGCGTCGGCGCCCACGGCAGGTACAGAACCCCCGCGGCGACGTAGGTCATGACCGCGTCGCGCAGCAGCAGCATCCGGTCGCGACCGGTACGCACCAGCAGCGACGGGATCAGCGAGATCGCCGAGCCGATGAAGAAGAACGTGCCCCACGAGTGCGTGTAGAGCATCGCCAGCAGCACCGCGCCGAACGCGAACAGCCAGCGCCGCCGCCGCTCGACGAACCCGAGCAGGAAGAACGTCGTCGCCAGCACGCCCCAGAGCCCCATCAGCTCGTACATGCGCGTCTCCTGCGCGTACGACGTCAGCCACGCGTTGAACGCGAACAGGATCGCCGCCATCACCCCGGCGCGGCGCCCGAACAGCCTCCATGCGCCCCAGCCGCCGGCGGGGATCGTCAGGATCCCGAACAGGACCGACAGCGAGTGGGTGGCGTCGACCGAGTCGCCGAACGCCTGCATCCACAGGTGCAGCAGCATGTAGTAGAGCGGCGGGTTGCCGTCGTAGCGCAGCACGTGGGGGATCTTGTCCAGCGGGTGTAGCGAGATCCCGGTGGTGATCGCCTCGTCCATCCAGTACTGACCGTTGAGGTACCGCGTGCGCATGAACGCCGACAGCGCCATCAGCGCGATCAGGCCGGCCGTCACCCACAGCCAGGTGGGGATCCGGCGAATCCACGCCGGGGTCCGCGGCTCATAGGCGGAGTCGGGCAGCCCGGGCCGTTGCCCGAGCTCGGGCTGCGGTGCGGTGATCGTCGCCATCAGCGGTGGCCCGGTGCGCTCATGACGTGCGTGTGCTCGTGGGTAGGCAGTGGGTGAACATGTGGATCGGGCCGGCGGTCGCGACGTAGCGATAGTGGACGTGCGGCCACCAGCTCAGGTACGGCAGCAGTGAGGCCGAGCGCGTGTCCCGCGTCTGGAGGATCACGTTCGGGGCGGCACCGGGTGACTGGCCCGGTGAAGGTGGAGCACCGATGTACGCCGTGCGCGTGTTGAGGTAATAGGCGACCATCGGAACCTGGAAGCCCTCGGTCATCACATGGCCGCAGGCGAGCACCCGCCTCGGGCCACCGTACTGCGTGATCAGCTTCTCCATGCCGGTTCGCAGCTGTGCCTGGTAGTTGAGCGAGCCGTGCGTGGCCGGCAGCGAGATCAGCTTCGAGCCGATGAAGTTGGGCGCGAACACGAAGACCGCGGCGACCAGCGCGCTGGCACCGACCATGAGCCCCGCGCCCGCGGCGGCCGAGGCCCGGCGCGTGAGGCGGATCCCGACGTACCCGAGCCCGATCGCCAGCCAGCCGAGCCCGACCGCGCCGCACAGGTCGACGAGCGCGTCGCCGAGCACCAGGTAGCGACTGTTGCCCGAGAAATGAGCCTGAGTCTCGATCGCGATGATCAAGAACCAGGCCAGCCCGCCGAAGCCGCACACGGCGGCCGCCGACAGCGCCCGCGTCCGTGGCTGGCGCAGCGCCGCACGCCAGCCGACGCGGCGGTGGCCACGCCACAGCACCGCCACCAGGCCGATGACGAGCAGCACTGCGAACAGCTTGAGCCGCAGCAACATCGTCCGCCAGGCCTCCTGCTTGAGCTCGGCCCAGAGCGGGAACTTGGCGTAGGCGAGACTGTTGGCGCGCGGGTTGGTGGCGCGCTCGACGCTCGAGCCGAAGTGGCCCGAGCCCCAGTAGACCGGCAAGAACCAGAGGATCGGCTGGAGCACGGCGAGGACGACGATCGTCACGCGGAAGCGAGGGTCGCGCCAGAACAGCCACAGCCCGTAGACCCCCCAGAACGCCCACACCTCCGGCCGGTCGAGCGCGACGAAGAAGCCGACGACGAACGCCTGGCGCGGCTTGCCGTCGAGATGACGCTCGATCGCCACCAGCATCAGCGCGGTCGCCAGCCCCTCCGAGTACCCCAGTGCGTTGGATGACAGGTAGAACTCGGTACCCGTGAAGACGAGCGCGATCGCCGCGATCAGCCCCGCAAGCACCGCCGGCACGATCGTCAGCAGCCGGCTGGACGACGGCTCCACGTAGGACGCGGCGAGCTGGCGGGTGAGCCGGTAGCCGAGCCGGAACACCATCACCGCGCCCGCGAGCGTGCCGGCGCGGGCGAACACCAGCCAGATGTTCGGGGCAGCGTGACCGAACAGCGCGGCCGGGATCGTGACGATCATCGGCAGCGGCTTCCACGACGTCCCGTACTGGTTCAGATGGAAGTTGAGGTGGATGATCCCGCGCCCCCAGTCCGTCCAGGACCAGGGGTCATAGCTCGGCGTCGAGGGGATCAGCAGCGATACCGCGCCGATCACCAGCGAGACGACGGTCAGCGCCAGGTAGAAGTTGCGACTGCGCAGCAGCGGATGCGTCTCGGCCTCGAGCCAGGCCCTGGGCTCCCATTGCCCGTGCGACCGGACGTCGGCGAGCTCGGGGATCTCGGTCGTCGAGGCGGTCATCGCGTCAGCCGGAGACTCCGAGCGAGACGCAGCTCTCGACCTCGCCGGCGAGCTTGGCGGGCGCCTCGTTCGGGTACACGTCCGCCGCGCCGATCGCCTCGGCCCCCTGGTTGAAGCCCTGGATCTGCTTGCCCTGGGCGATGCCGGGAGTCGCGTAGAAGACGACCGTCGGTCCCGACGGCTTGGTCCCGACCTGGAACGCCGGCAGCCCGTCGACCGTCTCCTCGTGGATGTCGGTCACGTGGTCGGAGCGCAGGCAGGCGATGTGCGTCGTCCGTGGGTCGTTGAGACCTTTTCTCGCCTGGGCCGCCGCCTGCGGAGTCCCCGCCACCGGTTTGGTGGTCGAGCCGCAGGCCGACAGCGCAAGCGCGACGGCAACCACGGCCGCCGCAAACCTCGCGATGCGCATGGCGCCAGAGGGTAGAGGATGATTTGGCGGTGATCGCAGTAGCCACTCTGAGCGGCGCGGCGCCGCGGACGGGCGTCGTGCTCGTCGCCGCGTTGGCCGCGATCGTGCTGCTGGTCACGCGGGGTGGGCGGGATCGGGTCTGTGCGGCCGCGATGCTGGCGGCGCTGGCGCTGGCGCCGATCTTGCTGCTGGCCGATATCTGGAACTCCTCGCAGCTGCGGTTCGTGCACCGACACCCCCTGTACGCGGTCGTCGCCGCGGTGTTCGCGCTCGCGGCGCTGGCCGCGGTCGCCGTGCTGATGCGCCGCCGGCCGCAGGCGTTTCCGTTGCTGGCGGTGCTGGCGCTGCCGTTCCGGGTTCCGATCTCGACCGGCGGCAACACGTCCAACCTGCTGGTCCCGCTGTACTTCGTCGTCGCGGCCGGCGCGCTCGCCTGGCTGGTACCGGCGCTGATCACGGGCGTGTCGGGCTCGTCGGGTGACCGCGAACGTGGCGGCAGCCAGGGACCGGACCCGCCGCTGCTGGCCTGGGTCGACCGGCTGCTGGCGCTGGTCATCGTCCTCTACGGGCTGCAGGCGATCTACTCCACCTCGCACGGGTCGCCGAGCGGGTTCGAGGTCGCGTTGCAGAACATGGTGTTCTTCTACGTGCCGTTCGCGCTGCTGTACCGCCTGCTGCGCGAGGTGCGCTGGACCTCGGAGCTGCTGCGCGGTTGTCTGGCGATCACGGTCGTGCTGGGGCTGATCTTCTCGATGATCGGGTTCGGCGAGTACGCCACCAAGACGATCATCCTCAACTCCAAGCTGGTCGCGGCCAACGATCTGCACACGTACTTCACGGTCAACTCGGTGTTCTTCGACCCTGACATCTTCGGCCGCTATCTCGCGCTGACGATGGTCCTGCTCGGTGCCTCGCTGCTGTACCGGTTCCCGCGGCGCGAGCAGACGGCCGCGGTCGGGGCGCTGGTCGTGCTGTGGGCCTGCCTGGTGCTGACGTTGAGCCGCTCCAGCCTCGGCGCGCTGCTGGTGGGCATGGCGATCCTCGCCGCGCTGCGCTGGCGGCCGTCACGGGCGCTGTATGTGGCGGTCGCGGTGATCGCGGTCGGCGCCGCCGTGGTGGCGCTGACGCCGACCACGTTCGGCCTCAACCAGGGGCTCAACGGCGCCTCCAGCGGACGCGGCGGTCTCGTCTCAGGCGGTCTGCATCTGTTCGGCGACCGACCGCTGCAGGGCTGGGGGTCGGGCTCGTTCGTGCAGGAGTACCGCGTGCACAACCGCGGCGCCGGCGAGCTTTCGGCGTCGCACACGATCCCGATCACGATCGGCGCCGAGCAGGGGGTGATCGGCCTGCTGCCGTACATCGCGCTGGTCGTCTGCGCGCTGGTCTGCCTGGTCCGCGGCGCCCGCGGCGATCCCGTCCGCGCTGCCCTGGCGGCCGCGTTCGGCGCGCTGATCTTCCACACGATGCTGTACGCGGACTTCCTGGAGGATCCGACCACCTGGGCGCTGCTGGGGATCGGCATGGCGCTCGCCGCCGACGGCCGCCGAGCGCAGGCCAGCGCTCAGATGCGCTTGGCGAGCGACACCTCGGCCGCGCGCTCGGGGTCGGTCAGTGCCTCGAGCGCCGCCTCGTAGGTCGGCAGCGCCAGCACCGAGCCGTCGCGGTCAAGCAGCAGGTACCGGTCGCAGCGACGCAGGAACGCCCGGTCGTGGGAGACCGCGACGACGGTGCCGGTGAACCCGTCGAGCGCCCGCTCCAGCGCCTCGCAGGAGTCCGCGTCGAGGTTGTCGGTCGGCTCGTCGAGGAGCAGCAGGTTGGCGCCCTCCAGCTCCAGGATCAGGATCTCCAGGCGGGCCTTCTCGCCGCCGGAGAGCAGCTCGAATGGGCGCCGCGCCGCCTCGGCCAGCCCATAGCGGGCGAGCGCGGCCATCGCCACCCGCAGCTCGCCGCGGCGCTCGGAGACGATCTCCAGCACGCCGCGCCCGGCGAAGTCCGCGCGCGTCTGCAGTTGGGTGAAATGGCCCACCTGTACCCGCGGGCCGATCACCAGCTCCCCGGCGTCGGGCGGCCGATCGCCCACCAGCACCGCCATCAGCGAGCTCTTACCGGTCCCGTTGGGGCCGATCAGCCCGACCCGCTCGCCGAAGTGGATCTCGTCGGAGAACGGCTCGACGAGCCCATCGATCGCGACCGCGCGCAGCGCCAGCACGATCCGGGCCGAGTCGCCACCCCGGATCCGGACCGCGATCGTCTGGTCGGTCACCGGCGCCGGTGGTGGCCCGCCAGCCCGAAACCGGTTCCAGCGGCTCTCGATCGCGTCGGCGCGCTTGGCCCAGTCGGGCGCATAGCGGGCCCGTTCCTTGAACGTCTTCATCAGCCGGTACAGGCGCCGCTCCTCCTCGTGCCAGCGCTTGACCGCGTCCCCGAGCCGGCGTTGGCGGTCCTCACGGGCCTGGGCGTAGCTTGCGTAGGACTGGCCGTGCACCCAAGCGCCCGAGCCCTCGAGCGTCACAATCGAGTCGACCGCCGCCGCCAGCACCTCGCGGTCGTGCGAGATCATCAGGATCGTCTTGCGTGAGCCGCGGACCCGGCGCTCCAGCGTGACCTTGGCGGGGACGTCGAGGAAGTTGTCGGGCTCGTCGAGCAGCAGCACGTCGGCGTCTGAGCCGAACAGCAGCTCGAGCACCAGCTGCTTGCGCTCGCCGCCGGAGAGCGTCCGGGCCGGGCGGTCGGCGAGCTCGGAGAACGGCGCGCCGGCGATCTGGCGACAGCATGCGTCCCACCGTCCCTCCAGCTCGTAGCCGCCGAGCGACGAGTAGTCGGCGATGACCGCTCCGAGCCGCATGCCGGCGCTGTCATCGCCGGTCGCGAGCTGGGTCTCGAGCGCGAGCATGCTCTCGCCGGCGCGCCGCAGCGCCGACGGCGCCAGCGTCAGCAGCAGCTCCCGCACCGTCAGATCCCCGTCGCCCAGCCCGACGTCCTGGGGCATGTAGCCGACCAGGCCGCCGGTCGCGCCGTCGCCCTCGTCGGCGGTCAGCTCGCCGGCCAGGATCTTCAGCAACGTGCTCTTGCCGACTCCGTTGGCGCCGATCAGCCCGGCGTGCCGGCCCGGCGACAGCCGGAACGACACCTCGGAGAACAGCAGCTCGCCGCCGGGGTGGGCGTACGCGAGTCCCGAGACGGCGATATGGCTCACGAACGCATGCTTGCAGGCCGGCGCAGGGGGCAGCGGGGAGCTTTATGCACCGTGGAGGTGCAAAAACTTCCCCGCTGACGGAGCGGCGTGGGCTACAGCGGCGTCGTGTAGGCCGCGCTGATCCCGCCGTCGACCAAGAACTCGGTCGCGTTGACGTAGGAGGACTCGTCGGAGGCCAGGAACAGCACCGCGTTGGCGATCTCGTTCGCCTCGGCGAACCGGCCCATCGGCACATGGACCAGGCGCCGCTGCGCCGCGACCCGGTCAGAGGCGAACAGCTCACGCAGCAGCGGCGTGTCGACCGGCCCGGGGCACAGCGCGTTGACGCGTACGCCCTGCTTGGCGAACTCGACGCCGAGCTCACGGGACATCGCCAGCACCCCGCCCTTACTCGCCGTATACGAGATCTGCGAGGTGGCCGAGCCCATCACCGCCACGAACGAGGCGGTGTTGATCACCGACCCGCCGCCACCGTCGACCAGGTGGGGGATCCCGTGCTTGCAGCAGAGGAACACGCTGCGCAGGTTCGTCGCCTGCACGCGCTCGTAGGCCGCAAGCGCCGTCTCGGTCACCGACGCGTCGTCGGTCGGCGAGATACCCGCGTTGTTGAACAGCACGTCGATCCGACCGAACCGCTGCTTCGCCGTGAGATAGATCGATCTCACGTCGTCCTCGGAGGTGAGGTCGGCGGTCAGCGACAGCGCGCCGACCGAGTGCTCCAACAGGTCGACGCCGACCACGGTTGCGCCCTCGCGCTCGAACACCGCGGCGGTCGCCGAGCCGATCCCGCCGGCGGCGCCGGTGATCACGCAGACCTTGCCCTCAAGGCGGCTCATGAGGTGCCCAACTCGATTGCCTCCTGCTCGTCGTCGAATTCGATCACCACGGCCACGGGGCCTGAGGCGATCACCTCAGATGGGCTGGGCATCGGGATCGATGACGGTCACCCCGTCGTCGGCGAACTGGATCGTGTTCACCGGGCCGGTGAACGTACGTCGTGCCGAGATCAGATACCACGCCGTGACCGCCACCATCACGCCGATCGTGACCAGGGGCGCGTAGTTGACCGAGCCCCAGCTGAAGCCCTTCTTGAAGTACACGGCCTGCGGGTTGGTGACCGGCAGGCAGAAGATGATCACGCACAGCGCCACCCAGACGACGGCGATCGGATTGATCCATTTGTACTTGTTGCCCAGCGTCCACGGGCCCGGTTGGAACCGGTCGCCCATCCGCCAACGCAGGAACACCGGGATCGTATAGGCGATGTAGAGCCCGATCACCGCGATCGAGGTAACGGCGAAGAACGCCACCGGGATCCCGGCCGAGTTGGGGAAGTAGGCGGGGATCGTGACCACCAGCGCCATCACGCAGACGAACAGGACGGCGAACGTCGGCGTGCCGTTGGATCCCAGCCGCCGCCACAGGCCATGTCCCGGGATCGCGCCGTCGCGGGAGAACGCGAACGTCATCCGCGATGCGCTGGTCACGCACGCCATCCCGCAGAACAGCTGACCGATCGTCGAGATCAGCAGCACGGCCTTGGCCGCGGCGCTGCTCAGCGCCGTCTCCAGGATCGCCACGGCCGGGAAGCTGGCGCCGGAGATCGCCGAGATGTGGGCCTTCTGCACAGCGAAGGTCAGCGCCAGCAGCAGCAGCCAGCCGATCACGGCCGAGTAGAAGACCGACCGCCAGACGCCCTTGGGCGCCGATTCCGCGGCTCCGGTCGTCTCCTCGGAGACGTGTGCGGAGGCGTCGTAGCCGGTGATCGTGTACATCGTCAGCAGGAAGCCGAGCGGGAGCACGTAGAACCAGTACATGCCGTGGCTGAAGGTGCCGAACGCGCGACCGGTGAACACGTAGGAGAAGCTCGCGTGATGGCTCGGCACCGCGATCAGCAGGACGATGATGACCGCCACCCCGACCACGTGCCACCACACCGAGACGCCGTTGAAGATCGACACGAGATGGCCGGAGAAGATGTTGACCAGGCCGTGGATCAGCAGGATCAGCGCGAACAACACGAACACCACGTGGGCGCCGTAGTGGATGTTGGTCGACGCGAAGTTGAACACGAAATGGACGTCGTAGAGCGACAGCAGCGCGCTCAGGAAGCTCGCGGCGGCGTAGTCGACCGAGGCGACCACCGCAATCAGCCCGATCAGGTTGAACCACCCGGTGAACCAGCCCCAGCCGGCGCCCCCCAGCTTGGAGGCCCAGTAGTAGATTCCGCCCGCGGTCGGGAACGCCGAGGCCAGCTCCGACATCGAGAACGCGACGCACAGGACCAGGCAGCTGATCACCGGCCAGCCGATCGAGATCGCGACCGGACCGCCGTTGTTGAAGGCCTGCCCGTAGCTGGTGAAGCAGCCGGCGAGGACCGAGATGATCGAGAACGAGATCGCGAAGTTCGAGAAGCTCGACCAGCCGCGCCTGAGCTCCTGGGCGTACCCCAGCTCGGCCAGCCGGCGCTCGTCGCCTGACAATTCGCTTGCGGTGCCGCTCATCCCGCCTCCTCGCTAAAGGTCTGGTATCCGGTCCTTCATCGCTCAGGGATTCTCCCTGAGAGCCGCACCCCCGATCAAGGGCCCGGCGGACAATTTTCGCTGTCCAGACAGGCGGCCCTACGCGTCTGGCATCAGGCCCGCCAGCACGTGCTCGGTACCGCGCGTGTGCTCTGCCATCTCGCGTCCGGCGCCGCTCGCGTCGTGGCGGCGCAGGCACTCCACCAGCCGTCGGTGCTGATCGTTTGAGACGTCGAGCACTTCGGGCGGATGGGCGATGTTGGCGATCAGGCTGCTCATCGAGCCCTGGATCTCCGTCATCCGCGCCACCAGCCGCGCGCTGCCGGTGAGCTCGGCGATGCCGATGTGGAGCCGCACGTCGAGATGGCGGTATGCGGGGAAGTCGTGCAGCGCAGCGTCCATCCCGAGCACGAACCGCTCCAGCGCGTCGATCGAACGCTCGTCGGAACGCTCGGCCGCCAGCTGCACGATCCCGATCTCGATCGCCCGGCGGTCGTCGCAGACGTCGTGCCAGTTGGCCAGCAGGTCGGCCGAGGGCGGCGTCGCGGGCGGCAGCGGGTCGGCCACGAACGTGCCGCCGCCGCGGCCGCGCAGCGCGTGCACGCGGCCGCTCTGCCCCAGCGCGATCAACGCCTGGCGCAACGTCGACCGCGCGATCCCGAACCGCTCGCACAGCTCTCGCTCGGCCGGGAGCCGCGTCCCGGGCGGCAGCAGCCCGAGCTTGATCGCCGTGCCCAGGCGGTCGACGGTCTCCTCGAATGCCGTCTGCGATCGGACCGGCGCGAACACGACGTCGAGCGAGCCTCCGGTCGGCGGCGTGGCGGCGTCTCCGATCGCCGTCGCGTACTCACTGCCCTCCATGTCGGGACCTTACCCGCAGCTCCGCGGATGTGAATCGCACGCCGAGGCGGCGGCGCCTACAGACGCTCGAAGCCGCGGGCCCGCTCCCAGTCGGTGACGGCCGCCTCGAACGCGTCGAGCTCGACGTCGGCCGCGTGGACGTAGTGGTCGACGACTTCGTCGCCGAACGCCCCGCGGGCGATCTCAGAGCCGTCGAACAGGTCCCGCGCCTGGCGCAGGGTCGTCGGCAGGCGCGGCTTGTCGGTCGCCTCGTATGCGTTGCCCTCGTACGCGGGCTCGAGCTCGAGCCCGTGATCCACGCCGTGCAGACCGGCCGCGATCAGCGCCGACAGCGCCATGTACGGGTTCAGGTCCGATCCGCCGGCGCGGTTCTCGAACCGCAGCGCCGGGCCGTGGCCGACGACGCGCAGCGCGCAGGTGCGGTTGTCGTTGCCCCACGCGATCGTCGTCGGCGCGAACGAGCCGGCCGCATAGCGCTTGTAGGAGTTGATGTTCGGGGCCAGCAGCAGCGTCAGCTCACGCAGGCACGCCAGCTGGCCGGCGAGGAACGATTCGAACATGCCGCGGTCAGTGGCGAACACCATCGGGCCGTCGATCTCCGACAGCGAGAAGTGGATGTGGCAGGAGCTGCCCTCGCGCGCGTCGTACTTGGCCATGAACGAGATCGCCATCCCCTCCTGAG
>Ga0302325_10023042_pt1 | contig 13000 bp, 10 predicted proteins | sample Palsa_T0_2_FD_201948 | JGI IMG/M metagenome (GOLD analysis project Ga0302325, IMG submission 201948) | Peat permafrost microbial communities from Stordalen Mire near Abisko, Sweden - Palsa_T0_2 | ecosystem: Environmental > Terrestrial > Soil > Palsa > Peat permafrost | place: Sweden: Abisko... | reverse complement strand
ACGCGCAGTTCACGGACCTGATCAGCCGCGGCTGCGCCAAGGTGAACATCTCCACGGCGCTCAAGGTCACCTACATGCAGTCCAGCCTGGCGTTCCTGCGCGGGGCCGAGGAACGCGGCAGCTGGGACCCGCCGTCGCTGTTCGACGCGACCCGGTCCGCCGTCAAGGAGATGGCCGCCGCGCACATCCGCCGGTTCGGCAGCGCCGGCAAGGCGTGGTGAGCCGGCCATGACCGCCATGCCGGCCCCCAGGGCGCTGGTCTTCGACTGCGACGGCGTGCTCGCCGACACCGAGCGGTACGGGCACCTGCCCGCGTTCAACAAGACCTTCGAGGAATTCGGCCTCCCGGTGCGCTGGAGCGCCTCGGACTACCTGGAGAAACTGCAGATCGGCGGCGGCAAGGAGCGGATGGCCAGCCTGCTCACGCCCGAGTTCATCGCCGCGGCCGGGCTGCCTGCCGACCCCGGGGCGCAGCAGGCGGCCGTCGCCGCCTGGCACCGGCGCAAGACCGAGATCTACGCCGAGCTGGTGGCGTCCGGCGCGGTCGTGCCCCGGCCCGGCATCGCCCGGGTGGCCGCCGAGGCGATCGCGGGCGGCTGGCGGCTCGCCGTCGCGTCCACGTCGGCGGAGGCCTCCGTCCGGGCGACCCTTGAGCATTCCGTGGGGCCCGAGCAGGCCCGCGCCTTCGGGGTGTTCGCCGGCGACATGGTGCCGCAGAAGAAGCCGGCACCGGATATTTACCTGCTCGCCCTCAAGGAACTGGACGTTCCGGCCGATCGCGCGGTCGTCGTGGAGGACTCAAGGAACGGGATGCGGGCGGCCGTCGGGGCTGGCGCGACCTGTGTCGTCACCGTGAACGGCTTCACCGAGCACGAGGACTTCAGCGAGGCCGCGCTTGTGATCAGCTCGCTGGGCGACCCGGGAGGCGAGCAGACCACCGTCCTCGCCAACCGCAGCCGCGCGCGGCCGGGAGCCTGGATCACCGTGGCGGACCTGGCCGCGACCCTTCCCCCGTAGCCGTCGCCCGGGCCGCCGCTCGCCGCCCGCGGCGGCGGCAGCGGCGCCCGGCGAAGCCCGGCCGCCGAAGCGAACCGCCCGAAAGCGAACTGCCAGAAACTCAAACCATCCGGAACCAGACGCCACAAGCCCAACCACCCGAAACCCAACCACCCGAAACCCAACCACCCGTAGCCAACCACCCGTAACCAACCACCCGTAACCACCGCCGAACCAACCGCCCGGAAACACCGCCCGGAAACCAAGGAGCGCTCATGTCTACTGCCAGCCTCGGCGACGTTGAGGTGGTGGTGCGCACCATGGCGCAGACCGCCGTCGACAACGAGAAGTACTTTGGCGACCTGGACGCCGTGGTCGGCGATGGTGACTTCGGCTACTCGATGGCACGCGGCTTCGAACTGGTACTGCAGGACTGGGACAGCTTCGACCGCGCCGACATTGGCACGTTCCTGAAGAAGATCGCCGTGGTGATCACCAGCCGGATCGGCGGCACGTCGGGCCCGATCTGGGGGACGGCGCTGCTGCGCGCCGCGACCACCGCCGGCCCCGTCACCAGCCTCGAACCCGAGCAGGTCGTCGCCATGCTGCGGGCCTCCATCGAGGGGATCAAGGCCCGCGGCAAGTCCGACGTTGGTGATAAGACGCTGCTCGACGCGCTCGTCCCGGCGGTCGACACGATCGAGGAGCACGTCGTCGCGAAGTCCGACGCGGGCACCGCGCTGCGCGCGGCGGCGGGCACCGCGCGCGAGAGTGCCGAGGCGACGCGAAACATGCAGGCCATGCGGGGGCGCGCGAGCTACACCGGCGAGCGCAGCATCGGCACGCTCGACGCGGGCGCCGTCGCCGTCGCCGTGTTCCTCGAGGCAGTCGCCGAGCAGTGGCCTGAATCGCCGGCTGAATCCTGATGTGATGCTCGCCGACCAGCGGCCGGATCGCCCGGCCTAGTCCTGATATGACGCTCGCCGACCAGCGGCCGGATCGCCCGGCCCGGTCCTGACCAACGGAGGTTGGGCTATGAAGAAGTTCGTTAACGACCCGCAGCAGTTCGTGCCCGAGATGCTCAAGGGCATCGCGCTGGCCAACCCCGGCACGCTGAAGTACGTGCCGGCGTACAACCTGATCATGCGGGCCGACGCGCCCAGCGACGACAAGGTATCCGTCATCCAGGGATCCGGGTCCGGCCACGAGCCGGCGCACGTGATGATCGTTGGCAAGGGCATGCTGGATGCGGCCTGCCCGGGGGATGTGTTCGCCGCGCCGCCGATGGACTACGTGCTGGAGACCAGCAAGCTGCTGAACACGCCCAAGGGCGTGCTGCACATCATCAACAATTACACCGGCGACCGGATGGCCTTCGAGATGGGCAAGGAGATGGCGGAGGCCGACGGCGTCACGATCGAGACGCTGCTGGTGGACGACGACGTCGCGGTGAAGGACTCCACCTACACCGTCGGGCGCCGCGGCGTGGCCGGGAACTTCTTCGTGATCAAGGCGGTCGGCGCGGCGTCCGAGCAGGGCGCGGATCTCGCCGAACTGCTGCGCATCGGCAACAAGGTGAACTCCGTGACCAGGACGATGGGCATGGCGCTGACCTCGTGCACCCCGCCGGCTAAGGGCTCGCCGCTGTTCGAGCTCGGCGACGACGAGATGGAGATGGGTGTCGGGATCCACGGCGAGCCCGGCCGCCGCCGGGAGAAGCTGGCCAGCGCCAACGCGATCGTTGACGAGCTGCTCGAGGCGGTCGTGACCGACCTGCCGTTCAGCCAGGGCGACGACGTGGCGCTGATGGTCAACGGCCTGGGCGGCACGCCGATCAGCGAGCTGTACATCCTCTACGGCTACGCGCACGAGCAGCTGGCCAAGCGCGGGATCAACGTGCGGCGCAACTACGTCGGCGAGTACTGCACCTCGCTGGACATGGCCGGCACCTCCATCACGCTCACCCGCCTGGACGACGAGATCACGGGGCTGCTGGCCGCGCCAGCCGAGATCGCCATCCGGACGTTCTGAGCCTGCATGCCAGCCAGCCGGGCCTGCGCGGGTGCCGCTGGCCCGGCTGGCTTCCAGCACTGCCCCGGCTCCGTGAGGCGGGGGCGGCACTGGCGCCGACGGCCGCGTAATTCCCGAATTCGGCTCACGGCGGTCAACCAGGTCACCGGGTGACCGGTGAGGCGAGGGACGCGAAGAGATCGCCACGGCGCTGCACGCGGTCGAGCACCTGCTGCGGGGTGAACCGCAGCCGCTGCGGGTCGCCGCCACGCTCGCAGTCGCGGACCTCGTCCCAGCTGACCGGAGCGGACACCGACGGATCGGCGGTGCCCCGCAGCGAGTAGACGGCGACCGTCGTCTTGGCCGGGTGGTTCTGGCTCCAGTCGATGAGCACCCGGCCGTGGCGCAGATCCTTCTTCATGCTCGTCACGACAAGCTCGGGGTGATCCTTCGCCACCGCCTGAGCGAGCCGGAGCGCGCGCTCGCGAGCCGCGTCCCAGCCGGTGCGGGCGGGCAGGCGGAGGTAGAGCTGGAGGCCCTTCGACCCGCTCGCCTTCGCCAGCGGCTCACGGTCCCGGTCAGTCAGGCGGGCCGCGATCCAGGTCGCGACGCGGCAGCACTCCACGATCGAGGTTCCCGGGCCCGGGTCGAGGTCGAAGACCAGGTGATCAGGCGAGCCCGGCAGCGTGCGGCGGCGCCCGGCCCGCCAGAGCGGCACGTGGAACTCGATGACGGCGAGGTTCGCCGCCCAGATCAGCGTCGGCTGGTCAGCCACGACGGCGTACTCGACCTCCCCGGCGGGGGAACTGCCCCACCCGTGCCCGGTGCCCGACGAGGGCACCCTGACGGTCTGGACCCACTCTGGCGCGTGCGATGGCACGTGCTTCTCGACGAACGACTTGCCGCCGGTGCCGTCCGGGAACCGGCGGAAGGTGACCGGCCGGTCCTGCAGGTGCGGCAGCATCGCCGGGGCGATCCGGGAGTAGTAGTCGAGCACTTCACCCTTGGTGAACCCGGTCGCCGGATACAGCACCTTGCCGAGGTTCGAGAGCGACAGCCGCCTGCCTTCGACGGCTGCCACCACGCGGTCCGGGCTCACCGGCGTCAGAGGACGAGGCGGCCCTGGCCGGCCGCGGCTCTCGCGAAGGCGTCAGCGACCGGGCCCTGGCCTGCGGGCCGGCCGTCCTGGCCTGCGGGCCGACCGTCCTGGCTTGCGCGCTGGGCGTCCTGGCCAGCGAGCAGCCCGTCCTGGCCAGCGGGCAGCGGAAGAGACAGCCGGGCGAACTCGGCCGCGATCTGGTGCCAGAGGCGCGCCCTGCGCAGCATGCCGTGCCCGCTGCCCCGCACCTCGATCGCCGCGACCTGCCCGGCGGAGCGGGCACGCTCCGCGTAGGCCCAGCTCTGCCTCGGATCGCAGATGCGGTCGGCGCTTCCGTGCACGAGCAGGACCCGTCGCCCGGCGAGCTGGTCGACGGGCTCGCCGGGCGGCACCCAGGGCGCCAGCCCGGCCACGGCGCAGACCAGCGGATGCCCAGCAGCGCGCAGCACGGCGCGCGCCCCCATCGAATGGCCGATCATGACGACGGGCACCGGCCAGGGGCCGCCCGAGATCTGGTCGAGCAGCTCGGTCAGGTCACCAACCGGCGAGGCGTCGGCGCCGTTCCAGCCGCGGAGCTGGAAGCGCGGTCGCCGGACCTCGATGCCGTCGCCGCGCACTGCGCGGCTGATTGCCCGCGCGACCGGCACCATCCGCAGCACGCTGAGCTGGAACGGGCTGGTCGGCGCCTGGCTGACCGACCGGCCGCCATGGGCGACCACGACGATCCCTGACGTGCCGGCAGCGTCGCTGCGGCCGCTCGCGCGAAGCAGCGTTTCGCGGTCCACCGGCACCGCCTCCTCAGGGCCCAGGCCGGCGATCGCCAGCGTGGGGACCAACCCGGCGAACGCCAGGATTGTTCCTCCCGCTACCACGCCAGCGCTGGTTACTCTCCTCCGGCTCGCACGCACCGCCCGGTGCGGCCCGCGAGCAGGGCGCCATCGGCCCACGATGAGGGGGCCGTAACGGAGGGCGGCTCGCGCTGAGTGGAAGCTCGCGGTGTCAGTGCGGGTGACTACGGTGAGCCCCAATCTGTTCACCAGCATGGCGGCTGCCTGCGTGCCTTCGCCATGCCAGCGCGACACGGGCCATTTGGGCTGGAAGGTACACGGGCCACGTGCCGGTCCGTGGGAGGCTTGCATGGTGAGTCCGGCTACTGCTGTCGACCTGTTCTGCGGCGCTGGGGGGGCGTCCCTGGGCCTGGTCAGAGCCGGGTTTGACCTGCGGCTGGCCGTGGATGCGCATCCTACGTACGGGATGACGCACAGCGCGAATCTGCCGGGCGAGTTCCTGTCGGCCGACTTGCGGACAGTGGACGTAGAGAAAGTGCTGGCTGCGGCGAGCATTACGACCGGGGAACTCGATGTGATGTTCGCTGGTCCCCCGTGCCAGGGGTTCTCCATGATCGGGGCCCGGGTGGTGTGGGATGAGCGCAATAACCTCTTCCGGGAGGTGCTGCGGCTCGCGGCCGGATTGCGACCGCGATGCATGGTGATCGAGAATGTCCCCGGCCTCGTCACGCTGGCCGGAGGCGCCTACCTGCGGGCGATCCTGCAAGGGCTGCAGGACGAAGGCTACGAGGCTGCTTGTGCTGAGTTGCTGGCCGCCCAGTACGGCGTACCGCAGATGCGCTGGCGCCTGATAATCGTCGCCTGGCGCAGAGATCTGGGCATTCCGACAGGTTATGGCTTTCCGCGCCCTTCGCATGGCCGGGAAGCCATCGGCGATCTGCTTCCGAACTGCACCATCACCGCGCAGCAAATGCAGGGTTTCATCACGACGGGAGATGCCATCTCAGATCTGCCAGCCGTCTGCGCCGGCGAAGAAGTCACTGAGTACGTCGGGCCGCCTGCGTCTGCCTACCAGGCCGGGATGCGGGACGGCTGCGAGATGAGCTGCACAACCATTACGCTGCCCGGCTGTCCGCAGCCAATCTGGCCCGTCTTGCCATTCTCCGCCCTGGCCAGGACTGGCGCGATCTGCCGCGGGATCTCTTGCCCGGAAGCATGCAGCGTGCCCTGCGCAAGGATCACACCCGCCGGTACCGGCGCATGACCTGGGACGGAGTTCCGCGGGCCGTCATCACCCGGTTCCGCGATCCCAAGTCTGGTGAGTACACCCATCCAGACCAGGACCGAACCATCACGATCCGCGAGGCAGCCAGGCTCCAGGGCTTCCCCGACAAGTTCGTCATCCATGGTGACCGCTCCAGCCAGTACGACCAGGTCGGCAACGCGGTGCCTGTGCAGCTAGCCCAGGCCGTTGCCGACGAGGTAGGCCGCTGCCTGGCTGGCAAGATGGGCGAGCGGCTTGCTGATCCCTTCCGCCGGCGTCCGGTCGATGCCCTCGGCCACCGGGGAGAACTGATCAGCCATCTGGATCAGATCCGCTAGCGCGATGACTCCAGCAAAAGGGCAATGCAACGTTGAACGATAACCAGCCGCACAGAGTCTTTCCGGCCCCGCCGTACGTGCTCTCGCACGCCCCCACATCTCAGAATGGTTCGGGCACAGGATCTTTCCTGGTGTATCAGACAGTCCCGTCGCCGTCAGCGACCAGGCAGCCGGGCGCTGCCCGTTCTTGTCCGACACGCTCAACAAACGCACGGACTGCGTAAAGGCCGAGAACTCGCGAGGTGTCTGCACCATCAGCGCCACCAGCAACGGCCCCCGCCAAGACTGGCTGGTGTGCCCCTATCGAGCCCTGGACGACTCACTGCTGTCGGACATGATCCGGCGACTCTACGAAATACCCGGATACCTGCCAGTTCTCATCAGGCCGGTCCTGGCCCTCAGGGAAGCATCTGAGCGAGCAGCCATCCTGGATGCAGTGCATGGAGATGGAGGACCACGTGTCTTCCTGTATTTCCAGGATAAGCTTGGCGGCGAGATCGGACTGTCGAAGACCCCGGCATCACCAGAACTCTCGTTTGATATTACCGTCGTGGAATTGCTCTCGGCAGATAAGAACGACATGGCCACTCCGGGGTCCCTGCGTGTCGGCAAGTACGGCGTGATCGAACTCCAGACCACGGACACTCACGGCAGCTACAAGCATGCGGTAACTGCACTTACGAGTGCACTGGATCTGCACGGTGATCGTTTTCCGGAGCAACTGGCTGAGAACCCCGAATGGTCGGGGCGGCGAATCGAGGGACCAAACATCTCCAACGTCTTCAAACGGACCTTTTATCAGATTGCATTTAAATTTCAGGTGACAAAGCGTGATACCTCCGCAGGATGCGTCCTGGCGCTGCCGCAGCCAGTCTGGGATTCATGGCAGCCCTTCCTCGGTGCGCCAGAACTTCACCAGCAGCCAGACGGCACCTGGCGCCTGCTCGATGACCACGGCGCCCACCCAAGACTGGATCTATGTATTCGACATCGCGGACCAGCCGGACGACACTGGCCCTGCACCGCTCGAGGTGCGCCTCGTCATCGGCACGGACGCTCAGACTCTGGGCCGGGCTGCCTTCGACATCGCCCCCGCCAAGGCGGTGGAACACGGAGACGCCCATGATGCGGTCGTCTCCGCGATCGTCCGCAGGCTCGGCTCCTACCTGGCCGGTGCGTGATCTCGCGAACATCGCTGCGCCGCGACCAACTGCTGGCAGAGTTCTGCGGCCCGCCAGAAGATGGCGCGTACACTACTTATACCGGATTCTTTGAGGAATATACGACTTAGTGTCCGAAAATTTCTTGCAGAAAGTGGTATAAGTTAAAATGATCTTCAATGGCGGCTGTTATATGTGAAGAATGTGGTGATTATTCGCCGGCTGATGCGGCGGGAGCGGCGATACGTCAGGGCAGCTCGCATGCGCCTGAGGGCACCAGCCGGCCGGAAGGGCACCAGCCGGCCGTGAGGGTACCAGCCGGCCGTGAGGGCACCGGCCGGCCGTGAGGGCACCGGCGGCAGCCTGAGGGCACCGGCAATGCTCCCCGGGGCTGGCGGCTGGCAGTACTCGGGCAGCGCGACGCCGGCGCGGCGGGATCGGGGCTGGGGCCGACTGATCCGTTCACAATTTCCTGACTGCCGGGCCGGAGACGGCTTCGCTAGGATCATCGGGTAGCCGCGTCCGGGAGCGAGGTACCAGCGATGGAGACTGACACTCTCGGGGCGGCCGCTGACGACGGCGCCAGCCCGGCCGCCGACGCCAGCCCGGCCGCCGACGACGGCGCCAGCCCGGCCGCGGACGACGGCGCCAGCCCGGCCGGCGGCGCCAGCCTGGACAGCGGCGGGCTGCTCGGCCTGTACGAGCAGATGGCGGTGATCCGCCGCACCGAGCAGGCGGCGCACGATCTGTTCTTGGCCGGGCTGGTGAAGGGCACGACGCACCTCGCGGCCGGCCATGAGGCCGTCGCGGTCGGCGCGAGCGCGGCGCTGCGGCCCGACGACTACGTGTTCGCCACCTACCGGGGGCATCATCACGCCATGGCACGCGGCGCCACGCCGGAGGAGTGCCTGGCCGAGCTGATGAGCAAGGGCACTGGGCTGTGCAAGGCCAAGGGCGGGTCGATGCACCTCACCAAGGCGTCGGCCGGGATGCTCGGGTCGTACGCGATCGTCGGCGCGCACCTGCCGATCGCGGCCGGGGCGGCCTGGTCGGCGCGGCTGCGCGGCTCCGGCCAGGTCGCGGTCGCGTTCTTCGGTGACGGCGCGACCAACATTGGCGCCTTCCACGAGGCGCTCAACATCGCCGCGGTGTGGGCGCTGCCGGTGCTGTTCATCTGCGAGAACAACCTCTACATGGAGTACACGCCGATCGGCGACGTGACGGCCGTGGCGAACCCGGCGGCCGACCGGGCGCCGGGCTACGGCATCCCGGCTGATGTCATCGACGGCAACGACGTCGTGGTGGTGCAGGAGGCGGTCGCGGCTGCCGCCGAGCTCGCCAGGTCCGGCGGCGGGCCGACCGTGCTGGAGGCGCTGACCTACCGGCACTTCGGGCACAGCCGCACCGATCCCGGCGCCTACCGCCCCGCCGAGGAGGTCGAGCAGTGGCTGCGCCGCGACCCGCTGGAACTGGCCAGGGCGCGGCTGGCGGCAGCCGGGGTGCCCGCTGACTCCGTGACGGCGGCCGACGAGCGGGCGAAGCGGACTGTCGCCGACGCGGTGGCGGCGGCGAAGGCAGCGCCCGGCCCCGATCCCGGCGACGCGCTCACCGACGTGTGGGCGGACGGAGGCTCAGCGTGGCGGACCTGATCACCTACCGGGAGGCGGTGGCCGAGGGACTGGCGCGGGAGCTGCGCCGGGACTCATCGGTGGTCTGCCTGGGCGAGGACATCGGAGCGGCCGGGGGCGTGTTCAAGACAACCGCCGGGCTGTTCGCCGAGTTCGGCAAAGAGCGGGTGTGGGACACCCCGATCTCGGAGCAGGCCATCCTCGGCGTGGCCATGGGCGCGGCGATGACCGGCATGCGCCCGGTGGCCGAGATCATGTTCTCCGACTTCTTCGCCTGCTGCTGGGATTACCTGGCCAACGAGATCCCCAAGATGCGGTACATGACCGGCGGGCAGGTCACGGTCCCGCTGGTGGTGCGGACTGCGAACGGCGGCGGCCTCGGCTTCGGCGCCCAGCATTCGCAGGCGGTGGAGAACTGGACGCTGACCATTCCCGGGCTCAAGATCGCGGCGCCGTCGAATCCGGCGGATGTCATCGGGATGATGGCGGCCGCGATCCGCAGTGACGACCCGGTGGTGTTCTTCGAGCACAAGGGCCTGTTCGCGAGCAGGGGACCGGCCGCGCCCGAGGGCCATGTGGTGGAGCTGGGCCGGGCGGCCGTCGCGCGCCAGGGCAGCGACGTCAGCCTGGTCGCGCTGGCCGCGACCGTGCCGATGGCCCTGGCCGCCGCCGACCTGCTCGCCGCTGACGGGATCTCGGCGGAGGTGATCGACCTGCGCTGCCTGGTTCCGCTCGACATGGAGTGCGTGCTCGGCTCGGTCGAGCGGACATCCCGGCTGATCATCGTCGAGGAGAACCCGTACCAGGGCGGGTGGGGCGGCACGGTCGCGTCGATCGTCGCCGACGAGGGGTTCGAGCTGCTCGACGCCCCGATCCGCCGGATCACCGCGGCCTGCGTGCCGCTGCCGTTCGCCGACGCGCTTGAGCGGCTGGTCATCCCGAACGCGGCCGGCGTCGCCGAAGCGGCCCGGTCGCTGGTCGCCTACTGACCCTGGCCATTCCGGCCTGCTGACCCGGCATTACGGCCATTCCGGAAATTGGCCATTGACAGCAGCCGGCCGCGGCGGGAAGCTGCGGCAGGTTGTCTGTTTGCACGGGGTGCTCGACTGGACCGGGCCGTCATCGGCCCGGCCCCATCGCTCAGCCGGAGCTTCCGATGCGGAGACCGGAGGTTCCGATGCGGAGACCGGAGGTTCCGATGCGGAGACCGGAGGTTCCGATGCGGAGACGCCCGCGGGCAGGCACGCGCCGGGTGCGTCTAGTCGCCTCGCTGGCGGTCGCGCTCTGCACCCTCTTGTTCGCGGCTGCCGCTGCCGGGCCTGCCGCCGCCGGCGCCGCCGCCGGCGCCGCAGCCGGCACCGGCACCGGCACCGGCACCGGGGCAGCCCAGCCTGGCGTGACCGCGCCGGGCGGCCCTGGCACGATGTCCTACTTTGATCTCGCCCGCAAGGACTGCGTCGGAACCGCGCGCGATACCACGTCCAAGGTCTGGTACACGGTCGCCGACGGCGTGCTCTCCGACGTGTACGAGCCGACGATCGACAACACGAACGTGGAAACGCTGCAGTACATCGTTACCGACGGATCCTCCTTTACCGACCTGCAGACACGCGACATGACCTACACGGTCGCTGCCGATCCGACCGGCATGGCCTGCACCGTGACGGCCACCAGCGCAAGCCACGGCTACCAGCTGGTCACCACGTACATCACCGACCCGGCGCGGGACACGGTGCTGATGCACACCCGGCTGGAGGCCACCCCGGGCTCGCACGCCAACATCGCCGGCCTGCAGTTGTACGCGCAGCTCGACGCGCACGTGAACGGCGACGGCGGCGGCGGCAGCCAGAACGCGGGCGGCAACACCGGCGTGATCGACACCTCGACGGGATCTCCCGTTCCCGTCATCTACAGCACCAACACGGTCACCGAGGCCGCCAACCGCAGCTACGCGGTGCCCACCTACATGGCCCTGCGCGCGAGCAGCCCGTCCCCGGCGGCCAGCGTCGGCTACGCCGGGACGGCCAGCGACGGCCTCACCGAGCTCGATGCGACGCACGCCCTGGCCACCACTTACGACTCGGCACCGGACGGGCACATCACGGCGACGGAGGAGCTCACGCCCAGCCGCGACGGCGAGGTGACGCTGGCACTCGGCTTCGGCCGCAGCCAGGCCCAGGCGGTCGCCACCGCCGGCGCGTCGCTGGCGCACCGGTTCGCCCTGACCAAGCTGCGCTACCTGGCCGGCTGGGCCGGTTACGACGCCGGCCTGCGCAGGCCCCCCGCCACTTTCCCCGGCCTGTCCGCCGCGCAGGCCGCGGAATTGCGGTGCCGCTACTACCTGTCGGCGAACGTGCTCAAGGCGAGCGAGGACAAGACCTATCCCGGCGCGATCGTGGCCTCGCTGGCCAGCCCGTGGGGCCAGGCGGTGGCCGCCGGGAACGACGTCAACGGAGAGCCGGTCTACTTTGGCTCCTACCGCGAGGTGTTCGCGCGCGACCTGTACGAGGCGTTCACCGGGCTGCTCACCGACGGCGACATCGCCACCGCCCGCGCGGCCACCCTGTTCCTTTTCGATCGACAGCAGCTGAGCAGCGGGCAGATCCCCCGCAACTCACTGGTCAACGGCGAGGCCGCCCCGGACACGGGCGGAACCCAGCTGGACGAGACTGCCTATCCGATCCTGATGGCGCTGCAGTCAGGGCTTGGCCGGGACACGACGCTGTGGCGCCGGCACATCCGCCCGGCCGCCGACTTCCTCGTCGCCAGCGGGCCGTCGGACGGCGTGGAGCGCTGGGAGGAGCAGACCGGTTACTCCCCCTCCACCATCGCCGCCGAGATCGCGGGGCTGACCGCCGCGTCGGTGATCGCCGCCGAACACGGCGACAGGGCGCGGTCGCAGCTGTACCAGGCGACCGCCGACGACTTCCAGCGCAACATCAAGAACTGGGACGTGACCACAACCGGGCCGGACGGGCCGGCGTACTTCATCCGGCTGTCCAAGACCGGCGACCCGAACGCCGCGATCAGCTACAGCCTGGGCAACGGCGGCCCGACCGTGGACCAGCGCTCCGTGATCGACGGCGGATTCCAGGAACTGGTGCGGCTCGGCGAGCTGCCGGTCAGCGACCCCGACATCCAGGCGTCACTGGGCGTGCTGGACAACCAGATCTCGGTGTCCACGCCCAGCGGGACCGGCTACTACCGGTACGGCACCTCGGCCGCCGATGGCAGCGCCGACGGGTACGGCGACTGCTACCAGCCGAGCCAGACGTCCTGCACCACCGAGGGCGAGCCGTGGCCGACCACGGACACGGGCACCGGGCACCTGTGGCCGGTGCTGTCGGGTGAGCGCGCAGAGTCCGACATCGCCGAGGGAAACCTGACGGGCGCGTCCGCGCTGCTGGAGGCCATGGCGCAGTTCTCCTCCGGGGTCGGCCTGGTGCCCGAGCAGGCGTGGGAGGACCCGGACCTGGCCGCCTCGCCGTACGGGACCGACCCGACGACCGCGTCGATCGGCTTCACCGACGGCAAGGCGGCAGGCTCGGCGTCGCCGCTGACCTGGGCACAAGCCCAGGAACTCCGCCTCATCCTGGACATCGGAGCCGGGCGAACGCTGGAGACGCCGTCGGTGACCGCGCAGCGCTACATCACCCACGCGCCGCCAGCAGCGATCGCCGTGACGCTGACCGCGCCCTCCCCCGGCACCACCATCAC
>Ga0302325_10023041_pt1 | contig 13000 bp, 10 predicted proteins | sample Palsa_T0_2_FD_201948 | JGI IMG/M metagenome (GOLD analysis project Ga0302325, IMG submission 201948) | Peat permafrost microbial communities from Stordalen Mire near Abisko, Sweden - Palsa_T0_2 | ecosystem: Environmental > Terrestrial > Soil > Palsa > Peat permafrost | place: Sweden: Abisko... | reverse complement strand
GTGCCGCCGCCAGCTCGCCTCGCTCTGCTCGAGAAACGGGCGGCATGCGGTCCCGCCGGCGTTGTTGACCAGGATGTCGATGCGCCCAAAGGCCTGGTCGGCCTGATCCACCATGGCGCGGATCGCCCATCCGTCCATCATGTCCATGCAGCAGGCGAGCGCGCGACGGTCGCGGCGCCGGATCTCGCCAGCGGTCTCTTCGCAGCGCTCCGGGGCGATATCGGCGATCGCCACGTCCGCGCCGGCTTCGGCCAGAGCCAGGGCGATGGCGCGGCCGATCCCCCCGCCCCCGCCGGTGACGATCGCCACCCGTCCGTCCAGTCGAGTTCTGTCGTTCATGGCGCCCGCCTCAAGGCCGTGTCCCGCCCAGCGCGAACTGCGCGGTGTTGGTCGGCGGCCGCGCGTCGAAACGCTGGGTTGGATAGTGGGCCACCATTTTCGACCCGGGCGGCCCCATCTGCATGTGGTTGCGCAGGTTGCGGCGATGGAAGAGCCAGACGAGGTCCGCGTCGAAGCGGCCCTCCCCCGTGTCGGCCAGGACAAACCGCTCCAGCATCTCGTCCCCTTCCCACCAGGACGGCGGCCGTTTGCCGAGCACGCGGTGGAGGTCGTCGAGCTCGGCCTCGACGACGGCGTCGCCCAGTTCGTCGGCGCGAGCGAGATGCCGGACGGTGCGGAAGGCGAGCCGCGCCTCGTGCCGCGCGAACTCGTCCCCAGCGCCGACGTCCCGCAAGGCTTCGGTGAGATGGGCGAAGGTGTTGGCCGTGCGGTGGCGCTTCGGCTCTGGCGTCTCGACCGTCGGAAGCTCCAGCTCGAGGTACTCGGCCAGCGCCTCGGTGGCGTGCAGACTGGTCTCGCTGGTCCACTGCATGTTGTTCATCAGGTCGGTCGCCGGGACCGGGTCCAGGATGGCGGCGCCGAAAATCATCTCGTTGCTCAGCGTGGCGGCGAAGTGGTGGCGCTTGATAGCCTCCAGATCGACCGGCTTTCCGGTGAGATCCTCGTAGCGCCGGTACAGCGCCTTGAAGTCGCCGAAGGGAATCAGGGTGTCGCGCATCCGCCAGACCGCCAAATCCGCCATAGGGTCGCCCAGATGGCCGAACTCCAGATCGAGCATGGCGGCGAGGTGGCCGCCGTGGTGGTGGAACTGGCCGCTGTCCCAGACGATGGCGCTCTCGCGTCCCTGACTGCGGGGCGGATGGCGATGGAGCCACCCGAGGCAGAACTCCATGAACGGGTTGGGATGGCGCTTGCGCAACCGCCAGAGCCGCTCGAGTTCATAGTGCATCAACTCGCCCGACCCCTCGGGAGAGGCGGCGCGCAGGACGCCGGCTTCCACAAAGGGCCCGATGTCGAGCGTGTGCAAGCGGGCGAGCGCCTGGAGGTACTCGTCGACGATCACGTCCCGCTCCGCCTCGGGCGTGCCGCCGAAATCCGGCCGGCCGGGCGCCCGCTCCATGACGATCGCCTCGATATCGTCCCGCCAATCGTAGATCTTCGGGACGGGCAGGCCGTGGCGCTCGAGCAGTCGGTGGAAGGCGTATTCCTTGGCGAGCGGCTGAACGCAGGTGTCGACGCGCTCGCCGCGCACGACCAGTTCGAGCCGCTCGCCGTCCCGTTCGGCGTCGACGAACCAGCAAGGCCGCCAGCGGGTCTGCCGGCGCACGGTCTCTACCGCGCAGCCCAGACCTTTCTCGACCGAGCGCGTCACCTGTTCGATCGACGCTACAGCCATCCGTCTCTCCCTGGCATGCGAACGACCACCGGACGCGGCCCGGCTCCCTGTGGCTAGGCTTGCGCGAGCATGATCCGGCTGGCGCGAAGCGCCGTGGCCATGGCCGGTGCGTTGGTGTTGCCCGAGACCAGGGTGGGGAAGATCGAGGTGTCGACCACCCGCAGCCCCTCGACGCCGCGCACGCGAAGCTTCGGGTCGACGACCGAGGCCGCATCGGCGCCCATCCGGCAGGTCCCCGACACGTGAAACGCGGTCGAGCCCAGCTCGTAGCAGGCCTGGAGGATCTCCTCGTAGCTCTGCAGCTGCGGCCCGGGCGTCTCTTCACCGAGCATGTAGGGCCGCAACGCTGGCTGGGCGCCGATGTTGCGGATGTAGCGCATCATCGCGACGGCGACGTCGCGATCCTCCTGCTCGGCCAAATAGTTGGCGTTGATGTAGGGCGGCGCGGCCGGATCGGGGCTGTCGATACGCAGTTCGCCGCGACTCTTCGGATTGATCATATAGCCACCGATGGTGAACCCGTCGGTGGAGTCGATCTCCAGGCCCTTTTGGGTGATACTCATCGAATAGAGGCCGACCCCGAGTTGGGCGTCGGGTCGGGCGAGGCCCGGCCGGGTCTTGACGAAGCCCGACAACTCGTGGGCCGCGTGGGTTAGCGGCCCGCTTCCGAGCAGCCAGTAGCGCGCCAAATTGACCGCCAGCGGCAGCCCCAGGAACTGGGCGTTCAGGCTGCCCGTCGTGACGTTGTACTTGACCTGAAGATAGTAGTGCTCCTGCAGGTTCTGGCCGACGGCGGGGACGTCGGCCACCACCGGAATACCGAACCGCTTCAGCAACGCCGCATCGCCAACGCCCGAGAGCTGCAGCAGTTTGGGCGAGCCGATCGAGCCCGCGCACAGCACGACGTCGCGCCTGGCGCGCACCGCTTGCTCCCCAGCCGCCGTACGGATCGTCACGCCGGCGGCGCGCCGGTCCTCGAAGTCGATCCGCAGCACGTCGGTGTCGGTGAGCACCTTCAGGTTCGGCCGGGACAGGGCCGGGCGAAGGAAGATCTTGGCGGCGCTCTCGCGCCGGCCCTTCCAGATATTCCTGGGCTGGTAGCCGAAGCCGCCATCCGGGGCGTCGTTCACGTCCGCGACGCGTGGCGCGCCCGCCTCGGCCGCGGCATTGAGCACGGCCTCGCAGAGCACGCTGACGTTGGGCTGCATGGTCACCTTCAACGGGCCGCCCACGCCGCGCGAGGGGCTGGCGCCCAACTCGTGATCCTCCAGAGCCATGAAGCACGGGCGCATCTCGTCCCAGCTCCAGCCCTCGCAGCCGAGGTCGCGCCAACCGTCATAGTCCGCCGGATGGCCGCGGATGTAGACCATGCCGTTGATCGAGCTGGACCCACCCAGCGTGCAGCCCTTGAGCCACATCGCGTTGGGCCGATTGCCGCCGGTAGCGACCTCATAGGCCCAGACGTGCGGGTCGCTCGGCGAGCAGAGCCGGGCGATGCCGCGTGGCATGTCGATCAGGAAGCTGGTGTCCGGCGGCCCGCTCTCGATCAGCAGCACCCGGTTGCGCGGATCGGCCGACAGCTCGTTGGCCATAACGCAGCCCGCCGACCCGGCGCCCACGATGATATGGTCGAACTCCGAACCCATGGGGGCTCCCCAATGTTTCTTGTTGCGCGATCCCGGCGATCGACGTGGGGCGTGCGTTCGCTTCACCAGGCCAGAGGCAGGGAGCTGACGCCCCACACGCTGACCGCGTGCACCTTGGGCGTTTCGCCCGCCCTGATCCGAAACTCGGGCACGCGGGTCATCCACTCCTCGAGCGCGATCTTGAATTCCCGCCGCGCCAGGTGCGATCCGATGCAGCGATGCGGTCCGGCGGCGAAGGTAATGTTGCGGGTGTTCTCGCGGCCGAAGTCGATGAGATGCGGATCGGCGTATTCGCTATCGTCGCGCGAGGCGACGCCCAGCGGAATCTCGACCATGTCGCCCTTGCGCATCTTCACCCCGTGGAACTCGTAGTCCTGGGTCAAGTAGCGGTAGGTGACCACCACCCCAAAAGCGCGGATGAACTCTTCAACCGCATCGGGGATCAGGCGTTGGTCGGCTCGCAGCTGACGCTGCAGCTCCGGCCGCATGGCCAGTTCGCGGAACGTGAAGCCCAGCGTCGCGGCCACCGTGTCCAGACCGGCGACATAGAGCAGATACGCCACACCCAGTATGCGCTGATCCGAGATGGGCTTGCCGTCGATCTGGCTGTTGATGATGAAACTGACCAGGTCCTGGCCCGGCCGACGGCGTCTCTCGGCGATCAACCGCACCAGATAGTCCTTGATGCTGAACGCCGCCCGGGCGCGATCGTCCATGGTCTGGCCACGCAGAAGTCCTTCCTCCCACTCCAGGAAGAGAGCGGTCTCCTCCAGCGGCAGACCCATCAGCCGCATGAAGACGCCGACCGGGAATGGTCGCCCGAAAGCCTCCATGAAGTCGCAACCGCCGTCGGCGCGAACCTTTTCGATGAGTTCGGCGGCGGCCTGGCGCACGCCCGCCTCGAGGTCGTTGATCCGGGCCGGCGAGAACAGCGGATTGAGCAGCATCCGGTACTGGCCATGGTCGGGCGCATCCAGCTCCAGTGGCACCAGCGGCCACTCCTCGCCCATCAGCCTGGAGAAGCCAGAGATCAGGTAGCTCGAGAATATCTCGGGGGTCTGCAGCACCTCCCGCTGAAGCTCGTAGCGGGTGACCACCCAGTTCCCGCCGAGGCCCTTGGAGCGTGGGTGCGCCTCGCCGGGATTGAAGAAGACGTCCGGCCCATCGAGGATTTCCGCCGCCGCGTGGAACGGACAGGTCGCCGCCTTGGGGTTGGTCGAAAGATCCCACTTGCGCGCGAGGCTAGGCGGGACGTCGGTTCGCTCGGCGACCAGTGCTGACATCCTGTTCCCTTCCCTTTCGACTGACGCCCTCGCGTCTATCTCGTCTGGCCATCGATGATGACGATCGCCTGTTCAGGGCAGGCTCGGGCGCCGCGCAACGCCTGAGCTTGCTTGTCCGCCGATATCTCGGTTTCCGGCATCTCGTTGTAGCCGTCGCTGTTGACCGCGTAGACGTCCGGCGCGACCGCGATGCAGCGGGCGTGCCCGCTGCACAGGGTGTGATTGACCTTGATACGCATCGTCAGCTCCACTCTCGCGCCGACAGGGCCGCCCGACGCCCCTTCGCCTTGACTGCCGGTTGCGGCATGATCCTCACCGTCCTTGCGGCTCGATCGCGGGGATGACGCGGACCTGAAACGTTGTTACAGCTAAACTCACACAGATCAAGAGCCCTGTCAAAGACCCGCTCGTGACCCGACGCCACGACCGGCGCGACGCCGGTTTTGGCGCACTGCGGCGGCTGGCGATCCTGGAACGGGAGGACGGAGTTGGACGGACCTAACGCGCCGCGGAGGCCGCTGCCCAACGTCACCGAAATGAACCAACACTTCTGGCGCGGCGGGGCGGATGGGCGGCTGCACATCCTGCGCTGCGCCGATTGCGAACGCTGGATCCATCCCTATGCGGCGCGATGCCCTGCCTGCGGCGGATCTCGGATCGCCGCCCAGCCGGTCAGCGGCCGCGGCGCGGTCGTCGGCTTCACCGTCAACCACCAGCCGTGGACGGCGGGGGTCGAGGTTCCCTACGTCGTCGCCGTTGTCGAACTGGAGGAGCAAGCCGACCTGAGACTGATGACCAACCTGCCCGACACGCCGATCGAGGCAGTGCGGCTGGGTCTGCCGGTCGAGGTCTATTTCGAAGCGTGCGGCGGCATCTTCGTCCCACTCTTCCGCACGGCGAAGGCCGCGGCATGACGCGGTACGCGGAAAAGCAGACATGCATCAGCGGGATCGGCCAGTCCGAGATCTATCGCAGGCCGACCGTCGCGCCCTTCGAGCTGGCGGTGCGCGCCTGCGAGCGGGCGCTGGAAGATGCGGGTCTCTCGGCCTCGGACATCGGCGCGGCCTGCTGCTGGCCCCCGACGCCGACGGGCTCGGGCTCCGGCCAGGGCGCGGCGAGCATCGCCGACATCGCCGCAAGCCTGGACCTGAAGCTGAACTGGCACAGCAGCGGGGAGATGGCGGCCCAACTGTCGCCGATCGTCAATGCCGTGGCCGCGATCGCGGCGGGCTACGCGGATCATGTGCTGTGCTGGCGGGCGCTTGGCGAGCGCTGGGCGCCCAGCTACGGCTCGGCCGCCGCGGCGACCGGCGGCAATCCCATGATGGTCCCCACCGGCTGGATGGAGTTCCTCCTGCCCTACTGGGCGCCCTCCGCGGCGATCTGGATCGCCTGCCACGCCAGCACGCACATGGGCCGCCACGGCATCACCCGCGAACAGCTTTCCGCCATTGCAATCACCCAGAGGCGCAACGCCGCGCTGAATCCCAAGGCGATCTATCGCGATCCGATCACGCTCGACGACTACATGGCCGCGCGCATGATCACCACGCCGTTCAGCCTGCTGGACTGCGACGTGCCGTGCGACGGGGCGACCGCGGTGATCGTCTCGCGCGGCGCCGCCGCACGCCACCTGCGCCAGACGCCGATCGTGATCGAAGCGGTCGGCGCCGGCGCCTATGATCGGATGGACACCTGGCTCGCCCGCTCGGATTACCCGCACATGGCGATGCACGACGCGGCCCGGATGATGTGGGCGCGCACCGACCTGAAGCCGAAGGACGTGGACACCGCCCACCTCTACGACGGCTTCAGCTGGCTCACCCTGCTTTGGCTCGAGGCGCTCGGATTCTGCGGCGAAGGCGAGTCCGGCCGGTTCGTCGAGGGCGGCCGACGGATCGCGCTGGACGGCGAGCTGCCGCTCAACACGAACGGCGGGCAGCTCTCCGAAGGCCGGATGCACGGCTTCGGCCACCTGCACGAAGCGGTCCTGCAGCTGCGCGGCCAGGCTGGCGCGCGGCAGGTCGCGGACGCCAAGGTTTCGGTCGTCGGCAACGGCGGCGGCAGCCTCGGCGGCGCCCTACTGTTGCGCCGGTCCGACTAGGCGAGGTTGACGGCGGCAGCGCCAGGCGCCAGGGTCCTGAAACGTGGTTTCAGTCCCGACGCGTCGGCCTCATCGGCGGCTGGGGCCAAGCCCGCGCGGAAGATCAGTATCGCTAACGCCGGCGGGTGAACCCCGCCGGGGAGGAAGCAATGACGCAGGTGATGAAGGGCGTTCGCGTCCTGGAAGTGGCCCAATTCACCTATGTGCCCGCCGCGGGCGCGGTATTGTCCGACTGGGGCGCGGACGTCATCAAGATCGAGCACCCCGTTCGCGGCGACGCCCAGCGCGGCCTGGTGGTGCTGCAGCGGATGATGGTGAACCAGCAGCGCAACGCGGTCATGCAACATCCCAATCGCGGCAAACGCAGCGTCGGCATCGACCTGTCGACGCCGGAGGGCCTGGAGCTGCTCGGTCAACTGGCGGCGACCAGCGACGTGTTCCTGACCAACTATCTGCCTCAAGCCCGGCGCAAGCTGAAGATCGACGTCGAGGACATCCGCAAGTACAACCCGAACATCATCTATGCGCGGGGCTCGGCGCTGGGTGACAAGGGGCCGGACCGCGAGCACGGCGGCTTTGATTCGACGGCGTTTTGGGCCCGGGGCGGCTCCTCCAGCCTGGTTTCGCCGCCCGAGCTCGGCGGACCGCTGACGCAGCCCGGCCCGGCCTATGGCGACACGATCGGCGGCATGAACATCGCCGGCGGCATCGCCGCGGCGCTGTTCCACCGCGAACGTACGGGCGAGGCGGTCGAGCTCGACGTGTCGCTCCTGTCATCGGGGGTCTGGGCGACGGCCTGCAGCATCGACGTGGCCATGGAGCTGGGCAATTCGCCGTTCGCCAACGCCATGCCCGGGCCGGCTCAGATGGTCGGCAGCAACCCCTTCGCGGCCGTCTTCAAGACCTCGGACGGGCGGCACATCAACCTGACGGTGCTGACGCCCGGCCCCTATATCCGAGACACGTTCGAGCATCTCGGCATCCCCGACGCCGCCGAGGACCCACGTTTCAGCACCGACGTCGCCCTGATGGCCAACGCCGCCGAGGCGATCGTCCTGGTAGCCGAGGCCTTTGCGAGCCGACCGTTCGCCTACTGGCTGGAGCGGCTTCAGACTCTGAAAGGCCAGTGGGCGCCCTACCAGAACGTGCTCGAGGTGGCCGAAGACCTCCAGGTTCTCGCCAACGACCTGATCTTCGAGGTCGAGGGGCCGGACGGCGGCCGGCCGATGAAGCTGGTCGCCAGCCCGGTGCAGTTCGACCACGTCCCGGTGGTCAACACGCGAGCGCCGGAGGCCTCGGAGCACACCGAACTGGTGATGATGGAGCTGGGCCTGGACTGGGACCGGATCGGCGAGCTGAAAGCGAAAGGCGCGATCGCCTAGGCGACGCCTTGGCGAGCGCAGCCTCGATCAGCCGCCGCCGCGGGCCGCAAGCCGAGCCCGATAGGGGCCGGCGAGTTCAGGAAACAGGGTCTCGGGACTGAGCCAATCGATGAAGACCCGCCGGTAAGCCAGCCGCCAGCCGTCGCCGGTCTTGGCCAGCTTGTCGACATAGACCCCCATGTGGTCGGGACCGATATCGGTGAACACGATGAAATAGCTGCGCCCTTCGGCGCTCGCGGGCCCGGTCAGGGTGATGGACGAGGTGGTCAGGTTGTGGCGCACCAGGGTCGGTCGCCGTACGCCGCCGGCCGGGGCCGGTTTTCCGCCGGGATCGAGCCCCTCGGCGATGGCCGCGCGCCCGACCATCCGATCGGTGGCTGTCTCCAGCACCCCGTCCTCGGTAAAGGTCGCCGCCAGCTCGGCCAGACGGAGCCGGTCGCCGGCAATGTTGTAATCCGCCTGGACTTGACGGATCGCCGCCAGTTCAGCGGCCTCGGCCATCCCGCCGGCCTGCATCCTACTCGCTCCTGAAGCTCACCGATTTCAGCTCGGTGAAGGCGTTGAGCCCCTCTTCGCCCCACTCGCGCCCGATGCCCGAGCGCTTGAACCCACCAAAGGGCGCGACGAGCGCGCCTGGCGCGGCCCCGCCGCCGTTGATCGTCACGCCGCCCGTCCGGATCGCGCACGCCATGTCGAAGGCCGCGCCGAGATCCGCCGACCAGATGGCGCCGGCGAGGCCGAACTGGGAGTCGTTCGCCAGGGCGACAGCCTCTTCATCGGTATCGAACCCGATCACCGCGCCGACTGGACCGAACACCTCCTCCTGCGCCAGCCGGGAGCGATTGTCGACGTCGTCAAAAAAGGTCGGTTCGTAGAAGAAGCCGCGGTCGATCCCGGCGGGGCGGCGACCGCCCGTCACCAGTTTCGCGCCTGAACGCCGAGCCTCCTCGACATAGAACTCCACACGCGCGCGCTGGGACTCGCGGATCAGCGGCCCGAACGTGACCTCGGGATCGGAAGGATCGCCAATCTTCAAGGCGCGGTGCGCCGCGGCGAGTTTCTCGACATAGGCCGCCCTGACCGAATTGTGCACGAGATGTCGGGTGACGTTGGCGCAGCCCTGGCCCGAATGGATCAGATAGAGCATCCCGCCGGCCACGGCGGAGTCGAGATCGGCGTCCTGGCGCACGATATGGGCCGACTTGCCGCCCAGCTCGAAGTGCAGCCGCTTCAAGGTCGGCGCGCCCTGGGCCATGATCGCCGCTCCGACCGTATCCGAGCCGGTGAAGGAGATCAGATCAACCCGGGGATCGGTCGTCATCATCTCGCCGACTTCCTTGCCGCCGGTCACCACATTGAACGCGCCCTTGGGAAGGCCCGCCTCAGCGGCGACCTCCGCGAGGAACAGCGCCGAAAAGGGTGTGTAGGGCGAAGGCTTGAGCACGACGGCGTTGCCCATCATCAGCGCCGGAAAGACCTTCACGACGTTGAGGAAGAAGGGAAAATTGTAGGGTGTGATGGCTGAGACCACGCCGACCGGTTCGCGGCGGACAACGCCGCCGACAAGCTTCCGGCCGCCTTCGGCGTCAATCGTCCCCGGTGTGAGGGCTTGATCGCGATACTTCGATCCGTGGGTGACAGCGTAGTGGGCGTGGCTCATGCCGAAGTCGAACTGGATCGGCATGATCGCGCGGACGGCCCCCGCTTCCTCGGTGATCAACCGCTCGATTTCGGCCCGGCGCGCCACCAGCCCATCGTAGAAGCGGCCCATCACCGCGCCGCGTTCGACCGGCGATAGCCGCGGCCAGGGCCCCCGATCGAAAGCAGCGCGCGCCGCGGCGATCGCCGCATCGACTTCCGGCCGTCCTCCCACCGGCGCCAGTCCCAGCACCGCTTCGGTGGCCGGATTGAGCACCGGCTCCGGGTCGAGAGACGCCGCGATCCACTCCCCGGCGACGTACAGGGCATTCGCATGCTTGATGATCTGGTTCACGACGGACACCTCATGAGATCGGGCTGCGCGCGGTCGCGAACGATCCCGCAAGCCCGGATGTTCATCGACTAGAGTTCGCGACCGGCGGACGCGAACAGCTTGACCACGTCGCCCGACGTGACGACGCGCCGATCGCCCTCCGGGATCGGCCGGTTGCCCGGGGCCGATCGCGGGGCGGTGTCCACATGGCGCGCCTTGGCCCGCAGCGCCCCGACCGTGCAATCCTCGCGCCGGATGTGCGTGAACGGATCAAAGCTGTAGGCTCTCATCGCGTTCAGATGGGTCATCTTGTTGATCTCGTCGTCCGTGCATCCGACGAGCCCGCGCATCAGAAATTCGGGCGTTTCGGGCCAGACCGTATCGGAGTGCGGGTAGTCGCATTCGTAGCAGATGATGTCGATGCCGATGTCGTGGCGGTTCTTGATGCCGAACTTGTCGTCGATGAAGCAGGTGATGAAGTGCTCACGGAAGATGTCGGAGGGCCTGCGCCCGCCAAAGTCCGTGTGCGTCCATTGGTGATGATGCTCGAAGGTGAAGTCCGCCCGTTCGAGCAGGTACGGGATCCATCCGATGCCTCCCTCGGAGAGGGCGATCTTGAGGTCGGGATAGCGCTGGAGGGCCCGCAGCTGCAGCCAGTCCGACGCGCTGTTGGCGATGGAGATCGGCATGCCGGTGATCCAGGCGTCGATGGGCGATTCCGATGACGGGTGGGCGGCCGCCGCTCCGCTGCCGATGTGACAGTTGAGCACGACCTTGTTGTCGTTGCAGACCCTCCACAGCGGCTCCCAGTGGGGGTTGTGGATGGAAGGCAGGCCCTTCAGGCTGGGATTGTCCGAGAAGGAGACGGCGTGCACGCCCTTCGAGACCAGCCGCTTGACCTCATCGACCACCAGGTTGATGTCCCACACCGGTAGAATGCCCATGGGAATGAACCGGCCGGGATAGGCGGCGCACCACTCGTCGACGTGCCAGTCGTTGTAAGCCTGGACCATCGCGTGAGCGAGCTTGAGATCCTTCGATTCGGCGAAGAAGACGCCGTCGAAGCCGACGAAGCTGCCGAAGTTGATCGACGCGAGCAGGCCGTTGACGTTCATGTCGTCGATGCGCTTGTCGACGTTGTAGGCGCCCTCGCGCATCTGCGAGATCGCGGTCGGCTCTATGCCGTATTCGCTGCGCGGGCGGCCCACGACGGCGTTGAGCCCGATATTCGATACGCGTCGGTCCTCGAAATGCCAGTAGCCGTCGCCGTTGGACTGGATCACGTATCTCGGCGCCTTGCCCTTCAGCCCGGCGGGCACGTGCTGTTCGAACATTTCCGGCGGCTCGACGATGTGGTCGTCCACGCTGACGATGATCATGTCTTCGATGTTCATGGCTTCCTCCGCCAGTAGGTCTCTTTCGCCAGCGAGCTTGGCTCGCTTGACGCCGATCCTGGCGTTACGACGCCATCGCCGCCCAGCCAGCATCGCGCCGATCAACGGCTGCGCAACCGAGGTTACGCCCGCCTGACTATGCGTGTCGCCGGTGACTGTAACGTCGTTTCAGCAATCGGCAAGGCCTCGCCGCCGGTTTAATCGAACGGGCTGGAGACTTCGACGCCCCCAGCCGCGGGCGGTCAGAACTTCGTGCTCAGTTCAAAGGTGACCATCCGCGGCGGCCCGAAGGAGTCTGACTGCACGCCAAAGGCGATCGAAGTGGTGTCCCCCACCGAATAGGCCTTGTTGGTCACGTTGGTTACGTTGACGGCCGCATCGATCGGCGAACCCCAGACCTTGTTCCACTCGAAACGCAGGTTCAGCAGGGCGTAAGCATTGACGAAGTCGCCGCCGTGGGCGGCTGAGTTGAAGTTGGTGGGCAGACCAAGCCAGGCGGTCTCGCCCTGCGGCAGCAGGAAGGCGTCGCCGATGGTGTACCACCGGTCCTGGTACGTCACGGTCGGGATGAACGCGAGCTCACCACGGTCGTCGGCCAGATTGTCGTGGAAGCGGGTCGAGAAGCTGACCTTGTTGGGCGAGACGAATCCGACGGGATTGACGGCCAGATTCAGGTGGTCGTCCGGGAAAGGTCCGCCAGGCGCGCCGGTCGTGGCCGCGAAGGTCGCGTCCGGCCACTTGGTGTAATAGGCGTCGATATAGCTGTAGTTGACGGTCGCCCTCAGCCAGTCGGTCAGATCCGCGACGAAGTCCAGGTCGATACCGCGGTAGGTGGTTTGCGGCACATTATAGGTTACGGTGGCGAGCGAGGACGCGGCGCCTGACCCCGTCAGAGTAAGGTAGCTCTCCTGCTTGTCGTGGTAGAGGTCGTAGTACCCCTCCAGGTCGAAGTGACCCGAGACGCCGCCCAAGTGGAAGGAGGTCTTTACCCCCAGATAGAAGTCATCGTCGCTCTCCGGCTGGAAACCCTGCTCGCTGGGCACGGCGATGGGCGCCGAGATATTGAAGCCGCCTTGCTTGTAGCCGCGACGATAGCCTCCGTAGACCATCGTGTCCGAGGTCGCCTGATAGTCCAGCCCGACATTGTAGGTGTCTCCGCTGAACCGGGCGCTGTTGTTCTCCGCCGCGAGCTGGCCGGCCGGCACGTTGCCGATGCGCAAGCCATTGTTGTCTTCGTACTGCTGAGTGCTGAGCTCCGCCGAGTATTCCAGGACGCTTACGTCGTTCCAGCTGTGGCGCTCGCCGGCGGTGAGGTTCAGCTGGTCGGTGAGCTTGTAGGTGGCCGAGCCGTAGACGGCATAATTGGTGAACCTGTTCTGCTGCCAGTCGGTTGTAATCCCGCCGGCTGCGTTGGTCTCGGTGATGATCACCCCGATGTTGTTTCCGCCCGGCTGGCGGGTCTGGTCAAGGAGGCCGCCGACAAC
>Ga0302325_10023040_pt1 | contig 13001 bp, 14 predicted proteins | sample Palsa_T0_2_FD_201948 | JGI IMG/M metagenome (GOLD analysis project Ga0302325, IMG submission 201948) | Peat permafrost microbial communities from Stordalen Mire near Abisko, Sweden - Palsa_T0_2 | ecosystem: Environmental > Terrestrial > Soil > Palsa > Peat permafrost | place: Sweden: Abisko... | reverse complement strand
AAACGATGACCCTGTTCGCCGCGGTGTGCGCGGGGATTTATCCCATCCTGCACCTGGGCCGCCCGTGGTTGTTTTACTGGCTGTTTCCCTATCCCGACACGATGGATTTGTGGCCGCAATTCCGCAGTCCGTTGCTCTGGGATTTCTTCGCGCTCCTGACCTACGTCGTCGCCTCCATTCTGTTCTGGTATCTCGGCCTGGTTCCCGATCTGGCTACAGTGCGCGATCGCGCAACGACTCGCACAAAACAGATTCTGTACGGCGTCATGGCGCTGGGCTTCCGTGGCTCGAACGACCAATGGCGGCACTATCACGCAGCATACGGCGTATTGGCGGCGATCATGGCGCCGCTCGTCGTCTCCGTGCATAGCGTCGTCGGATTGGATTTCGCCGGGGCCGCCACCACCGGGTGGCACTCGACGCAGTTCCCGCCGTTCTTTGTGTTTGGCGCGCTGTTGTCGGGCTTCGCCATGGTGTTGTTGTTGATCGTGCCGATGCGCCGGCTACTGAACCTGCAGGATTTCATCACCGGGCGGCATTTCGATGTGCTCTGCCGGTTGATGTTGGTGAGCAGTCTGTGTCTCGGCTACGCCTACATGATGGAAGCCTTCACTACTTTCTACGGCCCCGACCTAGCAGACAAGACGCTGTTCATCGACAAGGTCAGCGGATCGTTATGTGGCGTCTATTGGGCGACCATTCTGTTCAATTTCACGCTTCCGCAGCTCATGTGGATTCGGTCGCTGCGTATGAACCAACCTGTCGTCATGCTCATCTGTGCCGGTGTGATTTGCGGCATGTGGTGCGAACGCTACACGATCGTCGTCATGAGTCTGCGCCGCACCCATCTGCCGTCGGCATGGGGAAACTACCACGGTACGATTTGGGATTGGGCGACGCTGATCGGCACGGGTGGCTTGTTCCTGACCGGGATTCTGCTGGCGGTTCGGTTTATGCCGGTGATCTCGATGTTCGAGATGCGAGCGCTGATCTACTCTCGGCGGCGCAGACGAGAGCGGGCGTGAGCGGCCTCGTCGCATCTTTCGAAACGGAAGCCGCGCTGCGCGATGCACTGCAGCGGCTGCGCGCCGAACACGTCGACGGCCTGCGGACATACACGCCGAGAGCAATCGAAGGCGAACCGGCGAACTCGCCGTTGCCGCTTGTTATCTTCATTGCGGGAATGATCGGCGCCGCCGCAGCATTCGCAATGCAGGCTTATGCGGATGTCGTCAGTTATCCCCTCGACATCGGCGGCCGTCCAAAATTTTCATGGCCGTCCTTCGTGCCGAGCGCCTTCGAGATCGGCGTCATGTTCGCTCTTATCGCCGGCGTGTTCGGCTATTTCATCGTCAACCGCATGCCGCGGTTCTACGAACGGATCGACGAATGCGACTGCATGCGGCGCGCGATGCGCGACCGGTGGATCGTCGCCGTACACTCCGACGATCAGAATGATCTCGCGAACGCGCGCTCAATTCTGGATCGTCTTCACCCCGCAGCGATCGAAGAGGTGCCGGAATGAGGCGCGCGATCCTGCTTGCTGGGCTGTTATTACTTGGCGCCTGCGATGACATGGCGACTCAGCCAAGGCAGAAAGGCTATTCACCGGATGTCGGACCTGTGCCGGAGCCTTTCGGCGCCATCGAATTCCTCGACAAACCGGTGCCGGCGCCGCCGATAACCCTTGCGCTCCTGGAACGCGGCCAGGAGCGATTCCGGATTTACTGTACGCCGTGCCATTCCGAGCTCGGCGATGGGCAAGGCATGATCGTGCAGCGCGGCTTTCCGCCGCCGCCCTCCTACCATATCGACCGCTTGCGCCAAGCGCCGGTGCAGCATTTCTACGACGTCATCACCAACGGCTACGGCGCGATGTATTCGTTTGCCGAGCGCGTACAGCCGGCGGATCGGTGGGCGATCGCGGCTTACATTCGAGCTTTGCAACGCAGCCAGAACGCAAGCGTCGCGGACCTGCCGCCGGACCAAAAAGGCGCACTGCAATGACTCGGCGTGAAGCGGAGCGTTTAGCATGGGCCCTAGGTGGCGTCGGCCTCGTCGCCACGGCGATCGGCTGGATCGTTGCACCGTCAGCTTTTCCTCACGCTTGGCTCGCCGCCGTGACGGTCTGGATGGGCTGGCCGCTTGGCTGCATGGGACTGCTTCTAATCCATGCACTGACCGGCGGACGATGGGGTGAGGCGATCCGACCGCAGCTCGTTGCAGGCATGGTCACACTACCGCTGCTGCTTCCGGCTTTGATCCCGTTGATGACCATGCTCGCCGCGCTTTATCCATGGGCGCGCACGGATACGGCGTTGCATCTGAACAACCGGTTTTATCTCAACCTGCCGTTCTTCGTTGGCCGTGTCATCGTCTATCTGATCGTCTGGTTCGGTCTTGCCGAATTGATCCTCCGGGCACTGCGGCGGCCGGCGCCCGAAGTGGCGCTGGCACGATTGGCGCCGCCCGGGCTGATCCTCCTGGCGATCACCGTCACCTATGCGACGATCGACATGACGATGTCGCTCGATCCGCGCTTCGTCTCCAGCGTCTACGGTCTGATCGAAATTTCCGAGATGGGCCTGTTGGCGCTGTCGGTGTCAGTGTTCGCCGCCGCCGTCGGATTGCCGCCGGACGAAGACACCATGCGCAGCTTGGGGCGGCTGCTGCTCGGACTTTTGGTGCTGTGGGCCTACCTCGACTTCATGCAAGTCTTGATTGTCTGGCAATCGGACTTGGCAGCGGAGGCCCCCTGGTACATCGCCCGCTCGACTGGCGGATGGGGCATCGTCGCGGCAGTCGTCGCGGCAACCCATTTCATACTGCCCTTCTTCGCGCTGATCTGGCGGCAAGTGCAACGCTCTCGGCGTGGCATCGCCTGCGTGGCCGCGTTGCTGATGCTGAGCGCGGTCATTTATGGCTGGTGGCTGGTGGTGCCGGCGTCGGGGCGGGACTTCGATCTACTCGATGTGTTGGCGATGTTTGGCCTGCTTGGTGTTGCTACCGCGTTCGCATTGCGAGCGCCGCTGTTGCCGATGATGCCGGATGTGGTGCGCTCCCATGCCTGAAAAGCTGCTTGCACCGGCGCGACATGAGACGAGCGACGTCGGCCCGGCGTTTATCTGGATCGGCGTCCCGTTGGTTCTCGTCACGGTGCTCGCATTGGCGCTGCTGGTGCTGTGGCTCTACCCGAAGGCCATGAACGACCAGGGCAGGCGCCTGGAGTTGCCGAAATTCCCGGATCCACAATTGCAGACGAGTCCCCGCGAGAGCATGGCGCGTTTCTATGCCGAGGAAATGCAACGGCTGAACGGTACCGGCTGGATCGACAAGGCCAAGGGGACGGTGCACATCCCGATCGACACCGCGATGCGCAAGATTGCCGAGGAAGGCATTCCGGGCTGGCCGGCATCGCAGGAGAAACGGCCATGAAGCTCCGCGTTGCGATCGTGCTGGCGTTGTCGACGCTGGTTTTGACGGCAGCAGCTCCGCCACCGGATCTTGGCGAGTTCGCCTACCGGCAACGGCTGGGCAATCAGCTACCCCTCGACACCGTGTTTCGCGACGAGACCGGCCGTAGTGAATCGCTGGGCGATCTTCTCGGCGGAAAGCCTGCGGTCCTGGCGCTGGTATATTTCCACTGTCCGAACCTGTGCGGCATCGTGCGCACCGACCTGTTCGATGCGCTCGCCAAATCCGGCATGACGGCCGGCCGGGACTATACGCTGATCGCCTTGAGCATAGATCCGTTGGAGACCGTCGCTGATGCGAAGGAAGCGAAGGCGGAGGATCTGTCGCGCTATCCGCTGCAGGGGGGGCAGCAGGCGGCCCATTTCCTGACCGGCTCGTCCGACAGCATCCAGGCCGTCGCCGAGGCCGTCGGTTTCCGCGACCGCTTCGACCCGGACCTCAAGCAGTTCCTGCATCCCGCTGGAATCGTTTTCACGACAACGAGCGGTATCGTCTCGAGCTATCTGCTTGGCGTTGGATACGAACCTGGCGACGTTCGATTGGGCGTGACGCGAGCCAATCTGGGCAGCATCGCGACCGCGGCATTGCCGGTCCTGTTACTCTGTTTCCACTACGATCCGCTGACCGGCCGTTACACGCTTGCGATTATGAAATTGCTGCGCATGGCCGGGCTGATCACCGTCATGACCATAGCCGGTACGCTGTTCCTCGCTTTCCGTCGCGAGAGGAGGCGGGCATGAGGTTCTGGCTGACGCAGGCGACGACCAGTGCGCCCGAGGTGGATTATCTCATCCTCGCGCTGCTGCTGATCTCCTGCGCCGTGCTTGCTCTCGTCTTCGGTCTGATGCTGCTTTACATGATCAAGTATCGAGCCGGCAGCGGCGTTGATCGCGGCGCACTGGCCGAAAAGACATGGCGCCTCGAAACGAGCTGGACCATAGCGACGCTTGTCGCATTTTTCGGGCTTTTCATCTGGGGCGCCGATCTCTACTTGCGCCTGTTCCAGCCGCCGCCCGACGCGATGAAGATCTATGTCATCGGCAAGCAGTGGATGTGGAAGATCGAACATCCCGGCGGCCAGAGCGAAATCAATGCGCTGCATTTGCCGATTGGACGGCCGATCGCGCTTGTGATGACGTCGGAGGACGTGATCCACGATTTCTCCGTTCCGGCATTCCGGATCAAGCACGACGTACTGCCGGGCCGTTATGAGACGCTGTGGTTCCAGGCCGTAACGCCCGGCACTTATCATCTCTTCTGCACGCAACTCTGCGGCACCGGACATGCCCAGATGACCGGCGAGATCGTGGCAATGACTGCGCCCGAGTATCAGAAATGGCTGGAGCAGCAAGGCGCCAGCGAGACACTGGCTGTGGCGGGAAAGACGTTATTCATGCGCAACGGCTGCAGTGGCTGCCACGGCGGCAATGGCATCGGCGGTAATCAAGCGAGAAGCACAGTGCGCGCCCCAGCACTTGCCGGGCTTTACGGCAGTGCCGTGACGCTGGCGAACGGCAGCGTGGTCACTGCGGATGACCGCTACATCCGCGACTGCATCCTTCTGCCCGCTACCCAACGCGTGGCCGGATACCCGCCCGTCATGCCGAGTTTTGCCGGCCAGATCAGCGAGGATGATCTCCTCAAAATCATCGCCTACATCAAGTCCCTGGCGACGGAGAAGCCGTCATGAGCGCGACGACGATCGAGCCTTCGGAATACGCGAATTCATATCTGACGGACGGCTTCACGCTGCGTAGCTGGCTGCTGACGACCGACCACAAGCGAATTGCGCTGCTCTATCTTGGCAGCATCACATTATTCTTCTTTATCGGCGGCGCTGCGGCGGCGCTTATCCGCTACAATCTGCTCGTGCCGGAGGGCATGATTGCGTCGGCGGAAACCTACAACAGGATATTCACCATGCACGGCGTGGTGATGGTGTGGTTTTTCCTCATTCCCGCCGTGCCGGTGACACTGGGTAATTTTGTTGTGCCGCTGATGCTAGGCGCGCGCGATCTGGCATTCCCGAGACTCAACCTTATTAGCTGGTATCTGTTCATCATCGCCGGAATGATCGCGATCTACAGTTTGTTCGTCGGCGGCGTCGATACCGGATGGACCTTTTACACACCACTGGCCACGGAATATTCAAAAGGACACGTGGTGGCGACAGTTGTCGCCATCTTCATCGCGGGCTTCTCTTCCATTGCGACCGGACTGAACTTCATTATCTCGATCCATCGGCTGCGCGCGCCAGGGATGACCTGGTACAAGATGCCGGTGTTCCTGTGGTCGCTCTATGCCACCAGCGTTATCCTGGTGCTTGCGACGCCGGTGTTGGCGATGACGCTGATCCTCCTAGCATTTGAACGCATCTTTCACGTCGGCGTGTTCGATCCGGCGCTGGGGGGCGACCCGTTATTGTTTCAGCACTTGTTCTGGTTCTACTCCCACCCCGCCGTCTACGTCATGATCCTTCCTGGGTTCGGCGTCGTCAGCGAAATCATTCCTGCCTTCTCGCGCAAACGGATCTTTGGCTACTATTTCATTGTTTGGTGCAGCATCTCAATCGCTGTGATCAGCTTCCTAGTCTGGGGCCACCACATGTTCGTGGCCGGCACATCGATCTATTCGGCGATGGTGTTTTCTATTCTAAGCTACATGGTCGCCGTGCCGTCCGCGATCAAAGTGTTCAACTGGATCGGCACGATGCACAAAGGCTACATCCGGTTCGATGCCCCGATGCTTTACGCGCTCGGCTTTATCGGCCTCTTTACCATTGGCGGATTGACTGGTCTTTTCCTTGCAGCGCTCGGTGCCGACGTCCATCTGACACAGACCTACTTCGTGGTTGCGCATTTCCATTACGTCATGGTCGGCGGAATGGTCTCCGCCTTCTTCGCCGGGTTGCATTACTGGTGGCCGAAGATAACGGGCCGGATGTATCCGGAGATGTGGGGACGCCTTGGTGCGCTGATCATCTTTATCGGTTTCAACCTGACCTTCTTTCCGCAATTCATTCTGGGATATCTCGGCATGCCCCGGCGCTATCACTCCTACCCGCCGGAGTTCGAGGTGCTCAACGTTCTTTCGTCCGCTGGCGCCACGATCCTCGCGGCCGCGTATCTGCTGCCACTGGCTTATCTGACGTGGTCGCTTGTGTACGGGGAGCGGGCACCGGCCAATCCCTGGGGGGCGACCGGGCTGGAATGGCAGACGCAATCGCCGCCGCTCACCGAGAACTTCGACGAGACCCCAATCGTTACCGATCCACCCTACAACTATCCGCCGCCCGAGGTCGTCCAGCACCGTGTCTGAAACCAGTCTAACGCACGGGTTCCAATATTCCAGCGCCGGCCATCAGGCCGGAACCGCGATCTCCGGCATGTGGCTGTTCCTCGCTACCGAAGTGCTGTTCTTCGGCGCGATTTTCCTGACTTGGATCTACTGCCGCCATTGGAACCCGGCGGGTTTCGATGCCGGCGCTCAAAAGACTCAGCTGGCCACCGGCACCATCAACACCGTGATCTTGTTGACCAGCAGTCTGGTCTATAGCGCGGGCCTCGCCTTCATCGAAGCGGGGAACCGCCGCCGACTGATCCAGTGCTGCGCCGTAACCTGGGCGCTCGGCTTCTCGTTTCTGATCCTCAAATTCGGGCTCGAGTACTATAAGGACTTCGCCGCGAAACTGTTCCCCGGTCCGGACTTCGCCATCAACGGCGCGCTCGGCGGCGGTGCGCGGCTCTTTTATGTATTCTATTTCGTGAGCACAGCGCTCCACGGCATTCACATGATCGGAGGGCTCGTCCTGGTCGGATGGATCATTCTGCGCGCGCGGCGGGATGAGTTTTCGCCGCTGTACTACACGCCGGTGGCCGTGGTCGGCCTCTATTGGAGCTTCGTCGACGTAGTGTGGATCGTGCTCTACGCGCTCATCTATCTCGTGGGTCGCGGGTCGTGACTAAACATTTTCGCAACTTGCTGGTGACCTGGATTCTGTTGCTGGTTCTCCTGGGAACGGAATTCGGCGCGAGCTTCCTGCCGCTTGCGCGATCGATGAGGCCGCTGATTCTGATTCCAGTCGTGCTGATGGTGGCTGTGGTCGCAACAATGTTCATGCAGGTCGGGCGCGGCCCCACGATTGTGCGCCTTTTCGCCGTAGCGGCCATGGTCTGGCTGAGCTTTTTGCTGGTCCTGGGAAGCTTGGATCCCATGACGCGAATAGAATATCGCGTCCAAGACGCATCCTCGAAGTAATGCGGTGAAGGATCAGATGTGCCGGCTGGCGCGCATCGTTATGACCGCGGCTACTTTGTCGCCGCTTCGTACCTTTCGGCGACGTAGTCCCAATTGACCTGGTGATCGAGGAACGCTTTGAGGTAGTCCGGCCGTCGGTTGCGATAATCGATGCCTCATCATCGGCACCAGTGGCGCTTCTGGCCGTTTACGGCGTCCAGCTAAGCCCGTTTGTCCCAACCGTGAATCAAATCAGCGCGCCTGGCGCAGCAACGTGCCCAACTTCGGCGCCATAATTATGGGAGAGGTAGTGCATCAGAATATGGCCGATGTAGCCGAGCAGTGCGCCGCTTGCGAAGCCGGTTGCAGAGCAAGCTGACGATGAGAAGCGGAGCAAAGAATGCGCCGAAGACCATACCGAAGCTGAAGAACGAGGGCGCGCCCACCAGCCCACGCGTATTTGCATGATGGGCATCGTCGAATTTTTCGGGGGCCTCATCGCTACGCCCGTCAACATGGGTCCTGTCCGGTATGACGACCGTATTGCGCGCCACTACCATGCCAGTTCCAAATCGCAGTGGCAGCGGAGTTGAACTCTGGACATTGGCCGTTGTCGCACACGCTGCTCTTCTATCTTTTCCACCTCGCTCGCTGGAATGATGTGACAGTCGTGGCCGTTGAAGGTCCGATCGATCAGCGCCGCCCAATGCCAGCACCGGCGGAAATTGCGAACCACCAGATTTCCCAGACCATCGTAAGTCCGAGCACAAACGACAGACCACCAATCAAGACGCCAGCGCCGGTATCGTTCGGCATCCCGATGTCCTGATAGCTGGCCGGCTTTTTTTCCGATATTACCTTCTTGCTTCATCCGGTCGGAGCCTCAATGCCGTGGACGTGCCGAATAATGGCGAAATTGCGGGCCGCGGGCGTCGAGGTTGTCGCCAGTTTTTGAAACCTTGCTCGCCGCCCACGGGGCGACCAAATTGCGCGCCGTCGCGAGCAAAATCAATATTTCCGAGCGCGGCTGGGCAAAGCGTCTAGCGCAGCAGCCTACGGCACTTCGTTGCCGGGAACGGGAACCGTCCACCATTTTTTACCGGTTTTTGCAACACAACGGCCTTTTAAAACTCGATGGTCCATTGAAAGATATACTTGAGCAATTTTGAACAGATCGCTCTTCCCTAAAGAATTAAATGACCGCGGTGCTGATTTCCTTCATCCAGGAAATGGTGCGAGTGGATATGCGCATCCAAGTCATCGAGATACCGAGCCAGGATGTGATCTCCCGCGACAACGTTTCGATGAAGGTCGACGCGGTACTCTACTTTAACAATGTCAATCCCGAACGTGCCGTCATCCAGGTTCAGTCCTACCTTCCCGCCACAAACATGCTCGCCCAGACAACCTTGCGGTGCAGTGCTGGGCAGCATGAGCTCGACGAGATGCTTCCCGAACAAAAAAGCCTAGCGGCGACGTCCAGAGCATTCTGGACACCCAAACCGAAACCCGGGGGATCAAAGTGAACAATGTCGAGAGCAGAACGGTCGACCTCACGGGCAACATGGTGCGAGCCATCGCCAAACAGGCCGAGGCAGAACGCGACCGCCGCGCCAAGATCATTCATCCGAAGCCGAGTTCCAGCCCTCGCAAACCCTTGTCAACCCCGCCCAGATCCTTTCAAGCATTCCAGCCGCCATGCAGTTGCGCTACCTGCAAACACTTACGGAGATCGGCGCCGAACAGAATTCCATCCTGGTCTTTCCGATGCCGATCGACATCAAACCGTTCCTCGACCTTGTTGAGAAGTCCGGCAAGCCGGCGGGCGCCAATGGCAGCACTAGCGTTCCGCCGGCGAAAGAGACCCCTTTGGCCGCGTGAGGAAGACACTCAAGTGATGGAAGGCTATCGTCGATCTCGGCGCGTGTGGACCGCAGCTTTAGTATGCACCATCGTGAGACCGACGTTGGCCCATCAGACCACACTCGCTTCAGTCAAGACGCAGTGTGGACATTGCGAAGAGTTCACATGACGCTCGAGATCAAAGTCGGCCCTCCCCAGCTTACCGTTCACCAAGGGTACACCGTCATGGTCAGTGACCCTAATGGACAGATCCTCACGGAAGGGCAGCAGGGTCTATATTTTCTCGACACGCGCCTCATCAGCTCATGGGCGATGTTCGCCGATGGCGTGCAGTGGAAGTTGCTTAATGGCGGCGCGCTTGCGGCGTCGGCGGCGCAGGTCTATTGCACGAACCCGCCGATCCTTACTCCCGCTGGGAAAATACCAGAAAATAAGTTAGGTTTAATCTTCAGCCGTCACATCGACGGCGGTATGCATGAAGACATCGACATCACCAACTACGGTTCGCAGCAAGTCTGCTTCAATTTCGAAATAGCCATCCGAAGCGATTTCGCCGACATCTTTGAGGTCAAGGGCAAGAATGTCACTCGGCGCGGCGACATCAGAAGCGATTGGTCCGCAGGCGCCCAGGAACTGACGACCACTTATCAGCATAAAGATTTTTCACGTTCGCTGAAAGTGAAAGCCAGCGGTCAATGCTCGGCGATGAGCTATGCGAACGGCAGATTGAGTTTCAATGTAGAGCTTCAGCCTGGCGGCTCCTGGCACACTTGTCTGCTTTATGCCTTCGCGAATAACGACAGCTGGAGCGCAGCTCCGAAACAATGCGTCGACGATTATATGGGCTCGGAGGCGGTCCGTTCCCAGAAGCTCTGGAGGGATAGCGTCCTTAAGGTCAAAACAAATAACGATATATTTGCGACCGCCTTCGCGCAGGCTGTCGACGATATGTCAGCGCTGCGTTTGCCGATCGCGGGCACTGATCAAATGCAATTCGTTCCGGCCGCCGGGCTGCCGTGGTTCGTTGCGCTTTTTGGACGGGATAGCCTCATCATCTCGCTGCAGAACGCCATCGTCCATCCCGAGTTTGCGCTCGGCGCATTGCTGGTTCTCGCCAGATGGCAGGCGACCGAGCTGGACGATTATCGCGATGCCGAGCCTGGCAAGATTCACCACGAATTGCGGCGCGGCGAGCTCGCGCATTTCAAGCTCATTCCGCACACCCCTTATTATGGCACTGCGGATGCGACGCCACTCTACCTTATCACATTGCATTCAGCCTGGATGTGCACAGGCGACCGTACGTTGCTTACAAAGCATCTGGATACTGCCGAGCGTTGCCTCGATTGGATCGACCGATACGGCGATCGGGATGGAGACGGGTTCCAGGAATATCAGACGCGATCGCCCGTCGGCTATGAAAACCAGGGCTGGAAGGATTCGGGCGACGCGGTGATGTATGTCGATGGATCTCTGGTCAAAGGTCCGAAGGCGCTCTGCGAATTGCAGGGCTATGTTTACGACGCCTGGCTGCGCATGGCTCAAATCTACGAGGCTTTGGATAAAGGTGACCGCGCCGAGAAGCTCCGGTGCAAGGCCGCCGTGCTTTTCCAAAAGTTCAACGAGACGTTCTGGAACGAGACCGAGGGATTCTATGCTTACTGCCTAGACGGCGAGAAACGGCCGGTCCTGTCCGTCGCGTCGAATCCCGGGCAGTGTCTTTGGTCAGGCATCGTACCGCCTGATCGCGCCCGGCGCGTCGCGGATCGTCTAATGAAACCGGATATGTGGAGCGGCTGGGGGATTCGGACGCTCTCGGCCGACCACAAAAGCTTCAACCCCTTCAATTACCAGACCGGCGCGATCTGGCCGCATGACAATGGGTTCATCGCGCAAGGCATGAAACGTTATGGCTTCCACGATGAGACATGCCGGATCGCAGAAGCGATCATGCGGGCTGCGAACTATTTTGCCATGGATCAAATGCCGGAACTCTATGCCGGCACCCAGCGGGACGGTTTGAACTTCCCAATTCAGTATATTGGCGCCAACGTTCCGCAGGGTTGGGCTGCCGGATCGATCTTCTCGCTTCTGCAAGCAATGCTCGGCTTCCAACCTGACGCGCCGAACAAGGTTCTGTATGTTGATCCGACCCTTCCGGATTGGATGCCGGAGCTCACCGTCCGCGACCTCCGGGTCGCGTCCCTGACCTTCGACATACGATTTGCTCGAAAGGGTGAAATAACAGAGTTCGAAGTAACGCGGGGGTCAAAGGAGGCCGTTGTCCGACGCGCTATGACGGAATGGGCCGCCGCGCTTCGCAAAGATAGAGATGCGGTACCGGCGAATTAAAATCGAACGACACCAAGGGACTTCACAAATAAGCTTTGTCATCTCCCAGCCCGCGCCGTTATCGCAAGCTTGGCCCTCCTGCTTACCGGAGTGCACCCCAAAATCACTTATTTTGCTGTGCAAAGTCGCCGTCTGACACACTTCACTCAATCTTTGGCCTCTGCAAGTATCTCTTGCAGCAGTGCAACCTCGCTTTGACCAAAAATATCCGCAAGCGCAAAGCGCAAGCGTGGAGTTAATTTTGATTTGTACCCTTTACGACGAAGCGATAGTCGCGCGGTATCGCGTCGCTCTCGTAAGGCGAAGAAGCGCTCATTTGGACCCATAAAAGAAAAGCCCCAGCAGGGGGCTGGGGGGCTGGGGGGCTTCAACGCTGGGGCTTTTGATCTTCGGAACCGATACTCAACTCATTCCGTGACCAAACCCAGTTTGCATTCATTTAATTGGCGCTGACTGAGCAAAATTGCTCACATCAGAAATTTCGTAGCGCTGCAGGCCGCGCACTAGCGGTTGGGGCCAAATGAGCGACATTGCGGTTGAAATGAAAGAGGTCGCCAACTGAGGCGCTAAGTAAACTCCACGCCTATGTGAAATTCCTCTCGCCACACTACGCGGCAACGATGGCGGGACTGATCATTATCGAAGATAAGATCAAAGGTCCCCGGAATTGGGTCATGAACCTCAATTTTAGCGCCGGTCTGCGAAAGGTTGCGAGCGATGCACTTAACGGGGACACCAGTAAGCCAAACGATTTGAGCGCCTTTTAGCGTCCTGAATCGCGGGCTCTTATGGCGGCTACCTGCCACTCTACGATCTTCAATGCCGTCAGATCCATCGACAATAGGAAGGGGTGCGCGGTTGGGGTCTTCCATGACTCACAATGTAGGAAAGCCTGTGGAGTTTAGTATGTGTAGAAATGCTCGGATAGCCGCTGATTCCTTGATCTTGGCTTTTAAATCTGATGCTCAGCAGCGCGCGTTTTATTCAAACTGAGGCACTCCCGGCTTATGGCTTAAATGGCAAGATTATTTAAGGGCTGCCGCCCCCCTGCAAGCTGCTTGGTCACATTCCGAGAG
>Ga0302325_10023038_pt1 | contig 13002 bp, 11 predicted proteins | sample Palsa_T0_2_FD_201948 | JGI IMG/M metagenome (GOLD analysis project Ga0302325, IMG submission 201948) | Peat permafrost microbial communities from Stordalen Mire near Abisko, Sweden - Palsa_T0_2 | ecosystem: Environmental > Terrestrial > Soil > Palsa > Peat permafrost | place: Sweden: Abisko... | reverse complement strand
CTTACCAATATCCAACACATTGCCACCTCTGCTGGTATCTAGGCCCAATGGCGCATTGCACGTCGGGCAGTACTGCGACTCGAACTCTTTGATGTACTCGTAGAAGCAGGCCTCGTGGGACACATGGCCGCACGAGAACTGCAAGATCCGTTCGCCGCGGAGGGTATGTTCTAAAGGCTCCTCGCACACAGCACACTCGCTACCGACAAAGGTCCTCTCCCGCCGCGTGCGACTTCTGTCGGTGTCTAACATTCCTGCCATGCCGCCTCCCGCTCGCTTGCGCAGGTCGCCCGATGCCTTGCTCTCTCTCGAATGGAACGACGATACCGGCGACGACTTGGACTTGTTCTTTTCTGAAAGGCGAGTAGGGTCCGCGACGATATAGGATGAGGATTCTGTGGAGAATGGGCAGTTAGTCGGGATGTTATGAAGGTCAAGAATCGGATCGTCAACGGGCGTAGAGGGGCGGAAGGAGAGGTTAAAATTGGCATAGGCCGCTGCGTACTCTTTTGGGGTCCTAGGCCTCCCTGGGGATGAGCACCAAGAGGGTTGGGATTGGGATAGGACCGGGTGCTGGTGTGGGTAGGGGTATGGGTGCGGGATCCTGCAACGCGTGCGCCGCCAGGATGCTCCTGGCCCCCGGTCGTTGCTGCTCGCCTCCTGGTTCTTTTACCCGAGTCGTCGAGCAGTCCAAGCTCATACAACGCCGAAACCTGGTCTCTCTCTTCGTGCGGGCGAGGCCTAGAGGCAGGCGTGGAAGTAGAGGTGGCGGGTCTCGCAGCAGCCGGATCGCGATGGAACAGCGACGAGTGGCCAAAGAAGCCTTTCGACATGTATCCGGAGGACTGTCTGCGGCTGTTGCAGACGTCGACGACGTGCCTTGTCTCCCACGGGCACGGGAATGTTGCGGCCGCGGTACAGTCGACTGATAATCCGTACTGTGAAGGACGTCTATATCAGGGTCGGGTTTCGTGTAACTGGTCCACGAGAAACACTGTCGTGATAGGGTATGGGCTACCGGCTGGAGACGAGAGATCTGGTGCTTCTCTGCAAACCCAAGATGAGGCCGACCAGTCTGACCAGTTGCCGTGGAGAGCTGGGTTATGGCATGTGCCGGAGGGCGATCGACTGAACTGCAGACGGATACAATACGTCAAACGGTCGTGGAGCAGTGGTACAAGAATTGCATTGAGTGTTGAAGAGGGTTTCTGTGGGCTAGCATGGGGATTAATGGGAGAAAGAAGTGAGTGGTCGTGGGGCAGAAAGGAGGGAGAGAGGTGGGCGCCGTCATTCGAGGCTTCGGATGGTGGAGGAGGATCAAACCGGGGGCGTCCGCTCAACTCTTGACGGCAGTCAGGGCAGTGCGGAAGAGGCTGGAGGCCGTACCTGGCCGATGCAACTGCAGTTAGGTAGTTGAGATATCAATTTGATACCGGCAGCAGCAAGTACTAGCACTGGAGGGCTGCACGTCGGCAGGATCAGCACTTCATCAGACGATCTCTTAGCCCAACGGCCGTCGAAGAGCGAACCCTCTCCTGATGATGCAAACTCCATCATACTCCTCTCGCCGCAGTCGCCCTCTCTCTCGCGGCCTCGCCTGCTCTCTTTGCCTGCTCTGGGATGCTGTTGCTCGGACGTTCTCCCATGGCGAGGGCGAGGAACACTCGGCGCTGGGTGTGATTCAAGGTGCAGTAACGAGCCAATGCCGCGGTCAAGTTCTGGCCAGGGAGGATGATGCTGGATGCTTGTCCGTGCAGTCGGTCGCTGCAGCAGTGCAGCCTGCGGCCTGCAGCAAAGCAGCCCGCAGCCATTGAAAAAACTAACTTACTCGTTACTAACCTTCCCAAAACCGTTGCAGTTTAGCTGTATTTTATAGCGGCCGGGTTCTGGTAAAAGTCAGGTCAAGACTCAAGTCAGACTGCTGCAGCGCTATCAGAGTCAGACACCCCAGAGCGCCACCAGCAGCTGCTTCTGCTAAGAGCGCCTCCAGGACTCAAGAGCTGGAATGTCTCTCCCAATTCTTGCCCAGCGCAAGCCGTGGCTGCTCTTGCTATTCCACCAAAGTTCTGCAGCGGCAGACAATCTGACCAGGGCGGATGGAACTGGCAGCTGGCTCGCCCCCGCTGCCCCACCACATACGTTCGGGGTGGGTGCAGCGAGTACTGAACTGTACTGGTAAGTTACTTTGTCTCCGCAGCACACTGCATTAGTACAATTCGACACCTCCGGACGGTTTTTAGCTCTCAAAAAATATGCAGTCTGGATCCAGAACCGTTTTAGTGCTACAGAAGTCTGACACGCCATACCTGGATGTCCAATATCAAAACACCTCGCTGACAGAAGGCTGACATCAACTCCTCCTGCGTGGGCAATTTAGGCTCACCACACAATTTGCAGCTGGCGATTCAGCAATTTGCAGCTGGCGATTCATGGCTGTGCAGTGTTTTGCAGCCTTTACCACGGTCCACGGTATGCCAGGGCTCAAGGCATATCGACTGGATTGGGTTCCTATAGCAGCGCTCCTATTGCTCTTCCGACCCTGGTCCCGCGCCCCGTTTCCCGCGAGTCTGGGGCCACTCCTCATGCTTCAAGGGAAGAGGCGCCCCTGGTTCTTTGCAGGGGATCTTTCAATGGTGCCTTCCCTCCTTGACAAGATCGGGGTGCGGACGGTCGTGAGATCGGTCAGACGAATCACATCGCCCGGACTACTTCTCCCTGAGAGGCACTGCCAATGAAAAGGGGGTCCGCCGAGAAGCTCGGCCCAGGAACCTTCAATCGGGCTTCTTTTTTGAACTTCGAAATCAAGTGCTACTTCCAGCCTTCCACACATGTCTTGAGTCAATTAGTCTGCATGTGAGATTGAGCTCTCGCTTGCAGGACATTGCTTATTCCCACGACTTAACGGTCAATAGTCGTATGAGATTCTCGCAGTACCAGCAACCGGGGACCCGATTCCGTGCTCGGTTTGATAAGCACCTTTATGGAACTGTGATGCAGAAAGTCCCACGACCTCGTCAAGACGGGCAACATCAAAATTCTCCGACTAATGGGAAAAGAGTGGCGTGTTCTTCCCAAAGCAGTCTTCCCCAATCTGTAAGACTCCTCTCTCCGATATCAATATTTCGTCTCCGAGGCTACCAGAAAGCGGGAAATTCGATCGAAGATCCGGGGTTGTTATGAAAAGTGCTTATTTCTATATAACTCTCTGCCCCACGGGCGAACAATGCGAACGTTCCGAAAATTTGGATTTGGGGAACTTTGACTTGACTCCGGTGGAAACATGCGATGGAAGCTTGCGCCCGTTGGCCGTTTACTTGATCCGTCGCTTCCTTTGACATGGTCCCAATCCTGCCTTGGCAGGCACGTGGTTAGGGAGATATCTCTTGAAACACCTTTGAAGTTCACAAATATGTTTCACTAGATGCAAAAACATCACGGCAGTTCAGCACATCAGGATTTCACTGCGTCGCACCTTGTCCAAACCCTGCCTCTCATGATGCAGGGCAAAATTTCATTCGTCTATGCCCGCCATATTCGTCATGAAAACCGAACCAGGTTGGCAGCACGGGGACTCGAGGTTACATTCCCCTCCAATCGTGGCCCTTGAAAATGATATGCACCAGGAGATGTAACCTTCCACAGCAGGAATATCCCCAGCCCATCCCGAACCTTGACCTTGTCCCTGGGACGAACAAAGAAGGGTATATTTTCTGCTGTAGGAAACTACTCCAAGGTCTCAAAAAAACATTTACTGGCGATGGTACCTATCAAAAGGAAACAGACAACCGCGCCCCTAGTCGTGCGCCACGGTTTCTGGACTAAAGGTCTAATGCACAAACGAACGTTCGTGGGAGCCGGATCCTTACCTCCCTAATCCAAGGGATTCAATAATCCACCGCAGCAGCTTCCAAAAATGTGCGGAGGTAAACATTAGCGCCACGTCCTGACAGGCTCGGAAACGGCGAACCACTCCCGTACCAGCGTCCTAGTCGCATCCATGATCCATCATGCATTCTTGTTCAGTAATGTGATCGTTTCAATCGCCTGTCCAACATTGAGCTTGAATCAAGTTTTGAGGATTGCATACGCCAAACGATTCATGTTCAGGGGATGGATATCAAGTTTTCTTGTGCAGGACCTTCCTGACCCATGACTATCAACCAATTCTGACAATGCAAAGCCGATGCAAAGCTGATGCAAACTGGATGCCTTCTAATCATCAACTGAGAAGAATAAAAAACAACTGGCTATTGCGTATCAGCTCAATGAATCAAAACGAAGCAACTCAGGTCGGTCTAGACTCTCTAATTTCAAAAAGCAATCCTACGCCTCTTACAGAAAGAGGACATACATCAACCTGATACAGACCTTCTCCGACCTCAATATACATCATCCTGCAATCTACCATTTCTCCAGACTCCCAATTCGCTACCAACTCATGCAAAGAACACACGTCAACGTGGCCGCCCCAGCCATCTCTTCCCGGACCTGTGGACGCCCGCCACCCATCGCCAAAAACTTCATGATGACCGTAACCAGGTTGATCCATCGTCAATTCACACCCAACCACGACCTCACATACATCTTGACATTGCCAGGAACGTACCACTCTACTTCCACGCGGCATGCGCAGGGCGTCTGCAACTCCACGTCAACAGCTGCATCGTTGAATCATGGCATGCACCGAACAACCGAAGAATATCTTCAGCACACCCTCTTTTCTCCTAGCGTTTCAGCGATTGGCGCAGCGAGAAAGGGCTTCATGCACAGAAGCCAACATCGAACATTCTATCGGCACTCCTCGGCCAAAACTGTGCCGCACTCCACCTCCCATTCGACCAGACTCACAGCCATCGCCTCTCGACTTTGCCTCTGTCGTCTCTTGGAACTTCACGATTCCACGCCGTCGGTTCGGGTCGGCCGGTCCGTACGCGGAAGGTGAGAGTTGCAAATCTGAAGTCTGCCTGCACTGCCGTGCCCGCCAATCTACGCTTTTATGCCTTCTCCTTCAGTTCTCAAACCAGGACACCTTCCCAAAACCTAAAAGCACCACCATTCTAGAGTTGTTCTCTCATCTCCGTGTCTCTCGGTCCGCTTCCGTCTCTGTCGTTTGTCCAGTCAAACTTCAAGATTCCGACCGCGAGCGATCTACATTTGTCACCCTCCAGTTAGGCGTAGTACCCAAGTAAGATCGCGCAAGTGCCACGTTTCGCGCACATGGCCGTCCACACCGTCCATGGCGGCAATCATGGCTTTCGTACTATGGCGTATTTCGTCCGAGACATTCGCCGGTCAGGTTGTTCTTTTTTAGCTACAAATAGCAAGTTGCTAGTAGATCTCACTATCGTTGCGCCATCGTCATGGATTATGTTCATGCCTCGACGTTCGAATTGAGAGACAACGATCTGGCTGGCTCCTGATCGACGCCCACTTGGATCTCGATCTTGCGTTCGTTTGTCAATTGACGGCGGATCTTTAGTGGAGAACAGAAAACGCGAGTTTGATTGTCAGACATCATGAATGGATCAAGCATATATGCTCTCATATGCATTGATCCCGAGTACTGGTAATCTGATTTTCCGAACTGTCGCTTCTTAGTTTTGCCCATCACGTTTGGCCTATACAAACTCCTGGCGATCATAATAAACCGCATCATTGTCCTCATTGTAGTACATTAGAAGCCAGTTATCAAGTATTCACAGTCTCAAAATAATTTCGCATGCCTTCCTACTTCATCGTCACCCCCGAAACCATGGACAAGCAATCCATGTCATCCAAAACCCCATAACTATTCAGACTCGACGTTCTCGAACTTCCATGTTCCAAGACTCAGCCTCGTCTCAAATAGTAACCACCAATCACCACATTCCTTAGCACGTGCCATCCAACGATCCGAAAGACCACCCTTTTCCTCAGAACTATCAATTTTCTTCAAGCCTCAATTTTAACGTCTCTTTTCCTTTTCTCCATTTCATCCAAAATTCGAAGCATCACCCCAAACCCCTAATCGAACGGGAATCTAATCCGGTCGATCCGCTGGTCACAAAGCCCAGTGACTAAGAGGTGTCAAAGCGTGAACTCAGCACAGCCTTTGGTTCGCAATCAAGCTGATCTTGGACCATCAACGTGGTTCCTCTGACACCATCCAAATCAACCTGCATTTTAGCATGTGGGGTCAGGTGTTCAGCGCTTTGATGAAGATCGTCGATTTGCTATCAACTTCAAGCCTTGAGTAAGGCCCTCTCAAGGCACTTTACTCCAAGCAAAGAGCCATAGCAGCGCTATCTATAAGCCTTGCATCCTATCCATACGCACATCTCCAAGCCTACTCTGAGCACGGTCATGAAGGCTTTCCCGGCTTTCCCAGAGCATTAGCCACCCCTTAAGCTAAGCATAAAGGCTCTGGATGAGCATTTACTGTAACATTTCCCCGCCGCAATTCTATTTCCATTTTCGCACAACCCCGCAGAACGCCATTCCATGCGTTCGTTCTCCCGCATAATCCATCTCATCACGAGATCCAGTCTCACCAGCATATCCCTCCCAAAAACTCTCCCAATACCGCGTTTTGCATGAGCGCCTGCACGGAAGCACCCCAGAAAGGCGTCGAGCAGGGCCCACACCGCATATTTACTGTATAAATCACCGCTGCCATGCACACAGCAAAGCCATGTCCCTGCAGCCAGATTCGTCTGAACTGGATTATGGAAAGGATTAAATGATATAGGGATCGTTATCACTCTATCACTGACCTGCGGCTTCACTATGCTCGAAACACCCAAGTTACTCGAAGGAGCCAAACAACGTCGTGATCTAACTCTGACTACGCAGACTTCCACACAATCCTCTATTCTTGCTTGCCAACCTCCCTTGCAATCTCGGACGTCGCCTCTCATCCAAGTCCGAGTTCTCTCTTCTCTCGCAAATCCGCGCATGAACAGATGTAGATATAACGAATTTGGTTCTCTGCAGCACAGCCGGCCTAAAACCAGGCACCGTAAAACCCACGTCCTCTCGGGATGCGCCCGCAGCGACAAGTTACATGCACAGGTCGCCAGCGATTACCAGTCCTGTCACTTCTCCGCCATTCTTCCAGACCCCGAGGTCACCTGCGCGTACGTAAGTACAACACAGATAAGCGATGATGTGGGGTGATGTTCTTGGAAGCACCGAATGCAACCATAAGTGCTAACGGCCGGGGTACTGTGTTAAGCAACCCCGCTGCTTCACCTTGGTTTCAGACCCCAAGCTCCCCTCCTCAAAAGCCGGGCAGAAGACGGATTTAGAAACAAAGTGGGGTGACGAGTGAGCCACTGCTGTCATTGTACTGTTGCGAAACGTGATATTATCACTGTCATATTGCGCCTGGTAATGCCCTGGTAAAAAGAAGATGCTCGAGGAAAAGTGTTGGGTGAACATTTACCACCCAATCCAATCAACACCCTAATTCGTACTTTCTGTATCCCAACACACAGACCGCTCCTCTGTCCGTGAGCTAATCTGTACAACTTCACCCCACGCAAGCTTCCTCAGCACAGCACAGCACAGCACAGCAAGCAAACAAAACGCACATCATGCCGATCTCCCCAATCATTCCGCAAAATCCCTCCATTGGCAACGGCAATCTCGATCCCCTCAACTCTCTCCCTCAATTGGTGAATCTCTGGGGAACGAGATGCAGGACACGGACGTTCTCAATCACTTGATGCTGTAAAAGTGCGTCTGAGCGTACAGCCGCCAATCCAAAACCCAGCAAATCGGAGATCGCGGCATTTCCTACCCCAGACTGTCGTGCCGTTTTTTTCCAATCCCGACTCCCTCATCCCGTCCTTCGAGTTCTCGAACAAAATGATAGGAGCTCAAGTGCTCAACATCAATTTCTGTCACATCGTCATTATTTGTGATGAGATGATATGATATGATCAATTCGTCTGATATTTTTAAATCAACACGGTAGCAAATGTGATCTGGACCACCTTATCACACCGCCCCCTATACCACACGGACCACTCTTCCCGCTGTCAATGTTAACTTTACCTGACACAACAGCGTCTCCCCGTCCGTTCCCCGTTCCCCGTTCCTTCCATGCTTTCAGCCTTATCCTACGTTCCGCCCTGAAAAAGAAGAAAGGAAGATTTTTGGATAGGGGGAGGATCCGAGGCAGGGTTCTCCGCTGACTTGTCGGGTACGGGACGGCTGGCAGTAATATCGTTCCCTTACGGCATGATCCAATCAATTACCTGTCCAGTATGTCCTACTCCAAAAAAGAAGGGAAGGGAATATGAAAATATGAAGGATGTGCTTCCAAAAGTGGAAGTTGATGGTTGCCATCGTCGTTGCTGTTGTTGTCTCCGCAAGCTCAACTTATTTCTCACAGTGCCTCATAATTTTCATAGGAGGGCGAGTTTAGTCATTTACCCCCTCAGCACGGGTTCTCTTCTCTGATACCTGCATTCCCAATTTCATCTATCCGCTTTCTAGAACCCTTCTCCCGAGTCCCGTTCCCGCTACAGCGATTTCCTTGTCATGTCTCACGCACAGATACCTTTCCCACGTTGACTTCCAAACTCCATAAATAGATCAAACTTCTCGCTTGTTTCATTTCGTTTCGTTTCGTTTGGTTTCGAAACGAAATGGTGGCTTGGACCAGAGGAGAGATGAGAGAGGGTCTTAGCACTGCGCGCTTTCCTTGGGATGGTGTCCAAATAAGCTCGTGGAGATAGGGGTACAGTAGCACGTGCTGAACGCACGTCACTCTCACATGTACGTCAAATCAACGTACAACGTTACACGTTGTCTGTGCACGGGATCTTATTCCCTCAACTGCATGAGAATTTTATATGTTCCTTTTCGCCGGTTTGCGGGGGAAGAAAAGGCTTGTTGTGCCGAGATTCACGTCACCAGTGCTGGCATGTGAGCATGACACTACGAATATGTCACGGTTACTTGAGGTCTTTTCCTACCTACCTCGGTGTTTTTCTGGTCTCGTTGACAATCACGATCTGAAGTAAGATGTGCGGTTACAATCCGTTTTGGTTCTCGAAGCTCGTGATTTTGTTGATGTTGATCGCTACTCTTTCAGTTGTGAGGTAGGGAACTAGGGTTGGAAAAGGGTTAACTCGTTATTTAATGTAGTCGGTGCTGATCTCCGACTTGGCTCGGTGATATTTGGAATTTAGAGTTTAGTTGTGGGGTTTGGAAATTGCCGGCCGGCAGTGAGGGGTGTGGGGATTTGGGGGAAGGAAATGAGGAATTGACTACTCGGAGATATTGATAATATGGAGGAGGAATCAATGTTCGTTGCTAAGGGACTGGACCTCGGTAGATCGATATCAGGTTTAAATTTTGATAGACGAAGGCTCCGGATTTAGCGCCTTTCGGAAAACTGGACGGCATGGAAACTGGGGTAATGAGTTCTAGGGAAGTAATATGGATTTGGAATTGTGGAATGATTTTGGGTAGTGGTTGATGTCGATGGGAAGGGAGACGTAAGATTTTCGTAGTCTTTCCCGTTTTGCAGGTGACGTGAGATTTGAGAACTCTCGCATACTAATCCTAAATCGTTTCATGGGCTAGCGAACGGGTAATAAGAAATAGGGGTAGAAGCTGGGATGAACAAGAGTATGGCCAGTTCTCCATGACCACATGTCGCGTTCCAGATCTTGGTAATCTTACCATTTCCCGAATCCTATCCCTCTGCTAGTGAGCTCAAAAACAATGAAAACAAAACGCTTAAAGCTCTTGATGAAAAATGACCTATTTCGAAAGATCTCGTGTGAGAATCTGCAGAAGCGAGAGGCTCAGGGGATGTAATCACTGGCAAAAGACCCCTATTCTCTCACAGACCCGGGCATCCGAGCTGTGCCCTACTGTGCCATCTAAACCACAGCCCCCTCTCTAATTATCTACCACTGCCTAGACGACTACCATTCACAGCATATTCTAGAGTGAGCAATATACTCTTATTTGCTGTATAGGAGGCTTTTACTTACAAAGTGGGCGTAATTAATATAGAGTTCATCCCTCTAGATTGAAGCTTGGCGAAGATAGATTGCTCGATGTGCAACAGAAGAAATTTTTGGATGCTTGAGAGACTTGAGGTGAGAGGAAAGGAGTGAAGGTTAGTGAGTTGGGGGAGAGCTGAGAAGTATGGCCAGGTTGAGTTTTGTCAAATGAAACTTAGGGAGAATGCAGTTTATTGCTCGATTTTCAATAAAAATAAAAAACATGAACATTTCCCGGATGGGCAAGGGAGATTACTAACCGAGAGGAGAGGTTCAGCAATTTCTCCCTTTATAATTTACGACAGAGATAAGATCCGTGCCTCTTATCTTGATCAGAGGAAAGTATCTAGGATACATTGCTTGGTGTGCAAAAATTTATAAGATCTGACTTTCTTTGGAGTGTTCCGAAGAAGAGAAGTGGTTGTGCTAATCAGGTGGTAGCTTGGCTCTAAGCATTTAAGGACAGCCATTACTTGTTAATCGTTTAAAATGCTACACGCAACGAAAGGGGGAAGTTTAAAATAATTCGAGATAAAGAAGACACTAAAAAGTGCGTTGTGCAACGAAAATGAACTTCCTACTTTTCGTTGCGTTTCGCAGTTTTTCCGAGGTTTTTCCTCGAGATAACTTCTCCAAGAGGGTAGGAGGAGAAGCTCGCTTAAAATGCTACATGCAACGAAAGGGGGTAAAGTTTGAGCTAGTTCGAGATAAGGAAGACACTAAAAAGTGCTATACGCAACGAAAGTAAACTTGCTCCTTTTCGTTGCAATTCGCAATTTTCCCGAGGTTTTTCCTCGAGAACCCCTTTTCTAAGAAGAGTAGGAGGAAGGGACCCCTGAAAAGTGCTATGTGCAACGAAACCAAACTCCACTTTCGTTGCACTTCGCACTTTTACCCGGATTAGATTACTCGATTTGCAACAGAATTCTGAAGCTCTTGAGAAAGAGGAACGGCGAACCCATCAAGTTAAAATGAGGCACGACACTTTGAAGAGACTTGTACTCATTTTTGGCATAATAATGACTCAATATTTGAAAGAAAAGGCTCGCACTTCCAAGTTTGAAATGATGTATCTGTTCACATTTGTGAGGTGTTATTCATCTGTGAGATTTGTATCCCTTCGTTCATATACTTACCCCCTCTATTTAGGGGCGATTATTCCCTCACAGAAATACAAGTACTTTTCAAGCACACAGTCCTCCTTTCCGTCTCCTTTCCTGGGACCTTGCGGTGCAGTTCTAAAACAGAGGCAAGCTTCGCTGCAAGGAAACGGCTTCTCGAAGCCTCCTTTTCTCATTATTTATCTCCGAGGTAATCGAGGTATCCGGCGCGTCTGAGAGCTATACTCCGTGGGCTGGAGAGGTGAAGTACCTCCGTTGATCTCCCCACGAGTGATACTAATATGACTCGTGACGCTTCATCAGATTGTCAAACAGGGACTTATCAGGTCTCCACATGACGCCAACGAGCTTAATGGCGACTGAAATGCCTATCATATTTCGACCTGTGGTATCCCTCACTGCTAGGTCTGCACCATGACTTTCAAGGCAGTCGAAAACTTCAAGAGAGTCTGCCATTGCAGCGACATGAAATGGCGCGAGTCCCAAAGTGGAGCCATGCGCATTTACGGGGGCGTCAGTTAAAAGCAGTTCCTTGATCATTTGATACCTCTCAAATATAATAGCGCAGCATAGGGGGGAACAAAAACCTCTGGAGTAACAGCTTTCCTCAATGTGAGTATCATTGGCTACGTGCCCTCAAGTTGTTTGAAGTCGATGGAGTTCCACAGAGGTACGCAAGCCTTGAACAAGAAACTAAGACGAAGAGACTTGTTTCCAATAAATGCATTCATCTTAAACCATAGTTTTTCGCTTGCAAAAAGTTGTATTCCTCTTATTGCTAGGAGAACGCCGATTTGATCGTCAATGCTAGCATCTTTCAGACCGGAATCCAGTGCGTTTCGAAGGATGCCAAGTTGCAAGCACCAGAGATCCTAGCTTGTTCCACAAGACAAGTAGTGCAGACGCAGCGGCAGAGCTCGGGTACGTTCGTGGGAGACGTGGGGTGGAACATCCAAAATGGACAGCGTCGCTCCGCCAAACATCTTCAGGACGCACCAAATTCGAGGAAATAAGCGGCTTCCAAAGCGTATCTCTGAGATAAGAAATAGTGGCGTGTTTGTCGCTGCAAGAAAGCTTTGTGATCGGGCTTGCAAGCTACCATAATTGGCATTTGGCACGCAAGAACGAACGGAGTTGGATGAATGTTTTTGCGGAACTGTATGTGTGAAATGAAAAATATCGAAGTATTTAGGCAATGGCCCGACGATGATGAAATAATCCGAATATACCATTTCCGTCCAAAGTGGTAATGAGCATTTATTTATCGAAGTCGCGATTCCAGGAGCTCTTCATCAAAGACGATATGCGTTGCAGAGACAACAAATTGACATCTACTGCAGATTTCCCAGATCCAGAGCAACATCTTCTAACATGCCACGAAGCTCTGCTGCTTCAATCTCATCGGCAATCTCATTCGTCTGAGTCTTCAGTTGATTCACCAGTCCTAAGAGCGCAGCATAGCTGGTAATATATCGCTTCATCATTCCTCCAGCAGCTTTGGATAACAACGCAGACGATAATTGAAGCATCGCAATTTGGAATTCGAGAATGGCAGACAATGGAATGCTGCTCGAAACCCTCATGGCTGCCGTGGTTGTGACGATGGTCATCCAGTCCTCCCGTGGGAATGACGTCGCTGGGGAGTCGATTACAACAAGCAAAACCCGAACAATTTGAAGTCCTCGATTTGTTTCAGCCAATTTTGCGGAAGTGTTAGTCGCTGAATCCGAAATGTTCTGGAGAATGGATTTCAGATCCAGGGCGAGGGTCTCCCAACCGCCTTGACCAAGAAATATCTCCACACTTTCCTCGGCAATTACGATAGCCTCCAATGCAAGAAGAACAGGGTATCGAAAATCCAGACTATCTTGAGATCC
>Ga0302325_10023037_pt1 | contig 13002 bp, 8 predicted proteins | sample Palsa_T0_2_FD_201948 | JGI IMG/M metagenome (GOLD analysis project Ga0302325, IMG submission 201948) | Peat permafrost microbial communities from Stordalen Mire near Abisko, Sweden - Palsa_T0_2 | ecosystem: Environmental > Terrestrial > Soil > Palsa > Peat permafrost | place: Sweden: Abisko... | reverse complement strand
GTGCGCCTGGGATTGCGGACTTCGCCGGCCATCTTGCTCGCCTCCCACCAACCGCCAAAGCTGAAGAATGCGCTGACCACGCCACCTGCAATTGCCGGAAAGATCGCTTCCGAACCGGGCCTGCGCGCCGCGAAGGGCGTCAGGTTGCTCAGGTGTGCATGGCCGGAGACGGCCGCCCAGCCTATTAGCGAAAACAGGATGACGAGTTTAAGGATGTTCACGAACGACAGGATTGAGCCGCTCAATCGCGTTCCGAGGAGGTTGATTCCGCCGAAGAGGCAAAGAAGCACGACAGGCATTGCGCTCAGCCACGCCGAACCGACGGGAAGGACCTGCGCCAGGTACGGGACCGACCCGACGGCGAGCGCTGCCGCCACGCCCGGATACATGACAATGGAACTCATCCAGCCGTAGAGAAAAGCTACCTGTTCGCCGTAGCCTGCTCGCAGATAGATATACTCACCGCCGGACTCAGGGAAGCGAATCGCGAGTTCGGAGTAGCAAAGCGCGCCGCACATGGCCATCAGCGCGATGCCCAGCCAGACGAGCAGAAGCAGGAGCGGCGAGCCGAGAGATTTAGCCATGGCCGCTGGGGTGAGAAATATACCCAGCGCGATCGATTCGCCGGTGACGACGGCAATGGCCGCTGCCAGTCCGAGCTGCCTTTGCGGGCCTGGGGAATTCGCATCAATCGGCACGCGGGAATACTACGTGGCGGTTGGCGCTCCGGGCATCCATCGAAAGTTAGAGAGGAAAATGTGTCTAGTAATCCACCTTGGTCGGGACGGCGATCCATGTTGCGAAGGCTTCCCATGCTTCTGGCTCCAGGAGCTGCATCGATGGAATGCTGCGATTCTCGCTGCCCTTGCGGAACTCTTCGTATAGAAAAGCGTCGTCGAATCCCGCCTTGGCTGCGTCCCGCTGGCTGCTTCCGAAGTAAATCGCGCCGAGCCGCGCCCAGTAGATGGCAGCAAGACACATCGGGCATGGTTCGCAGCTGGTGTAGATTTCGCAGCCCGCCAGAGTGAATGTTCCGAGCTTGGCGCAGGCTTTGCGGATGGCGTTGACTTCGCCATGGGCCGTTGGGTCGTTTGTGGTGGTCACGGAGTTGGCGGCCTCGGCAATCACTTCCCCTTCGCGAACGATCAGCGCGGCGAATGGGCCGCCGGTGCCGTCCAGCACATTTTGCCTGGCCAGCTCAATGGCGCGGCGCAAAAAGACGGGGTTTGGTTGATGCGACATCGAGCTTCGGACCTCCGATACACTTGTGTCTCAGGGAATATCGACAGTATGGCACAAGGTTCCGGAGAAAGCTGGAAGACGACGCTGACGTGGGCCTTTCGCTCGCAGCGGGTGGTCACGCCGGAGGGGTTGCGAGAGGCAACGATATTGGTGAAGGGCGACCGAATTATCGAGGTAGCGGAGTGGGACGATGTGCCGGCGTCTGCGCACCTTCGCGACTATGGAGACCACGTGTTGCTGCCTGGCCTGGTCGACACGCACGTGCATATCAATGAACCGGGCCGCACTCACTGGGAGGGCTTCAAGACCGCGACCCAGGCGGCCGCAGCGGGCGGAGTCACGACCCTGGTGGATATGCCCTTGAACTGCGAGCCGGAAACCATCTCAGTTGCTGCTTTGGAGGCAAAACGGGCGGCTGCATCCGGGCGCGAAGTCGGTCTCGGCGGCGAGCCTGGAAGCGGCGCAAACAAAGCCTGGGTGGATTGGATGAGCTGGGGCGGCGTGGTTGGGAACGGTGGCGTCGGCGGCAACGAGGCTGAGATTCCATGGCTGATCGAGGCTGGCGTTCCGGGCTTCAAGTGCTTCCTCGTGCATTCGGGAATCGATGGCTTTGCGTGGGTCGACGAAGCTCAGTTGCGCAAGACGCTGGCGATGCTCCGTGCCTCCGGATTGCCGCTGCTCGCCCACGCGGAACTGGCTGGACCCATCGATCGGGCAACGTTGCAGATCAACTCTTCCGGCGCGGCTGACTGGCGGCGTTATTCCACGTATCTCGCGTCCCGGCCCGACGAAGCGGAGATCGAAGCGATTGAGCTTCTGATTGCTTTGGCGGAGGTCTTTGACGCCCGGTTGCACATCGTTCACCTGACAACCGCCAAGGCGCTTCCTGCAATTCAAAAAGCTCGAGCTGCCGGGCTCAAAATCACAATCGAAACCTGTCCGCAGTACCTCTGGTTTGCCGCGGAAGAGATCCCGGACGGGGCTACCGAGTTCAAATGCGCTCCACCGATTCGCGACGGGGCCAATCGCGAGGCGCTTTGGCAGGCGCTTCGCGACGGCGTCATTGATATGATTGCAACCGACCACTCCCCTTGCCCGCCTGAGATGAAAAGCGGCGATACTAGGCGATTCGATCAGGCGTGGGGCGGAATCGCCAGTCTGGGGCTGGCTTTGCCCGTGGTTTGGACGGGCTTGCAGCAGCGTGGGGGCGGATTGGAGCTGCTCAGCAAATGGATGGCCGAAGAACCGGCCCGGCTGGCAGGACTGACCGGCCGCAAAGGCGCGCTGGCGCCAGGGTATGACGCGGATATCATCGTGCTGGACACGGACGCCGAGTGGACGGTGACCGAGGAAGACTTGCGATTCCGGCACAAACTGTCGCCTTATCTCGGAGTTACGCTGCGCGGAAAGGTGGTCGAAACCTACTTGCGCGGAGAATGCATTTATCGCGGGGGCGGCCAGGGGGCGGTGTTCGGCCCGAAAGCGCGTGGACAGGAGATGCGGCGAATTCGATGACTGAACTGATTGCAGCACTGATTGGAGCGGGCGCGAGAAGCAGAGCCGCGGCGGCAATCGCCGAATGCCGCCGGATCGCTGCCATGAGCGAAGAGCCGGGGAAAACGACGCGACGTTTTCTGACCCCTCCTGTGGCCGAGGTTCACGCACACCTGCGGGCTCGCATGGCCGCACTGGGTATGTCAGTAACCGTCGACGGGGCCGGAAATCTGCGTGGGGTATGGCAGCCAGATGCTGCTATTTCCGAGCGCCTCATTCTCGGTTCCCACATCGACACCGTTCCCGATGCCGGAGCCTTCGATGGCGTTCTCGGTGTGGTGCTGGCACTCGAACTCGTGGAAATTGCGCGCAACCACTCTCTGGCTCTGGCGATCGAGGTCATAGCGTTTTCCGAAGAAGAAGGGGTTCGATTCGGCGTTCCGTTTCTTGGAAGCCGCGCCGTCGCGGGACGGTTCGATCCCGCGCTGCTGGATCTGCGCGATTCCGCGGGAGTGTCGCTGGCGGAATCGATTCGGAACTTCGGGCTTGATCCCGAGGAAATGGACGCCGCAATCGTCAGCGACGGCGCAGTCGGCTTCCTTGAGATCCACATCGAGCAGGGCCCGGTGCTGGAAGCGGAAGGTTTGCAACTTGGGGTGGTGACGGGTATTGTCGGGCAGACCCGGTGCGAGGTGAGCTTCACGGGACAGGCCAATCACGCCGGGACGACTCCGATGGCGCATCGCCAGGATGCGTTGGCGGCTGCCGCGGAATGGATATGCGCGGTTGAAGCGACGGCGAAAGAGCATGCGGCTGGCGAGCCTGGGATCGTGGCGACGGTCGGTAAGATCATCGCGGAGCCAAACGCCGGGAACGTGATTGCCGGAAATGTACGCGTGAGTCTGGACGTCCGGTGTGCTCGGGATTCGGTCCGGGAGTCTGCTGTTGCAAAGTTGCTCGATCAGGCGAACGCCATCGCTGCGAGGCGCGGACTTGGTTGCGAGGTGAAGCGGCAGATGGAGCAGCCTGCCGTTCCCATGGACGAACAGTTGACGGCGTTCCTGACCGAGGCGGTCGAAGCCGCTGGTTTCCCGGCGCGGCAGATGCCAAGCGGAGCGGGCCATGATGCTATGGTGATGGCAACGCGGGTTCCGACGGCGATGCTTTTCCTGCGGAGTCCGGGCGGCATCAGCCACCATCCTGCGGAGGCGGTACGCGAAGAGGACGTGGAGGCGGCTTTGGTTGCCGGGGCGCTTTTTCTGCGTAGAATGGGCTCGATACATAGGCCTTAACCATTTTAGATTTGGCCATTTACAGACGAAAGTGAAAGAGGATTCCGTGCTGCATGGGCTGGGAAACACGAGAAGCAGGCTGCGGGCAGATCACCTGCTGCAGACGCCGGACACTTTCATTCGCACGCCGCTGCCTGGCGCGAACGGTGTGGAATTCGTGGTGCATATCGGCACTCGCATCGGAGCAGCCTTCACCCAGATGACTGCCGAGTTCGCCCGGAATGGGACATTGGCACCTGCCGGGCTTGGTGTTCAGCGGTTCGTATACGTGCTTGAGGGACTGGTCGACCTGGAAGTTCTGGGCGGAAGAACGAGCGGCGCGCTGGCTCCCGGCGGATTTGCTTACATTCCGGCAGACATGGCCCACCAGTTCCGGGCGCGCGAGTCCGCGCGGGCAGTCGTGATCGAGAAGCACTATACCCGCCTGGCTGAGAACATCTTCGGAACAGGCACGCACGCCAATCGGCCAGAGGTGGTCATCGGCGATGAAGCACAAGTCGCCTCGGAAGCGCTTGGCGGCGATGAAGGGCTGCGAGTTCGGCGCCTGATGCCCGACGGGCCGGGTTGGGACTTCGCAGTGAATACGATGACTTACGACCCCGGTGCGGCACTTTCGATGGTTGAAGTTCACGTCATGGAGCATGGGCTGCTGATGCTGGAAGGCGGAGGAATCTATCGGCTGGGGGACAGCTGGTACCCGGTCACTGCCGGCGACTTCATCTGGATGGCCCCATACTGCCCGCAGTGGTTCGGCGCGCTGGGTAAGACTCCCGCTAAATATTTGATTTATAAGGATTGGTATCGGCACCCACTCAGTGCCTAACAGGGAGTCCGCGTGAGGAAATAATGGCCGAAGTGCAACCGGTAGTCGAAATCGACGGATTGATGGCAGAGTTGGCGGCGCTGGCGCGTATCTCGGAGGCCGAGCCGCCGGTGGTTACGCGGGTGGTCTTCAGTGAGGCAGACCTGCGTGCCCGCGCCTATGTGAAAGACCTGTGTCGTGCGGCGGGTTTATCCATTCGCGAAGACGCTGTCGGGAATACGTTTCTCCGATGGCAGGGTGCGGATCCGGAACTGGCGGCCGTGGCGACTGGTTCGCACATCGACGCCATTCCCAACGCCGGAGCCTATGACGGAGTCGTCGGAGTGCTTGGCGGTCTTGAAGCAATTCGCGCATTGCAGCGCGCGGGATTTCAGCCCCAGCGGCCGATTGAGCTCGTGATCTTTACAGCCGAGGAGCCGACCCGCTTCGGCATCGGCTGCCTGGGAAGCCGGATGATGGGCGGAGTGCTGACGCCTGACCAAGCCCGGACGCTGCGCGACAGCGAGGGTCACAGTCTGGACGAACTGCGTGGACACGCCGATTTTGCCGGCGATCTGGAGTCGGTCTTGCTTCCTCAAGGTCATTATCACGCCTTTGTCGAGCTGCATATCGAGCAGGGACCGATCCTCGAACGCGAAGGGCTGGACCTCGGAATAGTGACACATATCGCTGCTCCGGCGTCTTTGAAGGTCTTGATCCACGGGGAAGGCGGCCATGCCGGCGCAATGCTTATGCCCGCGCGGCACGATGCGCTTGCCGCCGCCGCCGAGCTGATTCTGGCGCTTGAGGCCGCTGCGAAGTCCACAGGTGTAATCGACACGGTGGCGACCGTCGGTGTTTGCGAGGTCTTTCCCGGGGCCGTCAATTCGGTTCCTTCGCGGGTGCGGCTCGAATCCGACATTCGCGACACCGATGGCGGTCGCCGGGATGGCGTGCTGGCAAAATGGAAGGCCGTCGCGGGCGAAGTCGCAGCAAGGCGGGGAGTACAGATCAGCTTCGAAACGGTAAATGCCGACCCTCCCGCTACCTGCGACGCTTCCGTTCTGGAGGCTGTCGAGAGCGCGGCGGACGCCTGCGGAAGAACCACGATGCGGATGGTCAGCCGGGCTTACCACGACTCTCTATTCGTGGCCAGGTTCGCTCCGGTGGCAATGATCTTCACGCCTTGCCGGGGCGGAGTGAGCCATCGGCCGGATGAATATGCGAGTCCGGAGTGGATCGCAAGTGGGGTTGAGGTATTGGCGCGTACCTTGACGAATCTCGCGCAATGACTGTAGAGCGATAGACTACATGACAGTGATTTTATATTTAGAATCAACGACTTAAATAGCAAAACAGGATGTAAATTATCAGCATCGGAGGCGCTCGTCTTTCATTCTGAAACGGTGAGCCACATCTTGGCCTTATCTGTGGAAAACCTGTGTACACCTATCGATATCTCGTCCATGATTCACATTCAATCTGCTTAATTATCAATGATTTAAAGAATAAACCTGAAGTTAGCTTCTCCGAGACAGTCCCCCAAAAAGAATCCCCCAGCTCCAATGGAACCGGGGGACCGTTTTGAGCCTGTTTTTGTGCTCAGGCAACGTGACCAACGATCACGCTGCTCTGGGCTTCCGCGTCCTGCGGCTTAGCGTGGAGTAACGGCAAAGCAGCCGCCAGTACCTCCTCGACACGGCTCGCGTAGTGGATGGTGACGCCCTCAGTCTGGGCCGGGGTCAGATCTTCCTCGACGTTCTGGCGGTTATCTGCCGGAAGGATCACGTGCTGGACTCCGGCACGCCGGGCGGCGAGGAACTTCTCCTTGATCCCGCCGACCGGCAGCACGTTTCCACTGAGGGTCACTTCGCCAGTCATGGCCGTGAAGGGCCGGACCGGCGTATTGGTCATCAGCGAAACCAGGGTCGTGACCATTGTGACACCGGCTGACGGCCCATCCTTGGGGATGGCGCCCGCCGGGACATGAATATGCAGGTCGACCAAGTTGGTGAAGTCCTCTTCCAGGCCGAGGCTTCCGGCGTTGGACCGGACCCACGTCAGAGCGGCCTGCATCGACTCCTGCATGACCTCGCCAATCTGGCCGGTCATCATGAATCCGCCCTTGCCCTTCATGCGGTTGGCCTCGATGAAGAGGACATCGCCACCGGCAGGTGTCCAGGCGAGACCAACTGCTACGCCAGCCCGGCGGGTGCGCTCGAAGACTTCCATATCGACGCGAACCTGAACGCCTCCGAGGAACTCCTGTAGAAGCTCTTTGTCTATGACGAGCTTTTCCTTGTTTCCTTCGACGTAGCGCCGGGCGACCTTGCGGCAAACTGTGCCAAGCACTTGCTCCAGTTTGCGGACGCCGGCCTCTCGGGTGTAATGGCGAACGATATGCTTGACCGCCTCCTCGGGGAACTCGATCATATCCTCTGGGATGCCGTTGCCTGCTATCTGCCTCGGAATCAGGTATTTGTATGCGATGTGGACCTTTTCCTCCTCGGTGTAGCCCTGGAGCGAGATGATCTCCATGCGGTCGAGAAGCGGCTCCGGGATGGGATCGAGCATGTTTGCGGTGCAGATAAAGAGCACTTTGGACAGGTCGAACGGCACATCCAGATAGTTGTCGCGGAAGGTGTTGTTCTGCTCCGGGTCGAGGGTTTCGAGCAGCGCCGCCGCCGGATCACCGCGGAAGTCACGGCCAAGTTTGTCGAGTTCGTCGAGCATGATCACGGGATCATTCGTGTCCGCACGCCGGATGCTCTGCATGATCTGACCGGGCAGCGCACCCACGTACGTCCGCCGATGGCCACGAATCTCGGCCTCATCGTGCATACCGCCGAGGGAGACGCGCTGGAATTTCCGTCCAAGCGCTCGCGCAATCGAACGCCCCAAAGAGGTTTTGCCAACGCCGGGAGGTCCGACGAAGCAAAGGATCGGACCCTTCATATCCGGCTTCAGTTCAAGAACACTGAGGTAGTCCAGAATGCGGTCTTTGACCTTTTTCAGACCGTAGTGATCGTCGTTGAGGATCTCGTGGGCTTTGCCCAAATCGACTTTAGTACCCGAACTTCGCGCCCACGGCAGCGCCGCAAGCCACTCAACGTAGTTACGAACTAGCGACGAGTCCGATGCCATTGGAGACATACGTGCCAGCCGGTTCAACTCCTTGAGCGCCTCTTTCTTGACGTCGTCGGGCATTCCGGCTGCTTCAATTTTCTGCTTAAGCTCGTCGATATCTCTTTGTCCTTCATCGACTTCACCGAGTTCTTTTTGAATTGCCTTTAACTGCTCGCGGAGGTAATAGTCCCTTTGTGACTGTTGTACCTGATCCTGGACTTCGGTCTGGATCTTGTTCCGGAGCTGCTGAACGTCGATCTCCTTGGCCAGAAACTGGTTGATCTTTTCGAGACGCACCGCGACGTCAACGGACTCGAGCAGCGTCTGTTTGTCCAGCGTGGTGAGAAACGGCAGCGAGGAAGCGATGAAGTCCGCGGCGCGGCTGGGCTCCTGAATATTGGCCGCTATCGTCTGCAGCTCATCCGACAGCGTTGGGGAGGCATTGACGATCTGCTGGAACTGGAAGATGACGTTGCGCTGCAAAGCTTCAATGGAAGAAGACGCAGTTTCTGTCGCTTCCACATCTGCGACAGGCTCAACCTCGGCCATCAGAAACGGCTCCGTCTGGCTGAATCGGGCAAGGCGCACCCGCGCCGTTCCTTCTGTGAAGACAAACCGGCTCTGATTCGGCATCTTCACCACTTTGTGGACGGTGGCAAGCGTGCCGTATTCATACAACTGCTCGGGCTGAGGCGAATCCACGCGGGCATCGCGCTGCGCTACAACGACGATGGTTCGCTGATCGCCCAGGGACTCAATCAGCTGGATCGAGCTTTCGCGCCCCACGGTCAATGGAAGCACAGCGTGCGGAAAGAGCACCGTATCGCGCACCGGCAATACAGGCACGGCCTTGGCGGGTGAGGACTGCGAAGATTCGAGTCCAGACTGGGAACTGAGATTGGAACTGGAAGAAGGATTGAACATTGCGCGTCCTCGTATCAACTTTCCTTATTAGACACTACACAAGCTTGAAAGTTTCAGAAAGGGATTTGTACGCCGATTTCCCTGACTTCAACCCTCCTGGCGCATCAGGAGTTACGTAAAATCACCGCCCTCCCGTTCCATTTTCGCGATCAGCCGTGGGCTTGAGTCTTCCTCCATATTGGCGGCGAGTGTCCTTCCAACGGGAAAGATCTCCTCAGACCGCCCAAGGGCAGTCAAGGAATGTATCGGCGCGATGTTTGAGAGCTTGAAGGGAACGCTTGAGGATGGTCGCCGGAAGTAACTGAAATATTGGGAGATACAGTAAGAGATTGCTTATTACTTCCGGCATCCGACGCCCGATAGCAGAGGATCCGGAGCTTGAGGTGATCTCAAATCCAGGAGATGCCGATCACAGAGGTGTTCTTAGCGAGGGGCTTCCACGTACCGGCCAAGTTCCTTCACCATGGAACAGTGGAGGCGAAGCGCCTCGACTGCGCGGGTGCCGTCTTCGGCGCTTTGGAGCTGGCAGTCAACGTAAAAGACATACTCCCACGGGCGGCCATGGACCGGGCGGGACTCGATCTTGGTGAGGTTTGTGCCTTCCTTTGCCAGTTCCGAGAGCGCGGCAACGAGAGTTCCAACCCGATTTTCGACGGTGAACGCCAGGCTTAGCTTGTTGGCACTGGGATTTGGGACGGCGTCGGCTAATCGGCGGAGGTAGAAGAAGCGAGTGTAGTTTTCCGGGTTGTCTTCGATGTCGGAGACGAGAATCTGAGCGCCGTAGTAGCTGGCTGCCTCGGCGCTGGCAATCGCCGCGGCGTGGCGGTCGCGAAGCTCCACCAGTTGCTTGACGCTTCCAGCGGTATCGTAAAAGGCAAATGACTCCATTTTGGGATGTTCTGAGAGAAAGCGCCTGCACTGCGCCAGGGCAACGGGATGGGAAAAGACGCGGTCGATCTGGTTAAGCGAGGCTCCGGAAATGGCGATCAGGTTGTGGCGAATGCGCAGCTGGGCTTCGCGGACCACGGTGACGTCATGGGTCAGCATCAGGTCGAAGTGTTCCGTGACGGAACCGGCCAGAGAATTCTCGATGGGGATAACGGCCGCGTCCACTTCGGCCCGGGCAAGGGCGGCAAAGGCCTCGGCGGACAGAGAAAATGGAATAATGCGCGCGTCATCGCCCATATCTGCCGCCAATCTGGTGGCAGCTTCATGGCTAAAAGATCCGAGTTCTCCCTGGATTGCAATTTTGGTCAAGATAAGAGGACGCTCCTGCAAGGGATGCTTTTCAGTCGCTGGGTTGCTCTCGCCCCTCGCGGGTGGAAAAAATGCGTGTATCCGAAAAATACCACAGTGCTGGTTAAGGATTTTGTTAATCGAGCCAAGGCGCCGACGGGAAAGCCCATAACCGGCATACCGCTAGCGCTTCAGCCACAAGTCTGCGGCGACAAAGGCAAGGAAGACGGTCGCGATGACCCCGTTCATGGTGAAGAAAGCGGCGTTGAGCTTGCGCAGGTCCCGCGGAGAAACAAGCAAATGCTCGTAGAGCAGCAAAATCGCCACAGCGAGAATGCCAACGCGGCCCGGCCAGCCGAAATGGAAAAGGATGGCGAACCAGCCCAGCAGGACCACGACTGCGAGATGGAGAAAGCGTGCCATCCAGAAAGCTGCGTCAAGCCCGAGCGCCTGAGGGATGCTGAACAGGCCCGCGATGCGGTCGTGCTCCATGTCCTGGCAGGCGTAGAGGATGTCGAAACCGGACACCCAGCAGGTGACGATCGCCGTCAGCAGAGAGATGCGCGGATCGAGGCTGCCACGCACGGCGATCCAGGCTCCTGAGGGGGCAATGCCAAGGGCCAGACCCAAAACAATATGCGACCAGCGAGTGACGCGCTTCATATAGCTGTAGCCAAGCAGCACGGCCAGCACGACCGGCGAAAGCTCCAGCGTGAGCCGGTTGAGCTGCCAGCAGGCCAGTTCAAAGAGGGCGATCATGGCAAGCGTGAAGGCGAGCACGAAGCCGCGCGAGAGCAATCCGGCGGGGATGGCTCGCATGCTGGTGCGCGGATTGGCAGCGTCGAGCGCGGTATCGGCCCAGCGATTGAAGGCCATGGCGGCGGACCGGGCGGAAACCATCGCCACCAGAATCCAGCCGAGCGTGCGCATCGGTGGAATGCCCTGCGCAGCAAGCAAAGCGCCGGTGAGCGCAAACGGGAGCGCGAAGATCGAGTGCTCCCACTTGATCATTTCCAGCGTGATTTTCGTCTTGGTCAAAAGTCCGTTCAAAACTGTAACTCCACTCTTCAGTTTACGTGAGTGAGGGAGGATGGTAGGTTGGAACGGAAACCCAGGGAGGTCGATTGCAACTGCTGGTCTGTCGCTGTGTCCGTCTTCTGACTCGAAATTCGCCAGCTTTCTGCATTTTCGCCGTGGCCTTGATTATGTTTCCGGCGGGATTCGCTGCGCGCGCTCAGGGGCAAACAGGGAGATTCGATGCTACAAACCTGCGCGAGCCTGCGGATCTGGGCGGCATGTGGCTGGTGCAGGGCGGCGACAACCCCGCTTACGCCCGTCCCGATTTTGACGACTCTCGGTGGATGCCTTTCGATCCGCACACTTCGATCACTGCGCTGTTTCCGAAGGGCCATCCGGAGGTGGTGTGGTATCGACAGCGCATCAAGGTAAGTCCGTCCGAAACCGGCTTGGCGTTGCGCGAACAATCGATCTCTCACGCCTTCGAGATTTACGTCAACGGAGAACGCGTCATGGTGTCGGGCCAGGTTGCGCCCTATGTGGCTTACACCACAGGCGCGAGGGTCTTGAGGCAGATTCCGGATCGACTGCTCTCCGGTGGATACCTTGTGATTGCGCTCCGTGTTCGCATGTCCACAATTGACTGGGCGGGGCAAGATCCGGGCTTTTACGCGACCAACCTGACGCTCGGGCACGAGGGCACTCTCTATCGGGATGACTGGCTCGCCGTGATTGGCGAAAACGCTCTCAATTGGCTGGATGCGGCCTTGCTGGTGGGCGTCGGATTCGTGGCTCTTGTACTTTTCGCTGCGCAGCGCGGACAGTCTGAGTACCTTTGGATATTTGTCCTGGGGATGAGCCGACTCCTGGATATCCCAATCCCGACCATTAAGCTTTTCTACAACATCCCGATTGGATGGGATTTTCTGAGCAGTCCGATGTACATCGCGTCTCCGTTCGTCACGGTGGCGATGTATTTTGCCTTTGTCCAACAGAAGATCCCTCGGAAATTCGGAATATTTCTCGTTTTCGCCGGTTTCCTGAACGCCTACAGCAGTCAATCGGAATACCTGCCATGGCTACCAGGAAGCTATCAACTCCTCAATAATCTGCCCTTTGTGGTAATCCTCTCGGTTGTGATCCCTGTTATGCTCGCGATCCATCTGCGGCGCGGCAACCGGGAGGCGGGGATCCTGCTGATTCCGGCGATTCTCTTTAGTCTCTACGTGTACGTTAACTACGCCCTCGTCTTGCTGTTTTATATCCTCCCCAATTGGCGCGATACCGCATTAAAGGGTTTGAATCTGATTCAGCGCTACCCGATCGGACCGTTCTCGATCTCGCTTGGGAAACTGTCTGAGATTCTGTCCACGGTTTCTCTGGCTCTCATCATTCTGCTGCGCTCCAGCACCATGAGCCGCCGCCAGGCATTGCTCGAAAGTGAACTGGCTGCTGCGCAACAGGTACAGCAGCTTCTCCTGCCGGAAGACACAGGAGATGTTCCAGGTTTCGCCATCGAAAGCGTCTACCAGCCCGCGCAGCAGGTGGGTGGAGATTTCTTTCAGATTGTGCCCACGAGCGATGGCGGACTGCTGCTCGTTGTCGGCGATGTGGCCGGCAAGGGATTGCCTGCGGCCATGTTGGTTTCTCTGCTCGTGGGAGCCATTCGCACAGCGGCGGAGGAAACTCACGCTCCGGAGATCCTGCTTCACAAGCTCAATGAACGACTGGTCGGGCGATCCGGCGGCGGATTCTCGACCGCAATCGCCGCTCACATTGCCGGCGACGGCACGGTCACTATCGCCAACGCCGGTCATCTCTCGCCCTATCTCGATGGCCACGAAGTTGTTCTCCCCGGTGCGCTGCCGC
>Ga0302325_10023035_pt1 | contig 13002 bp, 10 predicted proteins | sample Palsa_T0_2_FD_201948 | JGI IMG/M metagenome (GOLD analysis project Ga0302325, IMG submission 201948) | Peat permafrost microbial communities from Stordalen Mire near Abisko, Sweden - Palsa_T0_2 | ecosystem: Environmental > Terrestrial > Soil > Palsa > Peat permafrost | place: Sweden: Abisko... | reverse complement strand
TGAAATCGCGATGTTACGCCAACAACCCGCGCGTAAGGGCTGGTGCGGGGGCAGGTGGACTCGGAAGGGAGGCGAGAGTATACTTCGCGTCGATTAATTAATCCCCAGGGAAAAATGGCACCGACGCGGGATGAGTTTATCCTCCCTTGGCGGCCACAGCGATTCTCTCAGAGGAGGTCAATGCCGAAGCGAACGCTCGTAATGGTTCTCGTTGTTCTGCTCTCCGTCGGTCCTGCCTGCTATTCACGAAAAGTTCAAAAGGTGGCGACTGTAGATGTGCCACAGCCCAAAAACGAGAAGATTGTTGGGATCACAACCATAAAAGGTGAGGACGTCTCTTTCGATGCGCCGGGAGCGTCCATCAAGAATGGGACACTTTTCGCCTCGGTAAGAAAGACTTCCTACGAGGTTCCGCTGGACCAGGTACAGCGATTTTGGGTGGAGACAAGCACGCTGCAAAAGGGGCGAACCATCGGTCTGGCCGCGGCAGTGACTGTTGGCACGCTGGTGCTAATTGCGGGCATCGCGGTAGCCCTGAAGCAATCCTGTCCATTCGTTTACTCCTGGGACGGTTCGCGATACGTGTTTGACGCCGAACCCTATGGCGGAGCCATCTCCCGTGGTCTGGAGAAGGACGACTTTTCGCAATTGGAACATCTTCGCGAGCAGGATGGTCTCTACAGACTGAAGCTTACCAATGAAGTCGATGAGACTCAGTTCACGAACCTCACCGAGCTTTGGGTTGTGGACCACGCTGCAGGAACCCGCGTAGCGGCAGATGTCAGGGGCAAACTGCATACTCTGGTAGCGCCACAGGCTCCACTGTCTGCGCGGGACGCCGCGGGACATGATCTCCTTCCCTGGCTCCGTGCCACCGACCGTGTGATTTGGGAACCGCCCGCGGTGCCGGACGCCAACGGTAAGTTGCAGAGTGACATCGTTATGACTTTTACAAAGCCGGCAGGTGCGACCCAGGTGAAGTTGGTGGCCAACGCTGCGACCGGTCTTTGGGGCTCGTACATGATCAAGAAAATGGTCGAACTACGGGGGCGCGATGTCGGTGCCTGGTATACCTCGATGGACGAAAGCCAGTCGGCCCGCGACGCACTGTTCGCCTGGGAAGTTCGCGAGGAACTCTTCGCGTTGAAGATCTCTGTCGAGGAACCCACAGGCTGGGAGGTGCGCGGGATTCTACCGGGGACGGGTCCGTTTATCTCGAAGGACCGAATCGTCCTGCTGGACGTAAGCCGCGTGCAAGGTGATCAATTGCGCATTCGCATTCAACCTCCGGCTGGATTTTGGGCCCTGAACTCGTTTGCCGTGGATTACACTCCGGACCATCCCGTCAGCGTGGAAAAGATCGAACCAGCGACGGCGAAGAACCTACAGGGGAAAAATGTGCTGCAAGAGTTAGCCGCGAACGATGATCGCTACCTGGCTATGCCTAATATAGGCGACACGGCTGACCTCACCTTCCACGTGCCGCCCCAACCGGCAGGGACAGACCGAACCGTATTCCTGCACAGCCGCGGATACTACAAACTGCATATAGCCGCGACAGGCGATCCCGATACGAAGACCCTGCAAGAGATCGAGAACGTGCCGGGAGCTGCTGCCCGCTATGCGGCAAACCAGTTCGCACAGTGGCAGGTCGCCGGGCTGCAGAAACAATGAGCCAGCGAGTCTGGCAGTGAACGCTTACCTCGACTATGCCACGCCCAGTGGTAAGCCATGAGCGCGCGTCGAGTGGCAGTCACAGGCTTGGGTGTGATCTGTGCCCTGGGCACTAACGCTTCTGAAACGTGGAACGCAGTCAGCGAGGGCAGATCCGGAATCACTCCGATTCATTCCATTGAAGTTTCGCACCTTCGGTTTCGGAACGGCGCTCAGGTCACTCACTACGACCCCAGCCGACACTTTGAAGCCAACTGCCTGCGCCTGCTCGATCCGTTTTCTCAATTCGCGATCATTGCAGCCCGCGAGGCCCTGCAAGACTCCGGAATCACACTTACCCCGGAGCTTCGCGAGCAAGCCGCCATTGTCACCGGCTCGGGCATGGGTGGTCAGTCCACGCAAGACGCCGGGTTCGCAAAACTCTACCAACCCGATCCGGGTCGAGTCGATCCGTTCATCATTCCACGCGCCATGGCGAACGCCGCAGCGAGCCACATCTCAATGGAGTTAGGCGTGACGGGTCCGGCATACACGATCTCGACGGCTTGTTGTTCCTCTAACCATGCCATTGGTCAGGCTTTCTGGATGGTTCGACACGGGATTGCAGAAGTGGCAATCGCGGGTGGCAGCGAGGCTCCTTTTAGCTTTGGTCCACTGAAAGCCTGGGAGGCCATGCGAGTCGTTTCACCCGACACCTGCCGGCCTTTTTCCAAAGACCGGCGCGGCTTGATTCTGGGGGAGGGTGGAGCGATGTTGATACTGGAACCTCTGGTTGCGGCCAAGGAGCGCGGCGCGACGATTCACGCCGAAATCGTGGGCTTTGGAATGTCATCGGACGCTCATCACCTTACGCACCTCTCCAGCGATGGTCCTGTCCGCGCTATGCGCGGGGCATTACGGGATGCACAACTTCTTCCGGAGCAAGTCGGTTACATCAATGCCCATGGTTCGGGCACGCTGATCAATGACCCCCTGGAAACGCGCGCCATTCGTGAACTCTTCGGCGCCCATGCCGACCGGCTAGCCGTGAGTTCCACAAAATCACTTCATGGCCACGCTCTGGGTGCGACGGGCGCAATGGAAGCAGTCTGTACGGTCCTGGCGCTAAAAAACGGCCTGCTTCCGCCCACGGCCAACTTTACTGCGCCTGATCCAGATTGCAATCTGGACGTGGTGCCGAATTGTGCTCGTTCGGCCCAGGTGGAATTCGCTCTCTCCAACTCTTTTGCCTTCGGAGGTCTCAATGCCGTTCTTGCGTTCCGCGCTGTATGAGCATCACCTTGATGCCGTGCCTGGGTCGCAACGTGATCGACGGTACTGCCTCGACGGGACATTCTGGTGCAACCCGGATCTGATACTTCTGCGCGATCGTCGCCAGTACTAAAATAGCCTCCATCGTGGCAAAGGCGGCACCGATACAAGAGCGCGGTCCTCCGCCAAAAGGGAAGTACGCGAACTTGGGGGTCCCCTTCGCCCGGTCGTCCAGCCAGCGATCCGGATTGAAGCGCTCGGGTTGCTCAAAGTATCGCGGGTCGCGGTGCATGACCCACTGGCTCATCATCAGAGTCGCTCGGGCAGGCACTCGATAGCCGCCAAGCTCGCAGTCCTCCAGAGAGTTTCGGACAATGGCCCAGGCGGGCGGGTAAAGGCGCATGACCTCCTTTACCACTCGCTCCGTGTAAGGCAGTTTCGACAGATCTTGTGTTGTCGGGCTTCGGCCATGCAGTACTTCTCGAAGTTCCGACCAGAGTTTTTTCTCTATTTCCGGATGCTGAGCCAACAAATGCCACGTCCACGATAACGAAACCGCCGTGGTCTCGTGCCCGGCCAAAAGGAGAGTCATCACTTCATCGCGCAACTGCTCGTCTCGCATACCACCGCCGCTTTCATCCTGAGCCTGCAGCAACGCTGAGAGCAAGTCATCGGCACCCTGGCCATTCGAGCGCCGATGGCGAATAAGACCGTACACGATGTCATCTAACTGGCGGGCCGCATGCCGGTAACGGATGTTGCCGGGTGTCGGCAACATGCGAAGAAGCGGAGGTAAGAGCATCCGTCCGCCTGAACCCAACTCCATGACGGTGTTCAGCGCGGTTGCAACCCGGTCTCTTTCCGACGTGATCTCGACATTAAAAAGCGCCTTGGCCACAATCTCGAGCGCGAGGCGCATCGTGTCCCGATGAATGTCCCGAACCTCTCCATCGCGCCAACCCGCCATCATCCGCTCCGTGTAAGCCACCATCGTGTTTCCGTAGGACTCGATTCTGTCCCGGTGAAAGGCCGGCTGGATCAGGCGCCGCTGCCTCAGCCACGATTCTCCTTCGTTGGTCAAAAGACCATTTCCAAAGATCCGCTGATTGGATCGGAGGGCCTCACCCTTGATGAAACTCCGGCTGTTGGTTGCCAGAACGTTCTCAATAAGATCGGGGTGGTTGAGGAAATAGATGTGACGGTAAAAAGCGCGGTAGTAGAAGATGTCACCGTATTGACGGGCCCACTGCGTATAGAGCCCAAGCGGGTCGCGGCTTCCCAACGGAAAGTTCCCGACTATGCCGCGATTCCTCGGACCTGGTGGACGAAGCAAAGGCGTCATGAGCTGGTTGCGAGTACCTCTTTTACCGATTCTGATGATAAGCCACAGTCTGCCTGACGGCGCTAACGCCTGTTAACAGCAGTTAGCAGGAACCTTTCCCGTGGTGCTTCTCCGCATCAATCTCCTCCGCATCATTTTGCGGCCAGCTACCTGTAGTTCCTTTTATTCTTTGTAAATGGTTCAATTGTTTGCCGGATAAAGCCGGGCGAAATTTGTTCTCCGTCCAGGCCATAAAGTTCCGGCCATCCATCGGGAAGGTAATAGGTCCCGAAGATCTGGTCGATCCAGGGAAAATGAACAGCGAAGTTTTTATCAAGGCCTTCCTTTTGAGAAGTATGGTGCCAGTGGTGGTATCTGGGCGTCACCAGACATTTTGCGAGCCATCTCGGGCTAGGTGCGAAATTGCAGTGAGACCACGTAGCCTGAAGTGTCACAAAAATCAAATACCCTAAAATGATGGATTGAGAAAAGGCGATCATCAGAGGAGTCATGATACATGCGCGCACGATTATGTCTTCGAAGAAGTGACCACGCGACCCCGAGAGCCAGTCAAGCGCTGTGGAAGAATGGTGAACAGCATGAAAACTCCATAGAAATGGAACTTTGTGAAACGCTAAGTGAATAAAATATTCGGCGACGTCAGCGACTAGAACGGCCATAAAGAACTGTAGAAGCCAAGGCAGTCGTGCGCTGAGAGCTTGGAGACCTGGAACGCTCACATATCTTGCGAACTGGACCGCGGGCAACAAAATCAGAAAAGATAGGATCTGTATTGGGAGATGAGTGGACATGAAGTAAACCACATCCAATGTCCACTGGTCGCGAAACGTTCCTTGCTCCTGATGCAGCGGCCAGAGCCTTTCGAGGGGCACGTAAATAGCTGCTGTTAAAAGGAGGTCAAGCAAGAACCAGTCGAGGCCAATCGCAGGCCCGTCATGGAGGTCCTTGTTAATCTGTACGCTTGAGCCACCCAAAGCGGCAGCAGTCATGGCAAGCAGGAGTCCAGTGAGCGCCAAAACCTTTTTCTTGCGAAGAATTGAGGAAAGGATGCCGAAAGCAGCTCCGCCCACAATGAGGCATTGGATCAGGGCGCGGATGGCCTGCATGGGATAATGCGAACGAAATTGGGGAACGGTTAGCAACTGAGGGAAATGGAGGCAGAGTACTGCGCCGAATGAGAGAAGGCCGAAAAAAACGGATAATACACCGCTCCACCAGCCAGTCCCCATACCGGTAGACTCAGCATCACCGAAAAGCGCATTGATTTTCTGCTCGATCACTGTTTCTCAGCCTACATGACTTTCAATGATCACGGAACTCTGAAAATCGGGTCGAATCGTGACTCAATGAGGCTGGAGGTGTCGCACAAGTTGCCGCGCCGGGATGCGCCTCAGGCGGTGAGCAAACTGCGCGGAACAATGTCCTAAGAATCTTCTATTTCATTCTCCCTGGCAGTAAGGAGAGGCCGTTGACGATAAATCGCGATAGCACTCATTGACCCAGCAGCAATTCTCAATGAGTGAAATGGCCTGTTAGCAGAAGTTACGATTTGCTCGCGGGGAATGGGGGTCGGGTCGTTACTCGCGGAATCACTGCAGCTTCGCATATTCGGCCTTGGCTTGCTTAAGGATGGGGATGTCCGGGTCGGCGTCTTTCCATAAGGTGAGGAAATCTTTGTAGGCAAACCCGATTTCCACGACATCAAGGTCGGGAGTCTGCTGTTGCTCGATGGTGTCGCCTAGGGATTCCTCGTCGATGGTGTATATCGCTGGAAGGTCTCTCGCCATCGGTTTGTAAATAAGCGGGGACTGTGGAACCGGGCTGAGTGGCACCTCTGGATGAAAATTTTTTCACACTATGCAATCAGCGGGAAATGGTGTAAGTTCGTTGCCGTTTCTGAAATCAAAAGAACATTTCCGTTTAGTTGGGTCCATTGATAACAATCTCAGACAGATGATAAAGGGGTCCCATGAAACTGTACGCGCGTTCCAAGATCTACATCGCGGTAACGGCAAGCCTGCTCAGTGTCGCCGGACTCTCATCTGTGTTGGCGGCGCAGGCTAATGATTCCGCAATCGACAACGCGGAGGCTCAGGCGCGTGAGGCTTGGCGCGAAACCATGCACCAACTCAGCACACCCGATACAGGGTGTTTCCATGCCTCCTACCCCAGCACTGAATGGGAGAAGGTGGAGTGCGCCGAGCCACCAGCCTATCGGTCTGGGCGTCCAAACCCTGAGCAAACGGTCGGGAACGGGTATGATTATGTCGCTCAGGCGCCATCAGGGCACTTGTTGACCTTAGCGGTCGGCAGTTTCCCAATTGTGACGGGCGTGACATCCGAAAAGGGCGTAAACGTGCCATTTGGCGGTGGCGAGAGCGATGGAATCACTGGTAAGAACGAGTATACGCTGCAGGTCAATACCAATTTTGCAAATACTTCGGCTTGCGATGGATATCCGGATTGTCTAGCTTGGCAACAATACGTCGTCTCAACCAATACCCCCGTGTCATTGACGGGCGACAAGCTTAGCGGAAAAACCGAGGTATTCATAGAATACTGGTTGATCAACTATGGTATTGATAATGGCGAGGATATTTGTCCTGCAGGGTTCATAGATATCGGTCCATCCGGTGAAGGGGGGGATGACTGCGTCCAGAATACGCCGGCTGCAGTGGTGTACAAGGGTCAACTGCCGATCACCGATCTCGCAAGTCTGCAACTCTCGGGTTCAGCAGCGGCAAAGGGAACGGATAAAGCCACTGCCACTTTTGACACCGAGGCTTATACTGCAACTGTAAAAGATTCCTATACGGATATCTCGAGTGCATGGATCCAGGCGGAATTCAATGTGCTGGGCAATGCCGGCGGATCGAGAGCGGACTTCAATACCGGTTCGTCGCTCACTGTGAAGGTCGCCCTGACTGATGGATCAACGACTAAGCCGACGTGCGTTTCGCCTTCGGAGTATGATGGCACCACCGGCGAAACCAACAATCTAAAGCTCGGCAAATGTACCGGCACAGGTGGATCGACGCCTCATATTGAATTTACAGAGTCGAACTAACCGCTCTCCGCTCAATAGGGCCAAATAAGAAACGACGAAGCTAAAACTTTGGTGCTTATTTCTTGAGCGTAGAACAGGACTCGTCCATCCTCCCCGCGCACCCCTAGCCTGTGGACAACCTTTCCGATCCACGTCCAAGGTTTAGACGTAAGAGGGGCTGCGAGGGCGTCGGCCCTGAACCCCTGCCGGGACCCAGCAATTCTCAATGAGTGTAATCGCCTGGTTACAACAGTTATGGTTCAGATTCCGAGGCTCATCTCGCAAGAAGCATTTATCATTGCGAAAAGTGTGGCTGGGAGGACCCCGTCTAATAGGGGAGATACGTGACCATGCACGAGCAACGCGTTCGGCAGAGCTTTGCCAGGCAGGCCTTCATGTCCACTTTGGGGGCCGAGCTCACAGCAGTGGCTCAAGGCGGTGTGGAGATTCGCCTGCCATTTTCGCCAAATCTTACGCAACAGAACGGCTACCTGCACGCGGGTGCTATCACTGCAGTGCTGGATTCTGCTTGCGGTTATGCCGCCTTAACCGTGGCAGAAGACGATAAGGAGGTCCTCACAGTGGAGTTCAAGGTGAACCTCCTAGCACCCGCTGCTGGTGAGGTCTTCGCGGCCAGAGCGCAAGTGAAGAAAGCAGGACGGACGCTGACAGTTTGTACAGCGGATGCCTTTGCCATCAGCGACGGCAGAGAGAAGGTGGTTGCAACCATGCTGGCCACAATCATGGCTGTGCCGATAACCCCCGAGAAATAGCACGACGACGGCTGCGACGACGGCTCTGGCGGAACTCCAGTTGGTCTCAACTGTTGTGAAGTCGCCATATCACGCATTGACCTCGGCTGCAGGGGTTTTGAGTGCCAACGCCTGATAGCGTCAGTTGACAATTTTTGTGCAAGCAGGTCAGGCATGGTTGGAAGATCGCCACGCTGCTACTGCAGCTTCGCGTACTCCGCTTTGGCTTCTTTCAGAACGGGCACGTCGGGATCCGCTGCTTTCCAGAGGTTCAGAAAATCCTGGTACGCCGTTCTCGCCTTCGCCGTATCGCCGCTCATGGCGTATGCGCGGCCGAGTTGCAGGTGCGCCAGCGCCCCCAGGGGAAAGTTGATCGTAATGCCCGGATGATCGAGGATTCGCTGGAATTGCCCGGCTGCAGCGGTTCCGTTATGAACCGCCAGGTATGCCAGTCCACGAATGTAAGCCGGGTACATCGTTCCCAGTTGAAACTGCTGCGGCTCGCCCAATTCATAGGGAGCAGCCGCTTCTAAGGATTCGAGAGCTTGCGTTGAGTTGTTCGCGTTCAAATCCAGAGCGGCGCGAACCGTGGGCAGCCAGTAAACCTTTAGAACCGTCTCCGACGGGTAGTTTTTCTCCAGTTCATCAGCAAGAGTTTTGGCCTCGGCACTCTCGCCGGTCCGAGCGAGCGTCAAAGCCGCGAGCAGCTTCACGTTGCGGCCCGGAGATAGCTTCAACGCCGCCGCAACATCCTGCCGGGCGAGGGCGGCATTTCCCAACTCGGCTTCACGTAAGGCTTCGTTTATCTGCCACATTGCAGCGGACTCTTTTGCGTCCGACCGCACTGCGGCATCGACCGCCCGACGGGAGTAGTCGCGCGCCTGTGTGAGCCGGCCGTAGTAGGCTTCGGTGTCCGACTGGAAAGAAAGCAGCGCGTCCTCGATTCCTGGCTTCCCTGAGGCCCAGGCCACTTGCCGCTCCATTTCCGCGCGGTCGTGATTCAGGAAAGCCATCTGGTAAATAAACCAATGAAGCAGGTCACCGGCAAAGTTATTCTTTTCGGCCTCAAGCACGGTTGCTTTGGCTTTATCTAATTGACCGGCGCCAAGGTAAAAGGATGTCAGGTTGGCATAACCAATCGCGTTCGGCTCCAGGCGCTGGGCGTCTTGAGTCTCCTGGAGAGCCTTGTCATATTGCCCGAGAATTGCATAAGTAACACCCAGGTTCCCCCGTGGAACTGAATCTCCGGGATAGCTCTTGGCCCACATTTCGTAAACTTGCGTCGCCTGCTCAATTTCTCCCGTACCCGACTCGTAATACATTGAGGTAATGCGATATTTCTCGCGCTCGCTCACCCGATCGCGCAAGTCGTAGGCTTTCTTCAAATTGTCCGCCGCTAGACTTGCCTGGCCCAGATTGTTATAGACCACTCCCAGGCTGGCGTAGGCGACGGCAAAGTTGGGATCGAGCTCGATCGCCCGTTTGTAAAAAGGAATCGCTTCTGCGTTGCCCTTGGCACGAAATGTGGTCATTCCCAGGCTGAAAGCTTTGAGGGCTTCCAGCGACGGCGTTGTGGCTTCGACGGGTACATCGAACTTCTGCACGGAAGCGAGCGATTCCCCGAGCTGGGTCCTCAGCTTGGACGCGGCATTGTTCAGAGCCTTCAATACATCCTGCTTTCCGGCAGCTTGTTCCTGTTCTTTGGCCAGCGTATCTCCAGTGCTGCAGCCGATGGCATCGATTCCAATCACATACTGGCCGCCGAGGTTGGAGAGCGACCCGAGAATGAATGCCTTGCTGCCGGTCCGCAGGCACAGCTCAGCCGCCACTTCGCGCGTTATACGGTCTGTCGACGGGCGCCCCATCAGCTTCAGGGTCTGCGCTACTTTCCGCTCGGAAAGAATGTTCAGGAAAGGAGATTGCCCTAATTCGACGCCCAGCGCTTGTTTGAGTGCGCCATCGAACACCGCGTCTCCGGTTGTGTTGTCGAAGTCGGCGAGCACAACCGTGTCTTTTTGGCTGAGCGGCGCGCTTTTCGCCGCCGGAGTTGCAGAACGCGAGCGGAGATACAGGCCGGCTGCAATCGCTATGACAAGGACCACAACCGCAGGAACAACGATCCTCCAGAGCGTTTTCTTTGCACTCGACGGACCCGCCGGCAGCACTGCGTGAAACGAAGAGGAGCCGGTCCCTACTGCGGCGGGAGCCGAACCAGAGGCTGGGACGTTCGCTGGCGCTGGAGTTTGCGAGGTTTCCTGCGCCGCCGGGACCGTGCCGGAGCTGGCTGCCGGCGCGCGTCCCGTTGCGCTGTCGCGCTTCAGCCGCTGCAGCTCCGCACGCACTTCTTTTGCGCTCTGAAACCGCAGGTCGCGGTCTTTTTCCAGTGCGCGATTGATGATGTCTTCCAGCCGTGAAGGAACATCGCGATTAAAACGCACCACCGGCGGCGGGTCGGAATCGAGGATGGCTTTGAAAATAAGCGCCGATGTCTCGCCGTGGAATGGCACTGTACCCGTGGCCATCTCGTAGAGCACCGCGCCGAACGAGAACAGATCGGTGCGGGCATCGAGTTCCTTGCCCTTGGTCTGCTCCGGCGACATGTAGGCGATGGTTCCAAGCGTGGCGCCCGGGCTGGTCAGGTGTTCTTCGCTGCCGATGGTCGCTCCGGGCTCGCCGCCATCCGTCGCAGCAGCAACTTTCGCAAGACCAAAATCGAGGATTTTTGCGTGGCCTCTTTTGGTCACGAAGATATTGGCCGGCTTGATATCGCGGTGCACGATGCCTTCCGAGTGAGCCGCGTCGAGGGCATCGGCAATTTCAATGGCCAAGGTCAGAATGAGATCGGTGTCCATGGGATGACCCGAGATCTTGTGCTTCAGCGTCATGCCATCAAGAAACTCCATGACGATGAAAGCCTGCCCATTCTGCTCGTCGACCTCGTGAATCGTGCAGATGTTGGGATGATTCAGCGCCGAGGCGGCTCGGGCTTCGCGCTGAAAACGGGCTAACGCCTGCGCATCCTGCGCCACGTCCGCAGGCAGGAATTTGAGCGCGACGAAACGTCCCAGTTTCACGTCCTCGGCTTTGTAGACGACGCCCATCCCGCCGCCGCCGAGTTTCTCGAGGATTCTGTAGTGAGAAATGGTCTGGCCGATCATCGGCGAAATCTTAATGTCCGGAGACGTGCAAGTCAATGAAGGCGTCGGGGTTGGCGGGTGGCTGAACAGGTCAGTTGTTGTAACATCGCGATAGCGCTCATTGACCAGCGGTCAATTGTTTATAATCAAGCGAGAGGTGCACTATGCCAGATATCAAGAAGGATTCAACAAGTTCACCGCAAAAGCCATCAAACGAACGTCGCTCTGACGAGGCCGCCAGCTCCAAGCGGTTGGAGAAAGAGGCAGATGAAATGGCGGGTGAGGCTCAGAAGGTCGAGAAACAATATGACCAAGATCACGATATTTTTACGAAGTGAGAGCCAGGTGATACGCGTATCTTGCAAAAGGTAAGCGGGTGCTGTCGGTGTCTGTCGATTGCCCGCTTAGTAGCTGTGCGCTCTGAGCCAGATTAGGGCGATGGTCACGCTCTAGTGGCAGGAACCCCTTTTCTGAAAGCAGCTGAAAGCTGCACGGTTGGTGTTTGACTCGCCGATTTGGCGGGGGTTTAAATAGAGGGCAGCCAGCTGGTTCTTTGGTGTTCTCGCGAAGGCGGGGGCCATGCGAGCAGCGATTCTCCGGTCGAGCACTTTGATGTGTACTTTGGTGTGCGCCCTGATGTGCGGATGCGGCGGCGGGAGCGCAGGAACCAGTAGTGGCGGAGGTGGCGGAGTGAATCCGCCGGCGGCGCCGACGATCACGACTACTACTAACACGCAAACGGGTGTACAGGGTGGCGCCGTGATCGTGAGCCTGGCCTCGGCGACCGATGGCGCAGGCATCTTCTACACCGTCGATGGCAGCGCGCCCACGGCGTCTTCGCAGCCGTATCTCGCACCGTTTCTGGTGGCGTCGAACCTGACCCTCAACGCGATTGCCATCCTCGAAGGAACTTCCAGCACGGTCACCAACCAGGCGTTCACGCTTAACATCCCCTCGGGAACGCTGGTGTGGAGCGACGAGTTCACGAACTCCACGGGCGCTCCGGCGCAGCCGAATCCTGCGATCTGGACGTACGACACGGGCAACAGCGGCTTTGGCAACGACGAACTGGAGAACTACTGTGCTTGGGGATCGAACACTTCGTCCTGCAGCACGGCGAATCCCAGCGAGTACGTGGGCACCGATGGTTATCTGTATATAGTGGCGCAGCAACCGTCGCCCGGAGTGTACACGTCGGCGCGGTTGAAAACGCAAGGCCTATTCAGCTTTCAGTATGGCCGGCTTGAGGTGAGTGCCTCTGTACCGGAGGCGCAGGGTTTCTGGCCAGCGGCGTGGCTGCTGGGCAACACCATTGCCACCATCAATTGGCCGGCCTGCGGCGAACAGGACGACCTGGAGCGAGTCAACGCGGCAACCCCTCCGGATTGGAATTCGGGATCCATTCATGGGACGGGCTTCACCGGATCGACGGGACTGGGCACCATCTACTACTTTCCCAACGGAGAGACGGCATCGACTTTTCATGCCTACGGCATGATCTGGTCGCCGGGCAGCGTGTCTTATTACGTGGACGACCCCACCCAGCCCTACGTTACCTACACGCCCGCGAGCTTGACTCCGTTGAATGATGGCGCGGTCTGGTCCTTCGATGCCGGGCAGAGCAATTTCATCATCTTGAATCTGGCGATCGGCGGGGATTGGCCGGGGCCGGCCAACAGTACCACTCCGTTTCCGTCGGAGATGCTGGTGGATTACGTGCGGGTGTACACGAACTAGGTCCATCGCTACTCAATTTGCTCGCCTTTTATTCGGTGGTTTGCGCTCTACCTGATTCCGGGG
>Ga0302325_10023032_pt1 | contig 13002 bp, 8 predicted proteins | sample Palsa_T0_2_FD_201948 | JGI IMG/M metagenome (GOLD analysis project Ga0302325, IMG submission 201948) | Peat permafrost microbial communities from Stordalen Mire near Abisko, Sweden - Palsa_T0_2 | ecosystem: Environmental > Terrestrial > Soil > Palsa > Peat permafrost | place: Sweden: Abisko... | reverse complement strand
CTGCTGAGCATTGGAAGAGGTAAGGCGCTCGGAGGTAGGGAAGACTCCAGCTTGTTGTGGTGGACGAGAGGTAATGGGGAGGCCATTGGGAGTGGTGGCGGTGGGAGTATAGCCATTCGTGTATGCACCAATTGGGTTGGCGAAGCTGCCGTTGGAAACATTGGAAAGACCACGCTGATGACGAACAGGTGCCTGGGTTCCCTCGACATCGCCAGGGGTTGCTTGGCCACTTGAAGAGCCGCTTCGAGCCTCATTGCCTTGAATCTTTGCCTGGATTCGGCGGCCATACGGAGTGGTGCGAATTGCAGGAAGGTATGGACGGATGGCTTCGATCAAGCGGGCCTTCATTGCCGGATTTGCGTAGTCCAGAGCAGTCTGGATAACATAATTGGCGAAAGAATCACGGAGAAGACGATCAAGCTCGCTGGGCTGCAGCATCTCCTCAATCAACATGTCCTTTGATGGCTCCTGTGCGCAGCGAAGACACTTCTCAATGACATTGGAGCTGAACTTCTGCTTTGAAAGCTGACCAACGCGACCCTGGAACATGGCAACCAACGGCTCTGTGAAGACAGGTTCGTTCAGATCGAGAATGTATTGAACAACATAGTTGCCAAATGGATCTTGGACGAGAACGTAAGCATTGTTGGAGATTTGTCGAATCAGCCATGCCTTTTGATCGCCAGAAGCATGGTCAATGCATCGTTGAAGGACGCAGCAGCCATGACGATGGGTTCCCACATCAACACAGTTAGTGCCAACAGCATCAAAGATAAACTGAGCATCAACAGGGGAGAGCTTGTTGAGACACTTTTGAATGACGTGGTTTCCATTCAGATCCTGAATAAGCTCAACAACTCGGTACCGGAGGGATTCGATAATGACAGAGATTTGACGAGGGGTGGAGATGAATTCGATCATCTTTTGAAGAGCTCGGGTGCCGTGCTGGTTCAGAGCGATGCGAACAAGCTCATGAGAAGCATTCTCGATAAGAACCGTACGCTCCTCATCGTTGCAGTACTCCAGAAGCTTTTGGCATAAGTAGTTGCCGAATGGGTCTGTCATCAACTCAACGACATGCTGATTGGTCTCAAGCCAGATCATATGAACTTGCTCAGGGTTGCGATCCTCCAGCTTCTTTTGCAAGTAGCGACAACCATGCTGATCCTTGCAAAGAGCATAGATCTCGCCACCAAGTTGCTCGAGTTGCATGTTTGCAAATCTATTCATGGCTATAAGTTCGGTTAGCATTAGATCGAATAGATCGGACAGATCGGACTCATAAAGACTTGAAACATACCTTCTCCGTCATTCTGGCGACGTTGCTGGATAACACGAGCCTGACTGTCTCGGGGAGGAGGTGGTGCTTGGGGATACATGCCACCATAGTTTGCATATGGATTGTGTGGAGAATAGATCGGTTGGCCGATCTGCATATTTCCCATACCCATAGTTAACATCTGGACTCCGTATCCGTTATAATATCCTTGGACTGGGTACGGCTGTTGTGTGGTGGGAGAGGTGATCGGAGTTGGGAGAGGAGCTTGAGACAAGCCTTGATTCAAAGAAGGTCCGAATGGTGGTGCACTGGCATGGAGAGCGGACTGAATGGATTGGTATCCGCCATTTTGAGCCTCGCGAAGACTAGCGCTCTCGGTGGAGGTCATCTCTCGGCTAAGCCTATTGTTCATAGCGTTTGGCGGAATTCGGCCCAAGCTAGCATTGTGGTTGTGCAAGTGTTGCTGAGCATGAGAATTTGGGGTGGAATTGACACTAGATATGCCATTTGTGGTCGATCTCATTGTCGGGACGTCGTTTGCTGAATAGGATGATTGCAGCTTAGGAGGAGTAGCTTGAGTATGCTTGGGTGGGGAGGCAACTTGTGCAGCACCGTCCTGAGAGCCATCATAGTACTTGAGATCCAACGAGTGACGGTATGAGGGGCGGACACTAATTGGAGACTCGGGTCCATTCGATTGGGAGGCGGAAGATGAGCCGTTTGTCTGACCCTGGCTTTGATTCTGGCTTTGACCATTGCTCATTTGGATGCTTTGTTGAGATTGAGAATGGCGGTGACTAGCAAACGCACCACCCCAGCCATCGGAATCAGCCGTAGGCGAAGCTAGATCAAGACCAGCGTGGGAATTGGAAAGTTGCGACTAGCGGTCAGCAGGATCCCGCAGAAGAAAGATTTTATGAACTTACTGAACCAGTGTAGTCCTCACGACGGACAAGAATCGGGAACTTGTCATCGGTCGTGTTCATCTGCAAATAACCACTGTTGATATCAGGGGACGCGGCACCCTGGTCATCCTCACCAAAGAGAAAGCGAGCCGTATTAGTCTGATCAAGAGACAGCATTTCGTGCATGCCGTTGCGGGATTTAGTGACTGGCATTGAGTATCTATTAAGGCTGTCGGATTGTTAGTGACAAGTAGCTTTGACAGGTGATAAGTGTGATGTTCAGATTGGAGACAATTGAAGGATTGAGACCAGGCTTGCAAAAGCGAATCGAAGACAGTAGAGGGATCTTGACTGCGGAATCGCTCGAAGCTTGCAAGGTAACAATTGGCGAGCTAATAATTTGTATTCTGTGGGGAGAGATGTGTTGCTGGAAGAGGTTGTGGAAATGTAAGGAAATGAATTTTTTTGGAGGTTGGATAGCGGGTAAACCTGGGACCTCATTTGAAGAAAATTGGCAATTCACTCCATGCTGTGGGCGTGGATGTAAATGCCTCGTGCACTACATGCACAAGCACATTTATGTAGTGAATATTCCAAATCGAACGATATCAATACTTAGTAGGGTTAGGGCAGAAGCTGTTCAACTCACGACTTCTGTATCCCATTCTTTGAATAGAGTTGTGACCTTCACTAAAGCCAACTCGAATTTAAGGCTTGTACAAACAGCAAAGGCAGATGTTGATGGTGAGTAGAGGGGGGGAAAGAGGATCCTAGAAAAGGGGGGTGGGCTACAAGCCCCAACAAGCATGACAAGCTGCACATGACGGTACAAAATCTCTGTGCCACTGGCAAAAAGGGACCACTAACGAAAGCGAAAGTGCTGGATACAGGGGCTGCGCTGGCAACAGACAAAGTGACGGTACTATGAGACAGAATCCCAAAGATACAACACCGCAACAACTCTTAAGCCGACAAAACTGCAGTAGGTAGTATCAAAGCAAGCTGCTTGAACATTGCAACCCGGCTACTGCCAAAAGGAGTCTCAAAAGCATCCAACATAGCCTTGGAAGGCAACTCGGGAGTAGTTGTGATATGGTCTTTCGAAGCATGCTTATGTGGAATTGCCAATGTGGAATTGCGAATGAGGAAAGCGACGCAGATGCTGCAACGAAAAGAGCAGGCAACTTACGCATTTGTAGATCGGTGGCTTGTAGGGTCTTGTCTAACGGCCTCCTCCTTCTCGTCCTCGTCACTGTTTCGCCGAGAGCCTGGAACAGACTTGGATGGGAGTTTGTCGTCCATCATGAGGCGGGATTGGATGATTCCAGATTGTGGGGAGGTAAGCTGGGAGCCAGATCTGCCTGGTCGATTGTAGAGGCCGGGCGGAGATGTAAGACTTGAAGTCGAGTATCTGTTTGGTCGAGAGAAGACAGAAGGGAACCCCGAGTTAGATTCGCGATATTCGGGGGGAGTTGTAGGTTCTGATTGATGACCGGCAGTTGTATTGTTGCTTCGTCCGAGGTCTTCTTGCATCTGCGCAAGCTCTTGTTCTTCGCGGCGTTGCTGGAGGTCCAGCAATTGCATCTCAGCCTCGAATCGTCTTTTCTGCTCGCGCAATCTCTCGTATTCGAGTTTCTTCTTCTCTAACTGTAAAGGTGTAAGCTAAGGCTGTGGAATGTAGTAGGGTAAAGCGATTTGAGTGTCTTTTTGAAAGCTGTAAAAGGATGAGGGGCAATATGAAGGTATGAATGTGGTATTGAGGATCGGGGTTGGGTTGTATGAGGAGATCGGATTGGGAGTGGAAGAATTGCTTACAAGCTGAACCTTGTGGTACGTCTAGAGGGGGTAGAGGTTAGCAAAAGCTAGCGGTGAAGCTATTGTACAAAAACGACAATGAATTGCTGAATAAGAAGATTGGTGTGGTGTTGTGAAAGACAATAGGAATTGTGGAGGACAATAGCTCACCGAGGGCCCATATTCTGGCGAATCTTGTGAACCCCGCTGATTCGTGAGCGAAGCAATTGTAGGGACGCGACTGCTGTCAGTGGTGAATCTGCGCATCAACCCCCCTCTTCCATCTTGTTGGAGAGGCTGCGGTACTCGATTGCTATTTCGTGGAGGGGATACGAGTCCAAGTAAGGATGCATCGTTTCGAGGAGATTGCTGGCTTCGAAAGCGCAGTTCGTCCATTCGGTCACTTGTACTGTTCGAATATGCCATTTTAACGTGTTATGATACTATAGACTGTCAGATTCTTCCTCTTTTTCAGACATAACGCGCCGGACGAGAAGGCCTCAAGGTGGGGTTTCCTGGGAGCGGCGACCATAGTGGCTTGCCGCCCTGGACTTCGAGCAGGGCAGGAAGATGGAAATACCTGAAAATATCCAAAAAAGGAGCGGATGCGTGCGTCCTGGGGACGCAGGCGCGCAAAGCAGACGTCGTATCCAAGCAGGAGCGTTGAGGTTCGAGAGGTTAAAATCTCGAGGCGTATTGAGAGAGGTCGTGCCCCCTGGTCGATGCCGCTAAGTCTGGGCGGGCCCTTCCTACGTAGCAACGTATAACACGAATCCACAGATTCCACACCAAGTCTTACACCGCGAAATGCTGCTCCTCCAGGTCTAGAAATACATTGATGTTATTACAAGCAGCAGAGGAGAAGGAGGGGTTGAGGGAGTGAGTGAGGGAGTGAGGGAGTGAAGGAGTGAGGGTTGACGTGGGACCCAGACAGCGCGGCTAGAGATCACCTCTGCCAGCTCACTCGTTGGCGAGAAGGAGGAGGTAGGGAGTACTTCGTACTTCGTACAGTGCACAAGTCTTTCACACTTTCACACTTTCACAGCGCGGCGAGCACGTACAGCAGGACTAACGAAGTAAGCTGTACAGATTTACCCGACGCCGCGCAGCCGCTGTAAAAGAGCAGTTGAGAAGCCTCCCGGCCCACAAGGTCGCACGCATGGCGTTCGAGGTCTCTAGGAGACCCCTACTGAAGGAACAACCCCATTGGCCCAATTCTGCCTCACCGACCTTCTCTTCTAACAATGAGGCGACTCAGGCAAGTCTGCCTGGCCCCATATTGGACATTGGAAAAACGAGGAGTCGTTTTCAAATTTCAACTCTTCTGCGCGTGGGGCAGCAGGCGTCCGGACCATTCTGTGCGAGGGCTCGACCGTTCCCTTTTCAAATTTGGGGATCTTGAGGGGACTCCCATGCTGCACCCGTCACCCGTCACCCGTCACCCGTGGCTTGGACGCAACGTCAATTGTGTCAAAATCTGGTACGTAGCGCATTTGTCTATCAAGAACCACAGCGGCAAAATCCCTCTGTTTTCTACTGTACAGTAGTGGCAAGAGGCCAAAAAAAAAGGATCAGCTGCGGAGCTCTCGGCCAGGACTCGATCCGCGATCGATCACGTGACGTGATATCAGAAAGGAGGGGCTGGGAGGTACTGTACAGTATTGGCTAGGTATTTAAAGGCCAATCACCGTTGTACAACAAACTACGGTACAGTAATGAACTACGGCGTAACGAGATGAGCCGAGTTCAACAGACCAATACTCCGTACTCAATCATCGAAATCATCCAGGGGCCGTGGAGGAGAATTGAACGGACCTCGACCGACTTCGCTGGCGGGCCGATGGGTCAAACGCCTCCTGCGAACCATTGGGTGATTGCATTGTTAATGGACTGGTGCAAAGACGAATTTTCAAAGTTAGTAGAATGGCGGTGTGAGTGAGCACGCAGGTACTTACTGCACAAAATATAAGGCACAATGCAAACAGAGCAAACATCGGGGGAACAGACGCCGACCTCTGCACTAACTTTATTGGTTCGCGGGGTGAGTAAACGAAGTAAAAGGCTTAGTCAGCGATTTTTATATTTCGAAGCTCAGCAGAAGCAGAGTCATTGATTGTTCAACACCACCACCCCGTGCCATGCCTCCCAAGAAGAAGCAGGCCGGAGGGCCTGTTGAGGTTGCCGCTTCGACTTCGAAGCCCACAGCCCAGAAGACCGTGAGCATTTTGCTATGCAAAAAAGAATTTAATTAATTTCGCTCACAGACGGGTAACCCCCCACCACAAGCAGAAGCTCCAGCTGCAGCTCCAGCGACAGTCGGTCCTGCAAAGCGCAAGGGCACCAAGACGAAGGTACCAGTCAAAGAAGAAGCCGATGCCTTCAAAAAAGAAGATGTAAAGCTAGCTGCGCCTCCGATTATCATATCCATCTGACTTTGAGCAGTCTTTCTCAGCGTTATTAGAACCATTTTACGCAGGGAAAAGGCAAGCTTATGACGGGCACATGGTGGTAGAATAAACTCTAATATTTCGCAGTTTAACTGATCCCATCGACACAGCAAAGGTAAAGACCTTCGAATATCCCTGGCTGCACGTCTGACTCTTCGATAGGACAAATGGAACCTCCTACCTGCCTTTTTGAAAGTCAAGGGCTTAGTCAAGCAGCATATTGACTCCTTCAACTTCTTTGTAGAACATGAAATCAAGGACATTGTGAAAGCCAATAAGAGGGTTGGTAGCGATGTCGATGGAAACTTTTATTTAGAGTTTGTTTACCCCTTTGCCAGATTCGAAGCTTATTCTAACACTTTACTAGGTATACGGACATCCGAGTGGGATCTCCAGAACGTCTGGAATACGATGATCGAAGACCTCAGAACGAAATTACTCCGAACGAGTGTCGCCTCCGCGATATGACATATGCTGCACCAATTAGAGTAGATGTGAAGTACGTCCGAGGAAAGGAAATAATTAGTCGAAGGGATATTGCCATTGGCAGACTACCCATCATGCTTCGCAGCTCGAAATGCCGACTGGCGGGCAAGAACGATCGAGAGATGGCTCATATGAATGAATGTGCTCTGGACCCCGGTGGATACTTTATTGTCAATGGTACGGAAAAGGTCATTCTGGTTCAAGAGCAGTTGAGCAAGAACAGAGTTATTGTCGAGACAGATGTAAAGAAAGGCATTGTCTCTGCATCTGTGACCAGGTTTGTGAGTTCCTGCGACTTCTAGGCAGATATTGACACCCAGTAGTTCGACTCACGAGCGAAAATCGAAAAGTTATGTATTGATGAAGAAGGAACGAATATACCTCCAGCACAACATTCTCCAAGAGCCAGTCCCAATTGTAATTGCGCTCAAGGCATTGGGTATACAATCAGACCACGAAATGCTACTTCTAGTAGCTGGAACAGACAGCACATACCAAGACGAGTTCGCCGTGAATTTCGAGGAGAGTACAAAACTTGGAGTTTTCTCCCAACACCAAGCTCTCGAATACATTGGAGCTCGAGTCAAGATGGGAGCACGCAACAAGACTCAGGGCGCTCCACAACGCCGAAATCATGTTGGGGACGCTCTAGAAGCGCTTGCAAACATCATCATCACACATGTTCCCGTTACTGGATTGGACTTCCGCCCAAAAGCGCTGTATATCTGCTTCATGGTTCGCAGAGTTCTTATGGCGATGCATGACCCGAAGCTCGTGGACGACCGAGACTATGTTGGTAACAAACGTCTGGAATTGGCTGGGCAATTGTTATCACTGTTATTCGAGGACCTGTTCAAGAAATTCAACTCGGATCTCAAGATGAACATCGACAAAGTCTTGAAGAAGCCGAACCGGACCATGCAATTTGATGCATTCAATCACCTCCAATCTCATGGAAATTACATTACGCTTGGCATGTCTCGCGCGATATCGACAGGAAACTGGAATGTCAAGCGCTTCAAGATGGACAGAGCTGGAGTCACACATGTTCTCAGCAGGCTGAGCTACATCAGCGCCCTCGGAATGATGACTCGAATCAGCAGTCAATTTGAAAAGACCAGAAAAGTCAGTGGACCTCGTGCTCTTCAGCCATCGCAGTTTGGCATGCTCTGCCCATCCGACACCCCAGAAGGAGAGGCCTGTGGTCTGGTCAAGAATTTGGCTCTGATGACCCATATCACAACAAACGACAATGAGGAGCCTGTGAAGAAATTGGTCTTCGTCCTTGGTGCAGAAGACATCGTTTCTATGAGTGGGAAGGAGATTTATGAAGAGGGAGCTTACGTAGTTTTCGTCAACGGTACGCCTCTTGCACTCACTCGACAGCCAAAAGTATTCTTGAACTCCTTTCGAAAATTTAGACGAATGGGTAGGGTCTCAGAGTTTGTGAGTATTTACATCAATCACCATACAAACGCAGTCCATATTGCTACCGATGAGGGAAGAATTTGCCGGCCTCTTATTGTGGTTGAGAACATGAAGTCCAAGGTCACGACACGCTATCTCGAGTCTCTACGCAAGGGGACCATGGATTTCGATGATTTTCTTTACAGAGGTATTGTCGAATATGTTGATGTCAATGAGGAGAACGACTCGAATATTGCTCTTTACGAGAATGAAATCATCGAAACTACGACACATCTCGAAATTGAACCTTTTACCATCTTGGGAGCAGTTGCAGGCTTGATTCCATATCCTCATCATAATCAATCTCCCCGAAATACCTACCAGTGTGCTATGGGCAAGCAAGCTATTGGAGCTATTGCATATAACCAATTTTCTCGAATCGATACTCTGCTTTACCTTATGGTCTACCCTCAGCAGCCGATGGTAAAGACTCGGACTATCGAACTGATTCATTATGACAAACTTCCAGCAGGTCAAAATGCAACAGTTGCTGTTATGTCCTATTCAGGATACGACATTGAAGATGCTCTTGTATTGAATAAAGCTTCTTGTGATCGAGGCTTTGGACGATGCCAGGTCTTACGAAAGCATTCAACTCAGCTACGAAAGTATCCCAACCGATCTCAAGACCGCCTGGCTGATCGGCAAATGGACGACAAGAACCCACGCATGCCCATTACCAAGCACGCAATTTTAGGTCCCGATGGTCTCGCCATGGTTGGAGAGAAGATCACCTCCGGCCAAGTCTTCTTGAACAAAGAAATGCCATTGAACACGACCTCAACAGGAATCGGCTCAGACTACGGAACAAACGAGCACAAACCCGCCCCAATGGCCTACCGAAACCCAGACCACGCCTATGTCGACAAAGTAATGGTCTCCCAAACCGAGAGCGAAGCAATGCTGATAAAGGTCCAAACAAGACAGACGCGCCGCCCGGAACTCGGCGACAAATTCTCCTCCCGCCACGGCCAAAAAGGCGTCGTTGGCATCATCGTCAACCAAGAAGACATGCCCTTCGCAGACTCGGGCGTCACGCCTGACATCATCATGAACCCGCACGGTTTCCCGTCTCGAATGACAGTCGGCAAGATGCTCGAGCTCCTCTCCGGCAAAGCTGGTGTTCTCAACGGGACCTTGGAATACGGCACCGCATTTGGCGGCAGCAACGTTGACGACATGGGCGATATCCTCATCAAGCACGGCTTCAGCTACTCAGGCAAAGACTTCGTCACCAGCGGTATCACAGGCGAGTCCCTACCAGCATACATCTTCTTCGGACCCATCTACTACCAAAAACTCAAGCACATGGTACAAGATAAAATGCACTCTCGATCCCGCGGACCACGAGCAATCCTCACACGTCAACCAACCGAAGGCCGTTCTCGCGAAGGAGGCCTCCGGCTCGGAGAAATGGAGCGCGATTGCTTGATCGCATACGGAGCCAGTCAACTGTTGCTGGAGCGGTTGATGCTAAGCAGTGATGCGCACGAAGTTGATATCTGCGAGGTTTGCGGGCTGATGGGGTATCAGGGGTGGTGCCAGACGTGTAAGAGTACGAGGGGCGTGACGAGGATGACGATGCCGTATGCGGCGAAGTTGTTAGTGCAGGAGTTGTTGAGTATGAATGTGCTGGTGAGGTTAAAGCTTGAGGATGAGTTTCCACATCCGACGTAGGGAGGAGCTGACGGGTGAGGGGGAAGAGAAATGATGATTCATTGAAGGCATTTTTGTTTGGAGATGGGTGGTGCATAGCCTTGGCGTATGATGAGATACCTGAATAAAGACGTCGTAAATCTCTACCATGCTGCACCATCAAATTATCCTACAAGATTCATTATTTCAAAGTACGCCACCTCATATCCAAATCTTAGAGGTTGCCACTTCACCCAATATTCGTAAATCACAATCACATTCAAGTTCAGTCAGGTTGTTGGGGTCAAGTATGCATTTTCAATGAATGTACAGAGACAAAGAAGGATCTGCTACCTATTTAGCCATCTAGCTAGCTAGTTATGACCAACCAACTAGAAAGAAAGCAGCAATTACCATTATCCATCTCATCTATCCATGAGGCGTCGAAAGAGAAAAAGATCTCCAAATGCTCGCTCGCTCGCTCAATGCAATATGAAGTGAAGTAGTAAAGGTCTCTCAATGCATTCATCATCCCCATCACTGCTCAATTCGTGAAGTTCTCGTCGCTGATAATCAAATTCGTAGAAACGTAAACCCCGTGTCGTAATGGTGTGAGAGAAGTGCAATTTCGTATTACATGAAAAGGAGAACGCCGCCGATGTTGGTGTGGAATAAGAAAAGGAAATGGTTCGTCAGTCATAACTCATAACACGCATATCGTCATGCCTCAAATGCCCTTCGTTTCCACCACCCATAAATTCCCAACGCTCAGAATACGTCTCTATCCCATTGAAAATCATCACTGGGCACCTTGTCGGTATCTTGCTTCTTGCTCTCCTTTAGTGCTGGTCTCCGCTTAGTCAATTTCGTGGGTCCCGACGATGAAGCCTTGGAGGTTCCGCCGCCCAGCGAGGTGGTTGTCTTGATTACTTCGCCGCTTGAGAGTCGGACCGCCTTGGGCATCGGTGGCATTGGTGGGACATTGTCGTCGGTGGTTGGATCTGCGCTGTAGGCTATGTTGTTGCCAACGACGTCACCGACGTGCTTGACTGTCTGCTTGGAAAGAGAAGGCTTCATGTAGTCTAGTCCTGTGAAGGAAGACGAAGGAGGCGGCGAGAAGGACTGTTTTCCTTTTTGAGGGATCTTGCTCTTCATTTTTGGCGGCGGAGGGCTCACGAGCTTCTTCATTCCCTTCAGGCTGTTTCGTCGTGTCGGCATTGAAGCCTTTGCTGAGTTGCTGGTGTGGTTGCTAGCTCCCAAACCAGATGTAGAGGTACGGTGATCGGTCTTCGATGTGGAGGCCTTGGGGTTCGAATCACCGTTCGACTCCTGAACAGTCTTCTGCAGCTTGCGCGGTGGTCGGACACCTGCATTCTTCTTTCGTGGTATAGCCTTCTTGACCTCCGACTCGGGATCAGAGTCAGAATCTTGAGAAGGCTTGTATGGACCGCCATCATCTGCGAGACGTTCAAAAGTGCTTTTTCTCTTCTTGGTTGGAGTCTTCTCAGTTCCTAGTTTGTTATTCGGCAGCTTAGGTGTTCCTTCCTCGCCGTAACCTTCCTCGATATAATCAGCATCATTTGGGTCGTACGGCTTTGTTGATGGCTCGCTGATATTTGTAGCTGTTTCAACAGCCATGTGCCCAACTTCAGAAACATCTTTCTCTTGAATTGATTCCTCATGCTCCACAGTCGGTAGGGCGCGATCTTGTGGCGGTGTTCCCGGGCGTGACAATGGCTTTCCAAGCCATGCCGGTGATGCTGTTACCTTGTGCTTGGGTGCCACAGACTTTTGTTCGTTTGCTGCGTTCATGAGATCACTAGTAACAGCTTTGCCAACCTCAATATGACTCTCGTTATCACTAAAACCAGGATCCGAGCTAACGTAGCCACTCAAGAGTCGTTCAGATGGGAGGGAAGCCAAAGCACCAGGGACAAATCGTGATTTTCCAATCTTGGAGGGTGGCTGGTCGGGAACCGGCTCGTTCAAAGCTTCAGAGAGTTGGCGGCGGGCGGCTTCTAGCTTTCCCTCTAAGTCACTTACACGCTTGACTAACTTCTGCTGCTTCTGTAAGTCCTTTCTCGACGGGATACGAGATACTGGGCGTTGGTAATGACCATCCCAAGCTGCATTAGAGTTTTGGTTTGCGAAAGCCTTCTTGATATCCAAGAGTGACGGCTTCTTGAAGTGGAATGATTGTTTGTTAGGAGAGGATGCATTTGAAGGAGCTGCAGATCCCGCATTGGACGCCGGGCTCTCATTGCAAAATCTGGGTGGATCCAGAAAGATTCTGCCCTTCCTCTTGTCCTCTATAGACATCTCCCTACTGGCTCGACCACTGTTGACGTCATGGCTAGCAAACTCAATACCAGAATCATGCTTTCTATGCAAGATATTCGGGTCTGACCCAAGCTCTAGGTCTCGGGGGCCAACGCTACGGCTTCGGAATTGGCCAGCCTCCTTCAGCTCTTTGTATATTCTCTCTGCCTTCTGCTGCCTCTCACGCAAAGCTCTCAGGTGTGCACTTTCCTCGTCCTCAGCAGCTGGCTGTTGCTTCGACCAGATTTTCCAATTGGTTGGATTGAATGTGGCTGCCAAAGATTTGCCAAATCGAAAGATGTTTGAGTGACGAGACGACTCAGATCTGTCCGCAACAGAAGATGGAGCCACAGAGCTATTGGCACGAGTTGTGAACTTTCGAGGTCGTGACAACTTTCTTCCACGAGCATCTTCCTGCTCGTCATAGTCAAACTTAGATCGGAGCTCCTCATATGTGCCTATGTAGGTGGTCGGTGGCTTTTGGCTGACTCGATCATTCATGCTACCCTCTACGAATTTGGACGAGCGAGCTTGTGAAACGGGTCGACGAAGGGAGGAAGGAGAATTGGGTGCTTTTCGACTCTGTAGAGGGGATCTGGAGGGCCCGATGTTTGAAGGACTGGTGTTTGGAAGAGGCCAGCCGCTGGAACGTTGTCGCTTTCCCGAATGG
>Ga0302325_10023031_pt1 | contig 13004 bp, 12 predicted proteins | sample Palsa_T0_2_FD_201948 | JGI IMG/M metagenome (GOLD analysis project Ga0302325, IMG submission 201948) | Peat permafrost microbial communities from Stordalen Mire near Abisko, Sweden - Palsa_T0_2 | ecosystem: Environmental > Terrestrial > Soil > Palsa > Peat permafrost | place: Sweden: Abisko... | reverse complement strand
TGCCTCGTTACATACGAGTATCTTTCAAAGTTATTGTCCTGCAGCTCTGCTGTACTTTAATGCATTGGGAGTCAAGCCCCGACTTCCGACTCCGCTAGGCTCCACAAATTTAGCCTCCCAAATTTCCCCTTGACGAGCCTTGCGCTCGCTTTCTGCCTCAAGGTTCTTTTGTTCGCCTTCCAATCTCTTCAGTCACCACAATACCAGCAACATCGACTCCGTTTCAGAACAAAGAAGCTATCCATGCGGTGTAATCCCGCGATCGTAAAAATCTACTCCTCCCTTTCATGCTGGTACGCCGACAAGGCAACGTGCGATTACCAGCTGTCTAGGCAATCTTGAGATTCCCGCCAACCTCTGAGGTCCATAGTCAGCGCAGCTCATCAAAATGGGTGTCCCAGGTGCGCTACCTCACCCTCATCTATTTTAATTTGAGATTGCTGACTCTTTCAATCTGTAGCATTGTTTCGCTGGCTCAGCCAGAAATATGTAAGTCCTCCCAATTTTGCCCTTGCGAGATCCATAGCTAATGCCTGCAGCCCAAAATAATAAGCCCTGTCATCGAAGAGCAGGCTCGCGAGATCGATGGTCAAGAAATTCCAATCGACACCAGAGGACCGAATCCAAACGGGGAGGAGTTCGACAACTTATACCTTGATATGAACGGCATCGTCCATCCCTGTTCCCACCCTGAAGATAGGCCAGCCCCAAAAGACGAAGAAGAGATGATGATGGCGATTTTCAAATACACCGATCGCGTCGTGAACATGGTCCGCCCTAGAAAATTGTTGATGATCGCCATCGATGGTGTTGCTCCACGCGCCAAGATGAACCAACAGCGTTCTCGGCGCTTTCGTTCTGCTCAAGAGGCGAAAGAAAAAGAAGAAGACAAGATGGAATTGCTGAAGATGTTGAAGTCGCAAGGCGGCCATATCGAAGAACCAGAAGTCAAGAAAGCCTGGGACTCGAATGAGATTACCCCCGGTACCCCTTTCATGGACATTCTAGCTGCAAGTCTGAGATACTGGATCGCCTACAAGCTGAACACCGATCCAGCCTGGGCAAAGATGAAAGTCATCATCTCTGACTCAACTGTTCCCGGCGAGGGAGAACACAAGATCATGGAGTTTATTAGATCTCAGCGATCTTCACCCGAGCATGATCCAAATACTAGACATGTAATCTATGGCTTAGATGCCGACTTGATCATGTTGGGATTAGGTACTCATGAGCCTCATTTCCGTGTCCTTCGAGAAGATGTGTTCGCCCAGGATTCAAAGCCTAGAGTTTGCCGTGTGTGTGGCCAAGCTGGGCATGAAGCAAGAGAATGTACTGGTCAAGCAAAGGTAAAGGATGGAGAGTATGATGAAAAGGATAGTGCACCGTCATTGAAGCCTTTCATCTGGCTCCATGTCTCCATTCTTAGAGAATATTTAGCAGCCGAGCTGTACGTTCCAAGCCAGCCTTTCAGATTTGACCTAGAAAGAGCTATTGACGATTGGGTTTTCATGTGTTTCTTTGTCGGAAACGACTTTCTACCACATCTTCCTAGTCTCGAAATTCGGGAGAACGGAATCGACACACTCATCGCAATTTGGCGTGATAATATACCTTTCATGGGAGGTTACCTAACCAAAGATGGACACGTTGACCTTGAGAGAGCTCAGTTCATTCTTGACGGGTTGGCCAAGCAAGAGGATGCGATCTTCCGTCGAAGAAGGCAGACAGAAGAACGTCGAGATGCTAATGCAAAACGCCGCAAGCTTCAAGACAGTGGCCGCGGAGGCCGTGGAGGCCGAGGCGGTGGCTATCAGGATTCTCCATCCAACGGGAGACAGAACAGCAGGCCGTCCAAAGACGATGGACCCGTCGGCTTACCACTGTTTGCTCCCGGCCATATCACTAAAGAAGCAAAGACAATGACCCATGATATGGTAGTCAACCGAGGCGCTATATACAAAGCAAATCTTGCAAATAAGAGCGCCGCAGCAGCTCTGAAGAATCAAATTAACGGAAACTCATCGACGGCAGACAACATGGAAGGTGCTAATGACGACAGCTTTACTGAAACACCAGCCTCAGCTTTGGGAAAGCGGAAGTCAGAATTCTTGGAGGACGATGACAGCAGCACTCCGGGGCGCAACACACCGCAGCCTGGCACACCACAAACTCCAAGCGATGAGCCGCCGGTCGATACCGTACGATTATGGGACGAAGGGTATGCTGATAGGTATTACGAGCAAAAGTTCGGCGTTGATCCTCAGGATATTGAATTCCGGCACAAAGTCGCTAGAGCCTATGTCGAGGGGCTCGCGTGGGTGTTGCTCTATTACTTTCAAGGCTGCCCGTCGTGGGATTGGTACTACCCGTATCACTACGCTCCATTTGCTGCAGATTTCCACAAGATTGCCGAAATGAAAATTACCTTCGAAAAGGGCCAAATATTTAAGCCTTTCGAACAATTGATGGGTGTCCTCCCAGCAGCTTCCAGACAGGCTATTCCCGAAGTCTTCCACGATCTTATGACCAACCCTGACAGCGAGATTATTGATTTCTACCCTGAAGATTTCGTAGTCGATCTTAACGGAAAGAAGTTTGCTTGGCAGGGTGTTGCTCTTCTGCCCTTTATTGACTCGAAGCGTTTGCTCGATGCAATGTCAAAGAAATACCCGTTATTGCCACCTGATGTTGCAGCTCGAAATGGCGTGGGTAAAGATGTGCTACTTGTCGCTGAAGCTCACGAAGCGCTCTATGATGAAATTGCTACCAACTTCTATTCGAAAAAACAAGGAGCCCCTCATTTCAAATTAAACCCAAGAGTCAGTCAGGGTCTTACAGGAAAGGTTACGAAAAACGAGGCACATCTGCCTCATAGTTCCCTAGTGTTCCCCCTCACCAGTGGACTGATGCCCAGTTTGGATGATGATCGTTCCATCAGGTAACGTACCCGGCGTCACTTTTCCAGGACACGCTGCTAACAAAGTGATTATAGTGTCCATTATGAAATGCCCAAGTCGAACTTTATTCACAAATCTATGTTGCTCAAGGGCATTACATTTCCACCTCCGGCATTGACGGCTAGTGATATTGAGATGACGAAGGGAAAAGCAGCAAGGAGTGGTCGTCAGCACGGTGGTGTTCCACTTCAAGGAGATGGTCGTGGCCGCAACTCATTCAACTATTCATCATCAAGCCAGTTTTCGTCCCAGCAACAATCCCGTGGCTCGCAAAATAGTTACAACCAAAATCCCTTCCCCGTCCCCCCTCCAAGCTGGCACCCACCACCACCAGGAACAAGTAGCTTTGCGCGTGGACCTCCCCCGCCACCTCCTAGCACTTACGGATCGTATGGAAGGGGGCAAGTGCAAGTGCCACCAGGATATCCACAGCCCCAGGCTCATGGCTATTACGCACCCGGTCGTGGCCCTCCGGGCTATGGTGAGTCTCAGGATCGCCGACGGTCAGGGGATCCATACCGAGGCGAAAATGGAGATTCATACAGAGGACAGCGAGATTCATACCGCGGATTTCGAGGCCGTTGATTCAGTTCCTGACGCTTGATGCCAAAACAATACAGCTAACTCGGAGGAGGCGTTGCCGGAAAGGCATCGTTACATTTGCTGTGCCCCCTTGTAAAGTAATTAGACCGAAAGAGTTAAAAAGAGAGAGTAAATGAAGTAGATAAAATCATCCCTCAAGAACTGTGCCTCGGGCTTCCCTTTTTATTAGTAGAGTAAGTTAGTGGGAAGATGCACGTGTATAACATAATGTAGGTAAGATGTGCTGGTGCGGCGGCGGCCCCCTCGGGGACGAAATCCTGCAGAACCGAGACAGGGGTGTGCTCCCCACCATACCACACCTGCACACGCGAGACAAGTCCCGTCTTGTGCGCCTCGACGTTTGAAGCCCAGAGGGTCGCGAAATTTAGAACCGAAACCCACGACGAGGACGTCGAAAGCCTCCATTTTCGCTGACCTACATCTATATCCAGCTGGCTATGTCCGAGGCCTCCCCAGATCATTCCAGCACAAGCTCTCGCATTCCACCGCGGGCACAGTCGAGAACAGATCCGTATGCGTTTATAGAAACCCCGTATGTCTGGCTTTCTATGAGAGGGTTGGCAGCACGGCCAGATCCCGTTGGCAGTCATGAATGGAGACTCAAGCTTGGTCGTCACTTTGGTGGACAGGCTTACAACAAGAGCAAGCTCCCCCAGTCTTAGCACGCCCTCCAAGTACTAATCCGTTCATACTCAGTTGCCCCACCGTACCGGATCTCCCTTACATGATTTCAATCGCGATGAAATCGTCGTCCTCACCCGCGCCACCCTCGTTGGCGTCAGCGCTTCCTGCATCGGAATTGTTGTTGAAACACTCGTTCAATTGCTCGAAGAGCTAGCCAAACCATATAAAGGCGTACATTCGCATCCAATCCATGTCCTACATTCTGAGATATATGTTGTGGAACTTCTGGCAGATTGCTGTTCAACGCATTGGGCGAGTGTGAATACCTCTACGCTTGGAAAAGGACGACAACATGCCCACAGCTCTGATTCTGAAAGCTCTGGGTCAGAGGACTCGCTGAATAAAATTGCGCCGTCTGATGCACACTATGGTCAAAAGAGGCGAGCTTCTCGAAATAAACTCCTAGCACGGAATACCGCACCAGATTCATTAACCGGTGACTTGGTGAAAAGGTTAATAGACGCCGTCAAGTTGTTTTCCCGGCCGGTATCAGAAAGTTACGTTCTTCCCGCCTCCAACATCCTGGATGATGCCTTCAAGGGAATTCCGGGAGGTGATCGGTCAGGACTGGAGAGCACAGATTCTGCAAATGGGCATCTTAATGGAGCCGACGTTTCCAAACTGCTCTTTGATAAATCCGATGCAATTGAAGCCTATACTAGGGGGGTACTAGAGTATATCTCTTGTTCGAATTGGTCTCAAGTCCTCGAATATTTGAAAACATCTCTTCAACAGGCGGCTCACCAACCAGCGGGGAATCTGGCACAATCAAGCATTGTGACTGAAGAAGACAGAAGCGCACTCATCACACTTCGACTCATCTCGTCTTTTTGGGTCGACAGTCGCAAATTGAGTGTAGTCATTCAGGAACTCTGCGGTAGTTTTTTACATCTTCGCAAAGCGTTTCAGACCACGGTAGCAATAGTGTTACCTTTGTTGATCACCAGATGGCTCGAACGCAATCCTGGAGAATTTATAGATCTCCACTCCCTTCACAAAAGGCTGGACGGTGGAGCTGAAACTTTGTTCGATATGACCAACACTATGTTTGATGGGGGGAGAAGAAAGGCTCTTCTTTTCCCTTTTCAGACCTCGTTGCTCTTCTTATTGCCTGACGTCTTCGAGGTTGCGAGCAACATGCGAGAAGTGAAGAGCAGCAGCATCTCTAAGAAAGTGTCTTTTCTTGAAATGCTGAGAAAATCCTTAAGGAACAGGAATGAAACAGCTATCTATTGCTTAACATCCGTTCTACGAGCCGCTAGGCACTTCCCCCTCGACAGCGATGCAGCTCTCCTAAGCTTTGCTCTTGATGTGCAAGAAGAGGTGAGGGAAGCCGTTTTCAGGAGATACACACCTGGTATGGACACATCAAACATTGACAGTGCTCTGATGACGGCAGCTTTCGTCAGTCTAGCGCATCTCAATTTTGAAGCTTGTGTGGAAACTTTAGCACCTCTTTGTCTGGCTCCTAGTGCCCCGCAAGACTTCAAAATTGCGATCATTTCATCGTGCTCTCACTTTGCTAGGCAATCTAATGCTGAGGAGTATCAGCCGTTATTTGCTAAGGTAGCAGAGTTCGTCCGAGCACAGCTAAAGGTATCTCATATTCCTCATATGCGAATTCTGCTCATAGTAGATAGGCAACTTCCTTAGGACAACGGGACTCGTATCCGGATGAACAGTTTACAAGTCTTAAGCCGCTTGGGATTCCCAGCTCTACCGATATGATCTACAGTATACTTGCCTTTCTAGACGCATCGCCGCTTACACTCTTCACTGGCGCACCAAATGATAGCGATGACTTTATCATTTTCTATGAAGATATTTTCGCATCGTTCACCACGTATCTCACCACGGACGACGATCGGATCAGATTCCTCACAAATGCGGTTGCTCGCAAAATAATGACAGAATGCTCTAGTCCCTTGTGGCAAAGAGGCCAGAGCCTTGGTCCTCGACCTTCAAAGTATAACTTTTGGAAATCCACGTAAGTCCACGGCCTCTTAAAATACTTCGGCTTAAAATCTATCGGTTGTCTACCAAGACCCCCGAAAGTTCGTCAATGCAGAGAGCCTAAAATAGCCAGAGGATGGAAGCACACTATTTGTCTCTTACGATTGCCTCTACATTAAATAGGATTATACCGTCTTGCAATAAACAAAGCTTTGCTAACACCAAAATGCCTCAAAATAGTTCCATCGTGCTCATAACAGTCTGTGAGAAATTAATCACTATAAGGGATGACGAAAAGCAAACACTCAACTTTATACATGACTACTTGGAATCGCGATTAGCACTTTTGAGGACTGTAAATGTCAGTAATTTCTTCTTCGCCACTCTCCTCGAGAAGGAACATCTTGGCAGGGAACACACGTTGCAGACTATTGACTTTGGACTGCAGGAATTAGCAGATATCACCGAAGACATACCCGAGCGCGCGACCGCATGTACGAAACTTGAGACTGCATTCTTAGTCTCACTCTGTTCAACCGATATCTCTGTCTGCCAACTAGTCACAAAATGCATCTCGCTTTTTTGCAACGAGGCTCACCTTGTCGGTGGCTCAACTGAGACGAACAAGGCACTGGTGCCTACACTCCGCAACCTTGATATATACCTGGAGATTTCGACAAGAGAGTTCCGTTTTACTGGACTAGTTGCTTTTCAAAAGCGGGTTCGAAGCTTGCTCAGACAGATGCAACATCCCACTGCTGGCATTCTGACTGCCTGGGAGACCGTCTTCGACGATTGGCTTATATTGTCGAAACAGATCTACTCTCGTCCCACTGATACCTTAGACGAAAAATCTCTTGTCGAATGGCGTAACTACTCAGGCTTTCTTGCGTCACTCGGCGGATCTTGCATTTCAACCCAAGCTCTTGCTCCAGAAGAGTCAGGCTTGGCTGGTCTTAGATGGATTGACAGACTCTCGCCTGACAGCTATGACGATACCATTCTTATCAGGTACATGAAGCAAAGCATTCAACTGTTGGCAAGCAACAATGTCAGGATACGAGAGGCTACTCGAGAGACCTTATCTACAGAGCTTTCTTCCCCTTTATATCTACCATTGTTCGAAGCTCTTGAGACAGAACTCGGGGTTTTGTTCGATAGCCCAAGAATCAGTACCTCATCATCCATTGAATCTCGTGTTATCTTTGCTGAACAGGCGGCCGCTCTTTTGAAAAGCATTGTGGAAAGATTAGGTGGCCCGGCGGAGACAGGTGCTGCGTTATCCATTGATGTGGGTGCCCTGACGCTCAACTTCGCGAAATTTCTCGATGAAATGGCCGAAAGTGCAAGCATTCTGAGGGTCAAGATCAAAATTTGCCAATTGTGCGAAACAGTCACCCAGAAGAAGGAGCTTTTGAACCTGAGACACGATGTTCGCATACGAAACCAGTTGTTGGAAGTCATATTCGGCTGGATCGCTCGCCCAGGGTCCCCAAAAGAAGCCATTGTGTCCGCTGGCGCTCGTGTTGACGAGATACTCAGACTACAGAAAGATCTGGACAGGGCAAGCCTGAAGGCTCTAGCCGATTTAACATACCGGCTGCCTCTTCAACCCGCGGAAGGGCAGACTGATGCTGATACCAGTGACCTTAAATCTCAGATGTTCCACACATATTTCAATCGGTTTCTCTCTTTGCTGAATTACGAAGCGACAGAGATTGGGAGAAACGAGGTGCGGCTTACAACCACAGTCAGCGAGGAGTCCATGACGACCCCCGAACTGGCCATAAGCGCGCTTTCTAATCTCCTGAGCGCCAATATCGATGTGGGCCTCAAACACTCGCTGGGAATAGGATATCATGAAGATCTTGATATCAGGACAGCTTTTGTCAAGGTCTTGTGCAACATACTAATTCAAGGGACCGAGTTCAACAACCTATCAGACGCGGCTGTCAACGAGAAATACGACGAGCTCCTCGAGGTACCCCTCATCTGACGCAGAATAGAAAACTCGCTAATTGATAACTAGCTTCTCACAAACGACATGGCCTTGACTATTGCCCTTTGTGATGCTTGCCCAAGCTCCGAGGTGGATGAGATGACAATATCATTGCTTAACATATTCGATTCTAGAGGGCTCGGCTTCGTATTACTGGAGGCTCTTATCGACCACGAAGTTGAGGAGACGGGTGAGTGTCGGATACTTGGACGAGATCATGGACGATACTGACTGTGATTAAGAAAATGAAGCCGAGCTTCTCAGGAGGAACTGCGTGGCAACCAAGATGCTATCAGTTTACGCGAAATGGAAAGGAGCAGCATATCTTAAAGCAACCCTACAGAAAGTCTTAGAGCGTCTCGTACTCACGTCTAAAGACCTCGACCTTGAGCTTGACCCTGCGCGAACTACCTCCGCAGAGGAACTTCAGAAAAATGCTCTTCAGCTTCGAGTAGTTACAAAAGTATTCATCGATGATATTTGCAATTCAGCAGCGCATATTCCTGTCTCATTCAGGAAGATATGTAGCATAGTAAGTCACATTGCCGTCGAACTCATCTGCGTCTGAGCACTAATGAATTTTTAGATATCAGCCGCTGTTATGAAGCGATTTCCTGAAGCCAAGTTCACGGCCGTGGGTGCCTTCATTTTCCTCCGATTCTTCTGCCCTGCCATCGTAGCCCCGGATGCTGAAGGACTCATTGCATCGGCCCCTTCCAAAGAAATGCGTCGTGGTCTACTTCTCATTGCGAAGGTGGTTCAGAACCTCGCAAATAACGTTCTCTTCGGCGCAAAGGAGCCATACATGTTTCCCCTGAATGATTTTCTGACCCAGAATATATACCGTGTCACCACATTCCTGCGAGAAATATCGGTTCGTTAATCTATCATAACTTCCGTTTCGATTGAGCTCGTTTTGCCTCTGACCGAGTTAGGTTCCACCGAACATTCCCGACCCTGCAATCGATTCCGAGTCTTTTGACTTTGGCTCTTGCGTTGCTTTGCATCGGTTCCTTTATGATCACTGGGACCACGTTCGGCAGAAAATTGTCCTTCGAGAGAGGAAGGGTACCCTTCGATCCATTGTAGATGTTACCAACAACCAGATTCCTATCCTGGAAGCCCTTCGCAAGCTTATCACAAACCTTGGTCCTCCACCAATGGATGTTTCTTGGAATCGACCTGCCATTTCATCGAACAGTCCTCCTTCGTATTCGCGCTTTCAGCATTTCATGCTTCGTAACGCGGGTCGAAACACGGAATCTCTTGTCTCAACCCGTGCTGTGTATGATGGTGGCGAAAGCAAGGTACATTTACTTGCTATCTTCAAACTCTTCTGCTAAACCGTAACAGGACGGCTTGCCTATGATTTGTATTATACTGCGCAATATTGACACAGAGTCTGCAGACTATGAGCTTCTCCTTTTCGGATATTTGAAGGTAACCCTCAGTTGAACTACGAGAAAAAAGAAATGGTGATCGCTGATTCTCGCAGATTGCCAGCCGCATGTGGCATCGTCCATTCGGTATCCTGATCGATGCAACATGCTACAATGGCCAAAATGAACCTCAGGATGCCCTGTTTCGGAAATTAGACCTCCTAACGCCGTCAGAATTATCAAAGCAGTTGTCAAGAGTCTACGTGTACAATATGAACAGTGCTTTCAGGTAAGATTGGGGCTTGACAGGTTCCATTCTCCCAAGAACTAATCAACTATACAGAAAATGCTTTCGACGCATTTTACGTCTTTCTGCCAAGAGCGAAAATAGTGCCTTCCATCCTAAGAACGTTGATTATCACTTGATTGGTAGTTTGCAAGATCTGCAGGCACATTTTCATCTCAGTCAACTACACCTTCCAAAGGAGACGATCAGTGTTGTCACTGATACAAGATATGTTTTTCAGCCTATCATCAGGCTCTCGAAAACAAAAGGAAAGATTGAGGTAGTTATCAAGGTTGGAAGTCAGTTTGTGCAAGTTACCACGACGAAGAAACAGGAGGTAGTACCTGGTCTGAGGCTACATGCAACTGTCAATGATATATTCCGCCTTTCAGAGGTTGATGAGGCACCAACTTCCATTCAAACCGAAGATGACTCGGCCTTTGGATTGCGAACCGAGAATGGGAAAATCGTAATGTACTTCACGAGTCCAAGAAAGCCCGACGTCCTCCAAGCGATTCGGGGCGCGAAGGCCAAGTATGGCAAAGAGCTGAGAACCTTGAAATCGTTCGAGCGCCTTGTCCGTCCTCAAGATGTCCCGGGAACACTCTTGAATATCGCTTTGACAAATATGGCCAGTTCGGACCAGGTTCTTCGATTAGCTTCCTATAACTTACTCTGCGCCCTCTGTTGCGCCTTCAAATTCGCAGCAGACTCGAAATTTCTAAGTGCCAAAGGTTGGACTCTGCTGCAATGGCCTTTTTCTTACTTACTAACATCAGTAGAACTGTGCGTACCCTTGAATCCCTCACACTTTATCGTCAACATCAGCAAGCAGCTTGCTCTTTCAGAGCCTCAACTTACCGCCGATTTCCTCAACGAGTTCTTTGTGGGATGGGAGAGTTTTCCATATTCCCAGCGACCTTTGAGTTTGACTTATATGGCCCCGTGGCTACCAGGCCTGAGGACAAGCTTGATCCCGATAGACTCGGACAGTGATAAAGCGAGAGAAAAGGTCGCAGCTATCTTCCGAAAATTGATTGACGTCGCGATCTCGGATGTCGCCCTCGGCACCACATTAGAGCAATGTGTCTGGCCTGCAATCAGTAAGGACGAGATATACACGGATATTTTCTTGGATGAGGCTGTCAAAGCCGCGCTGGGTTTTGGTCTTGACGACGAACGAACCGAGATCCTCGGATCAATCATTACTTCTCTTGGCACCATTACCATTCGCGGCAAGCTACTTTCTCGGCTCCGGAAGGCCCTCAACCGTACTTCACTGCGGCCGACGAGGCAACTGCCTGAGAATACAGTCTGGGTGGAAATATGTGTACTGCTTCGCCTTTGTCTTTCAAATTCATTTCATAGTGGTGTCCAATCCCAGCTGTACCTACCAGAGCTCTTCCATCTTGTCACTATGCTGGCTAACACGGGCTCAACAAACGTCCGACTTATGGTCAATCGATTACTCGTCAACACGGTACACGCCATATGTACTACGTTTCCGTTGGAGGAGAGCAAACTTGCCCGATTGAAAACTTTGCTCCTCTTCATATCAGAGCCTCGCCACGATTCTTTTTTCAAAATATCTGGTCGAGATGGTATATCTGCATCGACTTTGCAAGACTCTGGTGTCCCTGCCTTGATGGCAACAGAGTCTCTCGCGGTTCTCTTAGCTGAAATAAGCACACTCGGCGCTCCGTCGATCGATATGTCAAATGCTTGGCGCTCAAGATGGATGAGCTTAGTCGCCAGCACTGCGTTTCAGAGTAATCCTGCTATTCAACCCCGTGCCTTTACTGTCATGGGTTGCCTGGCACGAGAAGATGTAGACGATGATCTCCTTTATCAAGTTCTTGTTGCTCTCAGGAACAGTATTGGAAGATTCATGGAAGATAACGACAGCGAGATGCTCATAGCGATAGTCACGTCGCTGACCAAAATGATGGACAAGCTTCCTTCGGCCTCTCGATATGGCATGCAACTCTTCTGGCTTGCCCTGTCCCTGGTCAGACTCGTCCCTCTTGCACTTTTCAACTGTACAGCGCTGTTCCTTGATGCTGTTTTAAACAATATTGCTACATCGGGCGAGTTCAAGGGTGGTCGAATGGTTCCGACTTTGCTACAAGGTCGGCTCCCTCTCGAAGATGCTGCTTTGCAGCTTGACGAGATATACGGTATCCACTTTAATATCGAGAATTTCCATTTTGCACTTTGTGCTTCTTTGGTAAAAGGTCTCACAAACTCCGTCACAAAGACAACGGCGGTTCGAGTATTGTCAACATTCCTCGAAATAACCAGTTACAATGCTCCACAAGAAATGAGGTTCCCGAAAGACATGAGCTGTTTGCCCTACCTTGGACTTCTAATGTCTCGGGCAATGACGCCTGATGAAGCCAAGGATAATCTTTGGCTTGCTGGTTGGACGTCTGCCCCCAGTGGTGTAACATCTGAAGATGTTCTGGAAATGATAGACCTCCAAGTGGTGAAAGACAAGGAACTTTTACTTAACGCTGCCATCGGTATTGTAGACTTTCACTATCTGGAAGACACGGTTCAACTTCACGGCCTACTCTGGCTCAACAGGATTGCTATGAAACGCCCCACTGTTGTTCTTCATCTGTAAGTGCTTTTTTATTGGGATGTGGAACCGCTACTAAATCCGCGAACTAGTTGTGGGCCAGTTGTTCGCATTTTAGACGATATACTCGTCTCATGCCAGAATACTGCCACCCTTGAAGCTGCTCATCAATTGCTCAGAACATTGACAATGAACCCAAAGTTTTCTGGGGGCGTAGACACCGCCGAGATGCTAGAGGATGTGCTCGACGGCATTGGGTTCGGTGGTCTGTGGCGCTCGTCCAGCTTCCACATAACAAATGAAAACGAGAGACAATGCACAGCGTTGACAGACAGACTAATTGAAGTAGGTCGAACAACCCAATTACTTCCAATCTTGTACTAACACCCGGTATAGCTTATCATTGCATGATATAGATAGAGATGTTAGCGAAGCAGTTTAGGTTTTTGCATACTTGCATTTTTATGTCTTGATGCGGCATGATTGATGAAAAGTGGGACCGCAGCTTTGATTTATCGTTTGAATACTACATGATACCCTGTTTGTAGACTGTCTGGTTCTG
>Ga0302325_10023030_pt1 | contig 13004 bp, 13 predicted proteins | sample Palsa_T0_2_FD_201948 | JGI IMG/M metagenome (GOLD analysis project Ga0302325, IMG submission 201948) | Peat permafrost microbial communities from Stordalen Mire near Abisko, Sweden - Palsa_T0_2 | ecosystem: Environmental > Terrestrial > Soil > Palsa > Peat permafrost | place: Sweden: Abisko... | reverse complement strand
ACGCCGTGGCAATGGCGGCCCAAGGCGAAGAAGGCCTGCTCGGACCCGGCTGCGTCCGGGCGATAGAAATAGGGCCCGTTGTGGGTCGTGAACGGTCCCCGACCCGGCGCCGGAACGAAGCCCTCCGGCGGCGGCCGGCTCACCGGTGGAAGATCTCGTTTTCGACGACGTCGCCGACCTGGGCCCCGATCTCGGCCGCCCGGCCACCCCGCAGCTCGACTACCCCGAGCACGTCGCCGCCGGACGGGATCGGAGTCTCCGAGCGCGCCGGCGCCTGCCTGGCGATGGCGATGATATGGCCGTCGCCGCCGACGAAGAGCATGTCCAGCGGAATGAGGGTGTTCTTCATCCAGAAGGCGACCGGCTGGGGCGTCTTGAAATCGAAGAGCATGCCCTCGTCGGGGCCGAGCGACTTGCGAAACATCAGGCCGCGCTCGCGGCTCTCGTCGGTGTCGGCGACCTCGACCTTGAAATGAAAAGCGCCGTTGGCGGTGACCACCGTGAGAGGGGCGATCCGAAGCCTTGTCGTCTCGACATCACGGCCGGGCGCGCCGGCCAGGACGACGACGGCGCCGAGGCAAAGCGCGAGCCCGCGGGAAATCCAGCCGATCGTCATGGGCCTGGGACTCCGATCACGACAAGGCGGCGGCGCGAACGCTCAGCCCTGGGATGTTGCGATCTCCGCCACCACCAGGCCCTTGGGACCTTCGGCGAAGCGGACCGTCACCTCCTCGCCCGGCTGGAGATCCTCCAGGCCACTGCGGCGCAGGGTCTCGATATGGACGAAGATGTCTCCGGGCTCGGTGTCGCGGACGACGAAACCGTAGCCCTTGGTTCGATTGAACCACTTGACGCGGGCGCGCTCCATCGGGCCCGCAGACGCGGGCTGGCGCCTGGGCCTCTCGCCACCGGCATGATGATGGTCGCGATCGCGATAGGCGCCCGCGCCCGGCGGCGGCCCGCGGTGACCATCGAAGCGCTCCCGTCGCTGGCCGCCGTGGCCGCGTCCATCGCCGTCGAAGGCGCGGCGCGGCCTCTCCTCCCGGGGCGCGGCGGTGCTCTCGTCCAGGTCGACGATCTCTGCGACCTGCCAACCCTTGGGCCGCTTGACGACGTCGCAGACGATCACGGCGCCTTCGGGGGCCCCATCCCTGCCGGCGCTCCTGAGCGACGTGACGTGCAGCAGCACATCGCGCATTCCGGTCTGGGTCGCATCGTCGGGAACGATGAATCCATACCCCTTGCCGGCGTCGAACCACTTTATCCGTCCGCTTATCCGGACAGCCTCGTCGTCCGGCGCCCCGCCGTCGGCTTCGAAATCAGACATCCACCCCTAGCCCCGCCCATAATCTTGCCAGCCGAGCCCGACGATCATAGCACCGTTTGCGGCGAATGAGATGTGTCAATAATCGATTAAGTTTTTCCTCCGCCGAAGCGGTTCGATCGGCGATTCGGGCCGATTGGGACCGGCGTTTCTCCGGTCCGGGCCGAGATCTCGACACCGTCGGCGTCTGTGGCGATTTGCCGTTCAGCCTGGCGGCGGAACACCCCCTCCACCCCCTGAGGCCCGAATAGGAGCCTCAGGGGGTGGAGGGGGTACGCCACATCCTTACACGCCACCGTCCATGGCTCCGTCCTGGCCGGCGCCAACGGTGGAGGAGCGAGCCGAGGGCTGGCGGGCGCCGCGTTGCGTTGGCCGGCTCCCGTAATTTTGCTTAGGTCTGGGCGTGTCTCCGGGGCCAGGGGGTCGTTCGATGGGGGAAAGTCCTGAGCCTAGCGCCGGTCGTGGCGATCTGCGGCTTCTCGAGGTCGATCTCGAGACCTGTTTCGTCCTCGCCGACGGCCGTTGTATCGAGAGGGAAAACGATCCCGGCGGCTCGCGAGGACCGAGCGTGGCCTTCGCCGGCTGCGAGGAGGGAAACGTGTTCGCCATCCACGCCGATGTCGGACCGGCCGCGCGCGCCGCGATCCTGGCGCTGGCCGCGTGCGAGACTGGCTGGCGCGGCGACGCCCTCCCCGCCTGCGTGCCGAAGATCGTCGATCTGCTGGCCGCCGAAGCGCCGGCGCCGACCGTGGTTCCCGGACTGATCTACGCCTTGCCCCGCGGCGCCCGGTTCGCGCACGGGGCGAGGATCGTCCGCGGCGGCGAGGCGGCGGGAGAGGCGCTGGTGGAGCGGCTCGCCAGGCAGGGATTGCCCCGGTCCCTGCTCGACATGGGCTTCGTCGGCGTCGAGGATTTCTGGGCCCCGTGGTGCGCGGCGACCGTGGATGGCGAGATCGCCTCGATCGCCTTTGCGGCCCGACTGGGCGAAGCTGGGGCGGAGATCGGCGTCGCGACGCGCCCGGAGTTTAGGGGCCGGGGCCTCGCCGCCGCCGTGACCGCCGCGTGGTCGGCCCTGCCGCGCCTGGCGAACCGCGCGCTCTTCTACAGCACCCAGGCGACGAACCTGTCGTCGCGGCGCGTGACCTCGAGGCTTGGCCTGCGCCTGATCGGCCGGAGCGTTCGGGTCGGCTGACGCGCTTGCGGGCGTTCGGATTAGTGGCTAACGATTTGAAGGCCAGTGGGCGAATTGAGGGGTGAATACAATGCGGATCTGGGTCGCCGGCGTTTCGCTGTTGATCATGGCCATGCCCGGATTGGCGGCGGCGAGCTGCCCGGCCAATCAGAAGTGCCCGGCCGCTCCGGCGGCGCGACCGGCGCCGCAGGGTCAGCGTCCGCCTCAGGGACAACAGCGTCCGGGCGGGGCGCCGGGCGGCGGCGCGCCGGGCGCTCGGCCCATGGGTCCAGCGGGACAGTTTCGCCAGCCGCAAGGCCAGAACGGTCAGTTCCGTCAGCCGCAGGGCCAGAACAGGCCCGGCGGGCAGGGCGGTGGCCAGAACCGGTCCGGCGGGCCGGCGCGCGCCTCCAGGGGCGCCGTGGGCTTCCGATCCGCCAACGGCCGACCCATGCGCAGTCAGAGCGGGCGGTTCTACAGCTACAACGGGCGCAGGTTCGCGCGGTTCTCCGCCGGACGCTATAGCTATCCCTATGGCTACGCCTACCAGCCCTATTACGTCGGCGCATACCTCCCCAACGTGTTCTGGAACCCCGATTTCTACATCAACGACTTCGCGCTCTATGGCCTTGCGCCGCCGCCGCCGGACTTCCAGTGGATTCGCTATGGCCCCGATCTGCTGCTGATCAACCTCGACACCGGCCAGGTCGCCCAGTCCATACCGGGGGCCTTCGAGGAATCCGACGCCCCGCCACCACCCGACGGAGATCAAGGCGGGCCGCCGCCCGGCTACGGACCACCGCCCGGCTACGGGCCGCCACCGGGTTACGGGCCGCCGCCAGGTTACGGGCCGCCGCCAGGTTACCAGGGCCCGGGCGACTAGAGTCAGACGAGCCGGGCCCCCAATCCCGGCCGCGTCGGGATGCGCGTCATCGAGCGGCAGGAGGTCGCCCGCCGGCTGACCTACGAGATCTGCATCCCGATCGTGCGCGAGGCGATGATCGCCTTCTCCGCGGGCAAGACGCGCCAGCTGCTGCGCTCGATCATCCCGCTGGCCAAGGGGCGGGCGTTCGGGATCATGCCAGGGGCGCTCGGCGAAGAAGCGCCGTTCGGGGCCAAGATCCTCAGCGTCTATCCGGAGAATTTCGAGCTTGGACGCCAGTCGCACCAGGGGCTGGTGGTGCTCTTCGACCCGGCCGACGGGGCCCCGGTGGCCGTGGTCCACGCCGGCGAGATCACCGCCATCCGCACCGCGGCGGCGAGCGCCGTGGCCACCGACGCCCTGGCCCGCGCCGACGCCGCCCACCTGGCGATCCTGGGCTACGGCGAACAGGCCGCCACCCACGCGCGCGCCATCGCCAAGGTGAGGCCGCTGCGCTCGATCACGGTCTGGGGTCGGTCGGCCGAGCGCGCGGGCGCTTTCGCAAAACGGATGGGCGACGAACTCGGCCTGCCGATCCGGGCCGTCGGCGATGTGGAGGAGGCGGTTGCGCAGGCCGACATCATCTGCACCGTGACGGCGGCCCGCGAGCCGATCCTCAAAGGGGCTTGGGTTAGGCCTGGAACGCACCTGAACCTGGTCGGATCCAGCGTCGCCGGGCCGGTCGAGGTCGACAGCGACTTGGTGGCCCGGTCGCGCTTCTTCGCCGACAGCCGCGAAGGCGTCATCGCCCAGGGGGCGGAATTCCTGGTCGCCAAGAGGGCGGGACTGATCGGCGATGACCACATCGTCGCCGAGATCGGCCAGGTGCTGGCCGGCGAGGCCCAGGGACGGCGGACCGAGGCGGAGATAACCGCCTACAAGTCCCTGGGCCACGTGGTCCAGGATCTGGCCAGCGCCTGGGCGCTCTACTCCCAACCGTGAGGCGGCGGGCCGCCCTCGTGGCGCGACTGGCCCAAGGCTCAGGCTGCTGGTCAACTCTTAGACGCGCGCCAAAGGCGCGCATCGAGCTTTGACCGGCGCATCCCCGCTTTCGTTCGTGAAGTTCGTGAGGTTCGTGGAAAAAACCCCGCCGCGCATGATCCCCTGGCGTTCACTGAATGAACCACGAACCTCGCGAACACCACGAACCCGGCGGGGAAAATTGGGCCCGGTGCTGAAGTTCCGAGGGTCAGTCGTTGCCGCCGTTCGAAATGGTGGGATCTATGCCGCCCGTGAGGACGTAGGGACGCTCCTGGCCGATCTTCAGGCCGTAGCTGCTCTGCCTGAAGGCGTGCCGCCGCCGCCGATCTCCGCCGTTGTCGTCGTTCTTGTAGCAGAACGTCACCGTCCTTCTGTCCGTGCTCAGTTGCACCGTGTTCCGAAACTGATGATGGTAGGTCGGGATCGGCTGCTTGTGGCCATTCTTCAGGTCCGAAAACTCCAACACGGTCACCGGCCCGTGCTGGTAGAACACCCTGTCCGGGTCGGTGATCGTCAAGGTCACGGCCACCGGCTTCCTGAGGTTTGACAGATCCAGGTCGCCGTTGGCCGCAAAGAGCTGTTCGCCGCTGGTGGTGGCGAACTGGCCGCTGAAGCGCGGCGCCTCCCCCACGACGGTCACCGTGGCGGCGGTCGTTGCGTAGACCGGTTCAGGACAGATTGCCGGCATCGGATGTCTCCTAGTGCGCTGGCGGACAGTGGTGATGCCGGCCATCCGGAGGCGGGTTCGAAAGCCCCTGGTTGCCGCCATTGTCAACGACGGGATCGATCACACCGAGATTGTTTCCATTCCTATCAGCAACGGCGAATCCGTAGATGCTTGTCGCAGCGCAGCTATTGTCGTTGTTATACTGAAAACTGATAATGGTGTGGTGATCCAGGACGTTTACACCCCACTGAAATTGGTGGTGCCCCCGGGCGACAGGGTACTTGACGCCCCCTGGGTCGTCTGAGAAGAGGATCGGCGTTCCTGCGTCTGTGTCGACAAATACCATTCCTCGGGTGTTTATTATGAATGTAACGACGACTGGCTTGTTGAAGCTATGGAAGCACAAATGCCCATCCGGCGTAATGTAACTTGCGGATATTCCGTCCGGTATCGGCGAGGCGGTCATGGAATAGTTCGGAGCCGTGCCGGTAATCTTTATCGTGGCTATCACCTCGGCCGGCGCGGACGCCAGCGGTGGCGGACACATCATCGGCATCGGACGACCCCCTATCCGGCGCCCTCGCTGGCGCGCCTACCATTGGTAATCGGTGCGACCCTTTCCCCGGGGCCGAGTCGACGGCCCGGCGCTACCGCCGCTCCCCTCCAGCGGCCCCTCGGGCGGTCGGCCGTAGCTTAGTCTGTACGCGCGCTGGCGCAAGAGGATCGCACTGCGGCCGCCGGCAGCGCCCGCGACCCCGGCCCGCGCCAGCGGCGCGCCCGCCTCCGCCCACCAGGCGCGAGCCCCGGGCGCCCCGCCATCGGCTTTCTCGTAGTCGCCGGCCAACAACGCCGCTTCGGCGGCGAGCAGAGCCAAGGGAACACTGTGCGGATGGGCCCGGGAGAGACCCTCCAGGCGCGCGGCCTCGGCGGGGGCGGGCTGGAGGGGCGCCTTCTGGTCGGCCGCCGATGGAGCGCGGGCCGCGGCGATCCTCATCGAAAGGACGCGCGCGCCGCCGAGCGCCGCCCCAGCCCAGACGATGCCCTGGTTCCGGCGGGCCTGGGACTCGCTCATTTCGAGAACCTTGCCGGCGATTCCCGCCGCCGCGTCCATCTGCCCGGCGTCGAGCAGGGCCTGGCCGAGGAGCAGCCGGGTTTGCGAGGCCTTGGCCTTGTAGTCGGCGTTGTCTGGCGCGGCCGCGATCAGGCGGTCCTCTTCGGCCGCGGAGGCCTGGAGATCGCCGATGGCGTCGGAAAGAGCCCCGCGGGACATGAGAATGCTCGCCGTCTCCGCCTGATTATGGGCAAACTCGGCGATCGCGGCGTTGTCTCCTGGCGCCCGCGAAACGAGGCGCTTGTAGATGGCGCCGGCCGCGGCGCGGTCCGCGAGCGCGGCGTCGAGGCGGCCGCGGCGAACCTCGGCGTCGGCGAGCCATTCGTAGGTGTCGGCCACGTCCCATTGCCGATCGCGGCGCTCCGGCGGGCTCGCGGCGAGGGAGCGGCCTATCGCCAGAGCCCGGGCGTAGGCGGCCACAGCGTCGTCGGCGCGACCGTCCCGGAACATGACGGCGCCGAGGTCCATGTTTGCGGAGCCGACCTCGGCCCGCCAGTCCTGGTTCTTGGGATCGATCGAGACCAGTTCCTCGGCCAGTTGCTCGTACTTCCGCCATTGCCCAAGCGCGACGTCGTCCTGGCCGCGCTCGAAGGCGACATAGCCGACCCAGTAGGCGCTCTGGGCATGGTCGTAGATCCTGCCCGGATTTCGAGGGCTACGGGCCAGCAGTTCGCCGGTGCTGTCGTCCGCCTGGCGAAAAAGAGCCAGCGCCCCCGGCAGGTCGCCGCGCTGGCTGCGGATGCTGCCCAGCATATGCAGCACCCTTGCCCGCCGGCCTAGCGACTCCGCGTCGAGGCCATGGCTGCGCTGGGCGGCGTAGTAGGTCAGGGCGCGGCCGCCGATGGCGTCGAGGGCGTCCAGGCGGCCGGCTGGCTCGAGCGTCCGGCGAAGATCGCCGACCATGAATTCGATCAGGCCCTCGGCCTGACCGCGCTGGGCGATGGCTTCGTTGCGCTCCTGAAGTGCGACGACGGCGAGGCCGGCAAGGACGGCCGAAATCGCCACCGAGGCGGCCGTCAGCATCGTCAGCCGCTGGTGGCGGCGGCGAAGGTCGCGCTGGACGAGCCGGTCGAGATCGGTTCCCAGCATCCCGGCGAGCAGCTTCAGGAGGGCCCCGCGCCTGCCGTCCTTGCCCGGACGCAGATCGGCGGCCGTCGGCTCGATCCGGCCGCCGACCGCGCCGTCGGCCTCCAGGCGAGATCTCAGGGGCTCGGGAAAACACTCCTGATCGGCGCGGAGCGGATCGTCGGAAGCGAAGGGCTCCCCGGCGACGATCACCGCCAGGACCCGGTCCTCGCCGTGGGTGGCCTTGAACGCCCTGATCTCCTCCGCCACCCATTTCGATCGGGCCGCGGCGGGAGAACAGACGACGATCAGCCAGGCGGCGTCGCGGAGCGCCTGGCGAAGCTGGTCGCCCAGGCGCGCGGCGGCGCCCAGTTCGTCCCGGTCGCGGAAGCTCGGCCGGAAGTGCCGCGGCGCCGGGCCGGCCGGAGTAGGCGTTCCGACCATCGCCCTGGGCACCGCATAGGCTTCGAGCTGGCGATGCAGCCACCTGCCCCAGCGAGCGTCCTCGTGGCTGTAGCTGACGAAAGCCCAGTACCGCCGCCCCGCTTCCGGCATGCGCCCCTCCCAGGTCCCAGCGACTGGAGGCGAGAAAGATCGGCGCTCAGCAGACCACAGCGGGCCGGCCGGCTCAACATCGGCGGCGCGAGGCTGACAGGCCCGCCTGGGCGTGATATCGTCCCTCTCTCTCATCGTCCGGCCGGGCTAAGGGGCGCTCGCACCGGCGGCAGACGGAGTAGTGAAGATGCCCGACAAGGAAGTTCCCGAACCGCCGGTCACGGCCCCGGAGGAAAAGCCCAAGTATCCGCAGGCGCACGTCCATCAGAAGGACGAGGGTCACATCGCCGGAACGGCTTTCGGCGAAGGCATCGACGGCAAGATCGCCGACCTCGCCGACGGCGACTCCTAAAGCTCCGACGCCCGTTTCGCGACTCGCCTTGGACCAGGCAGCGCCCTAGAAGCGCGGGTCGGCTTGGCGTCGAGGGGTGGCGATGGCGGGGATCGAAGTGCGGACCGCGGGGACCGGCGAACGCGAAGCCGTGATCGCCCTGCTGACACTCGCCTTCAGCGTCGACCCGCCCTCGCGGTGGCTCTTTCCCACCGCCGGGTCCTATCTCTCGACCTTCCCGGGCTTCGCCGCCGCCTTCGGCGGGCGGGCGTTCAGCGACGGGACCGCCGATGTGACAGCCGACGGCGCGGCGGCGGCGCTATGGCTGGCGCCGGGCGCGGCGCCGGACCGCGAGGCGCTGGGGTCGATCATCGGGCCCGCCATGGCGGCGCGGACCGGAGGCCCCGATCGCGAGGTCGGCGAGCAGATGGCCAGACTCCATCCCAAGGAGCCGCACTGGTATCTGCCCCTCATCGGCGTCGACCCCGCCCATCAGGGCCAGGGACTTGGATCGGCGCTTCTGCGCCATGGGCTCGCCCGCTGCGACCGCCAGGGCCGTCCCGCCTATCTGGAGAGTTCGAACATCAGGAACGTGCCGCTCTACGAGCGCCACGGCTTCGAGGTCCTGGCCGTGATCCAGTCCGGCGACTTCCCTCCCCTCTACCCCATGGCCCGCGCGGCCCGGCCGCTATGAAGGACGGCGCGCCGAGGCGATCGTCGCCATCCGCCGGTCCCCCTCGACCGGCCGGCCGGTGGGGGCGAGGGACTGGCTCGCCGCGATGGAAGCGCGCACCCGCCGCCGGCTTGCGCCGGCGAAGCGCGGGCCCAAGCCCAGGGGGCCCACGACGCCGGACCGGACTGAGCTATTTAGTACAGTGTCACCGCAATCCGGGGACCGGGACCGGCGGGACCGGGACCTATACGGTGAGCCCCTCCCAGACCGTGGCCGCCGCGACCCTCTTCACCGCGCCGACCGCCGCGGTCGTGACCGGCTCGATCGCGCCCAGCGCCGCGGTGGCCACCGGCGGGATCTCGGCCACCACCCTGACCGTCTCGTCGATGACCTCGGGGACGCTGGCGGTGGGCCAGTCCGTGACCGGGACCGGGGTGGCGGCCGGGACGGTCATCACCGCGCTCGGGACCGGGACCGGCGGGACCGGGACCTACGGCGTCAACAACGCCCAGACCGTGACCAGCGGGACGACGCTGACGGCGTCCGGCCCGGGCGGGATCATGACGGTGACGGCGATCAGCTCGGGGACCCTGGCGACCGGCCAGGCCATCACCGGCGCCGGGGTGGCGGCCGGGACCGTGATCACGCCGTTCAGCGCCGGGACGGGCGGGACCGGCGCCTACAATGTCGGCGTCTCCCAGACCGTGGCGTCCGGCTATCTCACCGCGCCGACGGCCCCGAACACCCAGGTCTTCCAGACCGACAGCCAGGCGGGCGCGGTCGAGCGGATGCTGACCTATCGGCCGGGCGGCGATCTTCTCCAGGACAACCACGTCGGTGGCACGCTCTTCGGTTACGACTACAACGCCGCCAAGCGGCTCGTCGAGGTGACCCAGAACGGAACCGCCGAAGGCGAATATGGCTACGACTTCCAGGGCCAGCGGGTGCTGCGCTGGATTCTGGGCTCGGCCTACACGGCCTACATCCATGATGAGCAGGGCCATCTGCTGGCCGAGCACAACGGCCACACCGGCGCGGCGACCATGGAGTACGCCTGGATCGACGACATGCCGGTCGAGCAGGGCGTCAGCGGCTCCACCTGGTTCATCCACACCGGCCAGATCGGCGAGGTGCAGATGGTGACCAGCGGCAACGGCACGGCCGCCCTCTGGAGCGCCTACGTCGACCCCTACGGCACGGCCACCAACATCGGCACGCCGTCCATCACCATGAACATGCGGCTCCCCGGCCAGTATTACCAGGCCGAGACGAACAGCCTCAGCCAGAACCACTGGCGGGATTATGACCCGAGCCTCGGGCGATACGTCGAGGGGGATCCGTTCGGGATCGATGCGGGTCAAAACATCTATTCGTACGTCGACGGGGATCCGCTGAACGTCACTGATCCACCAGGATTAACCATTTATCACGCTACGCCGCCCAACGCCGTGCCATATACAACTCCCGGCGGAGAACATGTCAACATGCCGCCGACGGCCGATTGGTGTGCAGTATACGAGGCCGGGAAGGCCAACGGACTGAATCCATTTATCATTGGTGCGGAAATCGGCCAAGGTGGTCAATTTGATTTTCAAAGAGATAGACAGGGCAACAATTACCCCACATACGTCCCTGCGTCCAATTACGCGGTTGGCGTTTACATGGCGGGTGCCGGATATTCAATTTCTGAGATGACCGCGATGGGTAAAATGTACGCCTTCCTGCATGGATCTAAGGAGCAATCATCAAACCAACACTATTGGGATTTGGGATGGTACGTCGCTAATTCAGGATACCTAAGTTGCGGATGCAAATAACATAATAAATGGTCTTTATTACTACATGACAAAAATTTATCGAACGCCCGAGGTATATTTTTTTACCGCAAACTTAATTTGCCTTTTTGGGTATATATATTTTGGATCGCGACTTTGGGCACCAGCAGGTCAGCAACACTCGATGGGGGCCGCCGGTAATCCCATAGTGTGGTCTCTAACGGTGTTTCCGTTCCTTGGACTCTCTATACTAGTCAACTTGGGGTGGCTGATTATTATTTTGTTCAACGTTAGACGCGACGCGGGCAAGCTGCTCTGGATCGTAATAGTAACGATAGCTTGGATTGCGGCAAACCGCTACGACGCATTCAGACAATTCGATGGCTGACTCTTAATCGTTAGGGGCCCCTGTCGGTCCCCGGAAGGGGGCGATCAGGTCTACCCGGGAGACAGGCGAGGAGGGATCATGACGGTGACGGCGATCACCTCGGGGACGCTGGCGACCGGGCAGGCCATCACCGGCGCCGGCGTGGCGGCCGGCACCGTCATCACGCCGTTCAGCGCCGGGACGGGCGGGACCGGAAACTACAACGTCGGCGTCTCCCAGACCGTGGCGTCCGGCTATCTCACCGCGCCGACGGCGCCCAACACCCAGGTCATCCAGACCGACAGCCAGGCGGGCGCGGTCGAGCGGATGCTCACCTACCGGCCGGGCGGCGATCTTGCCCAGGACAACCATGTCGGCGGCATCCTCTTCGGCTACGGCTACAACGCCGTCAAGCGGCTGGTGGAGGTGACCCAGAACGGAACCGCCGAAGGCGAATACGGCTACGACTTCCAGGGCCAGCGGGTGCTGCGCTGGATTCTGGGCTCGGCCTACACGGCCTACATCCATGATGAGCAGGGCCATCTGCTGGCCGAGCACAACGGCCACACCGGCGCGGCGACCATGGAGTACGCCTGGATCGACGACCTGCCGGTCGAGCAGGAGAGCGGCGGGGCGACCTGGTTTATCCACACCGGCCAGATCGGCGAGGTCCAGATGGTGACCAACGGCAACGGCACGGCCGCCCTCTGGAGCGCCTACGTCGACCCGTACGGCACGGCCACCAACATCGGCACGCCCTCCATCACCATGAACATGCGCCTGCCGGGGCAGTACTACCAGGCGGAGACCAACAGCCTCAGCCAGAACCACTGGCGGGATTATGACCCGAGCCTGGGACGCTACGTCGAGGGCGACCCGCTGGGGATCGATGCTGGGCAGAATGTCTACGCGTACGTGGATGGGAAGCCGCTGAATTGGAGCGATCCATGGGGACTTGTAACTTTGAATCTATTTCCGGTCGGGACCGGAATATACAATGCGGCCGCGTACGAAAATCCTCCGGGTTACTCGATAGGCGCTCATGGAGACGAGTTATACATTGAAAACGGCGCTGGTACTATTATAACTCCCTACGACCTCGCACTTAAGATTGAGTCGAAAGCATCAGGGTATAACCCTGGCGACGTAATAACATTGTTTTCGTGTAACACCGGTCGCGGGAGCGCCTCATTTGCTAAGACTCTAGCGAATATTTTGTCAAGATATTACAAGATGCCTATATCGGTGGCCGCCCCTAACAATTATATAAACTTCGAATATGTACCAACGCCAAATGAGAATAATGTTCCTGAACCGGGATCAGTTAGATATACGATTGGGCCGAATGGATCGACCATCAATTCGGGAGTTATGGTGCTGTATACCGGAAGACAATAGAAAGACATATTTGATGAGGCTGCCTTGTAATAACGCCTGCCCGAGTGTGATACGGAGCCGCGAGATTTATTTGCTGGGATTAATATCTATTTTTCTTGCCACCGCCTCGCTAGCGGATCCACTGGGTATAATTGGATCGGAAGTAGTGATATCGGCAAATGCTGGCCTTGACATCTCTTCCGAGAAGCTAAATATTTTCAAGAATGACGCGTTGAGTGGATCTGGCGCTGCTGCACATAAGCTTGCGAGTTTTTATTATTTCGTAAAGCGCGATCGAGCCATGGGATTATATTGGGAGACGATTGCTGCCGAAGATGGGAATCCTATGGCGATGGCTTCGCTTGGCTTTCATATGGCGGTGGAAGAGAAAGGTCACCAAACAGATCTTCGGGCACGTTTTTGGCTTGAGCGCGCCAAGGCAGCCGGTGAATCAACGGCGAAGGTTGAATTAGATGCGTTGGACAGAGACGGACGGTAGGTGGGCAATCTTCGGGGCGGCTGGGTTGGGCACGGCGGGTCCAACGGCTGATGACCGGGATGGTCTGGTTAACGCGCCGACGGTGAGTAGGTTTTGCAGACAGAACAACAAGTTGCTCGGTCATGGAAGTCGGCCTCGGCGACCCTCTTCATGGCGCCGACCGCCGCGGTGGTGACCGGCTCGGTC
>Ga0302325_10023029_pt1 | contig 13004 bp, 9 predicted proteins | sample Palsa_T0_2_FD_201948 | JGI IMG/M metagenome (GOLD analysis project Ga0302325, IMG submission 201948) | Peat permafrost microbial communities from Stordalen Mire near Abisko, Sweden - Palsa_T0_2 | ecosystem: Environmental > Terrestrial > Soil > Palsa > Peat permafrost | place: Sweden: Abisko... | reverse complement strand
TCGATGGTTCCGGCGTTGCCGCGCTCGCGTCCCAGAAGGCGCAGCAGGATTTCGGCATGCAGGTTCTGGCTGACTTTGTTGATCACCCGGACATCTTGCAGCAGCGGCTTCGATTCGTAACTGGCGAAAGTGATCGGCTGATCGGTTTTCGGCGGACCGAGCAGGTCCGCGCTGCCTCCGCGCGACGGCGCAAGGGCGGTCACGCTGAAAGTGGAAAGGGAGGCGAGTTCGGTGTGATGAGTTCGCTGGTGTCCGTAGATGACGATGCCACGTTTTTCGAGTAACTGACGGAAAAGTCCGGCGGCGAACTCGGCGGGATCTTCGATGGCCAGAGCTTCGTTGGCGCCCGCGTCATCGAGCGGCATGCTGCCCCAGAGCGTGAGCACGGTAGAACCAGGTTCGCGGTTGATCGAGAGCTTACGTCCGGTGCCTGCGGGCGTGGTGATGATGCGATTGTCGATGCGGTAGTAATCGACGAACGGCTTGACGCTGACGAAGGCCTTTTCGCCGGGCCGGTCGGCCGGCAGAATGTTCACAAACAGTACGTTGTCGTTAATGGTCAGAGCGGAAACGGGAGCGCCATCGCCCCACATCAGATCGTCCTGGCTCCAACCTTCGCCATAGCGCTCGAAGGCGAAGTAGGAATCGTCGGCCACCAGATCGCCGTCGATGAATTTCACGCCTTTTTGCACGAGCGTGTCGGCGAGTGACTCGAGGGCCTGGATCGGATCGTCATTGCGCTCGGTCTTAAGATCGTAGGGAAGTTCGCGTCCGGAAAGATTGGGATCGCCGTGGCCGACGAGCACTAGATCTCCGTCGAGGCGGCCGTAGCGGTCGACCGTGCCGGTGGTTTCGACGGTGGTGCGGAACTTGTAGTCGGGACCAATCAGGGCGAGCGCCGCAGCCGTGGTGAAAAGCTTGGTGTTTGAAGCGGGCGTGAAGAGTTTGTCGGCATTTTGCGAATACAGCGCCTGACCGGTCGTTTTGTCGGACGACAGAGAAACAACTTCGATTCCCCAGAAGCCGCGGGCAAGATCGGGTGCGCTGAGCACACCGGCAATGCGATCCGGCAACGGCCGGTCGGGTGACGATTTGACGGGGGCGGCCAGGATCGGCGAGACCAAGATCGGCAAGACCAGGATCGGCAAGACCAGGATCGGCAAGACCAGGACCGGCGCGAGCAGCAGAACAACGATGGGAATAAGCCGCGTAGCTGATTGCCGGCGAAGCATTGAGTCAGATTGTAACCCACGAAAATCATTTCCGACGCAGACGAGCCGGGCGCGGCTGTCGGGGATCGCAGTTCTTCAGATCAATTCAGACAGAATTCAGACTGGCTCCATGGACGTTTCCGGGAAGCGGGTGCATGATCACATCAGTTGCGGGACTTACTCAGCCCGAGCAAACGGTGAGGGCAGGAAAGCGGCGGTGAGAAACGTAAGTTGTCGCGACCACAGCCCTCGAATCTCTGCCGCAATTGAATGAAACGTTTCCCCGAGTCCCCGCACTATATCGAAGGAGAAAAGTTTTTCGAGAACGACCGTGGCATTTTTACAGGGAAGAACTGTTACCGAGGCTGTTTGCTTCAGAATAGGAGTCGATTATGTCGATCGTTGACGGAGTGATGATTGGTGGATGGACGACAGCCGTTGCGATGATCGGTTTTTGTGCCCTTCATGAGTCCGGAAAGCTTCTCAAGATCCGCATCCGCATTGCCTTTTGGCTAGAAACCGCGGCCAATTTAGTCCGCCCGCGCGCAGAAAGCCTGCAACCCGAACGCGAAAACCTAGCCTAACGGGCGTCTGGTTCTCGCCGCATTGCGTCTGCCCGGTTGCCCTCGAAGACGCGGGAGGCAGGATGTGCTCCGATACCGGACCATTGGACTTCACTCGGGGCAAACTCGCGAGACGCTCATCGCTCCACTAGAATAGCGGTAAGATGCGGGCGATTTTTCATTGGAACGTGGGTTCGCGCGTGCTCGAGTTGGGGCGGCGCACCCTCATCATGGGCGTCGTGAACGTAACTCCGGACTCGTTCTCAGATGGGGGACTCTACATCGATGCCGAGAAGGCTGTGGTGCGGGCCGAGCAATTATTGGACGAAGGAGCGACCATCATCGACGTTGGTGGAGAGTCGACGCGCCCAGGGGTATTGGAACCGGTGTCCGAAGAAGAAGAACGGAGGCGGGTGCTGCCGGTGATCCGGGATTTGAAGCGACGGCGGCCGGCGTCGCTTGTAAGCGTCGACACCTACAAGGCGAGCGTGGCGCGGGCGGCGGTTGAAGTGGGGGCAGAAATTGTGAACGATGTGAGCGGGCTCCGATGGGATTCGAAGATGGCGAAAACGCTGGCCGAACTCAAGGTGGGAGCGGTGCTGATGCATTCGCGCGGGCGGCCGGAGGAGTGGCGGGCGCTGCCGCCGATTGGCGATCCGGTGCTGACGGTTAAGCGGGACTTGTCGCAGTGGGCGGAGGGAGCGATCCTGTCGGGGATCAAGCGCGATCATCTGGTGCTCGACCCGGGCTTCGGGTTCGGCAAGCGCTTCGAGGAAAATTATCCGCTGCTGGCACACTTCGGAGAGTTGCAGGGGATGGGCTTTCCGCTGCTTGCGGGCGTGTCGCGGAAATCATTCATCGGGCGGATGCTGGCGGTCGTTTCTAAGGAGGGTGGGAAAGATGCTGAGGTAGCCGAACGGCTTTATGGAACGCTAGCGGCGGAAACCGGGTTGATCCTGAAAGGGGCGCACATTATCCGGACCCACGATGTGCGATTTGCGGTTGAGGTGGCGTGCGTAGCGGACGCGATGGTGGCGAGCGGGGGATAGCGGGGATAAGGATACGAACATTGCGGTTCGCACTTACCTGCTAGGCCCGGGCGGCTTCGGCGAAGGGCAGGGTGACTTTCAGTGCGGGAAGGCGGATTTCAAAGGCGGCTCCGCCTTCAGGACGGTTGTAGCAGGTGATCTGTCCCTTGTGATCCTGGATCACGCCGTAGGTTGCGCTGAGTCCGAGACCGGTGCCCTTTCCTACTGGCTTGGTGGTGTAAAAGGGATCGAAGACGCGCTCGGGATCGCGCAGACCGGGCCCGGAGTCGGCGAAATGCACGATCACTTCATCGTTTTCGCGCCACAGGGAGACCTGCAGACGCCCCCCGCCTATTTCCTGCAGCGCGTCCACCGCGTTTTCGACGATCTGAAGAAAGGCCTGCAAGAGCTGGTTGGGGTTGCCGAGGACGCGCGGCAAAGGGTCTTTGCTTTCGACGGTCAGGCTGATCCTCCTGTTTTCTAGCTTGAATCCTTCCATTTGAACCGCACGCTGCAGAAGCGGCTTCAGTTCGAGAGGACTTTTCTCTCCCGGAATCTGCTGGGCGAAACTGAGCAAATCGCCGACCAGTTCGCGAGTACGCCTGGCCTGCTGACCGATTTTCTGCGCGTTGGCGAGTTGCTCGCGGCTGAGGTTGCTGCTGGCGGCCATGAGTTCGGAGTTGTTCAGGATGGCCGAGAGCGGGAATTCCAGTTCGCCGGCAGCAAGCGCCACCAGTTCCCCAAGCGAAGCCAGCTTGGCTTGTTGGACCACTCTTCCTTGCAACCGCTGCAGGTTGTCGAAGCTCAGGCGCGAACGCTTGAGCAACTGCAGAAGCTTCTGGTCGAGCAGGTTCTGTTTAAGGAAAACGATAAAAGCCAGGAGCGCTACTCCGCCCATGGCCACCGCAAAACGGACCTGGCGCAGATAAAGCCCATCATGGCTCATGAACAGGGCCCAATATCCCATAACCGGGAGCGATAGCAAGGCGAGTTTCGCAAGTTCGGAAACGACCGAGCGGCTGGGACGCGTGATCGAAGGCATCCTCTGGCTATCGCGAAGGCAGCGCCGCCCGGAGATCGCAACCCAGAGGAAGCTTAGGGTAGCGGCAAGGAAAGAGAAGTCGTAGATTCCACCAGTTTTGTAGGTGCCGCGCGCGATCGCGGCATTCATGGCTTCCGACGAGAATACGTAGAGAACGCTGGCGAAAAAAAGGTTGCGATAAAGTTCGCGCCATGTTCCGGAACTGGCGAAGAATGCCGATGCGGACACGACAATCAAAGTGATTCCTTCGACAAGATACAGCAGATCCCAGCGCAGGCTATACACCGACAGATCGGTGACGATGTACTCCTCGGGAAAAACGAAGAAGGCATAGACCACGACCCACCACAGCAGCAAGATGAGGACATTCAGGGTGAGGGGCAGCATCCCGTCGCGCTCATCGGCCTGATGCGGGCGGATGGCGACCGCCGCCATGATGGGGACAATGTGGAGAAACAACACGATATCCCCCTGGAAGGGATCGGGCAGCGGCTTGCGAACCACGACTTCATACCACGCCCAGCATGCCTGGTTGAAAGCCCACATCGCCATGCCCGCAGCCACCAGACTCCAGAACAGACGTGTGTGCCCGCGGCTGTCGAGCGCGTTTCGAACGGAGACGATGAAGGCAGCCGTCATCACCAGCAGTGGGACCATGTCTCCCAGGGCCACGCGAAAAAGGGGTTGGGGAAACACGGCCGGAGCCAGGGCAAAAGCCAGCAGGAGACCAACCCCCGAAAACAGAGACGAGATGTGGAGCCGAGACACCAGTTGGAATCATATGACGCGCCCGACGAGATGTTTAGATCACGGAATGGTTACGCGAGGTTACTGGCGTAACGCCTTTGAGAGGCGAGGGGAGTTGTGTGGCGAACGTTCGGGATTCCCACGCTAGTTCTTCTTCGATTTGCCCTCTGCCTGGTCGTTTCTTGCCGCTTCGCCCAAGAACTGCTGCGCTTTGGCGACGACCGTGAATTGTTTGCCGGCGCGCGCGACCGTTAGCTTGCGCTCCTGGCCGGGAGAGCCTTCGAGCAGAGACCAGACTTGTCCCAGGGTGAGGTCGGCGACCGGGTTGTCATCGACGGCGACCAGATGATCGCCGGCTTGAATGTCCGGGACTGAGGGTTTGCCGTCGAAGTCGGCGACGCCGACGATGGTGAATGCGGTGTCGCCTTCCGGGCGAAGGATGAGGCCGACGACGTCGAAGTCGGGGAACATGACGGTGCGGCCGATGTCGAAATAGACGGTCGAGTGGGCATAGTCGATCCCGACGCGGTAGTTCAGCAGCGCCTCCGCGCTGAGCAGACCCGGGGCGCGGAATCCGGGTCGCTGTTCGAAGTGTGTAAGCCGATCGTTTTGAAGATCAGTGACCGCGACATTGGTGAGGAAGAGCGAGCCAAATTGCACGCGGTCCACGCGCATCAGCTTCCAGCTTGGTTCGTCCCCTAGGTCCCCGGTGTTGAATGGGCCGACGGCTCCGGTCATGTGCGGCCAGTCGGGATGGGCATTCGAGAGCTTGTCGTACAAATCCTCGGAAAGAAAGTTGATGGAAGAGCCCAGATCGAGGCCAAGATTGTAGTTTTTGTTTTCAATCTTGCCGGGAATTTGGATGACGCCGTTGCTCGGGTTGACGGCCATCTTGCTCTTTACGCCGTCGAACTTCAGGCTGCCGGGTTGTCCGATGGTGAACTTGCGGTCGGGGAAATCGATGAGCAAGTCGTAGTTGCGAAGGACCGATGAGGGGATATTGATCTCGGCGCTCATGCCGGGGGCGAGCGCTGAAGTGCCGGCTGGGATTTTTACTTCTCGCGTCGGGTTGAGAAAGATTTTCATTCCGCCGATCGAGAGTTCGAGCGCTACAACCTGCGATGGCGGAGTGGCTGAGCAGACTTGGCCGTTGCAACGGACATGGAGTCCCATCAAGCCTGCCACGCGCGGATTCATGGAGAGATCGGGATTACCATTGTCGACCCAGCCGCGGACGCGCTCGGTCGAGCCGTCGGGCAGCTGTAGGTCTACGTTGATCACGATGCGGCCCTGGTCGAGCGTGATGGGGACGGTGACGAATTCGGGCGAGGGTGCGACTTTGGCTGCGCTTTGTGCGAGCACGGCTGGGTCCTCGATGACGAGGAGGATCAGTACGATAAGGCCAGCCCTGAATCGCATAGCAAGATTGTAGCTGCTTGTGTTCCGACCGACGCATTCGGTCCGTCCCGGCCAGGCAGAAAAGAACCGCCTACTGCGGCTGGGCGGAAGAATGCGTCCGCCCCTTTGCAGGCAGTGGCAACTGCTAGAATTGGCGTGTCATGGTTTTCCCCGCCAACCGCATGCGCCGTTTGCGGCGCACCGAAACCCTTCGTGCACTGGTTCGCGAGACCCGGCTTACGCCTGAATCTCTGGTGTATCCACTGTTTGTTTGCCCTGGAACGGGGATCCGGAAAGAAGTGCGCTCGATGCCCGGCGTTTTCAATCTTTCGGTCGATGAGGCAGTGAAGGAAGTGCGGGCGACGCGGGCGCTCGGAGTGTTGTCAGTCATTTTGTTCGGGCTGCCCGAGAAAAAAGATGAGCTCGCCACCGGCGCCTGGGCAGAAGACGGCATCGTGCAGAGAGCGACGCGCGCGATCAAGGGTGAGGTGCGTGACGTGGTAGTGATGGGCGACGTTTGCTTATGCGAGTACATGTCGCATGGGCATTGCGGCGTCGTAAAAGAAAACGACCAGGCGGAACCGCAATCGCTGGGCGCGGCCGCAGCCGCGCCACCAGTTGCTACGGAGTACGAGATCGCAAATGACGCGAGTCTGGAGTTGCTGGCCCGCACGTCGGTTTCGCTGGCGCGTTCGGGCGTCGACGTCATCGCGCCGTCGGACATGATGGATGGCCGCGTCGGAGCGATTCGCAGGGCGCTCGACCAGTCAGGCTTTGAAAACACGCCGATTCTTTCCTATGCGGCAAAATTCGCGTCCGGTTTCTACGGGCCGTTCCGCGAGGCGGCGGATTCAGCGCCACAGTTTGGGGATCGTCGTTCGTACCAGATGGACCCGGCGAACGTGCGCGAAGCGATGCGGGAGATCGAGTTGGATATTGGAGAAGGCGCGGACATGATCATGGTGAAGCCGGCGATGCCGTATCTGGACGTGATTGCTGCCGCCCGCGACCGTTTCGACCTGCCCTTGGCGGCTTATCAGGTATCGGGCGAATACGCCATGATTGAGGCCGCCGCCCGGAATCAGTGGATCGACCGGGAGCGCGTAATGATGGAGTCGCTGCTCTGCATCCGCCGCGCGGGGGCGAGCGTAATTCTCACTTACTATGCCAAAGAGGCGGCGAGGCTGCTCGCCTAGTCGGCATGGGAAGTCGTTCTATCTCCTCGAAACGATCATCTCCAACTAACTGGCCCGCACGAGAGCGCAAACCCACCTATTTCTCATAAACTTATCACGGCAAAAGTGTCCGGACTGTTGTAGAATCCGGCAGCTTGGGGTGGATCCTTGGCGCGCTACGCTGATCTCTCGTCGTCGGAATTGGTAAGAGTGTGCGCTGGCTCGAAAGACGAGGAGGCATGGACGGAGTTCATCCGCCGCTTTCATCCGGTAATCGCGGCTGCAGTTTTGAGAACCGCGCGCCACTGGGGCGAACCATCGCGCTTCCAACCGGAAGATTTGATCCAAGACGCCTATCTGAAGCTCTGTGACGACAACAGCCGTTTGCTGCGGTCGTTCCAGCCGCGATGCGAAGGCTCCATTTATGGATTCCTGAAGAGAGTGGCGGCCAATATCGTCCATGATCGATTCAAGTCTGCCCGGGCGGCGAAGCGGGGTGCGGCCCGAACCGAAGCCATCGTCGAGCCCATGCAAATGGATCCGAAAACGGCTGCTGAGGGCAGCTTTGATGCGGTAAGCGAGCGTCTTCGAATCGAGCAGATCGACAAGATCCTGATAGAGGTTACGGCAGGGAAGGATCAGGAGAGAAAGCGCATCGTTTTTTGGCTTCGTTACCGGCAAGGTTTTACCGCGAGCGAGATTGCGGCCATCCCAGGGATCGGGTTGACCACCGAGGGGGTGGAAAGCATGTTGATGCGCCTGACGGATATGATTCGCGGTCACATTAAACAAGACGAGAACTGAAGGTTTTGAAGAGGCAAAATCGTTCTGAAAGGATGGGGAGCTAGTCTTGGAAACAGAGCCAAGCGGACATATAGGAAGCGCGGAATTGGCGAGGCTTCTCGAGGCGTATCGCGGGTTTACCAAATCCGTGGACGGGGCGGATGCGCACCCTCATCTGGCTTCTTGTCCGACCTGCCGCGAGCGATTTGAGGAGCTGGCTTTCGTGGATCGCCAACTGACGGATATAGGACTCTCTGAGTCTCGGCAACGGCGGAGTGATTGTCCCGACCAGGATCGGTGGCGCGAAATCGCCGATGGCCTGACGCCGCCTGAGGAGGCGTTTGCCAATGTCGAACATGCCAGCCGCTGTGGGTACTGTGGTCCGCTGCTGCGCGCGGCAGTCGCCGAATTAGCCGAGTTGAACGGAGAATTGACCGAGGCGGAGCGGAAGCATATCGCGCGTCTTCGGAGCGCGCAGGCGGAATGGCAGCAGAAACTGGCCCGGCGAATCACCGGGACGCTCGATTCCGACCGGGATCAAAATCCTGTACCTTGGTGGCAGTCTATCGATGTTCCGCGTCTGGCGATGGCGGGAGTATCTCTGCTCGCCGTGGTTGCTGTGGGATCTTGGGTCGCAATTCATCAGTACCAGATTTACCGGAGCCAGCCGGCCACCGCCGAGCGGCTCCTGGCCCGCGCTTACACTCAACAGCGCACCCTGGAGCTCAGGATGGCGGGCGCCGATTATGCGCCGATGCGCGTGTCGCGCGGAACGGAAGCCTCCTTCATCAGTCGCCCGTCGGCGCTGTTGAAAGCGGAATCGTTGATCGCCAGCCAACTGAAGTTCCACCCCTCCGATCCTTCTTGGCTCCAGGCGAAGGCGCAAGCGGACGTGCTGGAAGGTAACTACGACGTCGCGATTGAAACGTTGCGCCGCGCCCGGGAGCTGGATCCTCATTCGGCGGCGCTGCTGACGGACCTTGCCACCGCTTATTCACAGCGTGCCCAGCAGGAGGACCGGAAGGACGATTTCGGCGCTGCTTACGAATACCTGAGCCAGGCCTTAAAGCTCCAGCCCGACGGTCCGACTGCGCTTTTCAATCGCGGCATTGTCGCCGAACATCTCTTCCTGTATCAGCAGGCACTCGATGACTGGGATCATTACCTGCGCGTGGACTCGAGCTCGCAGTGGGCAGACGACGTCCGCCATCGGTCCAACGCGCTGCGGGAAAGGTTGAAAGAGCACGAGAGCAAGGCGACGCCACTGCTGTCTCCGGCACAACTTGCCGCCCTGGCCAGCGGCACACTGCCCTCTTCCCAAGTCGACCAGCGTATCGAGGAATACTTGCACGAAGCCGTCCGCTCCTGGTTGCCCCAGGCGTTTCCTGAAGCGGGAACGAATGCGGATCCACACGCATCGCAGGCGCTTTTTTTTTTAGCCGATGCGATTAGCCAGCAACACAGTGACCGCTGGCTGACTGATCTTCTCAGCGGCTCCTCGGCCCCACAATTTGCGCAAGCGGCAAACGCGCTCGCCCACGCCGTCAAAGCCAATGACGCCAGCGAGTATGACGAGTCTCGCGGACAGGCTGAACTTGCCGAGCGATTGTTTCGAGCATCCGGCAACACGGCGGGTGCGCTGCGCGCGGAATTCGAGCAAACCTACGCGGCACATATGACGAAGCGGAGCGAGGACTGCCGTCGTAAGTCGATTGCTGCGGGAGCGGAGTCCAGACGTTATGCATACCCTTGGGTACAGATTCAGCTAGGGTTGGAGGAGAGCGTTTGTTCGGGGTTGATGGGGGATCTCGGCGCCTACGAAAAGGCCCCACGTCTGGCTTTGGACCGCGCGCAGCAGACTGGCTACGGCGCACTTTATTTGCGTTCCGTGGGATTTGTTGCGGAGAGTAAGCTCAGCACCGGTGACCGGTCAGGCGTCTGGAAAGTCGTTTACGCGGGGTTGGAATTCTATTGGTCGGGGCAATTCCCCGCCGTGCGAGGCTACAACCTGTACAGCCACCTGGCTTCGGCTGCGGATTCGGCTGGTCGGGCAAATCTCGAGTTGGCAACGTGGCGCGAAGCCGTGGCATTGATTGACCACGACGAAACGCTGCTATGGCGCGCCATGGCTCACAGTTTCATGGCGGATGCGGCGACGACCGCCGGTTTGCCTCAACTCGCCGAACAGCAATATGCCGAGGCTGCGCGGATATTTGCGGCCGCCCCGCGCACCCAGGCAAGTCGCGACGATGCTCTCGAGGCCGGAATCCGGATCGCTCGTCTGGAAGCGCATCAGGGTCGACCCGACGATGCCATCGCCCGCCTGACCGAGATACAAGACCAGGTTCGTGCGCTTACGAACAACTATCTTGTGCAAATTTTTTATTCGACTTTGGGCGACGTACAGCTCCGCAGTCATCATGAAGCGGAGGCCGAGAAGGCTTTCCGGCTGGCGCTGCGCTTGGCCGAGCAAAACCTGGCGTCCCTGACGTCTGATGCGAGCAGAATGAGTTGGAGCCGAGACGTGGCTCCCATCTATCTGGGACTCGCGGAAGCCGAACTGGTTCAGGGGCGTGAACAGGAGTCGCTTAATGTATTTGAGTGGTACATGGGCGCGCCGCAGCGCGTTGGTACGCGCGTTTCTGGTACCTCGCAAGCGCTGCCCGACCCATCCCTGCTGACCGCTCGACTTCCTCTTCTCTCGTACCAGACGGTACTGGCTTACGGATTGCTACCGGACGGCCTAGCTATTTGGGCCTATGACAACCGTGGCGTAAAAGCGAAGTGGATTCCGCAATCGTCTCAAGAACTTCAGGACCTGGCAGCCAGCTTTTATGACCAGTGTTCCGATCCGGGTTCAGAGCGAAGCGCGCTGCGCCGGAGCGGTCAAGCCTTGTATTCCCTGCTCATCGCTCAGGTCGAGGAGATGCCAGACCAACGTCTGGGCCGGGAGCGCACTTTGGTGATCGAGGCGGAAGGGTTTCTGGCTCGCCTCCCCTTCGAAGCGTTCGTGGACGCAAATGGACACTACCTGATCGAGCACGGGCCCGTCGTCCACTCGCCCGGGCCTTATGCGGAAATGCGCATGCATCGCGTGACTGCAATTTCGCCCTACTCGCCCGCTCTGATTGTCGGCAGTGCGGCTTCTTGGCCGGATGAAGGTCTGTTTCCCGACCCCGATGTTCCAACTGGTGCGGACACAGTCGCGAGCGGCTTTCATTACCCCCTGATTCTCAAGGGCACGGAAGCAACGCTCGGTGCCGTTCGGAGCGCGATACCTGCAGCCGCGGTCTTTCATTTCGCAGGTCACGCCATCGCCACCCCTAATCACGGCGGATTGATGCTGGAGGGAACAGACGCGCGGACCGGCGCCCCTGTTCTCTTGGACGCGGACGTTGTGCGGAAACTTAATCTGCAGAATATGCAATTGGCCGTCTTGGCGGCGTGTAGCACCGACTCCGGAGAAGGAGGATCGCGCGGATTCGACAGCGTGGCCGAAGCTCTCCAGACAGCTGGCGTACCGCACGTGGTCGCCAGCCGCTGGGCGGTGGACTCTGTCCAGGCCAATGCATTTGTGGCTTATTTTTATCGCTCGGTGCTTTCCGGCCAGGCTGTCTCCGACGCGACCCGCTTGGCATCGGAGACAATGTTGTCGAACCCGCGCACGTCTCATCCCTACTACTGGTCTGCATTTGCAGCGTACGGAATACCTTAATCCGCTTGACAGGAGAAACCATGAAAATCTGCCGCTACCTAACCTTCGCGCCAGTGGGGCTCGCCAGCACTGTTTTGGCGTCTCTTTTCCTCATTGCGTGCAGCCAGACCCAACCGCCTGCCCCCGTCGCGCCTGAAGCCAAGGCGGCCCCGACCAAAGACATCTACGTGATTTTCGAGGGTCCGTGGGCCATCGCTCCCGATCCCAAAGACGCCAACAACGTCCTGCTGCTAGCTCCAAAAACCACGCACCACCGCGACCTCTATGTGACGGCCTCGAACTATTCGCCGTTGGCTGCGGGAATTTACGACCTGTCCTTCTCCGGTCACACGGGTCCGGGGGCCGGAACTTCCGATCCCGCCATTCTTCGGGCTAAGATTGACCCCCAGAATGCGCAACATGTGCTGGATAGCAAGGGGGTCCGGTATGCCATTCGTCTTCCCCGGCCGGAGGCATATCTGCCTGCGCATCGTCACCGCAGCCGCGCCGGGTCTACCTATCCTCCCGATGCGTCCACAGAAATGGATTACGCAACCGCGCTTTCATTGCGCTATAGCGTCGCTACCCTGAGCGGATTTTCTTTAGCCGGCACTCCGGATACGGGAACCTTCAATCCTCTGTTGCTACAGGTAGATACTCCGGCAATTCGTTTTGCGATTGAGCCAAACGAGGGCGACGATGTCTGCAATACCCATTCGCGGCAAGCCTTTCACGACCTGGTGCAATTGGTGGGGCTAACGTTGTATGTGGATTTCCCGGAAAACCCGAGCAATTGCCACGACAAAGATCCGCAGATTCCGCACGGAAGCAAGCACGCAAGCTCGGCGTCGTCGGTGGAGCACGTTACCGAGTTGCTGACCGGAAATCTAGCCGATGTTCAGACAGCGGATATAACGGCCGCTGAGCTGCAGTCTCGCTATTTCAGGTTCATCGGCGAGAGCGCTATCGCCCGAAGATTTGCGCAACGTCTGGGGCTCGCTGCCTACTTCTTCGGCATGTCGGGCGCAGATTGCGGGGCGCCGGGCATCAACGGCGGCGGCTAGACCTGCGAAAAGGCCGATTTCGAGGCGAAAAGCACAAACCACTTCCCGCCTCGTTCGGATGAGGTCTCAGTTTTCCGGGCGATAGGCCATGCGGACCAGAGTTCTCTCCGAGAAGGGGACGTAGAGCAACGCGGCAGTCGCGGCGAATGCCAGCCCGACGCCGATCTGCGGCAGTATTAATATGTTCATAAGTAAGTATACATAGAGTATAATGACCGGCATGAAGCGACGCGACGCTCGTGCCCTCGACCATAAGACTTTGGAAGAGATTCGAATTCGTGCGGTGGAGAGAGTTCAAG
>Ga0302325_10023027_pt1 | contig 13005 bp, 10 predicted proteins | sample Palsa_T0_2_FD_201948 | JGI IMG/M metagenome (GOLD analysis project Ga0302325, IMG submission 201948) | Peat permafrost microbial communities from Stordalen Mire near Abisko, Sweden - Palsa_T0_2 | ecosystem: Environmental > Terrestrial > Soil > Palsa > Peat permafrost | place: Sweden: Abisko... | reverse complement strand
TTGCGACAAGTACATGCAGGTCACGCCCTCTTGCGGTTTTTCGTTGCCTTCTTTCCCGCGGCGCGTGGCTTCTTGCGAGCTACCACGGCAGTTTTTCTCTTTCGCTTCTTTTTGGTTGCGGGTTTGACTGGAGCCAGCAATTCCACCTTGGACTGTTTCGCCGTGCGATGGTGGCCATGCTGCAACGGCTGGATGCGCGCAGCTTCCTCTTGCGTTCGTAGCTGAGTGTCCGCAGCTTTTTGGCGCTCTTCCTCAAGATATTCCGGAATCGTTTGAGTCGTCATGGCTGCAGTGTGGCAGAACTGTCTCGACCAATTCTGTCCAATTTTGGTCACTTAGTGACAATTCATGGGCACGAGGAAGCGGGCGGGCAAATTCGGGGACAGACGACGCGCCGTCCCCTACAAACTCTCCGAAATCGACTTCATCGCCGCCTACGTAATCCCGAAGACTCCTGGTTCATCTTCCCCCTCCCGCACATCCTGGGCCTGACCAGCCTCCTGCTAAGCCCCAAAAACCGCCGCAAACCCCACCCCAACAACCCCTACCGCGAAGCCTGGCACCTCCTCCGCCAACCAGACAGCCTGGAATTCGCGTAGCGAGTGTAGAGCGGGCGCCCCGCCCGCTGCTTTTGACTTTGATCTTGATTCTGCCCGTGTGGGACCGACACTCTCCTGTCCGTCGCCTTTGACTTTGATTTTGACTTTGCCTTTCGCTGTCATCCTGAGGAAGCGGAGTCGCACGCAACGCGGGCGACTCCCAACACGCAACGCGGGCGACTCCCAACGAAGAGCCTGCCCTAAGCCTGCCGAAGGGACCTATGTAACTCGCCTCTGGACCCGCGTTTGATGCGGGGATTGGCTTGCCCGTGCGTGTCGGAGCAAGTCCAGCGCCACCCGCCCGCCGAAAACAGCGACGGACGAGGCAGCCTCAAGTTAAGATGGCGCCGACAACGGAGCCGGGGAAAGCTGGGCCCGCCCCCCCGAGTCCCCGAGGTCATTTCGAACCGAGAGTCCGGAAGCCCTAATTCTTGTCGGATCTGGCCTCAGCTTTTGCTCCGCGCACTTCCGCAAGAAACGGCCGAGCTGCGGCTGGAACTGGCACTTTGCCCAACAGCAAAGCCCGAGTTGTGACGTTGTCCCCATAGATCGCACGCCGTGAATCATCGTCTTGGCGGAGCGATGCACCTGTCAGCGTGAGCCCAGCGAACGCGCCTTTGGCACGGGAGTAGGTCAGGATCTCTGTATCCAACTTCCAATCCGTACCGGCCGTGGCATGGCGTCCAACTGGACCCGCTGCCGCGGAAGCGTCCCCGCCAACTTGGAAATTACTCGAGAGTAGCCTTTCCATCCCTTTGTCATTCTGAATGATCATTACCACATCCACGGCTTCCACCCCGATCTGCAGCCCCCAGCTTCCACCCGAAATCGTGATGAACGCCGGCGCGCTCCAGCCATGCGCCGTGCGGCAGGTGGCTACGCCTTTGCCTCCTTCCGCTCCGAAGACAAAGCCACCTTTGACCATGTGCGGTATGACGGCCACGCACTTTGCATGCTCCAACACTTCTTCCGGGATTCCCTTGTCAGGCATTCCCATAATTTCGTGTAGCACGCTGGTAGCATTGTCCAGCCGGTCGGTGGCATCTTGCCGCGCCGACCCTGCCCAGCACAGCGTGCCGAGACCCAACATAGCAAATACGAACATTACTTTTTTCATGGAATAACCTCATTTCGATTATCTCTGCGCCGCCTCTCGGGCTTCGTGCTGTGTCTTGCGCACGAATCCGGGTCGAGATTCGGACACACCATCACATTAACTTTACCAAATCGGGATTAAAACGGTCTGAGCAATAATGCTCACTGGATGAACCTTAACGATCGAGCCCAGCGCCACGCGCCCGCCGAAAACCGCGACGGACCGGGCAGCCTCAAGTTAAGATAGTGCCGACAACGCAGCCAGGGAAAGGTGGGCCGACTCGCCTCCGATTCTGCCGGCCCGTGAGGAGGAGAGATGATCCCCACCGCTACTCCTCGCAACGCCCGACTCTTCGGCGAGACCTGCGGCGAGCGAATCCTCGGACCATCCTCAGGTCCGCTTGTTCGGCACGTACCCGGTCCACGAAGACATCCAGTAGGGTCTCGGCGGCGCCTTCAACGGAACGCCGTCAACACGGATCTCATTCACCTTGAGCATCTCAGCGGTTCGTGCACCGCGGTGCGCAGCTCCAGCATTGAGCTTTCTCATCGGTGCCAGGCCGTCCACCATCCCCTCACGGAACGGGGGCAGGTTCAGCGGTGGCAAACTGCCGAAGCTCTCAGCCCCTGTTACCGGATCGAGCTTGGCGATCAAGGCGTCGGTGCGGCGACCGGAGACTTGCGCCGCCAGCCGTACCCAGAACTGGACAGCTCCGAACAATTGCACGAACCCGTGTATGCAGTCGTCCCCCTGCTCGGCATAGATCACAAGGCACAAAGCATCACGAAGAGAATCAAGCCCGGCATGGTCGCGGAGGTCTGCCGCAACAGATGTTGGCATTACGTTTAGATCGGGCCGCGTGAGCTCTTTGCGCGCCTCAACGAAGTTCGCTACCTCATCAGGGAAAGCAATAGCCCCGACAGCAAACGCCATCTTGAGCGCCGTGAGCCGTAGGTCGGGACTAAAACCCCAATCGAGTTTCAGTTCCTGCGGAACATTGACCAGTCTTTTTTCAGTCGAAACCAGACGAAACTTGGACGGGTCAAGAAACTGTTTCATCTGCCTGCGGCCAACACGGTCATCGCCGAGAACAGGCAGAAACGTTCTTGGGTTGGCTTTATCTCGATTTACGACAACGTTGGTCGATTCAAACTTGTATCCGTCCTTCTCCGGCACGGCGTTGTACACCATTCCATAATCGTCGACAAAGGCTCGTTTCCACTTGATTCCTGTATCGATCACGGACACACCAACGCCACGAAGCTGAATCATGAGGGGGTGGAAGAAAGTCGCCACTGCACTGCCCTCAAAGCTGTGTCCGAAGAGGTCGTTGCAGGGCTTACAAGCTCGAATCGTTCTACGGCCCCCAATCGCTTCCAGGAAGATGTGGTCGTCCGACCCCACTTCGCGTTCGTTGCAGTACGGACACAGGATCCCCGAATTGGAGGGGCCGAATTCCACGAGAGCTACCTCTTGATCGTTTATCCATCTTAACTTTATCTCTCCGCCAACGGAACCGCAGCCTCATGTTCGCGAACTCTTGCCCCGTCCTCCGCCTTTACACCCCCTCCCGCCGCATGATAACCTCATCCCAGTCACAAAGATAAAATCAGAACAGGAGTGCACCAGGTTAGTGTTAGCCAGAGAGCAAAAGAAATCCGTCATTGACCAGTATCAGACGCACGCGACTGACACGGGGAGTCCCGAGGTTCAGATCGCCATCATCAGTGAACGCATTGGCCAGTTGACGGACCACTTCAAGACGCACCAGAAGGACCACGGCTCGCGCCGCGGCCTGCTCATGCTAGTCAGTAAACGGCGTCGTTTACTGGACTATCTCAAGAGATACGATTCCGAGCGCTACAAGACGGTCATTGGGAAACTCGGCATCCGCAAGTAGGCTTGGGAAAGTAACCCTAGGGAAATTGCTCCCATCAACGTATCTGAGAACGCCGCCTTCCTCTCGAAGCCGGCCGTGCATTGAGGACCTTCTGCAACGTGCATCTTTTAAGCGCATCCCACCCCATCAATCTCGAGCCCAGATCGATTGGGAAGTACAGACGCGCCCCTCTCTCAACTCGCCTGGAGCCGAATGTTCCTAGCTAGCAGCTAGGAGCTAGAAGCTGTTCTAAAGGATGGAACATGAAACCAGAAGCTAGTACCGTTACAGTCGACCTCGCCGGCGGCAAACAACTCTCATTCGAAACCGGAAAATTGGCCAAGCAGGCCCACGGCGCGGCCGTTGTCCGCATAGGCGAGAACGTCGTCCTCGCCACCGCAACCGCCAACGCCGATCCTCGCGAGGGCATTGATTTCTTTCCCCTCACCGTCGATTACCGCGAATACACCTATGCCGGTGGACGCTTCCCCGGCGGCTTCATCAAGCGCGAAGGCCGCATGAGCGAGCGCGAAGTGCTCACCAGCCGCCAGATCGATCGCCCCGTCCGCCCGATGTTCGCCGACGGATTCAAGTGCGAGACCCAGGTCATCGCCTTCGTGCTCTCCGCCGACACTAACAATGATCCCGACGTGCTCGGCATCAACGGCGCATCCGCCGCGCTCACCCTTTCCGACATTCCGTTCCTCGGCCCCATCGGCGCGGTCCGCGTCGGCCAGATCGGCGGACAGTTCATCATCAATCCCACGTATGACGAGATGCGCGAGAGCTTGCTGAACATCATGGTGGTAGGAACCGCCGACGGCATCGTGATGATCGAGTCGGGCGCGAAAGAAGTAAGCGAAGAGATCGTCGTCGAAGCCATCGAGTTCGGACATACCGAGATCAAGAAGATCTGCGCCGCCATCAACGACCTGCGCGCTAAAGCCGGGAAGAAGAAGAGGGAAGTCATTCCCCCGGAATTCGATCAGAAGTATTACGACGCGCTGATGAAGAAAGTCGGCGCTGACCTCTCCGACCGGCTCGACACCAAGAAACATCCCAAAGCCGAGAGCCACACGCTAGTCAAGGAACTGAAGAAAAAGTTGCAAGCCGAAATCCCCGAGGACGACGAAAAAGCGCAGGCGAAGCTGAAGCAATACTTCGAGACTCTGCGCGAGCGCATCTTCCGCGAAGAAGTGCTGGAGAAGAAACGCCGTCCCGATGCCCGCGCCTTCGACGAAGTCCGCGAAATCTGGATCGAAGCCGGCGTCCTGCCCCGCACCCACGGCAGCGCCATCTTCACCCGCGGCGAAACCCAAGCCCTGGTAACCACCACGCTCGGCACCTCCGACGACATGCAGCGCCTAGAAGGCTTCGAAGGCGAAGCCAAGAAACGCTTCATGCTGCACTACAACTTCCCGCCGTTCTCGGTGGGGGAGGTTGCATTCATGCGGGGGGCGGGGCGAAGAGAGATTGGACACGGGGCGCTGGCAGAGCGCGCGATCTCGGGAGTGCTGCCGACGGAAGAGGCGTGGCCTTACGCGATGCGCGTGGTCTCCGACATTCTCGAGTCGAACGGATCGTCGTCGATGGCTACGGTTTGCGGGGCTTCGCTTTCGTTGATGGATGCGGGAGTTCCGCTGAAGGCTCCGGTGGCGGGCGTTGCCATGGGGTTGGTGAAGGAAGGCGAGCAGTATGCGATTCTCACCGACATAGCTGGCGCGGAAGATCATTACGGCGATATGGACTTCAAAGTCGCGGGCACGAAAGATGGCATCACCGCGCTGCAGATGGATATCAAAGTTGCCGGCATTACTTCGCAGATCATGCGGGAGGCGCTGGCGCAGGCGAAGCGCGGGCGATTGCACATTCTGGGCAAGATGGAAGAAGTGATTTCCACCGGACGGGAGAAGATTTCCGACTTCGCTCCGCGCTTCTACACGGTGCAGATCCCGGTCGACAAGATTCGAGACCTGATTGGGCCGGGCGGGAAGATGATTCGCAGCATCGTGGAACAAACCGGTGTGAAGATTGATGTGGAAGATTCCGGTTTGGTCAAGGTTGCGTCGAGCGATCAGGCATCGGCCGCGAAGGCGCTGCAGATCATTGGCGATCTGACGGCGACTGCGGAAGTAGGGAAAACATATTTAGGCAAGGTAACGCGGCTGGCGGATTTCGGCGCGTTCGTCGAAATCATCCCTGGCACCGACGGTTTGCTGCACATCAGCGAAGTGGCGGAGCATCGCATTGGTGACATCCGCGACGAGTTGAAGGAAGGCGATCAAGTGCTGGTGAAGGTGCTGGCGGTTGAAGGCAACCGCATCCGGTTGTCGCGCAAAGCGATTCTGAAAGAGCAGCGCGCTAAAATGGGCGGCGGCGGTGGTCCGGAAGGAGCACCCGCGGCAGCGGTGGCAGAGGGCGAGCCGGTTCCGGCAGTGACGGGCACGATGGTGATTGAAGGCGGCGGCGACTTCCCTGAAGAAGCCGAAGGCGAACCGAACTTTAATCGCGACGGCGTGGCGCATGTGGCCAGCGGCGACCGGCCTCAGGGTGATCGTCCGCACGGCGGAGATCGCGGTGGGCGAGGCGGACGACCCGGCGGCGGCGGGCGTGATCGTGGACGCGGCGGGCGCGGTGGACGTCCCGGTGGCGGCGGGCGCGATCGTGGACGCGGCGGCCCTGGCGGGGGACGGCACTAACTTCTTTGCCACGGGTTTGCACGGATTAGACAAAGGCCACGACGAGAGTTGTGGCCTTTGTCTTTATCAATTTCGCCGCGAGGTTCACTTCTGGCTCAGAAGATAGAGGTCAGCGTGGCCGGCGGGCCGGGCGTAGACAACCGAGGAAAGATCTTTGGAAAAGTCGTACGCGTTGCCCGAGTAGCCCTGGCGGAATGCGAATGGGAGCTTGAGGGCCACTTGGGCGGGCCCGGTCACCTTTCCGTCATGCCAGGGCTGGCGATAGATCGTCGTCTCTCCATGCGAAGCGCCCAGGTAAAGGATTGATTTGCCATCGGCGGAGAAGTGCACAATGAGTGTCGCCAGTTCCGGTACCAGCGGGATGCACTTGCGATCGGCCAAAGAGAATTCGCTGATACCGGGCGATCCGCTGACTGAGTTTAGAGACGTGAGCAGGTATTTGCCATCGGGCGATGAATCCCAGACGGCACCGCAATTGTCCACTAACTTCTCGATGCTGGAGCCATCCGCGGCGACTTTCCAGGTGGAAGTCTTGGCCAAGTCGGTCTCCTGACCACCCAGGTAGAAAACGTTCGGATCGACACTGGACGACCCATAGCCGCCATTTGCTCCTGACCAGGGAATTTGGCGAAGGCCGGTGCCGTCGGTTTTCACGATGTAGATTTTTGTCTTGCCACCCTCAGAGGCTGCAAACACCAGCTTGGAAGCATCCGACGTAAATGTAACGGTTATCAGCTCTGTTCCGGAAGTGATTTTGACTCGGTTGTTTCCGTCGATGTCGGAAACCCAGAGATCTCCCTGCTGTGCGTTGCCCGAAAGGGTGATGTACATGACGTGGCGGCCATCCCAGGCAAGGGCGGGCTGAGTGGCTTCTTCATTGGTTAAGTCGAACGACTGCTTGGTCTGCGGATGGTAAACCGTGAGAAAGCCCGACCGCCTGCCGTTGACGAAATAAATTCCTTTGGTGGCGGGTGCGGGCATGGGTGAGAGATCAGGACCGGCGCCGGTTGTCACCTGTCTCAGGTTGCCATCGGCCACGCGGTACTCCCAGATATTGGTGACATCGTTGACGGTGCGGCTGCACAGGAAGGTTTTGCCGGGATCACTCCAGACCAGGCCGGTTGGGCTGCCGGATAGTTCGCCGATTTTCTGGGACGCGTGAGTGGCCAAATTGACGCGGTAGAAGGTCACCGTTGTAGAACCCAGTACTTGATCATCTCCCGTGGTGACCAGCAGGTCCTTGCCATCTGGGAAAGGCAGTAGGTGTGCCGGGTACGAGCTCTCCGGAGAGTGAAAGATCATCTCTTCCCCGAGGCCGACCTTGGGCTTGCGAAAGACCGCATTTTCGCCGCGGCGGCCCTTTATGAAATAGAAAGAATTTCCATCGGGAGAGATCGCCAGGGCGATTCCGGAGGCGACCAGGCTGGAGGCGCCGCCGAGGGTGGGTACACTGAAGCTCTCTTCTACTGTGAAGTCGTTGGAGTAGTAGATCTCGGTACCGTCCGGCGAAAAAGCCTCCACATATTTACTAACTGAGTCGTTGGTGAGTTGAAGCGGGTCGCCTCCCGAAGCCAACATTACGAACACCTGGTCGAAACCCGCGACCGGCGAGGTGAAGGCGACGGTGTGGCCGTCGGGCGACAGAACCGCGCTGTTCATGGGCTTGTTCCAATGGCTGATCTGCGTGACTTTGGCTGCGCCAGTAGAGGAATTGCGCAGGTAGTACGCGGCCACGGCGACGACCGCGAGGAGCGCAACGATGGCCGCGACGGCAATGTATTTGTTGCGCGATGATTTGGCGGGCGGCGTTGCTATTTTCGCCGTGCCGCTTGCCGATGATCCCGCAGGCAACTCACTCGCGCTGGGCAAAGCGGCGCTGGACCGTCCAGAGCCCGAATCGCGCTTCGAGCGTTTCAGGTCGCCACGCAATTCGGCGCCAGATTGGTAGCGCAGTTCGGGATCTTTTTCCAGCGCTTTATTGATGATGCGATCAAGTTCCGGGGGAAGTTCAGCATTCAGGCGCAGAGGCGAGACCGGCACTTTGTGCAGAATGGCATCGAAAATAACGGCCGAAGTTCCGCCCGAGAATGCCGGACGCGCGGTTGCCATCTCGTACAAAACCAGGCCAAAGGAGAACAGGTCGGTGCGCGCGTCTAACTCTTCGCCCCGCGCCTGTTCCGGCGACATGTAGGCGACCGTGCCGAGCGCGCTGCCCGGACTGGTGAGATGATCTTCCACGTCGAGGGTCGGGGCGCTCATGCCACCGCTCTCCAGCTTGATGGTGACTTTAGCCAGACCGAAGTCGAGAATTTTCGCCTGCCCGCGCGTGGTAACAAAAATGTTGGCCGGCTTGATGTCGCGATGAATGATTCCCTTGGAGTGCGCCGCGTCCAGTGCGTCTGCGATCTGGATACCTAAATCCAGCAAGGTTTCAATTTCCAATGGCTTGGCGGAAATCTTGTGCTTCAGCGTGACGCCTTCAAGGTACTCCATGGCGATGAAGGCCTGCCCGCTCTGATCATCAATCTCGTAGATGGTGCAGATGTTGGGGTGATTCAGAGCAGAGGCAGCCTTGGCTTCGCGCTGGAAACGGGCCAGCGCCTGCGAGTCTTTCGCCACGTCATCGGGCAGAAATTTGAGGGCGACGAAACGGCCGAGTTTCAAATCCTCGGCTTTATAGACAACGCCCATCCCGCCCCCGCCGAGCCTTTCGATAACGCGATAGTGCGAGATGGTTTGACCGATCATGGACTCGTGCAATGGTAGGCGGTGATGCTATGGCAAGTCAATGAAAGCGACGGAGCCGGCAGTGGTGCGAAGAAATCGGGGACAGAACGGGACGTTTTCTATTTCAGCGCTCACCACCCTCAGCGGCTGAAGCCGGAATGTTTGGCGATTGCTTTGCGGCACGGCTGAAGCCGTGCCCTTCCCGGTCTCACTCCTTGCGCGGGCGGAGATCAACGTCAAAGGCGACAGACAGAGCCTGCCCTGAGCTTGCCGAAGGGAGTGTCCGTCCGACACGGTCAATCCCCCGATCACAAGCTAGGCGAGGAAGTTCTTTAACGGGCCCAGTATCTTGGCTTCTTTTTCGTTCATCCGCTATCCTCGATTCGGGTCGTCAACCGTCAGAATACGATTTTAACTATTGATCGGGGTATATTTTCTTTTCTGCATCCTCAGGAGGGAGTCATGTACGAGGTGATCTTGAAAAGGTTCGAGCATCCAGATGAGGTGCGGACTTTTGAGAAGGGGAGGTTCGAGATGGTTCATGCTGGGGGAATGACGATTGGACGCGCGACCTACCAGCCGGGCTGGAAGTGGTCGCTGCATGTGGGGAGGGCTGCGGGTGCGAAGAGTTGCATGGTGGAGCATGTCGGCATGGTCGTTTCGGGGCGGGCGACGGCGGCCATGGATGATGGCCGGGTTGTGGAGATGAAAGCCGGCGACGTCTTCTTTATTGAGCCGGGGCACGATAGTTGGGTGGTCGGGGACGAGCCTTATGTGTCGCTGCACTTCATGGGCGCGAACGAATACGCACAGCAGAAGAAATAGAACTTCTGCGGATGCCCATCCATCCCGGTCAAAGTCTAAGACCAAGCCAAAGGCAAGCGGGCAGGAGTGCCGCTCCATACGATCAACTTCGAGACCAAGGCCGAAGGCGACGGACAGGAGTGTTCCGTCCCACACGATCAAGAATCCCCACTTCTCGCAAAGGCGGCGAGAAGTGGGGCACTCGCTCAGCTTCAGGCATAATGGCTCTGCATGAAATCGTCAGGTGATCGGCTGATACGGCTGATTGCGATATTCAAATTTCTTAAGGCGGGATTGCTTATCGCGTTGGGTATCGGGCTGTTCAAACTTCTTCATAAAGACGTGGGGGACGTGTTTGAGCACTGGTGCGAAGCGTTGAGGCTCGACCCGGGAAGCCATTTTGTCAATTTGGCTCTGGAGAAAGCGACGCGCGTGAATCCGGCACAAGTCAAGAAACTGGGACTCGGGAGCTTTTTCTATGCCGGATTGTTCTTAGCGGAGGGCACTGGTCTCTGGTTGCGCAAGCGCTGGGGGGAGTGGCTCACCGTCATTATCACGAGCTCTTTGGTGCCGATTGAGCTTTACGAGGTCTACCGGCATTCAAGCTATGTCAAGCTGGGGGTGCTCGCGCTCAACGTCGCCATCGTCATCTACCTGATCTATCACATTCGCAGCCAGCGCTCGGCTTAGCAGAGGGCCATCGGTGACGTGGGTGCCGGCCCCGAAAGGCGAGAGCTCCTTCGGCGAGCAGCGGGCTAGCGGCTATGCAATACTGACAACGATCCAGGAGTTAGTGCGCGTGCCGGGATGGCGAAATTGGCAGACGCAGCGGACTTAAAATCCGCAGGTCCGAAAGGACTGTAGGGGTTCGATTCCCCTTCCCGGCACCATTTAACTTATAGTCGTTCCGGTACGTTCCCGCGCGGATAGAGCTCGCCGGTAAACTTCGTGAAGACTTTGTGAACAACAAGTCTGCCTTCGTAGCCGCACGCGCTCAGTGCAGAGTTGCAAACGGAGTTGCAAGCTAAGATCGGCCATAAGCAGTGCTTCCAGGAGATCACACCCATGAAAAAGGATCGCTTCTCGCGCCGCGAGTTCTTGCAAACAACCGCTGGGGCGGCAGGCGCTACGTTCGCCGCAAGAACCATACTCCTGAATTCCGAGCCGCTTTGGGCGTCAGCCCCACGCGTGGCCGCGAGTGACCGCGTTCGTTTTGGAATTGTGGGCGTGGGCATGGAAGGCAGCAACCTGCTCCCGACAGCGAATCTGCTTCCTGGAGTGGAATGCGCGGCCGCCTGCGATCTTTACGACGGCCGCCACGAACTGGCCCGAGAACTGGCAGGTAAGCCTATTCCGACCACGCGACGGTACAAGGAACTGCTCGACAACAAGGAGATCGACGCCATCATCGTAGCGGTGCCGGACCACTGGCATAAGCAGATCGTGATCGACGCGGTGACGGCCGGCAAGGATGTCTACTGCGAGAAGCCGTTTTCGCATAATCCGGCGGATGGCTTGGCTCTGGTCGAAGCCGCGAAGAAATCAGATCGGATTGTCATGGTTGGCGCGCAGCGGACGAGTTCGGTGCTCTGCGCCAAAGCGAAAGAACTTTACGACCAGGGTGCGATCGGTTCGTTGAGCCTGGTGGAAGCGACCTTGGGACGAAATGATCCCACCGGCGCCTGGGAATATCCGCCGCCTGCGGACTTGTCCCCGGAAAATCTGGATTGGGACACGTGGCTCGGAACCGCGCCGAAAAAAGACTTCGACCCTCTGGTTTTTGCGCGTTGGCGCTGCTGGAAGGAATACGGAACAGGGGTTGCGGGTGACTTGCTCGTACACCTGATTAGCGGAATGCAATTCGTTCTCGGGATCAATGAGATTCCGAAACGTGTATCAGCTTTTGGAGGTATTTACCGGTGGAAGGACGGACGCAATATGCCCGACGTGCATGCCGCCCTTTTCGAGTATGCCAACCTTCCGGTCTACATGCGTTTGAGCCTGGATACGGAATCCACGGAAGTTACTCGTTTCATGGGGTCCAAGGGGGTCATAGAACTCACGGAGTTTGGGCTCAGCTATTCTCCACAACCGGGTGTGGACCTCTCTCCCAGCTATTACTCCGGCTCATTTCCTGCTCGTCTGAAGACTCCCTATCTCGCCCAGTGGCATAAGGAACACGATCCCAAACCGGGGCACGAGCCAGCTCCGGAGAGCCTGAGCTTCAAAGGAAACGACTATGACGATTTGCGTCCCCACCTCTGGAATTTCTTTGAGGCCGTCCGGTCGCGCGAGCCGGTACTGCAAGACGCGGTATTCGGTCATAACGCGGCCCTTGGCTGCCACATGGCCAATGAGTCCTACTTCAGAAAAAAACCTGTGTATTGGGATTCAACTTCGCAAAGCATCAAGTCGTAGGAGCTGGCAGATTTCCTGGGGAACACGGGGCAATAAACTACCTCGATGAAAGGAGCTATAGCAATATGAATCGCCGGCGAAGAGTATGCGCGCTAACCGCGATGATCCTAATGTTTTCCATGCATCTGTATTCCAAGCAGAAAAAGTCGGCCGAGACAACTGCGTCGACTCAGTCATTTCTGGGACGTTGGGATTTGATCCTGGAGACTCCGCTTCGCGAATATCCTTCGTGGTTGGAGATAACCCAGGAAGATGGTCAGCTCAGATCGCGAATGGTGAGCCGGTGGGGACACGCGCGGCCGCTCCCGAAAATTGAGATCTTGAACGGCCACATCACATTTGTTTCTCCCAAGGAAGAGGAAGAGAGGAAAGACGACATGGTTTTTGAGGGTGAGCTCTCGGGGAAGACGCTGGTAGGAACCACGACCGGGCCCGATGGAACCCCGTGGCAATGGACAGGCGAGAGAGCTCCGTCGCTGGAGCGAAAGAAGGCTCCGAAGTGGGAGAAACCAACGCGGCTATTCAACGGCAGCGATCTGAGCGGGTGGAAGGCTAGCGATCCGAGTTCAGCGTCGACCTGGAAGGTCGAAAACGGAACGCTGGTGAGTCCCGGGCGTGGTCCTGAACTTATCAGCGACGCCAAGTTTGAAGATTTCAAGTTACACATCGAATTCAATTGCGCGCCAGGATCGAACAGCGGCGTCTACCTACGCGGTAGGTACGAAGTCCAAATCGAAGACGATCCGCAGCCAGAGGGGCCGAGTATGCGCACCGGCGGTGTGT
>Ga0302325_10023026_pt1 | contig 13006 bp, 12 predicted proteins | sample Palsa_T0_2_FD_201948 | JGI IMG/M metagenome (GOLD analysis project Ga0302325, IMG submission 201948) | Peat permafrost microbial communities from Stordalen Mire near Abisko, Sweden - Palsa_T0_2 | ecosystem: Environmental > Terrestrial > Soil > Palsa > Peat permafrost | place: Sweden: Abisko... | reverse complement strand
AAAAAATCCGCGGGACGTCAGTGCTTTCGCTCGAAGAGTTTTTGCCAAACGAAAAGGGCTATGAGATTCCCTTGCTAGGGACACTCAAAGACAGCGACAACGACGTGACCAGCGCCGTCGAAGCGCGGGAAGTGAAGGCCGCGCTGGTTAAAGCCGTCGAAGATCTTCCGCCTCAAGAGCGGACGGTTATCTCGCTGTACTATTTCGAGGGCCTCACGCTCAAAGAAATCAAAGGCGTTCTCAACGTCTCCGAATCGCGCGTGTCGCAGATTCACGCCCAGGCCGTGATCCATCTGCGCAGCAAGTTGCGCAGCCTCACCGAAGACCTTGGGTATCGCGAGGGCGATCCCAACGTCAAGCAAAAATATTTGCGTAAAGCTCCGGCACCTGATAGTGTAGCAGGATGATTCGCCCGATCGACTTGCAGACGACGATCATCTCGGCACAGAGCTCTCCTTCCGTGCAGCGATTGGAGGAAGCGCCGCGCATGACCGCGCAAGCCGAACAAGCGGCCTTTGCCGCGCAGTCGACACGACGCGACGAGACCGTGGCTCCGACTGCCGAAGTCTTGCATAATAAGGTCGGTGATGAGCCCAAGGGCAACGGTCGCGAACGTCACGACCGCGATCATCCGCCGCGCAACAAATTCGAGCAGCTCGTCGACGACGCGGCCGCCTCCTCGGAAGAAGCGCCGCACCTCGTCGACTACACGGCGTAGGCGCCGGCCCGACGCGCCGTGTCGGTCAAACAAGTCAACGGCGGGATGGGTGCGACGAATATCGCGGCGCTCATTGCCGAGGAACTGGCCGCCCTGGCCGCTGACGCACACGCACTCGGAGAACGCTTGTCCGCCGGTGACGTCGTTACGGCACTCGTCCTGCCCTCGAACGGCCTGACCGACTTGCTCGACGTCGGCGGTTTGCGGGTTGCCGCCGAACTGCCGCCGACGCTGGTGCCGGGCCAAACGATCACCGTTCTGGTGACGGGCTTTGCCGACGACCGCATCAACCTGCAGATTGTGCCCGCGCAAGATCCCCCCGAGGAGTCGGGCTCGCCGAGCGCGACGGTGGCGCCGCCCATGCTGCCGGCGCCGGCAAAGGTCGTGCGCGGCGCCCAGCCGGCGGAGACCGGCTCGTTGCCAGAGCGCGTCCCATTGCCGGGCCGCGGCGGGGCGTCCTCGCCGGGAGCGTCGGCGCTGTCCGAGCATCCTTTGCCTGCGGCAGCGCAATATAGCGGCGCGACGGTTACAGCGTCGCCGGTAAGCAGTACGGCAGCCCGCGGCAGCTCGCCGCAAACGATCGAAGCTCGACTTGCATCCTCACACCTGACGTTGCCGGCTGCCCCGCGTCCGCCAGGCGCCGGCAGTCCGCAGCGTCCCGCGGCGCCCGGCATTCCACCGCGTCCGCCGGTCATTACGCGCAGTTCGGCGATCCTTCCGCAAACCGCCGCCGGCGGAGTTTCCGCCGCTGCCGCTGCGGCGCGGTCAACGGCTGCCTCGCCGCCGGCGCCGCCTCCCGGTGCGTTGCCGACGCCGCGCGGACCGGCCGCTTTTTCCGAACCGGCGGCGCTGCTGCGCGGCTTGCGTATCCCGGTGACCGCCGCAAATCTGGCGGCAGCTCGGTTGGCGCTCGAGTTTCCCGAAAAGGTGCCTGCGGCACTGAGCGCCCTCGAGCGTGCACTGTCCGATAGCAGCGATCCGCGCTTGGCGACCCTCAAGACTCTGACGAGTTTCCTTGCTCGGCTCGACCCGCGATCACCGGTCTTCGCAGCGCAGATTGCAGCCTTCGTCGATCATGTGGTGACCGGACGCGAGGCGCGCCTGGTGCAGCTCAGCCCAATGGCGTTGCCCGAGGACGAGGGTGCCGATGCGGCCGAAGAACCGGTCGGCACGGATGTGCCGGCCGGACCGGTCGGGGCGCCGAACGCCGAACGCAATGCCGCCCTGCGCGCAGCGCTCGACTACGATTTCAAGTCGCAACTTCTGGCCGCCGCCGCGGAAGGCGGCAACGACGCGACGCCGCAGGGAGCAGCGCTCGAACGCGCGCTTTCCGGCGCGCTCGCAGCGATCACCGCGCTGCAGCTCTCGGCCGCATCGACGTTGGCCGCGCGGCCCGACGGCCTGAACCTGTGTATTCCCGTTGCGTTGCCCGACGGTTTCGTGCAGGCGCGCGTTCGCATCGGGCGCGACGCGCCAGGCGGCGCGGCAATCCCGCTCGACGGTGACAACTTTCATATCGCATTCGTGCTTGAAACGCACCGCTTGGGCACCGTGGCGATCGAGCTGAAGACCGTCGGACGTGCCGTCGCGCTGAGCGTGAAAACCGAAGCTGCGCTGACCCAGCGGATTTTCAGCCGCGCGCTCGGCCTGCTGTCCGAACGCTTGGAAAAACTGCGCTATCACGTCACAAGCGCCGAGGCCGTCGTCGCGCCCGCTGCGGCTGCACCTTCAGCGGCAGCCCCGGTCCCCGCACCGGAGGCCCGCAGCCCGGCCGGCGACCCCAACCGCCTCGTGGATGCCGACGCATGAACCGCCGATACTATGACACGCGGCGTGCTCCCCTCGAACGCCCCGCGGCGACAGCGCTGACGTACGATCCGCTCGGCAATGCGCCGCCCGAGATCACCGCGAGCGGCAGCGGGTTGATCGCCGAGCGAATAGTGGCAATCGCCCGCGAACACCATGTCCCGCTGCATCAAGATGCGCGGCTTGTCGAAGCGCTCGCACGGCTCGAGATCGGTGCGACCATTCCGCACGAGCTCTACACCGTCGTCGCCGAAGTGCTGGCGTTCGTGTACGCCGTCGACCTCGAAGCGGGCCCCCGTCGCTGAATTCCGGGCGGGGGCACCCGCACCGGCGCGGAACACGACAGCCTCGTGAGCTGGTTCGCAAAACTCAAAGCAAGTCTGACCCGATCGCGTGATTCGCTCGCACGACTCGAGACGATGGCTTTGGCCAAACGCCCGATCGACGATGCGCTGTGGGACGACTTTGAGGAAATCCTCATCAGCGCGGATTTCGGCGTACCGACGACGGAGAAAATCATTGCCGCGCTCAAAGGCGTCGCCAAGCAAGATCGATACGCCTCGAGCGAGCAAGTCGTTGCGCGCTTCAAACGCGACGTGCAGAACTTCCTTACGCTGCCCAACGCAACGTTGGCACTCGACCAAAAGCCCGCCGTCGTGCTCGTCGTGGGAGTCAACGGCAGCGGGAAGACGACGACGATCGGCAAGCTCGCAACGGCTCTGCGCCAAGCGCGCAAACGCGTACTCGTCGTCGCGGCCGACACGTTTCGCGCCGCGGCCGCCGAACAGCTCGAGGTGTGGGCCGAACGCTCGGGCGCTGAATTCATTCGCGGCAACGAAGGTTCGGATCCGTCATCGGTCGTGTTCGATGGAATGGTGGCTGCCAAAGCCCGCGGCATCGACGTCGTGCTGGTCGACACAGCCGGCCGCCTCCAAACGAAGACGAATTTGATGGAGGAGCTCAAGAAGATGCGGCGCGTCATCGAACGTGAGATGGGTGCGCCGCCCGCCGAGACGCTGCTCGTCGTCGACGGAACCACCGGTCAGAATGCGCTTTCGCAAGCGCGACTCTTCAACGAAGCCACGCTCTTGACGGGGATCATCGTGACCAAGCTGGACTCGACGGCCAAGGGCGGCGTCCTCGTCGGCATCGTCGATCAGCTTACGGTACCGATCAAATACATCGGGCTGGGCGAATCCGCCGACGCACTCCAGCCATTCGATCCGGCGCAGTTCACCAAGGCGCTCTTCGAGACCGCGGCCTAGAGGATTCATCTCGTATTCAGCTTGCGGAATTCCTCGAAGTCCATCCTCGACGAGTCCCTCGCGTTCGGCCCTCGGCCGAGCTGCCGCTGCGCGGAATTCGTCTTTTTTCCGAAAGACGTCGAACAGGAGTTCGATTACTATGCGGCAAAATCCCACGATAATCGGACCTTGTACCCGGCGCTCCGGCGCGTGATGGGGAATGCGGAACGCCGCGTGGGTTCATCAAATTGAGTGTGCCGCCCAGGTGGCACTCTAGTATGAGAGTCTTGCCGGGATCTTTACTCGCCGCAACCGACGGAGCACGACTTTGGCAGACGATAAATTAGCCGCCCTCAACAGCGCCCTCGCCCAGATCGAGCGGCAGTTCGGTAAGGGCTCGATTATGAAACTGGGTGACTTTCAGGACAAGATGGCGTTCGACGTCGTTCCGTCCGGGTCGATCGCCCTCGATCTCGCACTCGGCGTCGGCGGCTTTCCGCGCGGTCGGATCATTGAGATCTATGGACCGGAATCAAGCGGCAAGACGACCCTGGCGCTGCACGCGATTGCCGAAGCGCAGAAGGGCGGCGGGACGGCGGCGTTCATCGATGTCGAACACGCACTCGATCCCAACTACGCCAAAGCGCTGGGTATCGATCTCGACAACCTGCTGATTTCGCAGCCCGATGCCGGAGAACAGGCCCTCGACATCGCCGAGATGCTGATTCGCTCGAACGCCGTCGACATCGTCGTCCTCGACTCGGTCGCTGCGCTCGTCACCAAAGCCGAACTCGAAGGCGACATGGGCGATACCCATGTCGGATTGCAGGCACGGCTCATGTCTCAGGCGCTGCGCAAGCTCACCTCGGCGATCTCACGCTCCAAGTGCGTCATGGTGTTCATCAATCAGCTGCGCGAAAAAGTCGGCGTCATGTTCGGTAGTCCGGAAACGACGTCGGGCGGCCGCGCACTCAAGTTCTACGCCTCGATTCGGCTCGACGTCCGCAAGCTCGAACAAATCAAGATCGGGACCGACGTCGTCGGTTCGCGCACGCGCGTCAAAGTCGTCAAAAACAAAGTCGCACCGCCCTTCCGTCAAGCCGAGTTCGATATCACCTATGGGAAAGGTATCTCGAAGATGGGTTCGATCTTGGACGTTGCTCTCGAGCGCAACATCGTCGGGAAGAGCGGATCCTGGTGGACGTACGGCGAGACGCGGATCGGACAAGGACGTGAAAACGCCAAGGCATTCCTCGAAGAGCACACCGATGTGGCGGCGGAAATCGAAACGAAAATCCGCGAAGCGCTCAAATCCGCCGTGTCGGCGAATGGGGCGGCAAAGACGGTGGGTGCCGTAGTCGCCGACAGCGGCAATGCTGCAGAATAGCCGGCTGGCCGATCGAGGCTTCGCGGGTTGACGGTTTCCGCGCGCGTCGCGGCATTGCGTCTGCTGGCGACGTGCCGGCTCACCGAGGCGCAGCTGTGGCAAAAGTTGGAGGCCCGCGGCTATCTCCATGAAGCGATCGGCGACGCAATTGCGCGCTGCAAACTCGAGGGGTACGTTGACGATCGGCTCTTCGCGACCTTATATGTCGAAGGCGCGCGCAAGCCGGTTGGCAATGCCCGGCTCGTCGCGGAGTTGGTAAAACGCGGCATCGATCTCGACGCCGCACAGGATGCTGTCGCATGCGCACCCAGCGGTCAGGAGGAACGTATCACTGCAGCGTACGCGAGACTTGCACGTGCGAAACCCGATCTAAGCTATCAGTCCGCGGCACGCGCGCTGGAGCGGCTGGGTTTTCCGACGTCGCTCATCTACCGAGTCTTGCGGGCAGAGGCCGCCTCCGCGCTCGCTCAGATCATCGGCTCCGAAGCCGCGTGTTAACGCCTACCCCCGTCACGACGAGGTCACCGTCGATAACAAAGCGTCCGCGCAGCGGGAATGCGATCTGCGCGGACGCGAGCGTTGCGTAGACGTCGAAGAACCCGTTCGAGCCATCCGCGTTCGACACGCGCAGCGATGCGTCCTGAAAGTCAAGCCACTGCCCGGTGATCGCGTATTGGCATTTGTAAAACGCCTCTTTCGCGCTGAAGAAGATCGTTGCTGCGCGCGCTCGGCTTGACGCATCGAGTGCGGACAAGAACGCGCGCTCATCGGCCGTGAGCAAAAGCCGATCGAGATCGGGCGTGACTCGTCCGATGATTTCGGCGTCGACGCCGATGCCGCGAACGGCAGAGGCTCCCGCAGCGACCGCACCGCAGAACCCCTGCGTATGCGTAATGCTGCCGACGACGCCTGGCGGCCAGTGCGGGCTGCGGTCGGCATTGATCGTGACGGGCGCCGCCGGTAGGCCGAGATCTTCGAGCGCACGCCGTGCACACAGCCGCCCGGCCGTGAAATCCGCACGGCGTTTTGGGGAAAACGCCGTGCAGCAGATCGCTTCAGCCGGATCGAGCAGCGATGGATCAGCAGTTTCGCGCAGCTCCGCGGTTGCGATCGGAACATCGAAGAGCGCTGCAAGCAACGCCGAGGCTCGCGCGGGATTCGTCAGACGTCTATCCTCTGCGCTTCGTCCGGTGGTCTGGCGACATGCGGCCTGTCTTTCGCGGGCGTTGCAATGCTCCTGGACCTGTCGCGTTCGAGGAACCCGGCAGGTTGGGCACCGAAGGTCGCCGGATGAGGTTCGCCGGTCTGCTCGTGCGATCGATCGCACGGCTCCTCGTGATCGCACTGCTCGGCGTCACGGTGATCATTCCGTCGACCGGTGACGCGGTTGAACTGCAGTCGATCGCGAAGGCATCGGCCGACTATACCAACCCGAATCCTGCACTTGAGCGCATGTACCGTGCAGCGCTGCTGAATACGAGTCGCCAAGCAACGCTTGCGAGCGACGGCACAGCGTATGTCAAGACGGGCGATATCCCGGCTGAGTGGCTGCGCGACGCCAGCGCGCAAGTGCGCCCCTATCTGTTTTATGCGAAGTCCGATCCCGAAGTCGCTGCTCTGTTGCGTGGAATCATCGCGCGCATGGGCAAGTATCTGCAGGTCGATCCGTACGCGAATGCCTTTAACCTCGACTATCGCGTATGGGAAGAGAAATTTGAGCTCGATTCGCTCGCCTATCCGATCACGCTCGCATGGACGTATTGGAAGGAGACCGGTGATACCTCGATCTTCACCGGCGATCTTTCGCTGGGATTCGACCGTGACTTTCAGACGATGCAGCGCGAACAAGACCACGCGCGCAATTCGCGGTACACGCACAAGGAAATGCCCGATGGCGGGCGTGGCAATCCGGTGAAATACACGGGGATGATCTGGACCGGCTTTCGACCATCCGACGATGCCTGCCAATACAATTATCTCATCCCCTCCGAGATGATGGCCGTCGTCGCTCTCGGCGAGCTCAGCGAGGTCGAACGCGACGTCTATCATAATCTCATCAAAGCGCAGAGCGTGCTCGCCTTGCGTGACGAAGTCCACACCGGAATTCAGACCTACGGTGAAATCTTCACTCAGAACTATGGCTATGTGTACGCGTATGAGGTCGACGGGCTCGGTCATGCGACGCTCATGGACGACGCGAATATTCCCAGCCTCCTCTCGGCCCCCTATATGGGATATACGCGCGCGAACAGCCTCGTGTACCGCAACACGCGGCGGTTCCTGTTGTCGAAGGACAACCCCAACTATTACATCGGGAAATATGCGCGCGGGATCGGAAGCCTACACACCAGCGATGGCTATGTGTGGCCCCTGGCCATCATTATGGAGGGTCTCACGGCCTCCACCGAGGGCGAACGGCGGGATGTGCTCGACGAACTGATTGCCTCCGACCCCGGCGACCATTTGCTGCACGAATCGTTCAATCCGAACGATCCGACGAAGTTCTCGCGCGTTGATTTCGGATGGCCAAATGCACTGTTCAGCGAGTACGTCATGACGGCGTTCAACGGCGCGCCCCCACTTCCGACCGGATCGACTGCCGATTTGGATTTTCGGGGCGAGTAGCTGAGCGTCAAAAGACCCCGTCGTTCCGTCGCGTTGGGGCCGGATCGCAGGTCCAACCGGCCACTAGCCTCAGCGGGCACTTCAAAACCGCACACCCGTGGGCACTTCAAAACCGCACGCTCGGGCTGGTGATGCGGCCGTGGATTGGCTACTTGGCGGCGCCGGCCTTCCGGTGGCGTGCCGCTACGCTGGACTGATGCAGGCGGTACGATTTACCGCGCAGCTCGAGCAGGTGGCTATGGTGCATGAGCCGGTCGAGAAACGCGGTCACGGCGGGAGTATCGCCAAACATGCGTGGCCAGTCTTCGAGCGGCCGGTTTGAGGTGATGATTGTGGAAGCTCGTTCGTAACGCCGCATGACGATTTCAAGAAGATCTTCGGCGGCGCTTGCGGGCAGCTTCCGCATGCCCAGGTCGTCGATGATGAGCAGTTGTACTTCTGTTGCCGCAGCGATCACATCAGCGCGCTCTCCGATCGCATCCGCAAGTAATAGTTCCTCGAATAGGACGTGAGCTTCTCGGTACAGCACGTGAAAGCCGGCATGGATAGCGGCCATGCCAATTGCCTGGGCAATGTGGCTCTTCCCGACGCCGGCATTGCCGAGCATCAATACGTCATCGTGTTGTTCGATGAACCGACTCGTGGCCAAGTCGAAGATCTGAGCGCGGTCGAACCCCGCGTTAAACGACCAATCAAACGTATCGAGCGTCTTAACGTCGCGGAAGCCCGCGTTCCTTACACGTCGTGTAACGAGCCGGTCGCGACGCCGTTCAAGCTCATCATGGACGAGCATTGAGAGGAAGTCCAGTGGACCGAGGTTGTTCGCCCGCGCCTGTTGAGCGCGAACGGCAAGCACGTCGGCCATTCCGCCGAGTCGTAGTTGTCGTAGAGAATGATCAAGTTCTTCATTGGTCATCGGACGCAGCTCCTTTGGCGAGCACGGCAAAATGCTTCCGGTAGGTATCAATCGATTCGATGAGGTCATGTTGATCTATAAGCGTGGGTTGCAAAGCATTGATGGTGAGAGCTTTACGAATGAAGCGCAAGCGCAAACTTCCGGCCGACATCGCGAGAGCGCATGCGCGGTCAACCGGCTGCGCGCCGTAGCGTTTTATCAGATCGATGAGTCCAAAGAGTGGCCGCAGAGCCAGTGCACCCCGGTCGGCTTCCAACGCTCCGGCAAAAGCACGGCAAGACGGACCGGCACCGCCGACGTGCGCTACGAGGCGAAAGACCTGCGGCGGCGTTTGCTTTGGAACATCGCTCTCAACGGTCCGACGGCGCCCGCGCTCAATGGCAACATGCTCGCGCACACAGAGCTTACTGCGTGAATCGATGATGCGTAGCCACAACGTCCCAACGTGCACGACCACAATCGTACCAACGTAGCGCGGTGGAACGGAATAGTACGCGCCGCCGACCTCGATGTGAGCATCGCCGTGGACGCGGCGTTCGACGATTTGATAGTACTCGAAACGAGTTCCTGGTAAGGCTGTAAGGGCTGACCGCTCCTCCTCGAACATGTCGCGAACCTGGCGCTTTGTCGTTCCGTGAATGCGCGTAAACGCCCAGCGTTCGTTCCAGCGCTGCAAGAATGCGTTATGTTCCTCGATGCTCTCGAACGTTCGTCCTTTCAAAGCCGTTCTTTGGGTGTGTCCCACCGCCGATTCGACTTTGCCTTTCAAGTCGGGCGCGTACGGCCGACATGGCGCGGCTACGATGTTATAGTGAGACAACATCGCGGCGTACAGGCCGTTAAGTTCGGGATCGTAAATATCCGGATCGATCACGCCCTCGCGCAAGTTATCCAGCCGGATGATCTCGGTGACACCGCCGAAGTAAGCGAAGCCCGCTTCGTGCAATTCGCACCAGATCTGCGCCGACGAATTCCAAACGGCTTTGAGAAAGCGGTGACGACTAAACCCGAGTGTCAAAACGAATAATCGCGGCTTCCGATACTTCCCCGTGCGCGGATGGCGAGTCGGCGCGCCTTCGCCGTAGTCTGTCTGCATTTCTTCGCCCGGTGCGGTCTCGAAGCGACAGCTAATCTTGGACTCCGATGGCCGCGATCGCCGCGCAAAGCGTTTGACTGCATCATACGAACCGGCATAACCGTGATGCTCAACGAGGTCTTGGTAAATGGCCGTTGCGTTACGGCCTTTCGCCAGCTCCGCTTCGATGAACGCAGCGTATTCTCGACAACTACTACGATCGCGCTTGACGACGATGGCCACGTTTTGAGCTGGCCTCGAAGTCGGCTCTTCGATCGCGACGAGCGCCGCGTCCGCCACCGGGTCGGTGAGCATTTCGGTTCCCGCGGTGTGCGGTTTTGCCAGCGGGTCGGTGGGCACTTTCGCCGGGGTGTGCGGTTTTGAGAGCGCGACGGCTGGGGGCAGTACCCCGGCCTGTTGGCCGTACCGGCGGATCGTTTCGTGGCGCCGCCCGGTCTCGCGCGCGACTCGCCGGATGCTCCAGCCAAGCCGCAAGAGGGAAAGGATCGTCTCTTGTTCGCTCACGCTCAGTTCGTTCATGGCGCCGCTTTCGCGGCGCCACCCAAAGTGCGCCTGAGCTGACCGAGGGAACTTCTACGCCAGACTTACTAAGCGTGCGGTTTCGAAGTGCCCACCGACTCGTGTGCGGTTTTCAACTGCACATCGGTGTGCGATTTTGACTGCCCGCCGAGGACTAGCAAGAGAGTTCGACTTCGTCGAACTCTCGCAATTGGGCTTCGCCCAATCCGCCCTTCGTCGCCGGTCGGGTAAACCCGACAGGCTCCTAGTCTAGGCGATACCCGTCTTGATGGCGTGGATTACCGCCTGTGTTCGCGCAGTAATGTGCAGCTTGGCGAAGATACGGCTGATATGGTTCTTGATGGTCTTCTCGGAAAGTGACAGAGCGATGCTGATTTCGCGATTCGAGTAGCCGTCGGCGATGAGTTTGAGGACCTCGGTCTCGCGAATCGACAAGTGATTGAGGGCGCGTACGCGACGCGGCGAGTTTGCGCTGAGCGGATAGGTCCCGAGCCGAGGGTCGATGTAGGTCGTCCCGCTGTGGACCTGGACGACGGCGTCGAGCAGTTCGGCCGGGGCAACGTCTTTGATTGCGTAGCCGTCGGCTCCGGCGTCGATCGCACGCGGGACGAGTTCCGGGTGCGTGTGGCACGCAACGACCAGAACTTTCGCCGTCGGGGCCGCCGTTCGGCAGGCGCTGATCATTTCGCAGACATCGGTGGACCCGTGCTCCTGACATAGCAGGATGACCTCAGGACAGACCGTGCGCAGCATCAGTGCTTTGACGATCTGCGCGGTCCCAACGACCTGGAAGATCGTGTTCGCGGCGAACAGGTGATGCAGCGCAGCCGCTATAAGCGGCTGCGGATCGATGATGAAAATTCGGATTTGGCGCGACGATAACTGCACGATCATGACCAGGTACACGCTGGTCGCGAGACTGGCGCAGCGACGGCGATCAAACGTGTTTCCATATACACGAACCGTATCACCCAGCCGATCAGGAATCTAAATCAAAATTATCTTTCTTTATGGGTCGAATGGCCCTAAAAGGATCGGATCTCTTCGCTGCGAGGAATCCAGCCCGCGCTAGGCGAGTCGCCGTCATCGAAGGATGAGCGGCCAACCGGAGAGCGGTGCGCTTCTTGCAAGTGAGAAGCACTTCTACTAACAACGATCTTGGTAGGCCGCAATGCGAAACCTCAATCGAGAGGTGCTTGGACGCCGGAACGCACGGACGAGGTTGCCAATAGCAAATTCGTCCCGGCTTCGCTCGAACGAATCTATCGTGTTCGGCCTAGGGCCGAGCCGCCGTCGGTCAAAGCCCGATACGCTCCTGACGAGTTTTCGAGCTTGTTGCCCCGAGTGCGATCTGCGGGCGAACGCCGTGGTCCTCGGCGAGATTTCCACCGTCGTGTCAGGTTGGTCAAGCGGAGGCCGGCGCGATTCCCGGGGGCCGGACTACGCCCCCAACGCTCTCGCCCGTCACGCGGCAGGGCAGGCACTTTTAACACGCCCAGACGGTCCGGGGGGGAAAATCCGGGGTTACCCTTTTTATGGTAGTTCAAGCAATACCGGTCTTGATCGCGTGGACTACGGCTTGCGTACGCGCCGTGATGTGAAGTTTCCCAAAAATGCGGCTGATGTGGTTCTTAACCGTCTTCTCGGAGAGGCCCAGGGACCCGCTGATCTCGCGGTTGGACCGGCCCTGGGCGATAAGCATCACGATCTCTGTCTCACGCTCGGACAGCGAATTGAGCTGGTTTTGACGGCGCGTCGACGTGCCCGGGCGGCGGGCGAAGCCTTCGACGCGGGCGTCAACATAGGTCCGCCCCTGGGCTACCGCCCGTACCGCGCTCGTCAGTTCAGTCGGGGCGATGTCCTTGACGGCATAGCCGGACGCCCCGGCGTCGAGAACGCGACGCACCATCTCCGGATGCGTGTGGCATGAGAGTATGCAGATCTTTGTCGCAGGGAGGGCGTCCTTGGCTGCTGTGATGGAATCGCAGATATCGTTCGAACCGTGCTCCCGCGCCAGCAGAACCACGTCTGGGCGGATCGTGCGCAACATCGTCAGCCGAACGTGCTGCGCCGTCTCAATGACGTTGAAGTCCTCACTCGCCTGGAAAAAGTGCTGGAGGGCCGCGGCGATGAGAGGTTGCGGGTCGACGATAAAGAGTCGAATGCGCCGGACAGAATTGACCAAACTCATTACCTCAACACGGTGGGACATCAGCGTGCTGCAGTTACTCTTTTGCACTCCGTAACGCAGGCGTTGAACGCGGGCAGTTGGCGGTTACCGTCGACATTACATTCATCATTTGCGCCAAAACGCACGGTTCAAACAGCCATAGGTCTAAAGCCCCTAACGGATCTGCTTGATTTTGCAGTATGCTGCTGACGTAGTGCCATAGAGCGCTTGAGGCCGCACATGGGTTTCCGTGCGCCAAATCGATCGCTCCGAGCGTCTATTTTGTGGCGTACATGAGAGAACGACGCTTGAGCGTTCGACGCCCATTGCCGCGAGGCGATACGTCGAATCGAATATGGAGTACTGAGCGCGCATGCTGCAGCAGATCGACACCGAGCACGGTGTGTCGGAGTTGTCTTCGTTGATTGAGCCGCGCAATGTCAGGCCGCTCGTATGATGAACCCGCGGTTTCGGATTCTGGGCGCGGCATTGGCCCTCGCATCGGCCGCCGGCGGTTGCTCCGGT
>Ga0302325_10023023_pt1 | contig 13007 bp, 16 predicted proteins | sample Palsa_T0_2_FD_201948 | JGI IMG/M metagenome (GOLD analysis project Ga0302325, IMG submission 201948) | Peat permafrost microbial communities from Stordalen Mire near Abisko, Sweden - Palsa_T0_2 | ecosystem: Environmental > Terrestrial > Soil > Palsa > Peat permafrost | place: Sweden: Abisko... | reverse complement strand
CGTGATGATCACTCACACTCCCGAAGCCACGGCCCATTGCAATCGCGTCGTGCATATGCGCGACGGGGTCATCGTGGACGGCGTGCCGGCGGATTGAACCCATGCGCACGATCTGGCGGGTGCTGGTCCGTACGATATTCTGGTCCTATGAGCGCGGCACCTGGCCGTACGACGTGGCCGTCGTTCTCATCGTCATTTTCGTATTGCTGTCCCCGCGCTCCTGGTTTCACGACCGCCCCCCGGTGGACTCTCCTCCCGCGCAGGTGATGGTGCAATTTCGCGAGGCCGATACCGGCCGCGGCACGGCAATCTACCGTGTGAATGCGCGGATACTGGCCGCCTCCGGGCACGTCCCGGAACCCGAACTCGAGCACCAGTTGCACGAAGCGGTGCGCAAAAATGTGGGCTATCTCAACGAAAACAAGTTTGAAATCGTGCGCATCGATCCCATACGCGGCGATGACGGCGCGGTGGCCTACTACGACGTCTCCATAAAGCCCTGATTGTCTCTAAAACCTGATCGGCGGCGTGGATAGGCTCCCGCGGCTGCTCCGTTTGGGCACTTTACATCCGAGCGCCCGTGATTCAGGTTCGGAGCATCCAACTGTATATGATAGGATGCGCGCTTCGCCTGTGCGACCGCTCCGCGCGGGAAGCTGGGGGAATAAAGCTGCTTGCAGAGAGTGCTTACAATCCGATTTCTCTTCATCACGCTGTCGCTGGCCGCGGCGCTGTCCGCGACACGGGTTGCCGAGGCGCAGAATCCCTGGACGCTTGACGCCGTTTTGCGGCAACTGGACCACCAGGCGCGCGATTTCCGGAGCCTTACAGCGGACCTGGAACGCACCAAAGTCACCGTGGTGGTAAACGACCGGTCCACGGAGTCCGGCCAGATTCAAGTGCGGCGCGACGATAAGATGCGCATCGAGCTGACCGCGCCCGACCCGCAAACGATTCTCCGCGACGGCGATCACCTGTACATCTACAAACCCAAGATTAGCCAAGTGGAGGAGTACGATCTCGGAAAGCATCGCGCACTGGTGGACGAGTTTCTGCTTTTGGGGTTCGGCACTTCCGGCCAGGATCTCAAGAAGAGTTACCTGGTCACGCTGGCGGGCGAAGAGATGCTGGATGGCGCAAAGGTCGTGCGCCTGGAACTGACTCCCAAGTCCGACGAAGTGCGCAACGAAGTCACCAAAATCGAATTGTGGATCGATGAAGCGACCTGGCTGCCGGCGCAGCAACAGTTCTTTGAAAACGGCACGGGCGACTATTTCATCGTCCGCTACACGCACATGGCCCGCAACGTGAATCTCCCCGATTCCCGCTTCAAGCCCCACTGGCCCGGCGGCACCACCAAAGTCAAACCGCAGGGCTGAGCTGTTTCCCTTTCAGATTTTCTTTCCAAGGCGCTTTTCCCGCGCCAGCAACGCCTGCTTGCGCTGCAGGCCCCAGCGATATCCGCCGAGGCTTCCGTCGGCCCGCACCACCCGGTGGCAAGGGACGAGGACCGATAGCGGATTGGCCGCACAGGCGCGAGCCACCGCGCGGGCCGCCTTCGGCTTGCCGAGGGAGCGCGCAACCTCCTGATAGGAGCGCGTCTCCCCGCACGGAATGCGCCGCAACGCTTCCCAGACGCGGCGCTGGAATGCGGTAGCTTGCACGTCGAGAGGCATTTCCAGCGATTGCCGGCGTCCCGCCAGATGACCGGCAACTTGCCGCACCCAGCGCGATACGCCAGCCGGATCGCGGCGGATTTGCGCTTGCGGATATTCCTTTCGCAATGCGGCCTGCAGCTGCGCGGGGGTGTCGCCCAGATAAATCGCGGATATGCCTCGCGAAGTTCCCGCCACCAGCAACCGGCCGAGCGGACTGCGGACTAGTGTGTAGCTGATTTCCATGCCTCGCCCTCCGCGGCGATAGGTGGCCGGCGTCATTCCCAGTTGCACGTTGGAGCGCTCGTACAAGCGGCTCGATGATCCGAATCCCGCCGCATACAGCGAACTCGCCACGCCCTCTCCCCGCTGCAAGTTGCTTTTCAGCCTGCGCAGGCGAACCGCGTCGCCATAGCCGCGAGGAGTGATCCCCAGAGCTTTGTGGAACATCCGTTGCAGCCGAAGCGGCCCGATGCCAGCCGCGGCCGCCAATGTTGACAGCCGTGCGGGTCCGTCGGCCTGCGCCTCGATGAGCCGGCAAACGCGGCCAACCAGTTCGTGGTCGGAACCGTGGCGCGCCGCTCGCGGCCGGCAACGCAAACAAGCGCGAAATCCTTCGCGCTCGGCCGCTTCCGGAGCGGCGAAGAATAACACCTGAGCGCGGCGCGGCCGGCGGGCCGGGCACGAAGGACGGCAGTAAATTCCCGTGGAGCGAACCGCATAGACAAATGCGCTGTCCAGGCGCGCGTCCCGCGCGCTGACCGCCCGCCAAAGGCGGCCCGCAGTGGCGGCCGGCGTTCCACGGCTGTTCATTTCGTTCATTCTGTTCATTCTTTTCACGCCGACTCCCAGGTCGTTCGAACGCTGTCCAAAGATACGCGCATGGCTTGTTGGGATGCTATCCGATTCTTGCGCTCAAACTGTTCGCAGGATCTGCACTGAGAATGCAAATTTGACGGCTCGGAGACCCGTTACGCATTCGTAACAGACGCCCTTAACCTCGATTGACCGCGCCTTCCGCGGGGGACATAGTACGCGAGCAACGCCAGGACGTTCCTCCAGAGGAGGAAGTATGCGCGTTGGCGATGACGACAAGCGGTCCGGCAAGGCTTCTGCAGACTCCCACAAAACGGGAACAGAAAACAAAGAGCTCCCGCGTCCCGCTTCCGCTCGAAGCGAGGGCGCCGGCGACTTGCTTTCCGCGCTGCGCAGCGGCATGAGGCGCATTCCCACGTATGCCGTGGGACGAGCGCAGGAGCGCCGCCGGTATATTCGCGTGCGCTTGAAAATCCCTCTGCGCGTGCAGCGCGTTGCCGGCCAGCGCGAGATCGAAGAGCGCTCCCTGCACACGCAGGATATCAGCTCCATCGGCGTCTATTTTCTATCGCCGCGCCTGATTGAGCCGGGTACCCCCATTGAGCTGGAGCTTTTGGTGGTGGATCACCCCTTCACTCACGGCACCGTGCGCATGCGCACCGAGGCGCACGTCGTCCGCGCCGACAATGTCGAGCAGCCCGGCTGGCACGGATTGGCCGCGGCTTTCGACGACATCCGCTTTCTGCGCGATGAGGACTTGCCGCCGCGGTTTCAAAATCCCTGACCCTTTGCCGCACGACCGTCTCTCGCAGATCCAGCCTGGACCGTGGAACGGAATCCAGCGGTCCGCTAGGATGACACCGCCATGGTGACACGGGCTCCGCTGCAGGCCGTACTCTTCGATTGGGACGGCACCCTGCTGGATTCCTATCGCGCCGATGGCCGGGCCTATTTGCGCATGTTTCGCGCGTTGGGAATCCTGCAATGGGACCTTGCCGACCTGGCGCAGCACTACTCCCCGGATTGGCACAACGTCTATCGCGCCGCGAAACTTCCGCAGGACCGCTGGGGCGAGGCGGACCGTCTCTGGCGCCAGTTCTATGCCGAGGAGCGGCCCGCGCTGCAGCCCGGCGCCCGCCATGCCGTGCAAACGCTCGCACGGCGTTACCGGCTCGGTCTGGTAACCGGCGGCAGCGCTTGGCGCGTGCGGGCGCAGCTTCGCTCCTTTTCTCTCGGCTCTTATTTTAAGGTGCAAATTTTCGGGGATGAGGTTCCGCGGCGAAAGCCGCATCCCGCGGCGTTGCAGATCGCGCTGCGCCGCATCGGTTGCCGGCCCGCGGCCTGCGTGTACGTCGGCGATACCCCGGAAGACGTGCAGATGGCGCGCCGCGCGGGAGTGGCCGTGGTCGGAGTGCTCGGGCATTCCCCGGTTCCCGAACGCCTGCGCGCGGCGCGGCCCGACGTCCTGCTCCCTACGCTTGCGGAATTGCCTGCATGGCTTGATCGGCGCTAGTGCGAAGCGGGCGCGTGTGCCGGCGCGGCAACCTGCTTGGGAACCGTCTTGCAATTGTCCCATTGAATAATCAAACGCACGGGAACGTCGCCATCTTTCTCTTTGACCGCGGCGTCGGATCTCGCGTAGGCGGGCATCCAATACTTGTTGGAGACTGGCTGAAAATAGGTCTCGTACATCGTGAAGGGCAAATTGGGCGGCTTCATATCGCCGAGTTCGGAAACCCATTTGCCGTAGGTCTTCACAATGGCTAGATCGTGGTCGTCCACCCAGATCAGGCCGGAGAAATAGGCATGTTCGCGGTCCACCTGCTTGGGGGAGACCTGGAAGACATATGTCGTCAACTCGTCCACCGGCTGGGAAGTCTGGTAGGTGATGACATACTTTGAGAGCTCCGAAGTCGTCAGCGGAAATTGCGGAATGGACGACAGCGCTTGCATGGCATCGGGCTCCAGATCGACATACTGCAGCCCGGAATCGGGCTTGCGCACCGTTTTGGGCCGTAAGGTTCCATCGTCTGCCGCGGCATATTCGGTGGTTATCTCGATCTGGCCGGTTGGTTTTCCATCGCTGCCGGTTTCCTCCAGCCGGATGGCCTTGTTGCAGACATAACCGTCGCGCGCTTGTGCCGCCACATCCTGATTCGCCGAAAACTGGCGGATAATCTCATCGGCGGGAACCGGCGGCTTTTCCGGAGCCGGGTTCACCGGAATGCGCACGATGTCCGGCTTTTTGGGAGCAGCAAGGGGCCCATTCTCGCTTTGCGCCATCAGCGGAAGCCAACCTGTGCCGCCCAAGCAGGCTACTCCCACAATGATCGGCAGGATGCCGCGAATCTTGCCACGAATCTTGCCACGAATCTTGAAGGGCAGGTTCACCAGATCCCCAGATCTTTAGATGCCGCCGCGCGGGCGATTGCGTGCGGCTTTTCCCGCGTGTTACTCCCGCCGATTGTAACGCCGAATCGGCCCGGCCGGCGCGCGCAGCCCTCCGTTATTTATTGCAACGAATCTGGATAGGGATCCAACTGGCAGGATCAGGGAATGCGAATTCCCCTTTACGAAGGGCCCCAGGAAGAACGCTCCGGAGGAGAAATCTTTGGCGCCGGGGCCGACTGAAACAGAAGCCCTGGCAGCCGATTCCGGCACCCGGCACAGCCCGTTGCTCTCCACGTCCGAGGACGCGTCTTCCCCTAAACAATAAATGTGCCCGGACGCTAATGACTGTCAGTCTTACCGGGTTCGCCAGCGTCCATGTCGCGGACATGCTTCCATGCCCGTCGTTCCTCCTCGGTCTGCCCCTGCTCCCCGCCCGACGATGTGTCCAGCTCGTCATCTGGGGATTCGAGCCCAGGTTGTTCCGTTTCCGGTTCTTTTTCGTGGGTTTGCTGGTGCTTCAGATATTCTGCCTCGGAAGCAAATGTAGCGCCGCAGCTACATTGGAAAGGCAGCGTTGGAGATGGTTGAACATGATTAGCCATGGCGTTCCTCCTTGGCGCTTTCGTGGATTAGATGACATCGCTCGTCACACCGGCATCTGTTCTCTTCGTGCTCAATTCCTGGCTGGAATGAGAGTTGCCGCTCAATCCCATCCAGCCCGAAATACAAAGAGCGTTCCAAGTCATTCATCCCCGGACATCTTTGGATTCAATGCCCTGCTTCGACTTTGAGCTTCCGGCGTTCCTCGTAATATTTGCACCCGCGCTCGTATCCCTGGCGAAATGCGGCGCTGTTCCATGTGTCTGGGTAGCGTTCCTGCAAGGTGGAATTGCATTCCTCGTAGGATCTGCCGCGATTCTTGGGATGTTGCGCCGCTTCGAACCCTCGCCGGAGTTCCTTTTCGTCCTGCTGGGAGTTGCCTCCGTGAGCTTGGTAATGTTCGGTCTCGGCGCCTCGCAAACCAAGCCACCACATTTCTCTCGCCCGGTCGATGCTCTCGGCGCCTGTCTGTGTAAAGATATTGCGTACTGCGTTTTCCTGTTCACCATTCTCAGCCATCGCTACGACGACGCTGCGACCCTGGCGCAGGGCATCCTCATAAACGAAGAGTTCATCTTCCGGAAGTCCCGCGAAAACCGTTTTTTCAGCCACGTTACCGAGCTCTCCGCCCGCCAAGCCGCCAAGCAACAAGCCTCCGGCGGCGCCGATCGCCAGCACCGGCCCTATCCCAGGCACGAGCAGTGCCGCCAATCCGGCTCCCATGCCAAGGCCCGCCGCACCTCCTGTCACGGCCCCGATAGCCTTTAGCATTCCAGGCTGCTCTCCTTCCGTTGTCGGCACAAGCGCCAACTCACCCTTGTTCAGGTGCGGCGTTAGAAGATGGATCTTGTCCTCCGCCACGCCCTCAGAGCGAAGCTCGACGGTTCCCCGTTCTGCGGCCGTTCGCGATTTATAAACACCAACTATCGGAACCATTAGCGCACTCCTTTCCGCGGCCCATGGCTTTTGATTGCATCGCTCCCAAGCGGCCGTTACCTACGACCCGCTATCATAGGGCCGTCCTCCACAAATTGTCCCGCAAATTTCTAGAGTTTCACGCTGTAGTATTTGTGGACAGTTGAGCTCCACGTCGAATCCGACATGTTTGGCCAATGGTCCTTGTCAAAGCCCGGAGCGTTCGCCAGGAGTTCCTTATCCGCGTTCATTACAAATCGATCGCGAGCCGGATCATAGCTGAGGCTGACCCAGGGGACCGCAAAAAGCTTGTCTCCCAAACCCATAAATCCCCCGAACGACAGAATCGCGTAGGTCACGCGACCGGCCGTGGCGTCGATCATCAACTCCTTGATCTCTCCGAGTTCTTCTCCCTGTAAATTGCTGATTTTCTTGCCAATTAGATCATCGTATGCCTTGACGATACGTGGTTCGCGTGCTTTCTCTGGTTGCATTGGATAAGCCCCTTTCGCATTCCATCAGGTATTCTCGATTGTTCATTTCTTTAGCAGGCCCAGCGCCGTAACTCAATCGGAACAGTCGCCCACTTTGACTTTCAGAACACGCCTTCCTTCCTTGACTCCCCCTCCCTGTAATCCTCTGAACCTTCTTGTACATAGGATGACAGAACACCCCGTTGGAGACTGTCCAGAGTTGGACACCCGACCCCCGTGGAAATGCGTCGGCCATTGAAGAACATTTGGGACGAACGCATCCAGATGATTTGGACCGTGAGCCAATTCTGCTACTGATTCCGATTCACATTCCTACCTCGGAAAAGCGGCCTTTTGGCAGGAAGGATCACTGGAGATCACAGAGTGCCCGTGTTTCCCGAACTCCCTTTGCGCTTCTTTGATAGAATCTCGCGTTCGCGGCTCTCGTGGCGGCGATCCAGGGAATGAACATGGCGGAAGAAAGGCGGGCGCGGCGAATTTACATTTCCGGAGAAGTACAGGGCGTGGGCTATCGCTACTTTGCCCATCTCGCTGCCGAGCACGCCGGCGTGAGCGGATACGTCAAGAACCTTGCCGATGGCCGCGTGGAAGTGTACGCGATCGGGCTCCCGGCGCAACTGGAAAGCTTTGTTTCCGAACTGCAGCGCGGCCCCCGGCACGCAAGGGTCGCGGATGTGGTGCTGGAAGAAGCCGCGCTGCTTGCGGACTTCGCATCCTATTTCAGCATTGAATCGAGCGATTGATGGAATTGACCCCACGATTGAGGACCACGCGCAATGGATGAACTCAAGAGTTTGATCCGCGAAATCCCGGATTATCCGAAGCCGGGCATTCTTTTCTACGACCTGACCACGTTATTCAAGGACCAAGCCGGTTTTCACGCCATGATCGATCGCCTGTGCGAGCATTACGCCGGCCGGAAAGTGGACATCGTGGTGGGGATCGAGGCGCGGGGATTTATCTTTGCCCCGGCGCTGGCTTACCGTCTGGGCGCGGGCTTTGTGCCCGTGCGCAAACCCAGAAAGCTTCCGGCAAAAACCGCGCAGGTATCCTACCAACTTGAGTACGGCACCGACTCCCTGGAGATCCACGAAGACGCCATTCGTCCCGGGCAGCACGTGCTCGTGAGCGACGACTTGCTGGCCACCGGAGGCACCGCCGCAGCGACCATTCAGTTGATACGGCAATTGGGCGGAGACGTTAGCGGGGCCGCATTCGCCGTGGAATTGACGTTTCTAAAGGGACGCGCCAAGCTCCCCGGCGTGGACGTTTTTTCGCTGGTTAAATACGACAGCTAGTTCGAAGAGCTGGATTCTGGCGCGCCTTCATCGTGCAAAAGATCGCGCGCCGCGCCGGCGCCGGCATTTTTCCGCGCAGCCTGCGCTCCCGCGCGTTGCCGCACGGCTTCAAACAGGGCAATCCCCGCGGCCACCGAAACGTTAAGCGATGGAATGGGCCCGCTGGTCGGAATCGAGGCCAGGAAGTCGCAACGCTCGCGCACCAGTTCGTGCAGACCCTTCCCTTCGCCCCCAAACACAAAGGCGATCGCTCCGGTCAGATCCACGTCGGTATGACGGCGCGGGGCGCGTTCATCGAGACCCACCAGCCAGTATCCGGCCTCTTTCAGTTGTTCCATGGCGCGAGCCAGATTGGTCACGCGAGCAACGGGCAGATGCTCGATGGCCCCGGCCGAAACGCGCGCCGCCGCGTCCGTCAGCCCCGTGGCGCGCCGGTCGGGAATAATCACGCCGCCGGCGCCCGCCGCCAGCGCGGTGCGGATAATGGCTCCCAGGTTCTGCGGGTCTTCCACTCCGTCGAGCAGCACCAGCGGGCCCTCCGCCCCGGCCCTTTTTCGTGCCAGCAAATCTTCCAGCGAGACGGCCGCTCGCGCCGCCACCATGGCCGCGACGCCCTGATGGTCGCGCGTGCCCGCGGCGCGATCCAGTTGCGCGCGATCTTCAAAGCGCACCTGCACGCCCTGGCGCCGCGCGAGCTTTACGATCTCCTCCAGGCGCTCGCCATGACGCCCGCGCGCGATGATTACGGCTTGCAGCGGGCGGCCCGCGGCAAGGGCTTCTCGCACCGCGTGAATTCCGCTCAGTCTTTCCATTCCGGCACCCTAGTCGAATCTACGAAGAGATGAGGCTAACCTTCGAGCGTGGCAATCGCGTGCGCGGCGATGGCTTCCCCGCGGCCCACCGCGTCCACGCCTTCATTGGTCTTGGCCTTCAGGTTGATGCGCTCCGCCTCGATCCCCAGAGCCCCGGCGAGAGCCTTTCTCATGGCCGGAAAATGCGGCGTGAGCTTGGGCCGTTCGGCGATGACCACCGCGTCAATGTGTGCGATTCGCAGCGTCTTCTGATCCAGCAGGGAGCGCACGTGTTTCAGAAATCGCAGGCTGTCGGCATCTTTCCATTGCGCATCGCTATCGGGGAAATGCGTTCCGATGTCGCCCAGCCCCGCGGCCCCCAGCAGCGCATCGCAAATCGCGTGAGCCAGCGTGTCGCCGTCGGAGTGCCCCACCGGACCGCGGTCAAAAGGCACCTGGACTCCGCCCAGCATGAGCTTGCGGCCGATCGCCAGGCGATGCAGGTCATACCCGATGCCCGCACGGCTCATCGCGCCGCGCGTTCCTGGGCCAGATAGAACTCGGCGAGTTCCAGGTCGCCCGGCTTGGTGATCTTGAGGTTGCGCTCGGAGCCCAGCACCACGTACACGTCGTGCCCGAGGCGCTCGACGAGCCCAGCCTCGTCGGAGGCCGTGAACCCGTCTTCGGCGGCGTGCGCGAAGGCCTCCCGCAGCAGCGCGGCTTCAAAGACTTGCGGGGTCTGCGCAAGCACCACGCGTTCCCGTGGAATCGTCGCCGTTACCAGCGCAACGTCTGAAGGCAGGCTGGCGCGTTTGACTTCCTTCACCGTATCCATCGCGGGAATTCCAAGGATGGCCGCGCGCCGCGTGCGCGCTTCCGAAATCACCCTCTCCACCTGTTCGCGGGTAACCAGCGGGCGCACCGCATCGTGCACCAGAATCAGGTCGGTATCGGCGGACACTTCGGCCAGCGCGTTGGCCACCGACTGCTGCCGCGTGTCGCCGCCGCGCAGCACGCGCACGGGCCGCCCGATCTTTTGCTCGGCAATCCGCGCGGCCAGCGCATCCACCTCATCGACGCGCGTGCAAACCAGAAACTCATCGATGGATGGGCAAGCGGCCAGCCGGCGCAAGGTAAAGACAAGCACCGGCACGCCGTCCAGGGGGCGAAACTGTTTCGGCGAATCCCCGCCCATGCGCGTGCCGAATCCTGCTGCGGGTAAGATGGCGACTGTGTGAGGCATTTTTTCCTAGTCTTGGCGCACGCGGCTCAACCCCCGGCGCCGTGCAAAGGGTCAAAAAGTGTATCACCAAACGCCGTGGACCGGAGCAATTGGGTTGTCGGATTCCGGCGATCAGGACCGGTTGGGTTCGGGAACAATGGAACGAGGCAGCCGGCCGCCGGATTGCGCCTCGCCTGCCGGCCGGACCGCGGCGGCTTCCGCGCCCGCGGGCGGCGCTTGCCGGGCGGTCTCGGCGCGGTCGTCAAACCTGCCGAAAATCATCTTGCCCGCGGTGGTCTGGTGCACCGATGTCACCGTGATATCGATGGTTTTATTGATGGCCCGGCGCCCGTTGTCCACCACCACCATGGTTCCATCGTCCAGATAGGCCACGCCTTGGTTGTGCTCCTTGCCTTCGCGAAGGATGAACACACGCATGGCTTCACCGGGCAACACCACGGGCTTCAACGCATTCGCCAGCTGATTGACGTTGAGCACCTCGATGCCCTGCAGCGTGGCCACTTTGTTCAGATTGTAATCGTTGGTGACGATCTCGGCATCGTAGCGTTTCGCCAGCTCGATCAATTTCAAATCCACTTCGGCGATTTGCGGGAAATCGTCGTCCACAATCTGCACGTCCAGATGCGGCATCTTTTGAATGCGCTGCAATACCTCCAGCCCTCGTCGTCCGCGCTGCCGTTTAAGGCCGTCGGCCGAATCGGCCACCAGTTGCAGTTCGCGCAGCACAAATTGCGGCAGCACCAGGGCCCCCTCGAGGAAGTGGGCCTCGCAAACATCCGCCACCCGCCCGTCGATGATCACGCTGGTATCGAATATCTTGGGAGATCGGTCGGCGCTGCGCTCGCTTCCGAACACTCCCCCAAAATTCAGCATGTCGCCTTTGTTGGCCCCCAAAACCAGGCCAATGTAGGTCATCACCAGCAGGAGCGCCACGCCCAGAAAGGAGCGGGAACCTTCCGGAATCGACGTGCGCGTGAACACCAGGCCCATCAAGTAGGCGCCCAGGATGCCCAGCGTCATGCCCACCGCCGCGCCGATGATGCGGCGCAAGCTGGCCCGCTGCAGCCGGTTCTCGATCAGGAAAATAGCCCCGGAAAGCAGCAGTCCCCCGGCGGCGGCAACCAGCGGCGTCAGCCCGAATGGATGGAAGTGGAAACACGCGGCGACAGCAGCGACGGCAAAAATCATCCGGATCAGAAATTTGTCCCACCAGCCGCCTAAACGCAGGCCGGAAGGCACACTTCCTACGGAAGAGTTATCGGAATGCTTGGATGCGGAACCGCGCCAAGGACGGGTATAAGTACGCTCCATTATGAAACCTCATATATGAATGTAGGTCTGCCATGAATTGTATAAATATGCTTCGGGTAAATTTATGAATTTTATAATAGTTGCGCCCGAAGCCGCCCGGAGCTATTTCGCTCCAGAAACTACAAAATAGTGTAGCACGCGGATCAGCCCCTCGGCCACACGCTAACGCGGCGAACGCACAGTCGCGGCAGATTGCTCAGGGCAGGTAGAATCGCGGGACGCGCTGGCCAATCGCGCAGCAAAGCTCCGAAGTGACCGTGCCAATCTCCTGGGCTACTTCCGAAACATACAGGGAGACTTTGCCATCGGCGCCGTAGAGCGTCGCAACGTCGCCCAGATGCACGTCCGGGACGTCGGTGACGTCGGCGGTAACCAGGTCCATGGAGATGCTTCCGACCAGGGGCGCGAAGTGGCCCCGGATGATCACGCGGCCGCGGTTCGTCAGTGTGCGCGGCAGGCCGTCGGCGTAGCCGGCGGAGATCACCGCGATGCGCGAAGGGCGCCGGGCCACCCAGCGCCCGTTGTACCCCACGCCTTGCCCGGGGGGCACGTCGCGCAAAGAAATAATCCGGGCGCGCAGCGCGAGCGCCGGGCGCAGCGGCATTTTCGCATTGGCATCTGCTGTGCGATCGGGAGGATCGTAAGACTGATGATAGCCATAGAGGACCAGCCCTGGCCGAACCATGGTTGCCCACGCTTCCGGGCGCGAGGCCACTGCGGCGCTGTTCGCCAGATGGATCAAGGGAGCCGACAGCCCCATGGCCTCCAATTGGCCGAGCGCGGCGTTAAATTCTTTCTGCTGCGCTTCGGCTTTATCGTCGCTGAAAACCTCGGAAGAGGCAAAGTGCGTGAAGATTCCTTCCAGCCGGAGGTGCGGGCATTCCGCCAGCGTCCTCGCCAGGCAGGGCAACTCCGAAGGCGACATGCCCAACCGGTTCATGCCCGTCTGTATCTTCAAGTGAAACGCCGCCGGACCGCGATGCGCGCGGGCCGCGGCCTTTTCGAGCGTGCGCAACTGTTCGCAGCGAATGATCGTGGGCGTCAAATGGTGTTCGAGAAGCCTCTTCTCTTCGCCGGGCCAGAAGCCGGTCAGCAGAAGGATCGGTTTGCGGATGCCGCTCTCACGCAGCTCAATGCCCTCGGCCGAACAGGTGACCCCAAACCAATCCGCGCCCGCGCGTGCCAGGGCGCGCGCCACGGGCACCGCGCCGTGGCCGTACGCATTGGCCTTCACGACCGCAAGTATTTTGGTGCGGGATCCGGCGCCGCCCCGCGACGCCGTTCCCGATTGCAGCCGGCGGCGGATGGCGCGCAGATTGTACGCCAGGGCGCTCAAGCGTATTTCCGCCCACACGGGTCGCCCCTCGAATTTTATTCCGCGTTGCATTGCAATGGACTGTTGGAATGTTATCTAAAACATGTCGCGGGACAAAATGCGCACCGTCCCTTCTCGCGCTGTCTAGTTAACAGCAAACCTCAGACGTTTCTGGCCG
>Ga0302325_10023022_pt1 | contig 13007 bp, 13 predicted proteins | sample Palsa_T0_2_FD_201948 | JGI IMG/M metagenome (GOLD analysis project Ga0302325, IMG submission 201948) | Peat permafrost microbial communities from Stordalen Mire near Abisko, Sweden - Palsa_T0_2 | ecosystem: Environmental > Terrestrial > Soil > Palsa > Peat permafrost | place: Sweden: Abisko... | reverse complement strand
CGGCTGGGGGGCGGGGCGCACGCTCTCACTCGGCGGCCTCGCGGTCGCGCTGCTCGCCTGCTTCTTCGCACGCGAGGCCACTGCGCGCAACCCGCTGGTGCCACTGCGGATCTTCCGCTCGCGCAACGTCGTCACGGCCAACGCGATCCAGATCCTGTCGGTGGCGGGGATGTTCGGGATGTTCTTCCTCGGAGCCCTGTATCTGCGACGCGTGCTCGGCTACGACGCGCTGCAGATCGGCCTCGCGTTCCTGCCCGTCACGCTCACGATGGGAACCCTGTCGATCCGCTACTCCGAGCGCTTGGTGACCCGCTTCGGGGCACGCAACACGCTCGTGCCAGGGCTGGTGCTGATCGTGCTCGCGCTCGCACTGTTCGCGCAGGTGCCCGTCCAGGGCAACTACTTCGCCCACGTGATGCCCTCGATGCTGCTGCTCGGCATCGGCGCCGGCATCTGCTTTCCCGCGCTGATGAACCTCGCGATGTCGGGCGTCGAGCTGCAGGACGCCGGCCTCGCCTCCGGCCTGGTCAACACGACCGCACAGGTCGGTGGCGCGCTCGGGCTGGCGGTGTTAGCCACGCTGTCGAGCGCGCACAGCCGGCACCTGGAGGCACAGGGCCGCTCAAGCGCCGCCGCGCTCGTCGGCGGCTATCACCTCGCGTTCTGGATCGCCGCCGCCCTCACCGCCGCCGCGCTCGCGATCGTGCCCGCCGTGCGAAGTCCCGCCATCTTGCGCGATTCCCGGCAGGCACACGAGGGCGAGGCCGGCGATGCGCGCGGGCACGGGCGTGGAGGGGTGTCCTTGACGGAGCCGACGAGCTGAGCCAGGCATGCGGACGCTGAGCTGACACCGGCAGGCGCGATAATCGTCTGCGATGAGCCGACAAGCCCGCCCCGAGGCCGAAATGCGGGAGACGATCGAGTCGCGCAACCCCGCGACCGGGGAGCTGCTCGGCAGCGTGCAGGCCACGCCGCCCGCGCGGATCGACGAGGTCGTCCGCGCCGTGGCACAGGTACAGCCGCTGTGGGCGCTGTTGCGGGTCGAGGATCGCGCGCGGTACATGCGCAGAATGGCCCAAGCGATCATCGACGAGCTCGACGAGCTGGTGGAGGCGATCGGCCGCGAGCAGGGTCGCCCGCGCGCGGAGGTGGCGGCGCTCGAGCTGCTGCCGGCAATCGATGCGCTGATCTGGATCGCCGACGACGGGGCGAAGGTGCTGGGCGGACGCCGCGTGGGGATCCACCGCTCGATGTCGCTCGCGCGACGGGCGCGGATCGCGTACGAGCCCTACGGCGTGATCGGAGTGATCGGCGCCGGCAGCGCGCCGTTTGCCCAGCCCCTCGGCCAGATCGCGGGGGCGCTCTTGGCGGGCAACGGCGTCGTCTTCAAGCCAGCCGCGCGGGCGTGCCTGACGGCCGAGCGGATCGCGCGGGTGCTGGCGCGCGCGGACCTTCCGGAGGGGCTGGTGGCACTCGCGCACGGCGACGCGCGGGTCGGAGTTGCGCTGGCGGAGGCACCGGTGGCGAAGGTGCTGTTCACGGGCTCACCCGCCGTCGGCCGCGAGGTCGCGCGGGCGTGCGTGAGCTCTGAGAAGGAGGTAACGGTCGAGCTCGGCGGCAAGGACGCGATGCTCGTGCTCGCGGACTGCAATCTGGCGAGGGCGGCTGAAGGCGCGCTGTGGGCGGGCTGCGCGGGCGCGGGCCAGGCACGCGGTGCGGTTGAGCGCGTGTACGTGGCACGCGAGGTCTCCGAGCGCTTTGAGAAGCGACTGGTGAGTGGCGCGATGGCGCTGGCGGTGGGCGACCCCGCGCAGCCAGGCACGCAGGTGGGCCCGCTCGCCTCCGAGCGGCGCCTGGAGCACGTGAGCGAGCTGGTGGCGGACGCGGTGGCGCAGGGCGCGCGATTGCATTGCGGTGGGCCGGTGTCGCCCGAGGGCTGCAACGGGGCGTTCTACGCGCCGGCGGTGATCACCGGCGTGACGGCGGAGATGCGCCTGATGCGCGAGCCCGTGGATGGCCCGGTGCTGGCGGTCGTGACGGTCGCTTCGGTGGAGGAGGCGATCTCCGCTACGAACGACGGCGAGTACGGCCTCGGCGCTTCGGTGTGGACACGGGACCGCTACCGGGGTTTGCGCATCGCCCGCGAGCTACACGCGGGGATGGTGTGGCTCAATGACCACCTGCCCGGCCCGGCGGTCTCGCGCGGCCCGTGGGGCGCAGCCGCGGGCGGCGGCCTCGGCCGAGTGCTTGGCGAGGCGGGGTTACGCGCGTGCGCGCAGGAGAAGCTGATCGTGTGGAGCCAGCCGGGGATGCGCGGGCTGTGGTGGGGGCCGTATGACCAGGTGCTCGAGGGCGGCGCGCGGGCGGTGGCCCAGCTGCGCTCGGCGCGGGATTCGGACCGCGAGCGCGCGTGGCGTCATGGGGCGGTGGGACTGGCCCGTGTGGGGGCGCGGGCGCTGGGGCGCGGGGTGCCGCGATAGACGGCTAACCTTTGAGGATGCCCGCCCAGGCCTATGCAGGCAAGGAGTGCATCTGCCAGCTACGCAGGGGAATCTGCGATCAGTCGTGCGTCCAGGGGATGCTCGACACGCCGTTCTACATCGCCTGCCTGAAGCTCACCGGCCGGCGCTGCGTGGTCGTCGGGGGTGGTGAGATCGGGCTGGAGAAGGTCGAGGGCCTGCTCGCCTGTGACGGCGCCGTGACGCTGATTGCGCCCGAGGCCGAGCAGGCGCTCCAGGGGTACGCGCGGGAGGGCTCGATTCGCTGGGAGCGCCGCGAGTACGCGGGTCCGGCAGACCTGGAGGGCGTGTTCATGGCGATCGCCGCGACGGACGACACCGACGTGAACATCGCCGTCTACGACGACGCCGAGCGCCGTGCGATGCTCGTGAATGTGGTCGACGTGCCGCCGCTGTGCAACTTCATCCTGCCGGCGATCGTCCGCACCGGGCCGCTGGCGATCGCGATCTCCACGGCCGGCGCCTCACCGGCGCTGGCGAAGCGGATCAAGCGCCAGATCGCCGAGGAGTACGGCGAGCCGTACGCGCGATTGGCGGTGCTGCTGAACGAGGTGCGCGGCTGGGCGAAGGGCACGTTGCCGACTTACCAAGACCGCAAGGAGTTCTTCGAGGGGATCGTGAATGGGGACCCCGACCCGGTGGAGCTGTTGCGAGGCGGAGGTGGTAGCGGCGGCGCCGAGGACGCCGTGCGCGAGCTGATCGCGGCGGCACAGATCCGGCACGAGCCGCAGAGAACGGGCGTGTGATCGAGCTGGAAGGGCTCGTTCGCCGCTACGGCGAACGCGAGGCCCTGAGCGATGTGTCCTTGTCGCTGGCCGCCGGGCAGACCTTGGTCGTGTTCGGGGGAAACGGCGCGGGCAAGACAACCCTGCTGAGAGTGCTCGCGACGCTGTTGCGCCCCCATGCCGGGGAGGTGACGGTGCTCGACCGGCGGTTACCGCAAGACGCATGGGCTGTGCGCGGGCACGTTGGGTTGCTAGGCCATGAACCGCTGCTGTATCGAGAGCTGACCGCGCGCGAGAACCTGCGATTCCACGCGCGTTTGCACGGCGTGCAGGAGGATCGCGTCGAGGAGGTACTCGCGGCCGTGAGGCTCTCAGACCGCGCCGACGAGCCACTCAAGACACTGTCTCGTGGGATGGTGCAGCGTGCGGCCGTCGCCAGGGCAACGCTGCACGACCCCGAGCTGCTGCTGCTCGACGAGCCGTGGGCGAATCTCGATCCGGCCGCGCGGGAGCTGGTGGAGCCGCTGATCGGCGCGTCCTCCGGGCGCACACGAGTGATCTCCAGTCACGATCCGAGCGGCGGGCTGAGCGAGGCCGACCTGGTGCTGGGCCTGCGCGACGGTCGTCCAGCGCTGCTGGAGAAGGTTGCGGACGTCGACCCGGGCGAGATCACGGAGCTGTACAGGTGAGCGCGGTGAGCGAGAGCCCTCCGACCGAGAGCGACACACGCAGACCGCGGGCGAGGCCCCCGGGCATGGTGGCGACCGTCGGTGCGCTGCTGCGCAAGGAGCTACTCGTGGAGCTGCGCACGTTGGAGTCCGTGCCGGGGATGTCGCTGTTCGCCGTGACGACGTTCGTCGTGTTCCATTTCGCGCTCAATCAGAACAGCGTCTCCGGTGACGAGGCGGCGGGGATCCTGTGGGTGACGCTGCTGTTCGCCGCGATGCTCGGCGTCAACCGTCTGTTCGTCGCCGACCAGGACCAGGGCGGCTTCGACGCGTTCCTGCTCGCGCCGGTCGACCGCTCGGCGATGCTGCTGGCGAAGGCGCTGGCGCTGTTCGCCTACCTCGCTGTACTCGAGCTCGTCGCCGTGCCGGCCTTTGGCCTGCTGCTGCTCGCGCCACCACTCGGCCAGACATTGCCCGACCTGCTCCTGGTGCTCGTGCTCGCCGATGTCGGGATCGCGGCGATCGGCACGCTCGTCGCGGCGCTGGCGGTACAGACGCGCGCGCGTGACCTGCTCGGGCCGCTGCTCGCGCTGCCGTTGCTCGTGCCGGTTGTGATCGGCGCCGCCCGCGCCAGCTCGCCACTGTTCGTTCTCGCTCACCCGACGGGGCCGCAGGTGCGCTGGCTGGGGACGCTCGCTCTCTATGATCTGGTGTTCGGGCTGATCTCCTACGCCGTTTTCGACTTCCTGCTGGAGGACTAGTGTCGTCCCGAACATTCCCCCCGATGAACGGACGCGGCCTGCGCGCGCTGAGCATCGCAACGGTCGCCGCGATTCCGATCGCCCTTGCGCTCGTGTTCTTCTACGCGCCGATCGAAGCCGAAGAAGGGTTCCTGCAGAAGATCTTCTACCTGCACGTACCGCTCGCGATCGTCACCCTGTGCGGGTTTGTGCTCGGCGGCCTGATGGCGATCATGCATCTGCGCACGCGCGAGCGCAATTGGGACCTGCGCTCCTACGTGGCGATCCACATGAGCCTGATCTTCGGCGTCGGCACGCTGATCACCGGCTCGATCTGGGCGCGCGGCTCGTGGGGGCATTGGTGGGTGTGGAGCGAGCCGACGCTCGTCTCGTTTCTGATCATCATGCTGCTGTACGCCACCTACCAGCCGCTGCGCTTCGCGATCGAGGACCCCGAGCGCCAGGCGCGCTACGCATCAGTGTTCGCGATCGTCGCGGGGGCGTTCGTGCCGCTGAATTTCCTCGCGGTGCGGCTATCGACCGAATACCTACACCCGCGCGTGCTCGGCAGCTCCTCCAACCTGCCGCCGAAGATGGCGTTCACGTTCCTGGTATCACTGGTGGCGATCGCGCTGCTGTACGCGACGCTCTGCTGTTATGAGCTCACCGCCAAGCGCTCGCGCATGCTGCTCAAATCGCGTAGCAGGACCCTTGGCTTCCAATGACCCCACTCGCGACGGCCATCCCGGGAAGCTCCAACAACGGCTATGTGGCAGCCGCATACATCGTGTTCTTCGCGATCGTGCTGATCTACGTCGCGATCATGGCGATCCGCCTGACGCGGGTGGAGCGCGGCCTGCGCGAGCTGAACGAGCGCGCGGAAACGCCCCGAGATGGGGCTACGCAGGGCGAGACTCGGCAAGACGGACTTGGAGAAGACGACGCCCACAGCCAGGCGCGGGAGCGCGAAACCGTATGAGCGAGTTGCTGGCGCTCGGCATCTCGCACAAGACGGCGCCCGTGGCGCTGCGCGAGCGCCTGGCGTTTACCGAGCAGGAGGCGATCGAGTTCGCAAAACAGGCCACGGCCACCGACGAGGTGCGCGAGGCGGTCGTGATCTCCACCTGCAACCGCACCGAGGTCTACCTCGTGGTCGGCGACCCGGTGCAGGCCGAGGGGGACGTGCTGGGTCTGCTCGCCCGCCGCGCCGGGATCCGCCCGACGGAGCTGGCGCAGGAGATCTACTCGCCGCGCAACTGCGACGCCGCGCGCCAGCTCTACCGCGTGACCGCGGGCCTCGAGTCGATGATCGTCGGCGAGGCGGAGATCCAAGGTCAGGTCCGACGCGCGCACGAGGCGGCGATGCGCGATGGCAACACCGGTGCGCTCACCAACCGCCTGTTCGCCGCCGCCCTGACGACGGGCAAGCGCGTGCGCACGGAGACCAAAATCGGGGCTGGCCGATCTTCGATCGGTCGCGTGAGCGTCCCCTCAGTCGCCGTCGATCTCGCCCTAAGCGTGCTCGGGGGCCTCGAGGAGCGCCATGTGGTGATCCTCGGCGCGGGCGAGACCAGCGAGCTGACCGCGCGCGCGCTCGCCGACCAGGGCGCGGGCACGATCTTCGTGGCCAACCGCCACGCCGACCGCGCGCTCAGCCTCGCCCAGCGCTTCGGTGGCTCGGTGGTGGGGCTTGACGGTCTCCCCGAGCAGCTATTACGCGCCGACATCGTGCTGTCCTCGACCTCCTCCCCCCATCCGATCGTCGGGCGCGAGGAGCTCGAGCTGGTGATGGCAGAGCGCGAGGGACGATCGCTGCTGCTGATCGACATCGCGGTGCCGCGCGACATCGATCCCGACTGCGGCGAGCTCGAGGGCGTGACCCTGTATGACATCGACGACCTGCAGGCCGTCGTCGCGCATAACCTCGACACGCGCGCGAGCGAGGTCCCGCGCGCGGAGGAGATCGTCGAGGAGGAGATTCAGCGCTTCGCACGCTGGCTCGGCCAGCTCGAGGTGCTACCCACTGTGAGCGCGCTGCGCGAGCACGGCAACGCGCTGGTCGAGCAGGTCCTCGCCGAGAACGCGGGACGCTGGGAGTCGGCCTCGCCGCGCGACATCGCCCGCGTGGAGGCGGTCGCCCGGGCGGTGATGAGCCGGCTGCTGCACGAGCCGACGATCCGCCTGCGCAGCCTCTCGGAGGCGCGGGGGCACGCGAGCCTGGAGCTGGTACGCGAGCTGTTCGGGCTGCGCGATGACGCACCTGCCGAGGAGGCCGCGGAGAATCGAATCCCGCCCGCCCAGCTCGCCGAGGTCCACGACCTCCAGCGTCGCCGCCAGGGCTGAGGGCCCGATTCCCACCATGCCCGCATGCTCATGCCGGGAGAGGCCCTGATGCGAATCGGAACCCGTGGGAGTGCGCTGGCGCTCGCGCAGGCGGGCCACGTCGCCGGATTATTGGGGGCCTTGGGTACCCACCAGCCCGCCGAGCTCGTCACGATCACCACCAGCGGAGATTCGAATGCCCGCCCACCCGCGCGTGGCCAGGACAAGTCGCGTTGGGTCGACACGATCGAGGCCGCGCTGCTCGCCGGTGAGATCGACCTGGCGGTGCACTCGGCCAAGGATGTCCCCGGCGAGCTGGCGGGCGGGCTCTCTCTGCTGGGCGCCCCGGCGCGGGTGAGCGCCGAGGACGTGCTGTGCGGCGCGCCTGACCTCGATGCCCTTTCCAAAGGCGCGCGCGTCGGCACCAGCAGCCTGCGTCGCGCCGCGCAACTGCGGGCGGTTCGCGAGGACCTGCAGGTGGTGGCGATCGGCGGCAATGTCGACACGCGCCTGCGGCGACTGGACAAGGATGACCTGGACGCAATCGTGCTCGCGCGCGCGGGGCTTCAGCGGCTGGGCCGCGAGGCGGAGGCCGGCATGGGGCTCGATCCCGCGCGCTTCGTGCCAGCCCCCGGCCAGGGCGTGCTCGCGCTCGAGGGGCGCGCAGAAGACAGCGCCGTCGCGGAGGCCGTGCACGCGATCACCGACCCTGACACGTTCGCGTGCCTGCGTGCCGAGCGTGCGGTGGCAAGCGCTTTGAGCGCGAGCTGCCACACGCCACTTGGCGCCCACGCAGTACCCGCCGGTTGCGGCTGCTTGAACCTGCGCGCCTGGGTAGGGCTCCCCGACGGCTCGGCCTGGGTAAGCGACGAGCTGCTCGGCGGCTTCTACGATCCCGATGCGCTCGGGCAGCGGGTCGCGGAGAGGATGCTGACGGCCGGAGCCGGGGAGCTGCTGGCGCAGGCTGAGGCGATGGCGACCCCGTGAGCGGCCGGGTCTACCTCGTCGGCGCGGGACCCGGCGACCCTGGGCTGCTGACCGTGCGCGCGCTGGAGCTGATCTCGCAAGCGGACGTAATCCTCTATGACCGCCTGATTCCGGCCACGGCGCTCGACGGCGCGCGCAAGGGCGTCGAGGTGCTGTTCGTGGGCAAGGAGGGCGGCGGGCCATCGGTTCCCCAAGAGCAGACCGAGGCGCTGATCCTCGCCTGCGCCCGGGACGGCAAGATGGTCGTGCGATTGAAGGGCGGCGATCCGTTCGTGTTCGGGCGCGGCGGCGAGGAAGCGCTCGCGCTGCGCGACGCCGAGATCCCTTTCGAGATCGTGCCCGGCGTCACATCCGGCGTAGCCGCCGCGGCATATGCGGGCATCCCCGTCACTCACCGCGGGCTCGCTACCGCCGTAGCGCTGGTGACCGGACACACCCGGGAGGACAGCGCCGCCGAGACCTCATTGGACTGGCCAGCGCTTGCGGCGTTCCCGGGGACGCTCGTGTTCTACATGGGCGTGCGTCAGCTGCCCGACATCTCCAAAGCGCTGATCGCCGCCGGGCGTCCCGCCGGTGAGCCGGTGGCGATCGTCGAACGCGGCACGCTCCCCGACCAGCGCACCGTGACAGGAACGCTGCAGAGCATCGCTGAGATCGCCCGGCGCGAGCAGGTGCGCGCACCTTCGATCACTGTGGTCGGCCCCGTCGCCGGGCTCGCCGGGCAGCTGGAGTGGCTGTCTCCGCGCCCGCTCAGTGGCCAAACCGTGGCCGTCACACGCGCTCGTGCGCAGGCCAGCGGCTTGGCGCGAGCGCTGGTGGAGCTGGGAGCAAACGTCGTGCAGGCGCCGGTGATCCGAACACAACCGCTTCCCGGACCACCGCCGGATCTGACGCAATATGACCTCGTCTGCTTCACCAGTCCCAACGCGGTGAGCGCGCTGTTCGAGCGCCTCTGTCAGGGGACTACGCCTGCAGACGCGCGTGACGCGCGAGCGTTTGCGGGCGCGCGCGTGGCGGCGATCGGCCCCGGCACGGCGCGCGCGCTGGCGGAGCATGGGCTGGTCGCGGACATCGTGCCGGAGCGGTTCGTCGCGGAGGCGCTGGTCGAGGCTCTCGCCGAGGAGCCGGTCGAGCATGCCCTGGTGGCGCGCGCCAAGGAGGCTCGCGACGTGATCCCGGATGCGCTGCGCGCCCGCGGCGCGCAGGTGGACGTGCTGGCGCTATATGAAACCGTCGCCGAGCCACTCTCCCCTCAAGCGCTTACGGCGGCGCGACAGGCCGACTACATCACCTTCACCTCCTCCTCCACCGTGCGCTTCTTCCTCGACGCGACGGGCGGCGCTGCCGGCCTTTCCCCCGAGACGCGGATCGTTTCGATCGGCCCGATAACGAGCGAGACCCTGCGTGAGCACGGGTTCCAGGCGCACGTCGAGGCCGAGGATCACGATGTCAACGGGGTCATCCAGGCGCTGCTCGCGGACGTTACGGGTAGGTGATCGCCGCGCGATCGTTGCGTGATTCGCGGGGGAAGCGATCACTCCGCGATTGCGAGACCGATAGCTGAACCCGCTATCAGGACGGCCAGGGAGATCGCCAGGGCGATGTGCATGCCCGAGACGAACTGGCCCGCGACCAACGATCCAAACAGCGCGACGCCGATGACGCTGCCGGTCTGGCGCATCGCAAACAGCGTCCCTGAGGCGATCCCCGAGCGGCTTCGCTCGACACTGCCAAGGACCGCTGAGGTCATCGGCGGCACCACCAGGCCGAGTCCACCGCCGAGCAGGAGCAGCTGAAGGGCCATCGCCCAATAGGGCGTACTCCGCACGATCCACACCAGGGCCAGGCACGCAACCGCCATCAGGCCTTGGCCGAGCAGGATCACCGCCCGGCCGCCGAAGCGGCGGGTCAGCTTCCCAGCCAGCAGATTTGCGGCCATGATCGAGGCAGTCATCGGCAGGAACGCCAGCCCGGCCCGCAAGGCTGAGAAGCCCTGCTCGCGCTGGAACAGCAGGCTGAAGACGAACACCAGCCCGTAGAAGGCAACGTTGATCAGCAGGCCGATGATTGTCGCCGAGCGGAACGTGCGGCCTTGGAAAAGCGAAAGCGGCAGCATCGGCGAGCGCCCCTTAGCCTCGACCGCCAAGAAGCAGGCGCCGGACACTATGAACAGGGCAAATCCGCCAAGCACCCAGCCGTCAGTCCAACCAACCGATCCCCCCTCGATCGTCGCGGCCGCCAGGGAGCCAAGCGCCACGACGGCCGCGAGCTGACCTGGAATGTCGAGGCCCCGCCCGCGGCTCTGCGGCGTCTCGGTGGCGAAGCGAGCGGTCAGCAACATGCCGAGCAGCCCGATCGGCACGTTGATGAAGAAGATCCCCCGCCAGCCCACCAGCGCGATCAATACACCACCGACCACAGGCCCCGCCGCCAGCGCGGTGCTGGCGCCCGCGGCGAGGAAACCGACCGCCCGCGTGCGCTGCGCAGCGTCGTGATAGGCGTGGTTCAGCAACGCCAGGGAGCAGGGAACGAGAATCGCCGCACCGACGCCCTGAATCGTGCGCGCGGCGATCAACACGGTGAAGCTCGGTGCCAGGCCGCACGCCGCGGACGCCGTCGTGAAGATCGCAAAGCCCACGATGAACAGGCGCTTGGCGCCGACTCGATCGCCGAGCGCGCCGGCGGTCAGGATGAGCGCCGCCAGCGTCAGCGTGTAGGAGCTGACCACCCACTGCAGTCCCGAGACCGAGCTCCCGAGCGATGCCCCGATCGCCCTGATGCCGACGTTCACGACAGTGACGTCGAGCTGCACCACGGCAAAGCCGAGGGTCATCGCGGCGAGCATTATGGACTTCGAGCGCGAGGCTCCGATAACCGTGCGCCCTGCCTCAACCGCGCCGTGCCGCCACTTCGCCCGCCAGCGGCTGGTCGAAGACCGCGAGCTCGGGTGCGTGCAGATTCAACAGCGGTCGCGCCAGCGCGATCGGGCCGATCGTCGCGGCGACCTCGCGCGCCGGCAGCACAACCCCGACGGACTCGCGCTTGGCGGCAAGCAGCCGCTCAAGCGGGAACTGGACGGCCCGGAAGCTGCGCCGCACCCGCCAATCGGTCACCGATGAAAAGGTGGTGCTCGGTGATCTCATCCTCCCAAGGTATCCATCCTTGGGAGGACTGGGTCTGGACGGGACGCTCTTGCAGGAGCAGTTTCGAGGTTTGCCCACGACGCTATACGGGGAGTAGCCTTGACCACACATGCCTCGCTCGCTGTGGAATGGCACGATCGCCTTCGGGATGGTGCGCGTGCCCGTCAAGCTGTACTCGGCCACCGAATCGAAGGCCGTTCGCTTCCGCGAGCGCCACTGCACCGACGGCGGCGCGATCGAACACCGTCGCGTGTGTGTGCAGGAGGGCAAGGAGATCCCATTCGGCGAGACCGTGAAAGGCTTTGAGGTCAGCACCGGCTCCTACGTGACGCTCTCCAAGGAGGAGATCGCCGCCGCCGATGGACCGGGCGCACACATGATCGAGGTCGAGCACTTCGCCGGGCGTGAGGAGATCGACCCGGTCTACTACGACCGCGCCTACCACCTCGGCCCCGGCAAGCTCGGCGACGACTCCTACCTGCTGCTACACGCCGCGCTGAAACGGTCTGGTCGAGTGGGAATCGGCCGCTTCGTCTTTCACAACAAGGCACACCTGGTCGCGCTCCGCGCGCTCGAGGATGTGATCGCCCTGCACACGATGCGCTTCGCCGACGAGCTCGTGCCAGCAGGCGAGCTGGACACGCTCACGCCACGGCGCAAGCCCTCGAAGCCGGAGGTCACCGCCGCACGCGCGCTCCTCGACCAGCTCAGCGCGAGCTTTCAGCCGGAGGAGTACGAGGACACCTATCGCGCGGCGCTGCTCGATCTGATCGAGCGCAAGGCGCGCGGCGAGACGATCGCCGCGCCCGAGCCCGTCCAGATTGCCCCCGAGGACGATCTGCTCGGAGCGCTGCAGGCGAGCCTCGAGCGTCAGAGCCGCTCGCCACGGGCGAAGAGGAAGAAGTCAAAGACGGACCGGGCGAGCTCGGGCAAGAAAATCGTCGCCGGGAGCTCGCGCTGATGCCCAGGCCACTGTGGAGCGGCTCACTCAGCTTCGGCCTTCTCAACGTGCCCGTGACGCTCCACAGCGCCACGCGCGACCGCAATGTTCGCTTCCAGCTGCTGCACGCGCCGGACTGCTCGCCGATCGAAACGCGCCGGCTGTGCGCGGCCGAGGAGAAGCCCGTGCCGTGGCCAGAGATCGCCCGGGGCTACGAGCTCGACGACGGTAGCTGGGTGCTGCTCTCCGACGAGGATCTACAGGCGGCCGCCCCCCGGCAGAGCCGCACGATCGACATCGAGCGCTTCGTCGAGGTGGCGGAAATCGACCCGGTCTACTTCGACCGCTCCTACCTGCTCGTCCCCTCCGACGAGGGCGCCGCGCGCGCGTACGCGCTCCTGAGCGAGACGATGCGGGACTCGGGCAAAGCGGCACTCGGGCGCTTCGTGATGCGCGCCAAGGAGCGGCTCGTAGGCATTCGCGTCCGCGATGGTGCCCTGACGCTGACGACGATGCTGTTCGGAGACGAAGTGCGCTGCACCGAGGAGATCGCCGCGGAGATCGAAGCCGCCGAGCCACCGCGCGAGCAGGTCGACTCAGCCGTCGCCGTGATCGAGGAGCTTGGCGTCGAGTTCGATCCGACGCTCTACCGCGACGAGCACCGCGCCCACCTGAAGCGGATCATCAAACGCAAGCAGCAGGGCAAGAAGATCACGGCGCCGCCCCCGACCAAGGAGCCCGTGACCACCACGGCCCCCGATCTGATGGGCGCGCTCGAGGAGAGCCTCGCGCGGATCAGGGGCGAGACGGTTAGCCAGAAGGCCCGCGGCCAGCGATCGAGTCCTACCAAGAGATCATCCAAAGGTGCGGTTACCAGTAAGGCAAGCCGGGTAGGAGTGAAAAAGCAAGAGCCGGCCAGAAAGACGTAAGAGCGCAAGAAACTGGTTGCCACGAGGTCGCCGG
>Ga0302325_10023021_pt1 | contig 13007 bp, 11 predicted proteins | sample Palsa_T0_2_FD_201948 | JGI IMG/M metagenome (GOLD analysis project Ga0302325, IMG submission 201948) | Peat permafrost microbial communities from Stordalen Mire near Abisko, Sweden - Palsa_T0_2 | ecosystem: Environmental > Terrestrial > Soil > Palsa > Peat permafrost | place: Sweden: Abisko... | reverse complement strand
GTAACAATGAGCAGTGGGTCTACTACGTCGGCGTAGGCGGAAATATTTGGGGCCGGTTCTTCAATAACACGAACGGGAAATGGGAAACGTTCAATGCAGGGTCGGGTCAAGCGGCGGCGCCGGGCACGAGCCCCGCGGTGGTGCGTGAAAGTAACAATGAGCAGTGGGTGTTCTACACCGGGGCTAACGGAAATATTTGGGGCCGGTTCTTCAATAACACGAACGGGAAATGGGAAACCTTCAATGCCGGATCTGGCGAAAGTTGGTAAGCGGTGTGCGCTCGACGTGCATAAATGTTTCGCCACAGGCCGCTAGTGACTTTATCCGAGGGACTCGGTTCTACTGGCACCAACGCTTTGAGCTCGCTCCGGGAGTCCACACGCCGGGTGTCAACGACGTTGACTGCCTGCTTGCACGGGCTGACCTTCCGGCGGATATCGAGGGTGCCACGGTACTTGATATCGGCGCAACAAACGGCGGAGTGGCGTTCGAGTTGGAGCGTCGTGGCGCCGAGCGCATTGTTGCCGTCGACATCTATAGTGCCGACTGGTTCGGGCTCAAACAGCTTAAGGAGCTGCTCAACTCTAGGGTCGAATATCTATGCGCCAGCGTATACGACCTTCCCGCGAAGCTGAATGAGCAGTTTGACATTGTTGCGTTTTGTGGCGTGCTATATCATCTTCGCCATCCTCTACTCGCACTGGACGCGGTCCGTGCACTCACACGGGGCCGGGCGCTGATCGAGACAGCAGTCTGTAATCGCTCTCTGCGCTCAGACTCAATTGAGCCACTTGTCTACTTTCACCGCCTGAATGACCTCAACGGAGATGGCAGCAACTGGTTTGAGCCAAGCGTGGCCGCACTCGCCGACTGGTGCCGATCGTGCGGGCTCGAGCCTATCGGCACGAGCAGCTGGCCGACGGCGGAGGCTCCAGGTCGCTGCATGATGACGGTGACGCCCACAGCGGATGAGCCAGAGTACCTGGGTATGTCCTACGAGTTGCCACTGAGTTGCGCGGTTGCCACTGGATACCATTTGCCCGGCGAGCGGCGGCACTAACCGCGAACGCACACCTCGGAGTGCACGAAGACCGCGCAACGCCTGTTCTCGAATCGAGCGGCGCAACACTCGTCGCGTGCGGCCTGTGCCTTAGCGCGGCCCGTCGAAAACTGCGAAGGGTCTCGGCGTCGAACGCCGCACTGCGGCCTGAAGTACGTGTCCGGCGGCGCCGCGACCTGCCGTGCTGGGTTGCCTTCCGGCTTGTCCACCGCCAGGGAGCTATCGCGCCGTGTTTTGGGCTCAACGTTCGCGGGGCGCTTGCGCGCGATCGGCGAAGAGCGATTTCCGGCGCCCTGCGAGCGCTCAGCACCCTCGGCCAACCATGCGGTCGAGCTCGTCCATCACTATCGGGTCGATCGTGAGGTCGAACTTGCGGGCGAAGTCGGCGCCTGAGCTGAGGATGCGGTCCAGGTCGGCGACTCTGAGCAGGGCCGGATGCGCGGATCGACTCGACCACAGGGTAAAGCGGCGCGTGTCGCTGCTGAGTCGGAGGGCGGGCTCCGCGTGCAGGACGGTGTGCGGGAAGGACTCGGTAGGCAAGACCGTCCGCCGGTAGTGCCGCAACAGCTCAGGTCTGGTCTGCGCCGCGTTCACCACGACCTCGACGGAGCGCCTCGATAGCGAGAGCCAGTCGACGCCGCGTCGGCAGGGGAGCGCCGGCGAGAATGGCGCGGCACATCGCCGGCCGAGCACGACGCCCCACGGCATGTCGCGCACGAGCAACGCGGGCCGCGCGGCCGCGATGGCCCGGCGCAGAACGGCCCCGGGGTTGCGGATGGAGCGGTAGCGATAGAAGTAGCGGCGCGAGAACTCGTCGAGCTCGCGGCGCGTCCAGCGCGGTGGGTCGACCTCGATCCCTTCCACGTAGCCGTCATACGGACTGTCCAAGAGGTCGCGCTCGATCTCCGCGAGCGGTCGGATCGGATAGTCCTGGCCCGAGAGCACGGTGAGCCAGTCGAACGGCACCCACTTGAGCGCACACGCGAAGCAGCGCAGGAGCGTGTCGAGGTGCGACGCCCATCCCCAGGCGACCGGGGTCGGCGAGCGGACGAGCTGGACGCCACCAAGCCCGGCGAGCGCCGCCACGTCAAGCTGCGACTGCCGGTCGTCGTGATGGATCAACAGCGGTGCGTCCGGACTACCCGCCCGCAGCGTCCGCGCCAGCCGCAGGACCTGCTCTGGGTTGCGGTGCGAGATCACGACGTAGGCGACGCTCACCAGGCGACCCCACCGCGCAAATTGCACGTTAGCTCGACGGAGAGCTCAAGCTCGGCCGGGACTGCGGAGGTCGGGTTCGCCGAGGGCACAGCTCAAAGCATCGCACGCTCCTGGTTGCGTCGTATCAGGCATCGCTCAGCTTCGCTCCAAACCCGCAAAGCCCCTCAAATCCGGCAATCTATCTGCGATGACAGGACAGGGTTCGACCCCCCATCACTTCCGCGTTGTCACCGCTTTTTCGGGTCGACTTTCGCGAGCCTTGGCCCGCCTTGGTCGACAAGCTCGGAGAGGCGGTTGGGGCCGGTTCCCCTTGCACCCGCGCCGACCCGCGCCGTCCACGTCGAGTCGACATTCGGACTGGCGCGCTCGCGTCGCTGAGCAGCCGCGTTGCCCCACCGCTGACGGTGCATTGTCGTAATGCTCGTGCTAGTCGAACCAGTCCCGGTCAGCGGTCATTGCAATTGTCCCTCGGTAGCCGTGGCGAGGCGCGCTCGCACCTCGGCCGCGTAAGGCACCAATGCTGGGTCGTGGACTTCGTTTCGGTCGTGATAGTCGAAGTAGCGGGAGGCGATGCGTGAGCTGTTATGCCGCGTGAGCTTCTGCGCGAACTCCTCTCGGGAGCGGACGGCGTAGTGATTGAACCGCAGGCGACCCACTGAGATGTGCCTGGACGATGAGTGGCGTACCGCGTAGGGGTCGGTTTCGATCAGTGGCAGCCGCGAGAGTCCGCGCCGAAGTCGGCGTGCCCAGCTTTGGTGCTTGAGCACTCGTACTTGCTCGTAGTTCTCTGTGACCGCGAGTGCTCCGCCTGTGTACTCGAAGAAGTGTGGTCCGATCGGACGCACGGCCCGCGCCGGGTCCACGATGCTCTTGACCCGGCCGGTTGCGGACCCACTGCGTCGTCGCCCGCTTGACGAAGCTCTCGATCAGTAGCCCGCCGGGCCGCATCGTGAGTCCCGATGAGCCATAGACCTGCCAGTTGACGACGACGCCGGGATGCTGCTCATACTCGGCTAGCACATCGGTCAGGGGCAGCCCTTCCGGCGAGAACAGGAACTCATCGAGGTCGATGAATGCGAGCCATCGCGTATGGCCTCGTGCGCGCGTCAGCGCATCCGTTCAGCTCTGACCGCCCTGCGCCAACGGGATCGAGCAGTCTGATATCGACACGAGGCCGGTGTGAGCCCACGGTCCAAGCGTCTTCCTGCCCGAGTCGCTGCTGAGGTTGTCGTAGAGAAAGAAGCGCTCGACGCCGACCGACCGGTGAAACTCGATCCACTCAGGCAGATACGGAGCCTCGTCCTTGAAGATGGCGCAGATCGAGAGGCAGACCGGCTTCATTACCGGGACACGATACGCCACCGATCACCCAATCCAGACAGGGCGCGCGCGTGGTGGATTGGGCTGCCCCACCGTGCGAGCGCGGGAGGACTGCAAGCTATGGATGGCGCACGAACCGCACCCGGTGTTGTTGGCGCTCTTGCCGGCGGCTCGCCAGAACGCCACGGCGCCCGCCTCCTCTTGGGCGACGATCGCAGTCAGCCTGACCGCCCCCCGGCCGGATAGACGCCGCTCGCCCTCCCGGAGCAGCATCGTGGCGAGCCCCTCGCGCCGCCGTTCGGGCAATACGGCCAACCTATAGAAGCTCCCACGCCAGCCGTCCCACGCGGCGATCAACGAACCGACCACGACACCATCAAGCTCGGCGACAAGCAGCGCCTCGGGGTCGGCGCCCAGCAGCAAAGCCAGCCCGTCCGGGGAGTCGCTGACGCTTGGTGAACTCTCTGCCGCTGCCCAAAGGTCGAGCACGGCCGCGATGTCGTCCTTGGTGGCGTTGCGGATCCTCCAGTCGGGCAAGATAGCCCCCCGAGTCGGTTGACGCGCGATGTTTGCATGGAAAGCCTACGTCGCACATCCCCGGCACGCGACGGGCGGCCCGTGGGCGCGGCCCTCAGGAATCGCGGGCCCACGGCAGCACTCCCCAAATTTCGATATCCCCTGGCGCGGGGTTGCGAGTCCGGTTTGTCCCCCCGCTCGGCTGACGGCCGAGGTTGGGACAGGCCCGTCGGCGGGCGCGGCACGGGAGCTCGGTGAGCCCGGCGAGCGGGCAGCTTCGGGGTGTTTCGCTGCGCTCGACCCGCACACTCCGGCCGATGGGCCTTCGTTCTTGTTGCCGTCTCGCTTGGTGCTCCCGGCTCTCGCGCTGGGCCTGCCTCTTGGGCCTGACGAGCCGGCCGCTTCGCGGCCTTCTCAACTGCGACCTCCACGTTTGTTGCTCACCGAGGCGCCCTTCATCAGGTGCATCGCATGACCCCAAGCGTAAAAGCTGAGCAGACTATACGCACCCCCGGTGCTGTGAGTACAGTTGTCACATAAATATGTGAGTCGAGTATGTCATGTGGGTTTGTGTGAAGTGTTCTCGGCTTCTGTGAGTTTCACATCTATTGCGGGCTGGGGGGCGGGTGTTACGTTCGCGTGTGTGCAGACGACGCATAAGATTGCGGCTACTTCAGCGGAAGGGTTCGCGGATTATCTGACCTCGGAGTCCGGCCGTGGTGACTACTACGCCGGACATGAGGACAGCGACAGCGATGGCGCGGATGGGGGCGCCGCGGGGGTGGGGCAGAGCCGCTGGCACGGCTCGCCGGCGCTGCTCGCGGAGCTGGGCCTCCCTCCGGAGGGTCGGGTCGCGCGTGGCGATCTGCTGTCGTTGATGAACGGCCTCTCTCCGGTGGATGGGCGGGAGCTACGTGCGGCGGGCGGGAACGGCACGCGCGTGGCGGGGATCGATTTGACGTTCAGCGCGCCGAAGTCGGTCTCAGCGCTGTGGGCGGTGAGCGCTCCGGATGCGCGCGAGTGGATCGAGCGTGCGCACGGCCGGGCGGTCGCGAGCGCGCTGGAGCGTGTGGAGCGCGATGTGGAGCTGGTGCGCAGCCGCGTGGAGGGGGAGCTGCGCTGGGAGCGCGCCCGTAGCGTGTTGGCGGCGGAGTTCGTGCATACCTCGAGTCGTTTGACGGTCGACCAGGAGCGGGGTGGTGTTCCCGACCCGCAGCTTCACTCGCATGTGGTCGTGTTGGGCGCGCAGCGGATGGATGGGCGGTTCGCGGCTGTGGATTCGCGGGAGCTGTTTCGCGCGGCGCGCGCGAACGGCGCGTGGTATCGCGCCGAATTGGCGAGCGAGCTGGGGGCGCTGGGGTTGGAGGTGCAGGGCCGTACGGGTCGTGATGGCCGCTATTTCGAGCTGGCGGGTGTGCCGGAGGGGTTGGCGGAGCGTTGGTCTGCGCGTTCGCGGGATATCGAGCAGGCGGCGGCGCGTTTTCGTGAGCGCTACGGCCGTGCCCCGCGCGCGGGCGAGCTGGGCGCGCTGACGGTCGCGACACGGGGCACGAAGACGACCGCGCGGGCGGCGAGCGTGAACGGCGCGTGGCGGGCGGTGGGAGAGGAGTACGGCCTCTCCAGTGAGCGGGCGCAGAGCCTGTTCACCGGCATCGACAGCTCGCTTGCGCAGAGTCTCACTGGGTCTCAGGCGCGCGAGCTGGGCGGGGATCTGTTGCGGAGTCTGACCCGCGAGCATTCGATGGTCAGAGCGCGCGATCTGCACGCCCGGGCATATGAGCTGGCCGCTGGTGTGTGTCCTCCGGCGCAGGCGGATCGAGTCGTCGACGGGCTGGTCCGTTCCGGTGAGCTGGTCGAGTTGCAGGGCGGGTGCTGGACGACGCGGGAGCTGCGCGAGCGCGAGCAGGCGACGCTCACCCTCGCGGCATCAAGGGCAAAGGAGCGTGTGGCGCCGGTGGGCGAGCAGACGCTGACCGAGGCGCAACGCCAGGCCGGCCGGGAGATCGGCGGCTTGCTCAGCGCAGAGCAGCGCGAGGCGCTTCAGACGATCACGGGTAGGGGAGGGGTGAGCGTGCTCGTGGGCGAGGCGGGGACGGGGAAGGGCGTCGTGATCTCGGCGGCGACGAGCGCGTGGCAGCGGGAGGGCTATGAGGTGATCGGCACGGCGATCGCGGGCGCGACCGCGGAGCGCTTGGGCGCTGAGGCGAAGATGCAGCGTGCGGTGAACACGAGCGCGCTGCTGGTCGGGGTGGACAGTGGCCGCACGCACCTGGGGCCGGACACGGTGGTGGTGATGGATGAGGCGGGGATGGCCGACACGAACCGGCTGGCGGCGCTCGTGCAGCGGACCGCCGAGCACGAGAGCAAGCTGCTGCTCGTGGGCGATGAGGCGCAGCTGCCCGCGATCGGGGCGGGCGGCCTGTTCGCCGAGCTGCAGGATCGCGTGCCGACGGCGCGGCTGAGCGAGGTGCACCGCGCGCGCCACGAGTGGGAGCGCGAAGCGTGGGCGCAGTTGCGGGCGGGGGAATCCGACCGGGCGCTCGCCGGGTATGCGGCGCACGGCCGGCTGCATATCCACGACACCCGCGAGCAGGCAGCGCAGGCGATGGTCGAGGACTGGGACCAGCGGAGAGCGAACGTGCCTGCTGGGCAGGCGGTGATGATCACCGACGCCTCCAACACCGAGCGCGATCAGCTGAACGCGATGGCGCAGGAGCGCCGCGCACTGGCGGGGGAGCTCGGCGCACACCGCGTGCCCCTGCCCGGCAAGCCCTACGGTCTGGCGGCGGGTGATGAGGTCATGTTCACCGGCCAGTACCGCATCCCCGGCCAGCAAAGGGTGGAGAACGGGATCACAGGCACCGTCGTCGACACCAACACCGACGAGGACCGGGTGAGGATCGAGACGGGCGAGCGCCCCCCGCGCGAGGTCGAGGTGAACACGGGCGAGTTCTCGGCGATCAGCCTCGGCTATGCCGTGCATATACGCAAGGGACAGGGCATGACTGTCGAGACCGCGGGGGTTCTCACCGGCGGCTGGCAGACAGACCGTGAGCACATCTACGTCGAGGCCAGCCGCGCGAGGGAGCGCACCGACATCTACGTCTCTCGCGAGGATCTGGGCGAGGAGGGCATGGACACCGGCGCGATCGAACGCCTGGCAGAGGCGTTCGCAGAGAGCCACGCGAAGCAGGCGAGCATCACGATCCCCCTCGCCGACCGCGACCCCGGACCCGACATCGAGCCAGCCGGCGGACTCGAGCTGGAGCCACCGGGCGGGCTGGGGCCCGACGCCGGCGCCCTCCCCCCACCCGGCGCCGGCGCCAGGCCCACAACACAACCCGACACTGCGCTGCCGCACGGACAGTGGTCGCGAGACGAGCCCAGGCAGGAGCATGAGCGCGAGAGCGAGGTCGGACGCATCATGCGCGAGCAGCAAGAACACGAGCACGACCGCGATCGCGATCTCGGCCACGGGATCGAGTAGCTGCGGCAGCGTAAGGCAGGCCGACGACTTCCGCAGTGCCTGGTCGGAGCGAGCGTGAGCCGTTCGTCAGCGGGCGCACTCGCAGGTCGTCGAAACGAGGCACCTGCCATGGGTCGCCGGGACGCCTATTTTGGAGCGGGCGAGAGCCACGGGCTAACTCTCTGCCGGCGTGGACGGCGGTGTATTCGCTTCAGGTCAGAGGCGTAGGCGGTCGAGCTGGAGTTGAGCGTCCTGTATCGAGACCAGCAGAAGCGTCGTCGGGCTGGCTTCTGCCACCGAGATTTCACCGAACTCCGGTTCAGTGCCGTGCACGAGCGCCCGGATCTGCGCCGTGCCGTGGTTGGCGAAGCTGGGGTCTATCGAGCCGTCGAGGTGTCGTGCCGTGATCGTTATCGGGCTCGGGTCGCGATATGGCTTCCCAACCACCAGCACGTCATCGCCATCAGGAAAAGCTCTCACGGACCCGAGCATTGTTGATCGGAACCGGACCAGCGGACCAGCGATGCTGCCGTTGCTATGAAAGCGCACGATCAGGCCGGTTGCTGGAGCCTTTGATGATTTAGGAGCTTCAAAGCACGGCCGTTGTCCGGTGCCCACGAGCGTGAAGCCCGCACCGTCGAGGTCGACGTCACCTACGAATGCTTTGAAGCCGAGCGTGTGCCAGAACCGGTCAAGCCGGCCTGCGAACCCCGGCACGAGCTGTCCCGAGGGCGTCAGCGCCGCCAGCGTGGAACCCCAGCACCCCATGTTTCCGTGGCCGACCATTGCGAGGATCTCGCCGTCGGGCCAGCGCAGCAGCTGGTCGACCCCCGAGTCCTCGCCGGTCGGGAGTTCCTCTCGGCCGTGCGCTCCGAAGTCACGTTCCACTTCGCCTCGCGCCGACAGGGCGGCAACCCAGTTCCTCGTGCAGCAGCCCCCGCCGCCGTTGCCTCCCGCGATCAGGAGCCGCCCTGAGGGTTCCTGAAGGATCCTTGCGACACTGCCGTGGAACGGAAGCACAGCCCAACCCCCGTCGCCGAAGCTCGTGTCAAGCGTTCCGCTTGGTGTTACCTCGCCCAAGATCCAGGCACGGTCGTAGTCGCCGCCAACGATCGCGTCGCCGTCCGCGCTGGGCGCCACCACGTAGAGCGATAGCCCTTCCTCCGAGGGGCCACCTTCGGCGGGCACAGGGATCACCGAATGTAGCCGTGGCGGCACAGCGAGCGTCGCGATCCCGGCGCTTCCGAACGAGAGATCGGGCACGCACTGCGGCGTGATGGACTCAAGGACAGCCGCCGGCCTTCCGGGATAAATCTCGGTCTGCGCGAGTAGCGTGGAGCCATCCGCCAGCGTGCCGCTCGTAACCGACGACCCGGGTTCGCCCATTTCATTCTTTTCAAGCGCGAGACGGAAGCCGCTTCCGCCGTTGCACGAAGGATCGAATAGGTCGGGGATGACCTCCAGCCCACTCGGCACAACATGGGCAGGCGCGGCGCGAGCGGCGGCCGTCCTGGGGCTGCTCGTCACGCCACCGCGTGCTACTGCGCAGACACCAAGCGCCACCGACAAAGCCGACGCCAGCATTGCGAGAGCCAAACCGTGACGCATCCCCTGCAATGGTCGCATCAAAGCGAGCGCGTCTCGGTGGCGGTTTTCCATGCGGGTGAGTCTGTCAGGGTTCTGGTGGCCCGGCTGGTGCCACCACGCGTGTGCACTGCTCACCCCGGGGGGAGTTGACTGCTGGGGCGAAGCAGGACTGTTCGTCGAGCCCGGTCCGGCTTGCGCAAAAGACGAGACTCAGTCGTCCGTGCGCCCACGCGTGAGACGCTCGCTTCGCCATGGCAAAGGAGGCATCTGACGAGCCTCAGTCCGGGCTAGCGAGATTCGTCCAAAGCGCAAGCGTCGGACTCCGCCGACAGCCTGATCGCTTGCGATGCAATGCAGGTCCGGTTTGCTGGAGATGCAAACTGATGAGCGTGGGTATGCTCGCGCGTATGACCGGTGATCCTGTTGTCGCAGCGCTCTCCGAGGTTGCGGCCTTCATGTTCCCGACCGTCTATGCCCCCGATGTTCAGGTTGGACCCACGTCCTTGCCTAACCCGGAAGTGGTTCGGCAGATCTACGCCGATGAGAACGCGGATCCTGCCTATGCCCGCGCAGTTGACGCCATCGGTGGGGATCCCGCACTCGCGCCCCTCCTGGGAGAGGGCGAGCAGCATGGGCCCTGGTCTTCCGGCGCCATCATCGGTAGCGACGTGGGGAGAAGTTGGCTGATTCAGTCCCGCACCTTCCTGCCAGGCACATTGGTACAAAACGCCGCGAGGCTGGTGGTCGCGAAGGGACTTCCGACCGGTTCGCTTGAGCCGTTGTTGGACGAGCTTGGTCCACTCGTGCTCAGCGTGCGTCGGCTAGTGGCCGGCCAACCCGACGAGATCCCCGTTCTCATGGCCTTCCACGGAATCGGCATAGCGGAGGGCGTGACCCTTGCGACACCGTGGGGGTCGCTACGTGCGCCATTCGCATTCGAGCGTGAACAGCGTCCATTCGGAAGCTCTTCGCCGTCAGCCATCTTGGAAACAACGGTTCCAGTGCGATGGAAGCTGGGCGAACACGGCGCCCCGATCAGTCGAGAGCTCGAAGCGATAGGAACGCATCCAGACTTGCTCGCCCTGACGGCCCTGCTTGCCCTCGGCCTCGGGTCACCGCTGCGGTGGCTATGGCGAGCAACGCTCGTGCCACTCCAGCCTCCTGGCAACGAGTACGTCGGCGGGGCCACTGACACATCGTGGGCCGACCCACCAGCGCCCGACCCCCTCACCGAGGAGCAGGTGGACGGGCTCGCCGCTTGGGCCGATCGAGTCGCACGCTTCTACCACCCGTCGATCGCAGTAGCAATGCGCCGTACCCTCTCCGCCGTGGCGGAGCGCCGCTCCAGCGCAGAGGACACACTCATCGACGCAGTAATTGCATGGGAGAATCTGTTTGGTACCGGGGGCACCTCGGAGATGACGTTTCGCGTGACAACGGCTCTTGCGTTGCTGCTCGAGCCCGACCCGACTTCACGGCCCGCGCTGCGCAAAGAGCTGAGCAAGGTATACGACCTCCGCAGCAAGGTGGCGCATGGAGGTGAGGTGAGGTCAAAGGACCACCTCGGCGCGAGGAAGGACCGGGCCATCGACGTTGCCATAGAAGCTCTGCGAGTCCTCTTCGAGATGCACCCTTTGCTTCTCAGCGAGCCGGAACGCGGGATGCGCTTGATCCTCGGCCTATCGGGAAACGACTAGGGCGGATCTCGGCGAATTCCAGCACGCGCATCGTCCACATCAATTTCGCGCAATCTACTCGTCAGTCGTATAGACGTGTTCCCAGGCTGCCTGATCTGCGATGTAGTCGCTGCCTCACAGGTCGCTGAGAACCGTGTCACAGGCGGCTTGAATCTGCTCCTTGGTATACGGCTGGACCACGCGGCCCATACAGCGCCGCGTGAGAGGCTTTCCCCATCAGCGGAAACTCGCTGAGCAGTTCATACATCAGCCGCTCAAAGCGGAACATACGGTCGAGCAGGAGCGGCCCAAGCTGAAATTCCTCTGACTGCGGCCCGCGCGTCTCGAAGTCCTCTGCGCCTCCGACGAGGGTCATCGAAATGTCGCCGCTAGGACTGAAGTGCAGATTGACATGGCCCGGAGGCTCCGGCGAAGTGTGCCCGACGCGATCACGTGGAGCACGCGCATCGCCTCTTCCGAGTACGTCCTCGAAATCCACGATGGCGGCTTCCACGCGAACAGTCAGCGCCTGCGCAACGACAACCGGATCCGCGTTATTGAGCGCCCTTGGAAGTCTCCGAAAGCTCCCGCTAGATCGTTCGAAGTAGCTAACAAGCGCCCGACTTAGGTACTCAAAACACTTCCGAATATCGAACAGGAAAGCGTGGTATTCGGCCGTGAGCTTCTGCGCCGGAACCGCCACCGTCGTGTATGCCTCCGTGCCGATAGGAGGCCCTTGAGCGTAAGCCAGTCGGCATACCTCAAGAATCGACCGCTCAAGCTGAGCTACTTGCTGCTGGTGATGAGCCGCGCCTTCCAGCCCTTCGACTACGTCCCCTACGATTCCGAGAACACGCATAGTAGGGGCGTGGGCACCGTCGTCCGGTACGGAAAGAGCTGACTGCACCGCATGAAAGAACTTTCTATATCGAACGTCGATACCGCCGGGCATCTCGATCCTGGTCAGCTCAGCGATGGGGCCAACGATGCGCGCGGCCAATTCTGACATTTCTCGGAACGGTGGCTCATCTGGCGGGGGCTCGTTCACCGACCCATCGTATCCCGCGAAATCATTGGCGACCGTGTCGCTTTGCTGGGCTTCGGCGTAGCAGGTTCAGCCCAGCCTGACGTCCAAGCGCCTCTGACTGAGGCCGCCGACCATTCAGGCGGGATGCGAGCGTCTCAGCGGGCTCCCTGCTCGCGCTCGCTCTGGACGACCACCAGGCGTCTGGGGTCGACAAGCGACGGCTTCTGCATCGCCTTGGCGAAGCGATCGTCTGGGCGCTGTTACCGCCGGCAGCTCCGGCTCGTCCTGACTATGCGTGCGGGTGAGGCTTAGCGGACGCTCGCAAATCGCGTGCGGAGGAGGAGCGGGAAGTGCCCTCAGGTCTGAAAACGAGTTTCGGGCGGCGCGCCGCCGAAGACCAGCTCGTTGCCGTCGGAGTCGCGGTAGATCGCCTTACGCACGCCGTTGGAGAGCGTCCCGCGCTCGTCGGGCTCGAGCCCACGGCCAGCGATCGCCGCCACCTGCCCGTCGAGATCGTCGAGGAAGATCGTCGCCACCGACTTGCCGGCGCCGTCGGCGTGCTCCACGACGTAGACCGACCGGTCCTCAGCAAGCGTCCAGACCGCCTCGGTGGCGTGGGGGGAGAACGAGGGCTCGCCAAGCAACTGCTCGTACCACGGTCGGGCCGCCTGGAAATCCCGAACGCGCACACCGGCGAACAGATGCAACGACATCGCCGCGAGTTTATGTCCCGGTCGCGGTGGCGGTGCACCAGCCGCTCCTCCCTTCCGCGCGAAGGAGAGCGCGCCTCCGGGCGGCGAGATTCTTGTCGTGGCGGCGAAGCGGGAGCGGGCGATGTGGACTGGACGCGCCTGCCCCTGCTCAGATGCAGCATGCTGCTGCAGCGTTGCCGCAATGTCGGGGGTCGACCAGCGGTGAGCTACCCGCCAGCACCGGCCCGCACAGCGACCTCCCGTGTGGGCTCTCGACGGCGTCGCCGCACACCTTCGTTCGCTCAGGGCGGCGGATGGCCTAGCGTCGTCCGCGGTTTGCGTCAGGACTTGATGCGAGGGGCGATCTCGGCGGCTGCCAGCTCTATCTGTCGCGGCTCGTCGCCCAGCAACCAGAGGTACACACGCTGACACCCGCTGCTCGCAT
>Ga0302325_10023020_pt1 | contig 13007 bp, 16 predicted proteins | sample Palsa_T0_2_FD_201948 | JGI IMG/M metagenome (GOLD analysis project Ga0302325, IMG submission 201948) | Peat permafrost microbial communities from Stordalen Mire near Abisko, Sweden - Palsa_T0_2 | ecosystem: Environmental > Terrestrial > Soil > Palsa > Peat permafrost | place: Sweden: Abisko... | reverse complement strand
GGTCCAGTGTCAGGTCTTGAAGCCCTGGGAATTTCCCTTTCGTTAGCTGTCAAGTGCGTACATCGCTTCGCCAAATCAATCTTAGCCTACGGCACCACCAGCACCTTCCCAAATTGCTCCTTCGCCTCCAGCCGTTCATGCGCCGCGCGGATCTCCGGCAGCCGGTACACCCGGTCGATCACCGGCTTCAACTGCCCGCGAAAGACGAACTGCAGCACCCGGTGCAGTTCGCCCATGGCTCCCATGAACGATCCCAGGAGCGAAGGCTGGCGGCTGAACAGGAAGCGCAGGTCCACTTTAACGTTATAGCCAGATTTCTTGAGGAGGGTCTCCCGGTATACATGCAATATATGTATACTGAATCGAGTGGCAGATGAGCTGGAAAGCAGTGCATCGCGGATTTCGGCGAAGCCGGTCTTCGATTGGGATGACGGTAATGTCGGGCATCTAGCGCGCCACAAAGTAACACCACAAGAGGCCGAGCAGGTCATGTTGCATAGCCCTGTCGAGATCGATTACCAATTCATCGATGGCGAAGAGAGGTTCGTCGCCGTGGGGATGACGCGCCTCGGACGCTTTCTCACGATCATCTGGACAGATCGCGGGGGAAGCATCCGGGTAGTGACGGCGTTTGATTCAACTGAGGACGACCAAGCGGTGTACCTCAGCGAAAGAGGATTCGGGCGATGGCCATGAAAAAGAGGGTCCTTCCAAAATTCGACAGCGAGGCTGAAGAGGCCGAATGGTGGTATCGCAATCGAGAGCGGGTCTCTCGCGACTTGAAGGATGCGGCCAAAGGCGGGGAGGTGAAGGTCCTCACGCCGGAGAGGTTGCGTGAGCGGCTGCGGGCATCCGCGAATTCGCGTAACATCACAATCCGAATGCAGGAGTGCGATATCGAGCGAGTACGCCGGCTCGCAGAGAGGAAAGGGATCGGCTATCAGACATACATGAAGATGTTGTTGCGTGAGGCGCTCGATCGCGAAGACCGCAAGGCCGGCTAACGCGCATCGCCCCTACGGCACCACCAGCACCCTCCAAACTGCTCCTTACCCTCCAACCGCTCATGCGCCGCGCGGATCTCCAACAGCCCGTACACACCCGGCCGATCACCGGTTTCAACTGCCCGCGGAAGACGAACTAGCACCCGGTGCAGCTCGCCCATGTTCCCCATGAACGATCCCAGGAGCGAAAGCCGGCGGCTGAACAGGAAGCGCAGGTCGATCTTGGCGTCGTTAGCCCGTGGCGGCGCCGCAGGTGACCACGCGGCGGGCGGGAGCCAGCGGTTCGATGCTCTTCTGCCAGGTGGCCGTGTGCCCACATCCACGCCGCGCTTGGCGGTGATTTTGCGCACTTCCGCAGAAATGTCCTGCTGGTAATGATCGATCACGTGGTCGGCGCCCAACTCGCGCGCCTGCACAATCGCAGCGCACCGTCACAGTCCGATCAGTGCCTTGAGGAAGGCGTGAAGCCTGGCGATGTTCGGCAGCGCCAACGAGTCCTCGCACAGCCACCGATTTTTATCGATACTGGTCTGAATCGCTCTCGTCGGCTTAAGAAAGTTCGCGATGCAGCCCATTGTAACCTTGATCTCGCCCGACGGCCTGTCGAACTCACGCCGGTCCTCGTTCGGGAGGGCAATCGCCGCGGCCCCGGCTGTGAATTGCCCGGCCTTCTCGCGAAGTTCGGGGTAGATCAGGCTGGCGCAGTCGTCCAGCAGATTCTCAAGGGTTCCAGGGCTGTGATTGTCCGGGAAGATGAAGATCCCGATCCGCGGAGCGGCCTGATTCACCGCGCCAGGTTGGTCCGCGACCGCAAGCTTGATAGCTACGATGTCAGCCTTGAGCCGTGCGAAAGTATCCGGAACTGGGGTCTGCCAGTCGGCGTCCAGGAACAGTCCGATCGAGGATATTTCCGTGGATCTGAAGGCAGGGGTGCTCCGCGTTTCTTCAACTGTGGGAACCAGACGGCCGATCCCCCCGGCGCTGTGTATCGCGATGGAGTGGTTGCCGTTCTGAAAGAAGACCGGCACGGGCACTCTCTTGAGAAGGTCGCCACCCGGTGGGTACTGCCTTGGGATGAGTGGATGCCAGAACGCTTCGAGATGCTCTTCTCGCCGCACCTTTTTGAAGCCGCTAGCCCGCAAGAGCCGCCCAATGAATTCCAGATCCTGCGGACCTTCGACGACGAGGTAGGAGTACTGCAAGGTGACTAAAGCCTCACATCAAGCCCGCGCTCATAGCGCAATCTGTGCAGCAGATGGCCGTCTAACCTTTGCACTTGGGGAACGCCGTTGGCCGCTTCCAAATGGTAAACCACGATCCGGTCTAAATTCCTGGACTCGGCCTCGATCATGGCATCGACCGCTTCCAGGCTGTGCGTGGTCGCGAAAAGTTGTACGTCGAGTTCCTCGCAGCTCTTCACTAGCCAGGAGAAAAGCGACCCAAGCGCCGAGACATGTAAAGACGATTCGATTTCGTCAATCAGTAGTACCCCACCAGCTAACGGAACTAAAAGGACTGCAATCGAGAAAGCCCGTCTTATACCGTCACCCAGGGAACTCAAGGGAAGTAGTCCGAACGCGCTGTGCTCAATGTAGATTGCCGGTGACCTTCCTCTAGGTACCAGGATCTGGATATCGCGAATCTGTGGGTCGATCGCTCTTGTCAGTTCCAGCATTTGTTCCTTCAGCCCGGCTTCGGCAGCGTATGAGAACTCCCGCGGCCGAATGGATTCCACACGAGAAGGTGGAAGCATGTGGACGGGTCGACTAAGGAGCTCAGTGTGCGAGGCCAGCTTAGGACTCTCGTCCTCCCAGAGGTCGTAGCTCACGCCCGCTGGACCATCCTGCCCGACCATCTTAAGCTCAACATGCGCTCCGGACTGCTGATGGCCGTTCAAATCGCTGTCGAGCGTGCCTGCGCCGGCGGACGGTTTAGCCCTAATCCGAGATATCGGCTTATAGGCCGCCGTCACTTCCCTAATGGGAAATCGGCCCGTCCCAGAGATGGCAAGATCGCTGCCGCCAAAGTGGCCGTCGGCCAGTCGCCGGTGCGGGAAAAACCACTCCACCCCCGCAAAGAAAGGGTCGCCGGCGCTTGGTACCTCCCGCAGATAGGCAGCTTGGACCCACGCCGCAAGATCCAATGGTCGGCAAAACACTGAGATCGCCTCAAGTATGCTCGTCTTCCCAGAGTTGTTGGGGCCGACCAAGAGATTCACCCGTCCCAAGTCGTCGAGAGTCAGGTTTTGAAGTCCGCGAAATCTCCGAATCGTCAGCCTGTCAAGTGCGTACATCGCTTCGCCAAATCCATCTTAGCCTACGGCACCACCAGCACCTTCCCAAACTGCTCCTTACCCTCCAACCGCTCATGCGCCGCCCTGATCTCCGGCAGCCGGTACACCCGGTCGATCACCGGCTTCAACTGCCCGCGAAAGACGAACTGCAGCACGCGGTGCAGTTCGCCCATGGTCCCCATGAACGAGCCCAGCAGCGAAAGCTGCCGGCTGAACAGGAATCGCAGGTCGAGCTTGGCGTCGTAGCCCGTGGTGGCGCCGCAAGTGACCACCCGGCCGGCGGGCGCCAGCGATTCCACGCTCTTCTGCCAGGTGGCCACGCCCACGTGCTCGACGACTACGTCCACGCCGCGCTTGGCGGTGATCTTGCGCACCTCGGCCGAAATGTCCTGCTTATAATGGTCGATCACGTGATCGGCGCCCAGTTCGCGCGCCTTGGCCATCTTCGCCGCGCCGCCGGCCGTGGCGATCACCCGGCAGTGGAACATCTTGGCAATCTGGATGGCCGCCGATCCCACGCCGCTGGACGCGGCCAGCACCAGCACGTCCTCGCCCGGCTGCAACTGCGCGCGCGCCATCAGCATGTGCCACGCGGTCAGAAACACCAGCGGCACCGCGGCGGCTTCTTCATAGCTCATCAAATCCGGAATCTGGATGGCGCTGTACTCGGGTGCAGCCAGATACTCCGCATTGCCGCCATCCACGCGATAGCCGAACATGCTGTAGCGGCGGCACAGATTGTCGTACCCGGAGACGCAATAAGAGCATTGCCGGCAGCTCAATCCGGGCGAGAGCAGCACGCGCCACCCGGGCTTTACGCGCTCGCACAGGTCGCCCACGCGCACCACTTCGCCCGCGATATCGCTGCCCAAAATGTGCGGCATGTCGAACTTCATGCCGGGGATTCCGGCGCGCACAAAAAGGTCCAGGTGGTTGAGCGCGCAAGCGCCTACGCGCAGCAAAATTTCGTTGCCTTTGATCTGGGGCTCGGGCGCGTCTTCGTAGACCAGCACTTCCGGCCCGCCGTGTCGATGGATGCGTGCGACTTTCATGCCATCCAGCGTATCAAGTGCGCCGCCATGCTGCTATGCTGAAGGTTCCTGGGAGGCGAGCATCGTCAAATTCTGCGTGCTGGCGAGCGGCAGTTCCGGCAATTGCGCGCTGCTGTGCACCAATCGCACACGCATTCTGGTGGATGTGGGGCTGAGCCTCAAGGCTCTGGCCCGCCGCCTCGAATCCATCGGCGAGCAGGTTGAACCGCTGCACGCCGTTCTAATCACGCACGAGCACTCCGATCATATTTCGGGCCTCGCGCGCTTAGCGCGGCGGCTCGGTATTCCGGTCTACATCAGCAAGCTGACCGGGCCGGCCATCGATTGGGGCGAAGGCCAGCCGAACCTGGAGTGCTTTCAAGCGGGCGCCAGCTTCGTGGTGGGCGATATCGAAGTGGATAGCTTCGGCATCCCGCACGACGCCATCGATCCGGTGGGCTTCTGTTTCCACGCCGAAGGCATCAAGATCGCCGTGGCCACGGATCTCGGCTACCTGACGGAATCGGTCAAGTTTCACCTGCGGCGATCCAACCTGATGCTGCTGGAATCCAATCACGATCTGGAAATGCTGAAGGTCGGGCCGTATCCCTGGTCCGTGAAGCAGCGCGTGATGAGCCGCGTCGGGCATCTTTCGAACGACATGATGAGCGACTTTCTGCTCCGCGATTTCGATGGCACGCCGGCGCATCTGGTGCTGGGCCACCTCAGCGAGCACAACAACCATCCCGAAATTGTGCGGCTGGTGGCCAACCAGGCGCTAGAGCGGCGGGGCCTGGCGACGCCGCTCGAAATCGCCAGCCAGTCGCGCCCCTCGGAGGTTTATCGGTTTTGATCGCACGCTATACGCGGCCCGAAATGGGCCGCATCTGGACGGACGAAAACAAATTCCGGCAGTGGCTGGAAGTGGAACTGGCGGCTTCCGAGGCGCTGGCCGAAATGGGAGTGGTCCCGCCGGAGGCTGCGCGCGCGCTGCGGGCGCATGCCAGCTTCGATACCGCACGCATTCTCGAAATTGAGAAGGAAGTCAAGCACGATGTGATCGCCTTCACCACGTCGGTGGCCGAGAGCATGCGAGCCGCCGGGCATGCCGAAGAGTCGCGCTGGCTGCACTACGGGCTCACTTCCAACGACGTGGTGGATACCGCGCAAGCCTTGCAGATCCGCCAGGCGTGCCGCGTTCTTTTGGCCGGGTTGGAGGCCCTGCAATCCGTTTTAAAGCGCCGTGCGCTGGAGTTCAAGGACACCGTCCAGATCGGCCGGACGCATGGCGTGCATGCCGAGCCGGTCACCTTCGGGCTGAAGCTGGCCATCTGGTATGGCGAAGCGGGCCGCGATCTGGCGCGGCTGCGGGCGGCCGCCGAAGACCTGCGGGTGGGGAAGATTTCGGGCGCCGTGGGTACCTTTGCGCACATCGGCCCGGAGGCCGAGGAGCGCATCTGCGCACGGCTGGATCTGAAGCCCGCGCCGGCCGCTTCGCAGGTGATCCAGCGCGACCGGCACGCCTTTTTGGTCGCGGCCCTGGCGCTGGTCACCGCCTTGTGCGAAAAAATCGCGCTGGAGGTGCGGCACTTGCAGCGCACCGAAGTGCGCGAGGCCGAGGAGTATTTCGCGCGTGGGCAGAAGGGCAGTTCGGCCATGCCGCATAAGCGCAACCCGGTGACCTGCGAACAGATCTGCGGGCTGGCGCGCGTGGTGCGGGCCAATGTGCAAGCCGCCTACGAGGACATAGCCCTATGGCATGAGCGGGATATCTCGCATTCCTCCGTCGAGCGGGTGATTTTGCCGGATTCCACCATCCTTACGGATTACCTCCTGGATAAGACCACCAAACTGGTGGACCAACTCCTGGTATACCCCGAGCGTATGCGCCGTAACCTGGAGATGACCCGAGGGCTGGTGTTCTCCGGCCAATTGCTGCTCGATCTGGCAGCCGCCGGCATGCTGCGCGAGCAGGCGTACGCCATCGTACAGACTCACGCTATGCGCGCGTGGGAGCAGGAATCGGACTTTCGGGCCGCCATAGAGGCCGACCCGGCCATCCAGAAGGTACTATCCCCGGCCCAAATCGCCGAAAGCTTCTCCCTGGAGCGCCAGTTGCGTCATATAGACTCAATTTTCCAGCGTGTCTTCAACTGATTAACGCAGAATGCCACACCTGTTAAGGCCCATTCATTTTTTACGTGTAATGTTTTGGCTTTTCGGGTAAAGTATATCTGTACGCTAATGTTGAACAGCCTCGATCTGGCGCGCGTTTTGATCGTAGACGACGAATTGTCCTCCCGGCTGACCTTGCAGACTCTCCTGCGGGCCGGCGGCTACAGCGTGGATGTGGCCGGATCGACCGCCGAGGCCTTTTCCAAGCTGGACGAAGGCCAGTACGAACTGGTTCTGAGCGAAGCCGAGATGGAGTCCCCGAAAGCTGGCCTGCGCGTCCTCTCGTATGCGCGTGTGAAACCATACAGGCCGGCTACGGCGCTGGTTACTGCCTACAAGGAAGCCAAGGCGTCCCGCCATCCAGTGGGGGATGAGCAGCAAGTTTCCGTCAACAACGAGAATGTTTCCGCGCTGCTCGGCCAAGTAGCCGACCTGATCGGCATGCGCGCCCACCGGCGCGCCCATCGCGCCGCGCGGTAGGTTTACGGCAGCGCCGCGATCTCGCGCTCCAACGCGTCCAAGCCGCCCGCGAAGAAGTGATCCTGCGCCTCCACCCAAATCAGGCGTTTAGGCTCGGCGACCTGCGCGTAGAACGTCTGCATCTCGGGCGGCGGGCCGTACTCGTCGTGGGTGCTCTGAATGAAGACCTTGGGCACGGTGCAACTTGCCAGCACGCCCACCGGATCGCGCTTGGCGGGGAAGCCAATGGCGATCACGCAGGCGGCGTTCTGTAAAGCACAGCCCAAAGCCAGGACCACGCGCGAGCCGAACGAAAACCCGGCCAGGGTGTAAGGCAAGCCCGGATAGCGGCCCAGCAGCCAGTCCAGAGCGGCGCGGGCATCTTCGATTTCGCCCACGCCCAGGTCGTGCCGGCCCTCGCTTTTCCCCACGCCGCGGAAGTTGAAACGCAGCACCACGTGACCCGAATTCCGCAGCGCGCGCGCCGTCCGGTGGACCACCTTGTTGTGCATGGTGCCGCCAAATAGCGGATGTGGATGGCAAACCAGGGCGGCCGCGCGCGGGTCGGCGTCCTCGGGCGGTTCCAGGAGGGCTTCCAGTTTGCCGGCGGGGCCATCCAGCAGGTGGGCTTCGATGCGGCGGGGCATTTTCTATCCGGTAATGAGGGTAGCACGGGGGCGTGTGGTGCTCGCGGCTGGCCATGACGGACACGCAAGCTACGGCTGGGCCGGGTCCGCCTGCAGGCCTATCGAAGAAACACAGATTCTTCGTCTTTCCGCAGATGACCAAAGGCTGATCGCCTGCCGCAACGGCGCTGCCAAAGGGAAATTTGAGAATTGGCCGCTGACCGGCCCGCAACATCGGGCTAGTGAAGACCGCCGGCATCTGGTCAAGCGCGCGGTACTTACTGGCTAAAGCTGGCCGAGAGCCATCTCACTCCGCTGCTGTTCGGGGCGATGGTAGGAAGGATCGCCTCCTTGCCGGTGGCGACGGGGGTAGAAGCAGGCGGTGGACACAGCGAAATCAGGCGGCCGTGGGGTGAGGGTCGGCGAGGTGTTTATGGAATGAGCTGTAAAGGAAGGATTCCCCGGTTTTGAAATTTCCGGGCGGGGCGACAACCCCGCCCTGCGGGGGAGAAGACGACTCCTGGAGGAAAAATGCAGGTCATTTTCAGATAAAAAGGTCTAATATATCTGTTACATGCTATAGCGAGTGTCGTCCAGGACGGCAAAACGGAAATCCTGGCTTACCTGAGCTCGCGCCGATTGCCATCTAGGATCGACCAGCGAGGGCGAACCCGTCGCGGTTCGGCCGAAAGAGAGGATCACGATGAAGTTCCGTAGCCAAATTTTGTCTTGTGCCTTGCCCAGCTGGCAGGGGCGCAACTTGTCATAAACCCACAACGCAGGACGTTGGTAGGAAAATGGGTTCCGACGGACCGATCATCAGTACCGCAACCGATACTAGCGGCGCATGCCGCCGCCGGGGTGGGGTATCCCGACGGAAGCTGCGTGTTCTCGCTCACACTAAAATCCACCGATAAAAAGCCTGTCCGCTACGAGCAGGCATCGGAGCTGCGTCGAAAGACCGACGGCACGTGCGAGACGGATTTCGACGCCGGCGATCCGGCACCGATACCCGGGGAGCCACAGCCGCAAGATGGGGGTAGTGGAAATGGAAACGGAGGTGGCAACGGGGGGATAACGGCCGGGTACGCCGATCCCATTCACCTAGCCGTAACGGAACTTTGGGTCGGGCAAAGCTTCACTTATGACGACCTTTGTATCTACAATCAAAGCGCGTGGCCAGGCGCCTGGCAACTGGTGCAGTCGGGCTGGGTGGACGTTGGATACCAGTTCAGCTCGGGTATGCAAGGCCCGTGTCCTCATTGCCCGATGGGGACAGGTTACATGGGGGCGTCGTACGCCTCTGCAACAAACGGCGCATTCGCAAACTCCGTGTTCTGTTACCTTTTAACAGGTAACCCCGGTGCCGTGACCTTTACCGACTACCTGTACGTGAGCGATTACGGGATGCCTGGCGGCTCAACGGTGTGGACGTTCTCTTCAACCGCAACAGGAGGCTGCTCTGTACTTCTCCACTCCTTTTTTACATTTACGCAAAGCGTGTTGAAACCCGTCCGGAGCTATCATCTAATAGATCCGGTGGTGCATGCCCACGCGCGGCGCGCACCACAGGACGATTGCGGGGAGAAAAGGAGTATGTGGAGAAAAGGAATATTGGCGGCGGCGCTCGTCGCCCTGCCCGTCTCGCTAGTGGCAATCGCCTCCATGGCCTATTGTGGGGCGGAACTTGTCAGCCCCTGCGTTGGCTGGGGCGGCAGCCCTCCTGCACGCGTAACCGCAAAAGCTACGTGCAAAGTGTACTCCGTGGACTCGCGCACGAGGGCACAAGCCGTAGGTTCTGCAGCTGGGGTGCAGGGCGTAATCCTTCTAGCCGCTGCTTTAGCCCTCTGGGGCACGGTTCACCTCCGACAGCACGCGGTGGTCGGCGCTGGCCTCTTGATGCTTCTGGAAATAATTCCGACGTTGTTTAGCCTGTCACCGCTGGCGCTCTTCGCGGGTGTTGGGCTATTGGTCGTCGCTTACAGGATGCCGAACCAAACGGCGTTGGAGAACCGGTTCTAGCGGTTGGCTGCAATCTTCCTGCGGCAGTGAAAGGGGCCTCGCACAAGACCATTGGACCTCGGCCCAGCATCTTCCTGCCCGCGCCGGAGACCTCAGCCGGATCGGCCGGCGGAGGGACAATTCCGGGGTTAGCAGTGCCGTGTTCGCGGATATTACTTCGCCATTCGTTCGTTGCTGCCGCTCGGGGACGGTGCAACTTGCCAGCACGCCCACCGCATCGCGCTTGGCAGGGAAGCCGATGGCGATCACGCAGGCGGCGTTCTGTAAAGCACAGCCCAAACCCAGGACCACGCGCGAGCAGAACGAAAACCCGGCCAGGGTGTAAGGCAAGCCCGGATAGCGGCCCAGCAGCCAGTCCAGTGCGGCGCGGGCATCCTCGATTTCACCCACGCCCAGGTCGTGCCGGCCCTCGCTTTTCCCCACGCCGCGGAAGTTGAAACGCAGCACCACGTGACCCGAATTCCGCAGCGCGCGCGCCGTCCGGTGGACCACCTTGTTGTGCATGGTGCCGCCAAATAGCGGATGTGGATGGCAAACCAATGCGGCCGCGCGCGGGTCGGCGTCCTCGGGTGGTTCCAGGAGCACTTCCAGTTTGCCGGCGGGGCCATCCAGCAGGTGGGCTTCGATGCGGCGGGCCATTTCTATCTACGGTAATGAGGGTAGCACGGGGGCGCGCGGTGTTCGGCTACCCCGTTTTGACAAATACGGCAATTTGCCGTATAGTTGAAGTACGATGAGACAAGAAACCCAACCCACGGCCCGACTGGAAGCTCGCCTACCCCACGAAGTACATGTTCTGCTGAAACGGGCCGCGGAAATCCAGGGGCGCACCCTCACCGATTTCGTAGTCACAGCCGCGCGGCAGGCCGCCTGCAAGACCATCGAAGAGACCCAGATTCTCCGCCTTTCCGTCGAAGATCAAAGGCAGATCGCCCAGGCGATCCTAAATCCTGCCGCGCCCGCTCCGGCGTTGAAGAAGGCCTTTCGCCGCCACCGCGATCTGTTCGGCACGGCGTGACCGCGGCTCTCTTCCGGCTTGAGCCGCTAGGCTCGGAGCATAACCGGAAGTTGTTTCGCTGCGGTGAGGAAGCCCTCGACCGGTACTTCCAAGCCCAGGCAACCCAGGACATTCGCCGCCATATCGCCAATTGCTTCGTGGCAGTCGAGACCGCAACTGGCCAGATTGCCGCCTATTACACCATGTCGGCGGCCAGCATTCCGCTGGTGGATCTTCCCGAAGAGGAAACCAAGCGACTCCCGCGGTATCCCACTTTGCCGGCAGTTCGGATAGGGCGGTTGGCCGTCGACGACCGGTTTCACGGGCGCGGCCTGGGTGCGGCGCTACTAGCAGATGCGGCCAAGCGCACACTGCAAGCTCCCGCGGCGGCCTTCGCGCTATTAGTGGATGCCAAGAACGACCGCGCCATCGCCTTTTACCGGCGCTTCGGCTTTCGTCCGCTTGCCAGCCGGCCTATGACACTGTTCCTCCCGGTAGAAACCGCTCAGAAAGCCATCCTCCCGCCTGCTAGAAAACAGTGAGATCGGCGCCGTGTCCGGCCTACTGCTTCGCGAAGTCAAACGTGCACGCACGGCCTACGATGCCGAGGCCCACCTCCCGCGTGCCTGTGCCCTCCGTATCCTGGAACTTGGCCTTGATGTCGTAGCTGTAATCCCCGCCCTTATGGGCCAAGACTCCGCTGGCGTATTTCCTGTGGCCACGATGCCGGTCGCAGACAGCATGGCGCTGCCGTCCTGCGCGATCTTGCCTTCGATCAGCAGGTACCCAGGTTCCCCCGCGGTCCCGCGCTCTCCGCGAAAGTTGCTGTTCTGGATAATCCGGCTGCCACGCGGAGAACTGCTCGAAGAGCGGTAGTCAAATACGTATCTTTACCCCAACTTGGGCGGCAGATCGGTCATCGGCCCCATCCACTGCAGCTCGCGCTCGATATCCTGGTGCAGTCGATACTTCCGCCGCACCGCCGCGATCTTCTCCCCGCGCACTTCGATCTTATCCAGGTCGAATTGCCCCAATCCGAATTGGCCGCAGAAATTGAGATAGCCGATCCACTTGGCGTCGATGCCCATGGCCTCCACGCCCACGCGATCGGCGGCGATGTAGTCCGTCGAAGCGATCGCCACGCGCGAAGGCACCGGCGTGCCCGATGCCGGCCCGTTGCCTTCCATGCCCTCGAACCCGTCGATCAGCGTGGCTCCCCAGAACGGTCGCAGCTTCTGCGCGGTCAGAAACATATTGTAGTGCGTCTGGCGGATACCCGTGTGATAGCGGCGTTTGTCGTTCCAGTGCGGCATCTCCTTGGGCGCGTAGTGCAGGGGCGCGCCCAGCACCATGTTCTTCACCGACAGCGTGGCCACCACCGTGTTATGCGTCTTCAGGATCGCCGCGCAAATGACGAAGGCCTCCGGATCGAGCAGCCGCGCCGCCAGCCGCACCGGCATCGGATGGATGTCGAAGTCGATCAGCGGCATGGTTTCGTACTTCGCTTCGGCGTTCAGGTCGATCAGGCTCACCTTCTGCGCGCGGCGCTCCGCAGCCACCCGGTCGTAGTGGAAATTCTCGAAGCCCTCCATGGTCTCGCCGGCAGACGCCTCCGCGATCATCACCGGCCCCTTGAAGCGCGGCGCCAGGTAATCCAGAATGCCGTGCAGCGTATCCGCATTGGTGGCCGCCAGCGGATTCACCGTGGAGACGTTGTTGGGCTTGATGACCACGTATTTCTTATGGCGCAGCACCGGCCGGATCTGGTCGTCGATGGCCTCCAGCGCGTCGTGCGCGTTTTTGCGCCGGTCGTCGCCCCTGATCAGAGACACGGTGGCTCCAGCCCCGGCTGCGGAGCCGCGGCCGTAAGGGAGCGGTTGCGATCGTGCCAACAGCCCCTGCGCCAGCAGTGCGCCCGACCCGCCCAAAAACAAACGTCGTGAAAAACAGTGGCTGGTGGTTGGTGGCTGGTGGCTGGTGATCGGCATATAATAGGATGTTAACACCCGATTAGGAGAAATTCTATGCCCGATTCATCCCGCCGCAATTTTCTGCTGGCCGGGCTGTCTGTGCCCGTCGCCGCTTCGGCCGCCCGTCCGTCCGCGGACGATCGGCAACACGCCGTCCCACTCCGCGCCCCGGTAGTATCCCCGGGCTTGCGCTACCGCACCCTCGGCAAGACCGGACTGAAGGTCACCAGCGTCGGTTTCGGCTGCATGGTCACTTCCGACGCCAGCGTGATCGAGCGCGCCGCCGACATCGGCATCACCTATTTCGATACCGCGCGCGTCTACCAGGCCGGCAATAACGAACGCATGGTGGGGGCCGCGCTCAAAGGCAAGCGCCAAAACATCACGCTGTCGAGCAAATCCGGCGCCAAGACCAAGGAAACGGCGCTCG
>Ga0302325_10023019_pt1 | contig 13008 bp, 6 predicted proteins | sample Palsa_T0_2_FD_201948 | JGI IMG/M metagenome (GOLD analysis project Ga0302325, IMG submission 201948) | Peat permafrost microbial communities from Stordalen Mire near Abisko, Sweden - Palsa_T0_2 | ecosystem: Environmental > Terrestrial > Soil > Palsa > Peat permafrost | place: Sweden: Abisko... | reverse complement strand
GGCGGGGCGAGTACCCGGTCATTCCGGGCGCAAGGCTTGTGGGAACGATCGCTCCAGACCAAGCCCGACTATATGTTGATCCAATTCGGTCACAACGATGTTGTATTCAATCGGCCACTTGCTCCCACTGGAGTGGCCACAGACTCGGCCGCGGGCGCGGGGCGGCCAAATGGAGCAGCGCCTGGCGGAGACCGGGCGCTTACCGACCCCGGAGAATATGAAAAGAATCTACGCCAATATGTGACCGAGGCTCGTACCGCCGGCATCAAGCCGATCTTGGTTACACCGATTACACGGCAGTATTTTGAGGCGGATGGCAAAATCCACTCCGATCAGACCGAGCACTCCGAGACCATGCGTCGTGTTGCTGCGGAAATGAAGGTGCCACTGATCGAGTTGCAGAACGAGAGCATCGCATACCTCGACAGCATTGGCGAAGAAGCTGGCCACAAGTTCGAGATCACCAAGAAAGATGTAACCGGAGCGACCATCTACGACAAGACGCATTTCAACTGGGCAGGCAGTTATGTATTTGGCCGGATGGTGGCCGTCGATCTGGGCAAAGTAGCGCCTGAGCTGCAGAAGTATGTGCGACCGCAGGCAGCGAAGCTTCCACCCGAGGGCGAGAAAGCCATGCGTGTGATGGAGCGCGGACCGGTGAAAATTGTGCTGGTGGGGGACTCGACTGTGGCTACCGGCGGCGGCTGGGGGCCGGGCTTCTGCGCGGACTTTTCTCCCAATGTCACTTGTGCCGACGACGCGCTGAATGGGCGCAGCTCGAAGAGCTTTATCGACGAGGGTGCGTGGAAGAAAGCGCTCGACGAGCACGGCGACTACTACCTGATCCAGTTCGGGCACAACGATCAGAAGCCAATTCCTGCGCTGCATACTGACGCTGACACGACATTTGCAGCCAATCTTCACCGCTACATTGCAGAGGTGCGGGCGATTGGTGCAGTGCCAGTGCTCGTGACATCGCTCTCCCGGCGCAATTACAAGGATGGTGTGCTGGTAGAGGACCTGACAGCTTATGTTGACGCGACAAAGAAAGTTGGCGCCGACGAATACATCACGGTGATCGATCTGAACCAGACATCCGTAGCGATGCTGAAGCGCATGACGCAGGAGCAGGCTGACAAGTTTGACAAGGGCATCGATCCCGACACGGGAAAACCGGTAGCTGTCACCGCGGACACAACCGCATCAGGCGTAGACACAGCAGCGCCTGCCGCCCTCGACCGCACTCATCTGAATCCGAATGGACAAAAGGTTTTTGGTCGGATGGTTGCCGATGCAATCGTGAGGACTCGAGTGGAGCTTGGGCCGGATCTGATCGGCGTACCCGGTGGGCCGACGACTGTGCAGCCAGGTGGGCCTTCGGGATCGAGGCCCGTAGCTGTACCTGTGCAGCCGGCGCCAGCCTCACTGGCACAGCAACCCACGCCTCCGGCCGCGCCAATTTCCGCCTCCGCTGCTGCACACGGCGAAATTTATCCGCTGCCGCACGCTACGCGCATCGTCCTCGCCGGCGATTCCACTGTCAACCACACCACTGGCTGGGGAACTGCCTTCTGCGAGCGCCAAACTACCGATACCGAGTGTTTCAACAGCTCGCGAAACGGTCGCAGCGCCAAGAGCTATCGCGAGCAAGGTCTCTGGGACCGCGCGCTGGATGTGCACCCCGACTACATCCTCATCCAGTTCGGAGCTAACGACGGGCCCGGCAAAGGGCCGCTACTTGAAGACATCCCTGCCACTACCTTCTCGGAGTACATGCGCGACGACATTCGCGAGGCACGCGCTGCGGGTGCGATCCCCGTGCTGGTCACGCCGCTGCCGCAGCGCCAGTACAAAGATGGCAAGCATGTCCGCACGCTCGAGGACTACGCAGCTGCTATGCGCGCCGTCGGCAAGGAGATCAACACTGTCGTTCTCGACCTAAACGCTGAGGCCAATGCAGCTCTCGATGCAATGACTGAAGACCAGGCTCACGCCTTCAACAACAATCCGATGGATCCCAGTGTCCCTGGCCGCGACACCACCCACCTCAACGCCAAGGGCTGCGAGTTCTTCGGCGCCATGGTCGCGCGCGAGTTCGCCGCCGCTTTTCCCACTCTCAAAGTCAATACACGCTGACTCGGCAAATTGAAAAGCAAAGAAAAGCCCCGGAACAAAGCCGGGGTTTTCCTATGAGAAGATACGTCTGAGCTAGGCGCGGTGAAGTTCCGATGGAGCGTAGAACTGCGGACGATAGAGCTGAGCGCCCATCGTGGTTCCTGGCGTTTTGTCCATACACTTTACGAAGGCAGTCTGGAACTTCTGCATCTCCGGCGCGGTGCCGACGGTGACGCGGACGTAGGTGGGAAGCGCTGGCCAGGTGCGACCGATCACAACCTTCTCCGCGAACATGTCATCACCGAAGGCATGACCGTCACGGCCCACATCCACCATGAAGAAGTTCGCCTGCGAGCCAGGAAGGACCTTGTAGCCATTCTTGGTGAGGAAGACGAGCGTCTCTTCGCGGACGTCGGCGTTGATCTTGCGGCGGGTGGGCACCAGGTCCTTATCCAGCAGGCTCACACGCGCTGCGGCAGCGCTGGTGATGGAGATGCTGCCAACGCTGCGTGCCGGCGGAGCTACAGTGCTGAAGGCCTGCAGCCGCTCCGGATGAGCCACGGCTACACCGGCACGCAGGCCCGCCATGCCGTAGATCTTGGAGAAAGTGCGGGTCACGATCAGGTCCGGGTACTTGGGAATGAGAGGAATGACCGACTCGTCATTGGAGAAGTGGAAGTACGCCTCATCGACGATGACCACGGAACCTTTGGGCTTGTTTTCGAGCAGCCACACGATGTCTTCGCGCGGTGTCATGGTGCCCGTAGGATTGTTGGGATTGACGATGTAGTAGGCTCCGGGCGAGGGGTGAGCCGCGACCATCTCCTTCACGTCGTGCTTGTAGTCAGCGGTGAGAGGAACGGGGAACTTGCCCGCCTTCATCACGTCGGCAGCACGCGGGCCCTGCTCATAACTGGGGTCGCCAAACACGAGCGGCTTGTCCGGGCCGATGTTGGACATCAGCGCCAGATCCAGCGGACCGCCGGAACCTGGGAAGAGGGCGACAAAGCCAGGATGGTCACGGCTGGCCTGAGGAAGACCGAAAGAATCCGTGAAGACTTTCACGGTATTCATTTCTTCTTCCCGGTGATAGCGTCCGCCCATGGCAGCGGTCGCGCAGATGGCATCCAGCGCTACCTGGGCCGGCCCGAGCGGATTCTCATTGGAGCTGATGATGACGGCGTCAGGTGGAACCACGCGCATCTCACCCATGTCGCTGCCGAAGCCGCGACGGCGTGAAGCGGGCACGGTCGTGTTGGATGCCAGCTGTTGCTGCTGTGCGTGGCCGTAGGCCATTGCGGGAAGCGCTGCCGCAGCCGCTCCGGCCACACCCAGAGTGCGCAGAAAGGAACGTCGCGACACCCCATTCTTGACTAGGAACTGCAAGTCGGGATTCATATGATTCTCCTCCTGGAACAAAGTGCTGCGGTGGAATTTGAGATACACCTTACCCGCGACGGCGGTTGAGACCGAGGGGCCGAAATGCGAAGGGCAAAACGGGCTACAGATACACGAAAACCGCGAGCGGCTCAGGAGCAACTGTAGAAAAACTAAACTTTGCGATTAGTCGCGCAGATTGCGTTTCTGTGCGACGTTAGCAATACTGTAAACCGAAAACGGCCCAAATGCACATGCCGGGCAAAGAAAATCGTGTAGTTTGGCTGCAGGTTGTGGAAAGCTGCCGGCTACGGGCAGCCCGGCGAACGGATTTTTACTCCTCTGCGAGGCTTGTTCTTGCCCTGCGTACAATCAGGAGGTAGGAAATCCCCATACCAGCACTGTGTTCAGCAAGACCAGATTTCAGCTTCGAGGAGTCGTCCATGACACGACGTTTGATTCATACGATTGCAGCCGGTTTCCTGATGGTCCTGCCGGCGATGGCACAGGCGCCCGGCCTGCCCGATGCGAACAGCCAGTTACGCGCGCAGGAAACCAAGGATTCGCAGCTGATGTGGTGGCTGCATGAGGTGACGGATGTATATGGTCCGCGCCTCACCGGCTCACCCGGTTTGCGCGCCGCGCAGGACTTTGCAGTGGCCCAGATGAAGAAATGGGGCTTCACGAATGTTCACCTCGAAGCCTGGAACTTCAACCATCCCGGCTGGCAGAATTGGGAGTTGGACGCCAATACGGTAACTCCTTTCCAGCAGCCGCTCAATGTGCGTGCGGTTGCGTGGACGCCCGGAACCAACGGTCCCGTGCAGGGACCCGTTGTAGTTATCGAGCCGCCCCAGCCTCCACCGCCCGCAGGGCTTGCAGGTCGTGGTGGCGGCGGTTTTGGCGGACGCACCGAAGGTCCCACGCCTGAGCAATTGGCAGCCATCCAGAATCCCGGCTCAGCCCCGCCACCCATGCCGACGGCGAAGCCGGCAGAGAACAAGCCAGTGACTCAGGCCGACCTCGACGCCTATCTGGCGTCGATCAAAGACAAGGTGCGCGGCGCGATTATTTTCTACGGCCCACATATCGAAGTCCCGGAGAATTTCGTGCCCGCGCCTTTACGCCGGAGCGATGAGTCCTGGGCGCAGCCCGGCGGCCGGCGCGGCGGCTTCCCGCTGCAACGTGGCCCCGCAACACCTCCCGAAGGCCTGACCGCCGCCGAGATAACCGGCCAGGTGAATAAGTTCCTGATCGACAATGGCGCGCTTGCCAAAGTGACTGACTCAGGCCGTGCCTACGGCATCATTCTGCAGCAATCCGCCGCAGGCTATAACGAGAACCCGAACAGTCCGAACCTGCCCACGCTGGTAATGGGCAACGAAGACTACGGTCGCATCTACCGCACCACAACCATCGACCACATAGCGGTCACTCTGCGGCTCAATATCAAAAACCAGTTCTATCCGGAAGGGCGCACGGTCTATAACGTGGTCGGTGAGCTGCCCGGTACCGACAAGGCCGACGAAGTAGTCATGGCCGGTGGTCACTTCGACTCTTGGAACCCAGCCACTGGTGCGACTGACAACGCAGCCGGAGGCTCGGTGGCCGTCGAGGCATTGCGGCTGATCCAAACCCTCAAACTGCCGCATCGCCGCACTTTACGCGTGGCGCTGTGGAGCGGCGAGGAAGAAGGTCTCTATGGTTCGATCGCTTACGTAGCGCAGCACTTCGGCAGCGCCGAGAACCCCAAGCCGGAGTGGTTTAAACTTGACGCCTACCTGAACCTTGACGACGGCACCGGCAAACCTCGCGGCGCCAGCGTCTTCGGTCCGCCCGAGGCCGCGGCCATGGTGGCAACATCCATGGACCACTTCAAGGACTGGGGCTTCAACAGCGTCAATCCAACCGTCGGCCGCCAGACCGGCGGCACTGACAGCACCTCATTCAATAACGCCGGTCTGCCGGGCGTGGGCTACAGCCAGGACCCATTCGACTACAACAGCTACACGCATCACACCAGCTTCGATACCTACGAGCGCATCTACGAACCGGATATGCGCGAAGCAGCCGTCGAAGAGGCGCTGACTCTCTACTCGCTGGCCAACACCGATCAGATGGTGCCGCGCTGCTCGGCTGCGACGATGCCTCCGCCTCCTACTCCGCGCGCCGGCGCTGCAGCAGCGCGCCCCGGCGGTCCGGTGACACCGGTACAAGAGTTCATGCTCCCAGCCGGAGTGACTGCGCCGGAGCGTCCTAACCCGTGCACTGCGTCTGCGCCAGCTCAGGCCGCGCCGGTTTCCTGGTCCACGGGGACAGCACCCGGCAAAGAGCAGTAAATCACGGAAGAAGGTAGGGCCATATTGAGGCAACTCTAAGGGTTTCGCGTGAGTTGATGGAAGAAGAGATAGGTTGCTTCTCACCCCTCTCGACGAGGAACGATGAGGCAGTTTCGACCGAATCCCTCTCCCTTATGCATTCCCGTTAACAGGGAATTTAACAGGGAAATTTGACTCTCAGGGGGCCGCTATGGAGGTGGATTCCGCTGTTTATCGGAAGATTTGGCGATTCCCTGTTTTTCGGAACAGGGAATTACGATCAATCGGGATGCTGTGGTCGATCATGGATTGGCTGGCTACATGGCAATCAGTGCAGAACCGTGCTGATTTTGAAGCCACTGTAGTGCACGTCCGTTCCCGCAGCATCCATCGCAGCTCCGGTGCCGACGCCCACTCCCACAAGGACGATGCGGAAGTTGTGCATTGCTGGCATGCCTGAGTACATCCCCTGGCGGTCGCCGATGATCAGTGTCGAGGCTGAGTCATTCCAGCGAATGGGAATGATGGAATGTTCGCCCTTCTCATAGTCGTACGTATCCCCCGAATCCTCGTACAGGTCAAAGCTTGCGTCGGCTCCGCGATAAATGCGAAGCACCCGCGGTGCGGCCGTTTCCTCTCCCGCATACTCAACCTCAGGGCCCAGCGGAACAATGGAACCCGCCTTCACATAAAGAGGAATCCTGTCGAGCGGGGCCGCTGCCTCAATCCGCGTGCCTCCCTGCAGCTTCTCGCCGGTCCAGAAGTCATACCAACCAACGGAAGGGGGCAGATACACGGGCCGACTGGTCGCTCCCTCCTGCGTGACCGGATTAACCAGAATCGAAGGGCCAAACATGAACTGATCGCCGATCTCCCGTACCTTCTCGTCCGTCCGCCAATCCATGATGAGCGGGCGCATGATGGTGTAGTCGTCGGCTGTAACGCGCCAGGCAAGCGAGTAGAGATATGGGAGCAGACGGTATCGAAGCTTATCGTAAGCGATGAGTGTTGGCGTCTGGGAGCCATAGGAAAAAATCTCGTTTGTATCGTTTGAGCGATGCCCGTGGGTGCGGAATATGGGGCAGAAAACACCGAATTGAAACCACCGCGTGTAAAGCTCCTGGTAGGCGGGATCGCGCGTATCGCGTTCCCAGGGCCAGCCATATCCCGCGATGTCGGTGGTCCAGTAGGGAATGCCGGACACCGCGAAATTCAGCCCAGCTGGAACCTGTCTTTTGAAGGTGGCAAAGGTGCCGAGCACATCGCCTGACCAGATGGTGGTCGCATTTCGCTGCTGACCGAGAAAAGCAGAACGCGTGAGGATGAATACACGTTTGCGGTCCGTAGTTGCACGCCAGTGATCGTAGACGCCGCCCGTATGCATCAGAGGGAAGATGTTGGTGTAGCGTGCGCCGTTGCCGATCGACAGCGTTCGGTCGTCGAGAGTAGCATCGCTATAGCCGTTGCAGCACTCCGGTTCTGCGCTGTCGAGCCAGAATCCGTCCCAGCCTTGCGCGAACATTTTGCCAACGAGAACTTTCCAGTAGAAGTCCCGCGCGGCCGGATTGGTGGGATCGTAGTCTGTGGTGCCGGAGATGAGCAGATTGCGGTCTTTCAATTCCGAATAGGTCTTCGATTTTTCATCGGTCACTGCCCAGACCGAGATCATTGCGTGAATGTGTTCCTCATGCAGCCTGGTGAGCGCCTGCTGAACGTCCGGATAGGACTTGAGGTAATCATCTGAATATTCAGGATCTCCCCGTTGTTTCCACCAGAACCAGTCCTGAACGATGAAGTCGAGTGGGATATGCTGCGTTCGGTACTCGCCGGCAACATCGAGCAGGTCCTTTGCTGAGCGATAGCGGTCCTTGGACTGCACGAAGCCATAAGCCCATTTGCCGAAGAGAGGTGCATGGCCGGTGAGTTCACGGTACTGGTGAACGATCTGATCCACCTCAGGACCATAAATAAAGTAGTAGTCAATCGCGTCGGCTGCCTCGGTGCTGAGTTTGAGTTCGCTCGGGAAGCGATTGTCGAACCAGGACTTCGACGCTGTATTCCAGAGAATCCCGTAGCCATTGGTAGAGACCAGCAGAGGCACGGCAACATCTGTATTTGCCTGGGCCATCTCCACCACGCTGCCGCGATAGTTGAAGACGCCGCTCTGGTGCTGTCCCAAGCCATAAAAGCCCTCGGTCGGTGCAGGCTGGAACCGATCGCTTACGTGATACACCGCTTCACCGTTTACGGTGTCGGCAATGTAGGAGCGCGGCCGGCGATCCGATTCAAAGAGCAGCATCTCCCCCTTCGCGTTGCGAAAGAACAGCTGGCCTGTCGTCATCCGAATACTTACCTTTAGCTGCTCTGTGGTTAGCGTGGCTTCTTTGTCATCCTGGGTGAACTCGAAAGCAGCAGGAGTGCAGGGTCGAATGAGCCAGGGCATCTGCGGCGAAGCCGATTCTGGATGGCCCGGACCGGCAACAATATGCAGGACGCCCGGACCACATACGCTCAGCTGCAGTGTCTCCTTATCGTTGTGCACCACCAGCCCGGCTTTCACGTGCTCCACGCGAATTGCCGGCGTTTGCGCCATAGCCGCAGTCGCCGCCACCAGAATGCCAACGCCTATCCTGATAGCCAATCTGTAAAGGAGCATTCTCGCCTGCCTCTCGTCTCTCCGTTCGACAACCACAACTGCAACAGTGTATGCGAATACCACGTCATTGGCCGCTTCAGAAGCTTTCAAAGCTGTTCTCGCCTTGCGTACAATCAGGAGGTAGGAGTTCCCCCCACACCGTCTCTATTAGGTCAGTTTTCAGCTCTGAAGAGTCGTTCATGACACGACGTTTGATTCATACGATTGTGGCCGGATCCCTGATGGTACTGCCGGCGATGGCACAGGCACCTGGCCTGCCCGATGTGAACACCCAGTTACGTGCTTCATTCCCTCTGGGCTTATGTCTCCACAATCGAACTAAAATATGCATGACGCGAGGGTATGGTGAAGGCGGCGAATGGCTGTAAACGAAAGGCATGATGCAGTCCCGTCCGCTATGGCTTCAACTGCGGCGAACTGGCACCCTACTTCGTCGTCAGCTTATCCATTTCGCTCGCTGCCAGCAGGAATCCACCCATCCCGTAGACATAGCTCGCCGAAGGCTTGAACACCCCTGGTTGCGCATCAATCGGCTGAATACATCCCAGACGACCATCCGCATAAATGTGCGACAACAATCCAGCCCACGCCTTCTGCACCACCGGCTCAAACTTCTTCTTGTCCAGAATTCCCTGGTTGATGCCCCAGGCCATTCCATAAACAAAAAATGCCGATCCGGAAACCTCCGGCAGATCGTACTCATCCGGCCCCAGCAGACCGGTCCGCCACAACCCATCGCCCGGACTTTGGATCGAGGCAATCTCGTCCGACATCTCCTTGAACTGTGTAATGTACTTCTCGCGAGTTGGATAATTCTTTGGCATCTTCTCCAGCACCTTCACAAAGGCGCCCATCACCCATCCATTGCCGCGTGACCAGAAAATAGGCTTGCCGTTCGCCTGCTTCTGCGTGAAGTAGCGATCATCGCGGAAGTACAGATGATACTGCGTGCTGTACAAGCTGTTCGAAGTCTCCCACCATTCCTTATCCATATAGTCCAGGTACTTCTTGTCGCCGGTTGCCGTATAGGTCCGCGCCAGCACCGGCGGTGCCATAAACAGAGCATCGCTCCACCACCACAGCAACTTGCTCGGATCGTCAGACCGCACGATCAAGCGATCCATAGTTGCCTGTGTATCCAGAGCATATTCCTTCTTGTGATCGGCCAGCGCAAGATCCGTATAGCTCTGCCCGAGTGCCATATCGTCCGCGTGTGGAAAGCGGTTATTCAGCAGTTTCCAATCGAACTCGTTGCCCATCTTCACCATCGCATTGTGATACTTCGCATCGCCGGTCAGCTTCGAAGCTGCGAGGAAACCGTCATACAACGCCGCAAACGTCCATTGCTGATTGAATTTCGTCTCTGACTGCGCAAGCTGCCAGTCAGCCACCTTAGCTGCCGCATGACGAATCGCCACATGCGTCAGCGCCGCCGATACATCTGTTGCCAGCGGCCCGGGATCATTCGGAGCATCTCCAACATTCGCGCGCTCCACCTGTGCCCGCGCACTCACTCCACTCCAACCTGCCATCAGCGAAACCGCCAACAGCAAGTAATTTGCCATGCGTCTTTGCGAATTTTTCCAGGACAACGCCACTGAATTTGCGCCTTTCGTTTTGCAGTCTTTTGCAGCGTCACCGCCTTAGGCGGTGGTTGGAGAGGGCGGAAGCCCCATGCCGTTGATGACGCCTCGCATATAGGCGAAGCTTTCCATGACGCCGGGCATGGGGTTGTCAGGAAAGATTTCGTATTCAAGGTCAACGCAGCCGGGATATTTGATGGCGATGAGCGCCCGGAAGATTTCGCGGACTGGCATGATGCCTGCGCCGACGGCTACCTGCGATTCTTTGACGTTTTTCTCGGCGAGGTCCTTCATGTGCATGTCGAACAAGCGTGGACCAACGGCATGGATGGCAGCGACGGGGTCAGTGCCGGCGCGCATGCAGTGACCGACGTCAATGCAGTTGCCGATGCGTGGGTCGAGATTTTTTACAGCAGCTAGAACATCAAGCGGTGAAGGAAAGTTTTTGTCCTCAGGGCCGTGATTGTGGATAGCGAGCTTGATGTTGTATTCCTTCACAAATTTTTCGAGACGGGGAAGCACTTCATGCGTCGGCGCGCAGACAGCAATGGGAATGCCTGCGGCTTTGAGATAGTCAAACTTGGGGCGGATGTCTTCATCGGTGTCTTTGTCGAAGGTGATGGTTCCGGCGGCGGTAAGGGTGAAACCAGCAGCGCGATATGCGGCAGCCTGCGCAGCCACGTCGGCGAGCGGAGACATTTTGAGGTGAACGTCCTTGAGGTTAAGGAATGGAAGCTTGAGCTGGTGCATGAAGTCGATGAGGTGGGCATTATCGAATTTGCGAAAGGTATAGCTGGCTACTCCGAGGCGGATGGGAGCGCCGGCAGCGATTGGAGGTGCTGCGAAGACTGAGCGCGGGAGCAAAGTAGCGGCGGAGGCGAGGGCAGACGTGCGGAGAAGATCGCGGCGGTTCATAAATTCCTTTTTTTGTTGCTTCAGATTTTTATCTCCCACCCGGGGGCATAGGTGCGGTGGGTCATGGCGAGAGCTGCTGGGTCGTTGATGATGTGGCCGGTGGCGTTGAGCTTGAGATTGCGTTGGGTGAAGTAGGCGATGTTGGAGAGTTGCACGAGCGTGACGGAGATGCGGCCGGTTTCCGCTGGGGCGCGTAGAGCCTCTCCCTTACGGATGGCATTGATGAAGTTCAGGAAATGGGCGTCGGTCATGGAGTCTGCTCCGACGGTGTCGCTGGATGCAGTGCGGGTAGCACGGGTGCTGAAGCTGTTTACTTTTTTACCGGCAGCGTCGTAGACCTCATAGCCATCGCGGTCGAGGATAACGGAGCCGTTGTCTCCCATAACAGCGACGCCACGGTCGCGGTCGTAGAGTTTTAGGCCGCTGCAGCTGCGCGACTCCCATGAGATGAGCTTGTCAGGATATTCATAGGTGGTCATCATGGTGTCAGGGAACTGCCAATCGTCTTTGTAGGCATAGCGGCCGCCAGTGGCAGAGACGGTGTGAGGGAAATCGACCTGCATGATCCAGCGGGCCACATCGACTTCATGAGTGCCATTGTTGAGCGCCTCGCCAGTGCCGAGGCCGCGGAACCAGTGCCAGTTGTAGGGCTGGATGTTGTCTGTGTACTCACGGCGCGGAGCCGGCCCCTGGAAGAGATCCCAGTCGAGCGTGGCGGGGACAGGCGCCGGCTTGCCGTGGCCGATGGGCTTGCGATTGTTTACATACCAGGCCTGCGCCCAATACGGTCTGCCGATTAGGCCAGCGTGAATCTTGCCGATGATCTCAATCGAGTGCGGCGAGGAGCGCTGCTGGCTGCCGACCTGCACTTTAAGGTTTGAATATTTGTTAGCCGCTGCAACGAGCAACTCGCCTTCGTGCGGATCGTAGCTGGGTGGCTTCTCCACGTATACGTTTTTGCCGGCTTTGAGTCCTGCGATGGCGATGGTGGTGTGCAGATGGTCAGGCGTAGCGATGGTGATCGCATCGATATCTTTAGCCTCGAGCATCTTGCGGAAATCTTTGTCCAGTGTTGGCGAGTAGCCGAGCTTCTGGCACTTGGCGGCGAACTTGTCGAGGATGGTGGATTCAACATCGCAAATATGTGTGAGATTGGCCGAATCTTTATTGGCGACGATGGCGGAGAGATGAGCTCCGCCGCGCCCATTGAGGCCGACGATGGCGAAGTTGACGCGGTCATTGGCGCCGAGAATCGCGGCGTAGCTTTTGGCCGTAGCAGTGACTGCGAGACCGACGGCTGCAGACGTCTTGAGGAAGTCGCGGCGAGAGGACTGGTTAGACATGGAGATCTCCTGGTAATGGGCCGATAAAGCCCGGCGTCACGTGCATGATGGCTGAGATTTTGGGCAAGCGTCAGCACACGAAATGGGCTGGCAGCGGCGGATCATATTCAATGGTCTCCCTCGGTGTATAGGTTTTTCTTCGCAGCTGCTTCTGCTTCCCATTCTTTGTAAGTTGATTGCAGCACGAAAAATGCTTGCTTCTTTTGTCCCTGATCGGAAATCAGGCCCTTCCTGTTGAATCCATCCTGAATGCCAGGGAGTTGTCGCATCGGCGATCGGAAATCCATCAGAATCCACGGGCTCAATCCTCGAAATTGCGGAATCTTCGCCAGCATGGGTAGTTGATGTCGAAAGATATTTGCCTGATACTCCTCCGTCCATCGCTCCGTGGCAGAGCCGTGCAAACCCGCCTTGGCGTCGGCGCCGAACTCACTGACGATGACTGGTTTCTGATAGGCAATATGCCATTGGATCGAGTCTGCATCTTGAGGATTTCCCTCATACCAGCCGATGTATTCGTTAATGCCGATTACGTCGAGTGCCTCACCAAGCGGATCGTCGACATACTTCTCATGCCCTTTGGATCGGACCAGCAGTGCCGCCGTGACGAGCCTTGTGGAATCGAGGGAGCGGACGTCCGCAGCGAGCGTCTTGAGAAAAGTTGTTCGCTCTGGAGAGAGAGGTGTCTCATTCGCCAGCGA
>Ga0302325_10023018_pt1 | contig 13008 bp, 7 predicted proteins | sample Palsa_T0_2_FD_201948 | JGI IMG/M metagenome (GOLD analysis project Ga0302325, IMG submission 201948) | Peat permafrost microbial communities from Stordalen Mire near Abisko, Sweden - Palsa_T0_2 | ecosystem: Environmental > Terrestrial > Soil > Palsa > Peat permafrost | place: Sweden: Abisko... | reverse complement strand
GTGAAACACGCAATCGCCTTCTCGGTCGCGAATGCGATCGCGCATAAGGACGACTTGAAGCTCGGCGACGACGATATCGTCTTCGTCTTCACGACCGAACAGGCCCGTGCGCTGGCAAATGCGGCCGCTGCCGCGCTCCAGGCCGCGGCACAGGCCGGAAGCGTGCCGCCGTCGGTGGTGACGCAAGCGCTCTCGGCAAGCAATGCCACACAGGCATCGACAACACCGACGACTGGCACGACAACCGGCTCAACGGCAGCGCCGCCGGCGCCCACGTCGTCCGCGCCAACGACCAACACGGCGGCGACGATCTACGCCGCATCGAATGCCGGCCCGACCGGCGCCAGCCCGCCGGCCGCGCCGACGGTCGGCAGTGCGGCGGCGCCTCCTCCATCGGGTTCGACAGTGCCGGGCGGCGTCCCCAGCCTGTCTCAAGCTCTTACATCCGGCGCCATACCGGGCCTGCCAGCGCAGCCGGGAACCACGCCCGCCCCGCCGACGCCGATGTTCGGCGTTCTGCCGCAGCCGCCGAATGCGCCTTACGACGCCCGAACCGCGGCAGCGGCAACCCACCAGCCACCGGCTTCCATTGCGGTGCTGCAGGCGCAGCTTGCGCAAAGCACAGCGTTGGGCGTTCCGCTCCAGGGCGGAGGCCTGACATCGCCGGCCGCCCTCGGCTCCCCCGCGCCGGACCTTAATCCGAACGACCTTGCGACCGAACTCGGCCTGACGCCGGCCGCGCTCACGAGCCTTGCCGGCGACTATCTCATCTCGGTGAGCGGCGACGTGCACGACCCCGGCGCGTATCTTGCCGTGGAAGGCACCACGCTCGGCACGATGATGAATGTGTCGGGCGGACTGCAGCTGCAGGCCGACTTGTCATGGGTGGAGGTCACCTCCACGGACATCGACTCGTCGTCGGGCACGTCGAAGACCCTGCGCAACGCCTACAAGGGAAGAAGCCGCGCGGATTTCGATGCCGTGCCGCTGCGCCCGCTCGATACGGTTCTCGTTCGCCAAGTGTTTGCCGACCGCGAAAGCGGAACCGTCACCATCGTGGGCCAGGTGAAATATCCGGGCAGCTTCGACATTCTGCGCAATGAAAAGCTGTCGTCGCTCATCAGCCGTGCAGGCGGCCTGACCGACGAGGCCTATCCTTACGGCTCGGTATTCACGCGCATCAGCGCTCAGCAGGCGGAAGCGGCCGGCAATTATCGCGAAGCGGTCGAGCTGCAGACCGGGGGGCTGATCGCTGCGACCACGCCCAATGTCAACCCTGGCATCCTCACCTATATTCAGCAGCTGCAGAGCACACTTCTGCATCAGCCCGCGCTCGGCCGCATTTCCATAGAAGCCGATCCGACCATCCTCACAGTAAAGCCACAACTTGATACGCTGCTGCAGCCCGGCGATTTCATCTATGTGCCGAAGCGCCCGTCGACGGTTTCGGTCAGCGGCGAAGTTCTCAATCCCGGCTCGTTCCAGTATCGCACCGGCATGAGCCTCAGCGACTATCTCGATCTCGCCGGTGGCGAGACAAATACGGCCGACGACGGCAGCACCTTTATCATTTTGCCCGATGGAAGCGCGCGTCCATCCTCGTCGGACTTCTTCGACTTCTTCGGCAGCGATCCAATTCCGCCGGGCTCGACGATCGTTGTGCCGCCGGATCCCGCGCCGTTCAACACGATGGTATTCCTGACGAGCCTCACGCAGATCATGAGCCAGGTCGCCATCTCTGCGGCGTCGCTCGCCGTGCTCGGCAAGAGCGACTGAGGGCCGGCGGCGCTTCGAAACTTCGTAACAGCCCGACGCGCTATTGTGCGGTTTCGTGCATTTCGTGCGCCTGCGGCCGAACGGCTGGCATTTCAGTCTTTCCGGTCGCGTTCAGCATGGCAGCGATTTGCGCCGCGGCGTCGCCCAGCGTCGTGACGACGCCATCACAGGATGTCGTTTCGAGTGCGTCGAGATATGCGGTGTCGTCCTGGGATTCGTTCCAGAAGCCCGCAACGATCCGCGCGTCCGGCAACTGACGTCGGATGCGACGCGCCAGATAGCGTACAGTTTTGTGGTTGGCCGGCGAGAGATAGGAAAGGCAGACGACGCGCGTCTGCGCATGGTCGAGGCCGCCGATGCGGGCAGACGACGTCATGTCCGCCGGGATCACCTGCGAGGAAATTCCCCGCCGGCGTAGTACGGAGCCAAGCAGCGTCGCGGCGGCAGAATCGAGTTCGCCCCTCCCTGCGACGCACAGAACCGGGACCATCCCGCTCGCAAAGGAATCGATGCGCAGCGAAGCATTGCCGAGGTCGGGTTCGTTCGATTCGATTTCGGTCGTGCCCAGATCGGCGATCTCGTCGAGGAGCAGCCGGACGCCGGCGTGAATCTTCTCGGCGCCCGCCGCATCGAGCGCATCGCGACTCTCGTCCTGATGCGCAAGCGCGAGCCCCCTGATCGCCACCGCGTCGAGGTAGTCGCCGAGCTGCGAGTCCTTCAGCACGAGTTCGGCGCGCGCGGCTTCCTCGTCGGTCCTGCCTTTTATCATGCTCAGATAGAACGCCTCTTCCGGCAGCAGCGCGGCACGATCGCCGAGCAGGATATCGAGAAACTTCAGATGCTCGACATTGCGCCCGATGATCGCCATGCACATCGTCAGCGGAGTCGACAAAAACAAACCCACCGGTCCCCATATCCATGTCCAGAAGACCGCGCACAACACCACCGCGATGGACGACAATCCCATCTGGCGGCCATAGAGCCATGGCTCGATCGCCTGGCCGGTCACGGCCTCCGAACCGAACATCAGGCCCGCCGTCAGCACCACGCGCGTCCAGCCGGGATCGACCGCGAGCGCGAGCGTGAGCGGAAATACCGACGCTGCCGGCAAGCCCACATAGGGCACAAAGCGCGCAATGCCGGCGATGAGTCCCCACAATGCGGGACTTGGGATTCCGATCAGCCAGAGTCCCGCCGTAATGAACAAGCCGAAGCACGCATTCACCGTCATCTGCAGCAGCAGGTACCGGCTCAGGCGCTGCGCGCCTTCGTCGATTGCCGACGTTGTACGCTGCAGGTCGCGCGCGCCGGCGAGCGAGATGAAGCGGTCGCGCAAATCCTCCTTCTGCAGCAGGATGAAGATCACAAAGATGACGACGAGTGCGGCGCGCCCGAGCGGCGCAAGCAGCGGATCGGCAACGTGCTGCAGAATCTCGAGCGGCCCGGGATCGGGGGTACGGATTTCCACCGGAACGGGACGCGTTGGCGCTCCGGTGCCGAATGTCCCCGGCACTGACGCGGGCGGCATGGATGCGTTGCCGTCGATGGCGCTGTCGAAGCGCGCGAACACGCCGGTCGCGCTTTTGACGAGGGAGCTGCGCGCCGCCGAGCTTTTGACGGATTCGATCTTGGCGAGCAGATTGCCCTGGTAGCGCGGTACGTCCGGCGCCAGATGCGAAAGCTGCGTGCCGATGAACATGGCGAGCATCGCAAAGATGGCGGCCGCGGATACCACAGTCAGGATCACCGCGGGACCCCGGCCAAATCCCCAGCGGTGCAACACACCCACCATCGGCGCCAGCACGAACGCCATCAGCGTCGCCAGCGCGATGGGCAGCAATACCGGACGCGCAAGATAGAGTGTTGCCACCACGCCGGCCGCGATCACGCAGGACGCCGCGATCCGCACGAGATTCTGCGAAGCCGGGTCGAGCGCGGGGCGCGCTATGACCGCGGGAGTTGCACCGGCAACGGAAGATTCGGTCTGCGGCATGGCGGTGGCCCGTCGGTAACGGACGCCTCTTATTCGGTCCGGAAAGCCCCGAACGACCGCAGCCCGGCGAAATGCCGGATGCGCGCCCTGAATCTGCTAACGCGTAAGGGGGGCAACCGGGTCCGGGAATTTCAAATTGCGGCGCCGCGGGTGTAGCCTCGGCGGCAACGAACGATGCGGAGAGCGCCATGCCATATGCGACCGGCCGACAATATTGCGACGCGGACAGCCACATCATGGAAACCGTGGACTGGATCAGCAGTCATGCCGATGCGAAATTCCGTGACGCGCTGGGCGGAACGACCTTGTCCAAGGCCGGCGGCGCCACGCCGGAATTTATCGGCAAGGCCGTGGCGCGGCAAAAGGAACGTGCCGCCCACGGCGAAATCGCCAGCGACGTCGTACGCGGGAAAAAAGGCTGGGCCGCCTATGGCGCATTCGATTCGGCGGAACGCCGCCGCGCGCTCGACGACCTCGGCTTTGCGCGCCAGCTCGTGTTCTCCACGTTTTCGGCCGGCCAATATCTCGCGCATGCGGACATGGACGTTCGGTACGCGGGCATTCGCGCGCACAACCGGGCCATGGCGGAATTCTGCCGCGAGGATCCGCGCCTCATCGCGGTCGGACAACTCTCGCTCATCGATGTGAAGCGCTGCCTTGCCGAGCTCGACGAAGGCTTGAAACTCGGCTGCGGCACGTTCTGGATTCCCGGCGCACCGGTCGGCGACAAATCGCCCGGCCATCCCGATTTCGATCCCGTGTGGCGGGCGCTGTCGGATCGCGGCGTTCCTTTCATGCTGCATGTGGGACCGAACAGCCCGGTCAAGGTTCCGGCTTACGAGAACAACGGCAAGCCGCGCCCGCGCGACATCACGGGCGCGGAAGGCGGCGAGAATTTGCGCGTGCGCGACTTCATGGTGCTCGCGATCGCGCCGCAGCAGTTCCTGACAGCGCTCGTGTTCGACGGTGTGTTCGAACGGTTTCCGAAATTGCGGGGCGGCGTGATCGAACTCGGCGCCGGCTGGGTGCCGGAATATTTGCGCACGCTCGATCTCAGCCAGAAAATCTTCAGGCGCTCCGACGAGAGCGTGGCGGCATTGCCGATGAAAGCGTCGGACTACATCCGCCGCGCCGTGAAGTTCACGCCCTACCCCGGCGAAGACGCGGGACGCATGATCCGCGACGCGGGCGACGAGCTGTTCCTGTTCTCCAGCGACTATCCCCACCCCGAAGGCACCGACGATCCCATCGGCCGTTTCGAACGCACCTTTGCCGGCGTGAGCGAAGACGCGAAGGAAAAATTCTATCGCAGCAACTTCGACGCGATGATGGGCGGAGCGGGATAGGGATTTTTCCCGCAAACAATGCAACCTGAATCGGTGCGCGGCCTTTCCGCTACTCCGGCATTTCCCATGGATTGAGCAAGGGAATTTCGAGTCGCGCGAAATCCTTCGTATTGCGCGTGACCAGCGTGGCGCTCTTCACCAGGGCCGTCGCGGCGATGAAGGCGTCGAGTTCGGCGAGCAGGCGTCCCTTCGCCTTTTCGGCAGCGCGTAATTTGCCCGCCGCCTCGGCGATGGGAAAATCGACATCGATGATCCGTCCTTCGAACCGGTTCCGCAGACCGATCGCAAAGGCCTGGAGTTTGGTGCGCCGATTGCCGTCCCGCGCGCATTGGATGCCGAACTCCAGTTCGTGGAACACGATCACGCTCAAAAGAAGATCGGAATTCTGGTTCAGAAACGCGATCACCGCCGGATGCGGCGCCGGACGCGTCAGTTCGGAGACGATGTTCGTATCGATGACGAAAGGCGGCACGCCGCTCAAACCGCGAACGGATTGCGGTCGCCGACTTTTCGTTCCGGCGCTTCGAATTCGACCTTCGGCGTATGCTTGACGAGCCAGCGGCCCAGATGCACCCGGCCCGCCTTGCGCTCCAGATCGGCAAAGGCTGTCATGGAAAGAACGACGCAAGAGTCTTGCGTGCCGATCACCTGCGGCTCGCCGACCCGCGCGCGACGCAGAATTTCCGACAACCGCGCCTTGGCGTCCGAAACGCTCCAGACGTGGTGGGCCATGGGTCGTTACCCTTTCGAAGGTGTAGTCTAGACTAGACCACAAACGGCCGGCGGCGTCAAGACGTGCGTTCAGATCAGCCGGACCATCGGATGGACGTTCGGCGGCTCATGCAAAACAGAACGGACGCCGTCACCGAATCCACATTCCCTGCCCGTACCGCACCGTCGGTCCGGCGACGCACTTTTCCGGCCTCGTTTCGGACTCGAAAGCATCACGTTCCGGACGTGGGCGTGGTCATGAAACGGACCGGGAAAGGGATCATGAAAGCCACCCCAATGCGACCCGAAAGGTACCGCAGAACGCTGCGAAAGCAGCGAGTGCGGGACGAATCCCGTCAAGCGCGCGAACAGGTTTGCGCCCGGCTGAGGCACGTAACGCGCCAGGCTGAGGGGAGCGATTCGGTGTCCTGACCCCTCCCCCGCCCGTCGAGCAGGGCTGTCCGGGGATATCGAATCGATGATCGTTTGTTCGTTTCCATCAAACTGTCATGGCCCGCGGCGGCGGGCCACCCAGGTTCTGAAGCCACGAGCGGTTCCGATTTTCCTCATGAATGGCGGATAGTTCTGTAAATCCCGTTGTGAGATCACCTGGGTGGCCCGCCGCCGCGGGCCATGACAAGTTCTTGTTTGACCTCAACCCGATGCGTCAGTGGGCAGCGGAGGGGGAAAGAGTCGAGCATCGGGCGGGGGCCGCCGCGCCGGTGCGGGCATTGTCACCCCCATGTCGGGCGGTGGAACATATGGACCGAAAAGGTTTGACATAGAACCATTTTTGGTCCATGATGTCAGGTAGCACATGCAGTGGCGGAATCCGTCGGCAGCCGGCCGGCGCGAAAATAAAAAATATCGCTCAGAAATTCCCTGCTTCAGGGATTATTCGCCGGCGAGGACGGCTTCCCGGCGGCGGCGGAAGCGGCGCTTCGCGGGCCGGCGCATTTCGCTCACCGAGCGGATCTCGGCGAGCATCATCTTGGCCAATACGTCGCGATCATGGGCGCGGGCCAGTTCGCGGCAACCCTCACGGCAGTGCTCGCGCAAGGCCGGGCTCCCTCTCAGGCGCCGGATCGCCTCGACAAGCGAATGCGGATCGCCCGGCTGGGCAACCACGCCAGCGCCATAGCGGGTCACCGTTTCGGCCGAAATACCGTCGGCAGAGACGATGATCGGCCGCTCCATCGCGGCGGCCTCGAACAGCTTCGAGGGCAGCGCGCCTTCGAACAGCGCGGATTTCTTGAGCGGAATGACGATCGCATCCGAAAGTGCGAGGTGCTCCACCGCCACATGCGACTCCACGCCGCCGGTAAAGGTGACGTTGTCGAGGTTGAGTGCGGAAGCCATGGTCATCAGCGCCTTGCGCCGTGCGCCTTCGCCCACGAAGAGGAAATGGATGTCGGTGCCGGCCAGCATTCGGGCCGCGCGCAGCACCACTTCGAGCCCCTGCGCCATGCCGTGCGTGCCGACATAACCCACGACGAAGCGGTCGCGCAGTTTCAGGCGCTGCATCAGCGCATCGGATTTGCCGCGCGGCGCCAGGCGGACGAGGTTTGCCCCGTTGGGAACGACACCGATCTTCTCCAGCGCCACGCCGCCCTGGGCGATGCGGTTGCGCATCGGCTCGGTCACGGTGACGATGCGGTCGGCGCTTTTGTAGAGCCGCTTCTCCATCCGACCCAGCAGGCGCATCACGAAGCCGTCATTCAGCGCCTCCACCGCGGAGATGGACTCCGGCCAGAGATCGCGCACCTCGAACACCCAGGGCCGGCGCTTGGCGCGGGCGACCAGATGGCCGGCATAGCCCGTCAGCAGCTGCGGCGACGTGGCCATGATGACGTCGGGCGTTTCGAACAGGCCGGCCAGCGAGGCGCTTACCGCGAAGCTCGCGAAATCGATCGCCCTGAGCACCACGCCGCTGTTCGGCGCGAGAAAGCTCCACACCCGCACGACGTCGATCCCGTCGAACGGCCGGCGCCGGTACAACCAGTTTTTGTAGGGCTTCTGGACCTTGCCGGTCGGGAAATTCGGCGCCGTCGTGATCACCGTGACGGCAATGCCTTCATCGGCCCAGCGGCGGCAATGTTCGTAGGTTCTGAGCGCGGGCGCGTTCTGCTCCGGAACGAAATTGTCCGTCAGCACCAGGACCCGCATCCCCACGCCCACCGCAAACTCCCCTGTTGCCGACTGTAGGTCAGCACACGACAACTATCCACCACGCAGATCACGCTTGCCTGAAAAAAAGCGCGCTTACCATGAATCGCGTTTGCGCCGTCCGCGCAAGGGACGCTCACCGAATGCGGGATTTCGCGACAATTCGGACAAATTTCGCGTAGGTTCGTTTGCTACAGGAGCCTTTGCCAACAGGCCCGGCCCGCGCTACGCAAGAGGAAGTTCCAGGTTTCGATGAACGCGCCCGAATTCGATCACGCTCTTCGCGGAAGCCCGCAACCGCTCGGTGACAGCGCCGACGACGGCTGGGCCGCGCGACGCGTCCCCGGTGGCCGGCGGACAGTCTGGATCGTCGCTGCACTGTTTCTGGCCGGCCTGTTGTACTGGGCGCTCAAGCCTTCCGCGACAACCCAGGCGACCCAGAATGCCTTCGGCGCCGGCGGACCCGTGCCGGTCGGCGTAGCCAAGGCCACGAGCGGCGACATCCATGTCACCCTCAACGCGCTGGGAGCGGTGACGCCGCTGGCTACCGTGACGGTCAAGCCGCAAGTGACCGGAATCCTTAACAAAATCGATTTTACCGAAGGCCAGATGGTCAAGGCCGGCGACATATTGGTCGAGATCGATCCCAAGCCCTACCAGGCGGCACTAGATCAGGCCAAGGGCACGCTGGCCCAGGGCATTGCCCAGCTCGAGAACGCGAAGGTCGACCTCGGCCGCTACCAGTCCCTGTTCAAGCAGAACGCCATTTCCGACCAAATTCTGGCCACCCAGGCAGCCCTTGTGCGCACCGACGCCGGCGCTGTCGAAACCGACAGGGCGGCCGTCGAAGCGGCGGCCGTCAATCTCGCTTATTGCCGGATCACTTCGCCGGTTGCGGGGCGGGTTGGCATCCGCCAGGTCGATGTCGGGAACCTGATGCAGCCCGGCGTGACCACCGCCATCGTCGTCGTCACCGAGCTTCGGCCCATTTCGGTGCTCTTCACGCTGCCCGAAGACAGCATCTCCGCCGTGATGGAGCGCGTCGGGACCGGGGCCAAACTGTCGGCCGAAGCCTGGGACCGCGGGCAGACTGTCCGGCTTGCGACGGGCACGCTCGCGGCTTTCGACAACGAAATCGATCCCACCACCGGCACGGTCAAGCTCAGGGCGATGTTCGACAATGCCGACAACCGGCTGTTTCCGCAGCAGTTCGTCAACATCCGGCTGCTGGTGAACACGCTGCCGAACCAGACCACCATACCGGTGGCGGCCGTGCAGCGGGGCGCAGACGGGAGCTTCGTTTACGTCGTGAAGCGGGACCTGACCGTCAGCGTACGCAATGTGACGCTGGGGACGCAGGACAGCGACAAGGTCGACGTCCTCTCCGGCCTGCAACCGGGCGACACCGTCGTGGTGGACGGCGCCGACCGCCTGAAGGACGGCGCCAAAATCTCGATTCCGTCCGCCACCACGCTGACATTCGGGCACGGCGGACACAAAGGCCACAGCGGCCATCACCGCCATTGGCCGCAAGGGGGAGACAGCTCGGGCGGCTCGCAGTGAACCTCATGTCCGTCAGCCCGATTCCCAGGCCGTGAACATCTCCGCCCCTTTCATCGAGCGTCCCGTCGCGACCTCGCTTCTGATGATCGCGATCATGATCGTCGGCTTCGCGGGCTATCTCTATTTGCCGCTCTCCGCGCTGCCCGAAGTCGACTATCCGACGATCCAGGTGCAGACCTTCCTGCCCGGCGCCAGTCCCGAAGTCATGACCACGACCGTGACGGCGCCGCTCGAACGCCAGTTCGGCGAGATGCCGGGCCTGAACCAGATGACGTCGGTGAGCTCCGGCGGCGCGTCGGTGATCACGCTCCAGTTCGATTTGAGCCTCAGCCTCGACGTCGCCGAGCAGGAGGTGCAGGCCGCCATCAATGCGGCGACAAACCTGCTGCCGCAAACCCTTCCCGCGCCACCCGTTTACGCCAAGATCAATCCGGCGGACGCGCCGATCCTGACGCTGGCTATCACTTCCAAGACCATGCCGCCGACGGAACTGGAGGATCTCGCCGACACGCGCATCGCGCAGAAAATCTCGCAGCTCGCCGGTGTCGGCCTTGTCAGCATCAATGGCGGCCAGCGGCCGGCGGTCCGGATTCAGATCAACATGCAGGCGTTGTCGGCGCTGGGTTTGAACATCGACGATCTGCGCACGACGATCGGGAACGCGAATTCCAATGCGCCGAAAGGGAATTTCGACGGCGCAACGCGCGCCTACACGATCAACGACAACGATCAGCTGCAGAGCGCCGCCGACTACGCCAACATCGTGGTCGCCTACAAGAACGGCGCGCCGGTCGTGCTCTCCGATGTGGCCAAGGTCATCCAGGGCGCGGAAAATACCCAGCTTCTCAGCTGGTCGAACACGACCCCCGCCATACTCCTCAACGTACAGCGCCAGCCCGGCGCCAACGTCATCGCCGTCGCCGACACGATCAAGGCCATGCTGCCAATGATCGAGGCAGGCCTGCCTCAGTCGGTAACCGTCAGCGTCATCACCGACCGCACCAACACCATCCGCGCTTCGGTCGCCGACGTGGAGTTCGAGCTCACGCTGGCCGTCGGCCTGGTGGTGCTGGTCATCTTCCTGTTCCTGCGCAACGTGCCGGCCACCGTGATCCCGAGCCTCTCCGTGCCGCTGTCGCTCGTCGGCACGTTCGCGGTGATGTACCTGCTCGGCTTCAGCCTCAACAATCTCTCGCTGATGGCGCTCACCATCGCCTCGGGCTTCGTGGTCGACGATGCCATCGTGATGATCGAGAACATCAGCCGCTATCTCGAAATGGGTGAAACGCCGTTTCAGGCGGCACTGAAGGGCGCGGGCGAAATCGGTTTCACGATCGTATCGCTCACCGTTTCCCTGATCGCGGTTCTGATTCCCCTGCTCTTCATGCGTGAAGTGGTGGGCCGGCTGTTCCGCGAGTTCGCGGTGACGCTTTCCATCACGATCCTGATTTCCGCCGTGGTGTCGCTGACGCTCGTCCCCATGCTATGCGCCAAGCTGCTGCGTCATCGCCCAGGCGAAGAGCAAAGCGATTTCGCACGGCGGTCAAAGGCCTGGTTCGACGGCCTCATCGCGCAATATGGACGGCTGCTCGGCTGGGTGCTGGAGCATCAACCGCTGACGCTCATCATCGCGCTCGGCACGCTTGTTCTGACGGTGGTGCTCTATATCGGAATTCCCAAGGGCTTCTTCCCCGTGCAGGATACGGGACTGCTCCAGGGCATCACGCAGGCCGCGCCGTCCGTCTCCTTCGCCGCCATGGCCGACCGGCAGGAGGCGCTGGCCGAGGAAATCCTGAAAGACCCCGATGTCGTGAGCCTTACCTCGTTCATCGGCGTCGACGGCACCAATAACACGCTCAACAGCGGCCGCATTCTCATCAACCTCGTTCCCTCCAACAAGCGCAGCAAGGATGTGAGCACCATCCTCCGGGAAATCGGCGACGTTTCGAAGCGCGTTCCGGGAATTTCGCTCTATCTGCAGCCGGTGCAGGACCTGACGGTGGATTCCACCGTCAGCCGCGCGCAATACCAGTTCGTGCTGGGCTCCGCCGCCAACACGGTGCTGGATAGCTGGGTTCCACGTCTGCTCAATCGACTTTCCCGGCTGCCGCAGCTCGAACACGTGTCGACGAATTATCTCGACAACGGAATCTCGGCGGACATCGTGGTGGACCGCGATACGGCGGCGCGTTTCGGCATCACGGCGGCAACGATCGACAACGCGCTCTATGACGCCTTCGGACAGCGCATCATCTCGACCATCTTCACGCAATCCAACCAGTACCGCGTGATCCTGGAGGCGAGTCCCACGCTGCAATCGTCGGTCAAATCGCTGCATTCGATCTACCTGCCCTCTTCTGCCGGCGGGCAGGTACCGCTCGACGCGATCGCGAAGATCGTGGTGCAGCCGGCGCCGCTCGAACGCGATCACCTGGGACAGTTCCCCGCAGCGATGGTCTCGTTTGACGTGGCGCCCGGCTATTCGCTGGGTGCCGCGGTCGACGCGATCACCGCGACCGAGTCCGACATGAAAGTGCCAACCAGCGTGACGACGACATTTCAGGGTGCTGCGCTTGCGTTCCAGAATTCGCTCGGCAACGAGCTGCTTCTGATCCTGGCAGCCATCGTCACGGTTTATATCGTGCTGGGTGTGCTCTACGAGAGCTATATCCACCCGGTTACCATTCTCTCCACCCTGCCCTCGGCCGGCGTCGGCGCGCTGGTCGCGCTGATGATCTCCGGCCACGATCTCGACATCATTTCGATCATCGGCATCATTCTTCTGATCGGCATCGTGAAGAAGAACGCGATCATGATGATCGACTTCGCGCTCGAAGCGGAGCGCAATCAGGGAAAATCGCCGCGCGATGCGATCTATCAGGCGAGCCTGCTGCGATTCCGGCCGATCCTGATGACGACCGTCGCGGCGCTGTTCGCGGCGCTGCCGTTGATGCTCGGCAGCGGCACAGGGTCCGAGCTCCGCCACCCGCTGGGCATCTCCATCGTCGGCGGCCTTCTCGTCAGCCAGATGCTCACCCTGTTCACGACACCGGTCATCTATCTCTACTTCGATCGTTTTGCGCGCCGCTTCAACATCGGTCCCGACCGCAATCCGGATGAAGGCTCGATGGCATGAACATCCCGGCCATCTTCGTCCGCAGGCCGGTGGCGACAATGCTGCTGACGATGGGCCTCGCTCTCGCCGGCACCATGGCGCTCTTCCTGTTGCCTGTTTCGCCGATGCCCAATGTCGATATCCCCACCATCTTCGTACAGGCGCAGATGCCGGGCGCGAGCCCGGAAACCATGGCGACAACGGTTGCAACGCCGCTCGAACGGCATCTCGGCGCCATCGCCGACGTGACGGAGATGACGTCGTCGAGCTCGGTAGGCTCGGCGCGCGTTGTGCTCCAGTTCGGGCTTGATCGTTCCGTCGACGGCGCCGCGCGCGAT
>Ga0302325_10023016_pt1 | contig 13009 bp, 12 predicted proteins | sample Palsa_T0_2_FD_201948 | JGI IMG/M metagenome (GOLD analysis project Ga0302325, IMG submission 201948) | Peat permafrost microbial communities from Stordalen Mire near Abisko, Sweden - Palsa_T0_2 | ecosystem: Environmental > Terrestrial > Soil > Palsa > Peat permafrost | place: Sweden: Abisko... | reverse complement strand
ACTACGGTAACCTTCGCAACCAGATCAGCATCATGGATCTCATTGAGAAGGCGACTATTGGTGACGATAATGACACAGGAACTTTGATGAACTTGGTCATGCAATTCAGAAAGGTCTGCAATCATCCTGATCTGTTTGAACGAGCCGAGACGACATCACCATTCTCCTTTGGCTATTTCGCCGAAACTGCCTCTTTCATGCGTGAAGGGCCCAATATCAAAGTTGGATACTCTTCTCGAAATCTGATCGAGTATGAGCTCCCTCGACTAATCTGGCGCGAAGATGGTCGGCTGGACATGCCTGGACGGAACAACGACAAGGCTGGGTTCCGTGGGAAGTACCTAGACCAGTTGCTCAATGTCTGGAAGCCAGAAAATATTCGCCAGAACATGCAAGAGAACCAGGCCTTCTCATGGCTTCGATTCGCGGATACTTCTATTCAGGAAGCTTCTAGTACATCTCGCAAGGATATCTTTGCTCGAGCTGTCGATCTTGCTCAGAAACCTCGACGCCTTGGTGCTTTGAGTGTCGTCTACGATGAGGAGGGCGAAAACAATTACACTCCCGCCCAAGCACTTCTTAAAATTGTTGATCGTAGTGATCGGAAGCCGCTGGCTGAACTAACCACCGAAGGTTATCTCAACAAGCTTCTCAATGTTTCCAAAGACGTATGGGCAGACTCTGGCATGAGTCGACTTGAGCAATGTGGCCGACCGGGTGCAACTGCTCCCCCGATTGAAGTTGTCTGCTCAAGCCGCGGCGCTGTCATCGAGAAGGAGAATATTCTATTCAACATACCTGTTCGTCGAGCCCTCTATGGCCCATCGCCAGTGGAGGAGAAGGCCTTGATCTCATCCAAGGTTCCTCTTCAATTCTATCCGCCACCAAAATTGCTGCCTGCACCAACCTCCGAAAAACAACGCTTCACCAACATCAGGGTTCCTTCAATGCGTCGCTTCGTTACTGATTCTGGAAAATTGGCTAAACTCGATGATCTTCTCTTCAAACTCAAGGAAGGCGGTCACCGTGTGCTGCTTTACTTCCAGATGACGCGTATGATTGATCTCATGGAAGAGTACCTCACGTATCGCAACTACAAATACCTTCGACTTGACGGATCTACCAAACTCGAAGATAGAAGAGATACCGTCCACGATTTCCAGACAAGGCCAGAAATCTTCATCTTCTTGCTCAGTACTCGTGCTGGTGGTCTCGGTATCAATCTTACTAGTGCTGATACCGTCATCTTCTATGACTCGGATTGGAATCCAACAATTGATTCGCAGGCCATGGACAGGGCCCATCGTCTTGGACAGACCAAACAGGTCACTGTCTACCGTATGATCACCCGTGGCACGATAGAAGAACGTATTCGCAAGCGAGCGTTGCAGAAAGAAGAAGTGCAAAAGGTCGTCATGACTGGCGGATCTGGCGGTGGTGTCGACTTCAACACAAGATCCAAGGAGAACCGCACGAAGGATATTGCTATGTGGCTCGTGGATGATGATGAGGCTGCTGAGATCGAGAGGAAGGAGGCTGAGCTTGCAGCCCAGGAAGCCAAAGAGCCCGAGAAGGTCAAGAAGAGGGGCGGCAGGAAGCGAAAGGTGGATGCTGCTGGGAGCTTGGAGGATTTGTATCACGAGGGTATGTCTAGTCAAAACTTCTGTGCGATAAAGCTAACAAAATTATAGGCGAGGGTCATTTCGATGATGGGTCCAACAGACCATCCGGAGCAGCGACTCCAATCCCTGGTATGGCCGGCGAAGCACCTCTCGGTGCCAAAGGCAAGAAACCTAGGAAAGTAGGGAAGAAAGCCAAGACTGCTAAGCAGCGGTTGGCCATGGCTGATGGAGATGTGGATATGGGTTGATCGAAGACCTCCTTCAACCTAGATTTTGCGTGCGCGTGACTTGAGGTTTAGACAAGGGAGAACAAAAGCAAAACGGAGAAGATTTTGGGATCTAGATCAGAGGATTACTGGACTGTATTATAAGGTAATGGAACTGGAACACTGGTGGTTGCGTGCAGTTGTGTTGCATGCATGCTAGGACTTCTGGGATGCCTGGGAGGAAGGACAGGGTAATTGCATGTGTTATTATAGAATTCGATCCGTGATGGATGGAAGGCGTTTGAATTTGAGGCACAGAGGAATAAAAGAGCTTCTGTCTGGTATTTTGATCTTTTGTGCTCTTTTTGTGAATGTGTATCGTCATATTTGTGTATGGGAAGTTGATGAGATAAAGTGATATTGAATTTCTCAGAGGGGCCAGAAGGAGTGCCGGCATAGAATCGTCATTAAATCAGTACCAGGCTTCAAAGTCGAACTCTCTCAAAATACCCGCCTGGCTCGACGGAGGTATAGGAGGGCGAGCAAGCAGGTGAATCACATGACATCGTGTTCTTTCCCTACGCGTCGCGATAACCTAAGATAGACTCAACTTTAAATGTTCTCCACCTCCTCTCAAAACGCGTCCTACATCGCCTTGACCATCATCTCGCCGTCAACACCCTTCATCAACGGTCAACATGGCTCCTCCACCCACTCAGAAGGAGAACGCGAAACCAAGCTTCCATTGGGACTTCAACTCTCCGGATCTGAGAGCAAGAAGCAACAAGATGGAGAGCATATACAGCGACAGTTCTGATGATGAGACGCCGAAGAGAGCGAGACCTGTTTTCCCTTCGAATCCAACGACATTCGCAGCATTCTTGAAACCAAATGGGGGCAGTATCCCTGGTCAGAGTACAGGAGGATTATTTGGAAGCTTGCCGGTAAAGAAGGAGGAAGCTGCCAATGGAGGGATGATGAGCCGGGACGTGTCGGTGCCAAACAAAGGGTTTGGATTGTTTTCAAAGCCAACTCAAGGGGAGAACAATTCGAGTTCTGCGGCTTCGACTGGAGGCTTCTCCGGCTTTGGAACTGCTTCGACAACGTCCACATTGTTTAAGCCTGCTTCTCCACGAGCCGCACTGGTTCCGGGAATCGAAAACCCAACTCCACCAGTCAACCGGTCTCTGAGTCTATTCGGAGCAGCTACGCAGCCCCAGAGTACGCAAAGCACTTCCGCATTCTCAGGTCCTTCGATTCCAGCACCTGCAAAACCTTCCTTGTTATTCCCGGCTGCTACTTCGACATCAGCACAAGTTGCATCTGTGTCGGCCTTCCAGAACGGTACTCGCCAAGTTTCGCAGTCTCTCAGTCAGGTCGGACCAGTCGCACAGTCTTCGAGCGCGCCTGTACCAGCTTCCTCAGGAACATCCTCGTTCTTCACGGCTACCACCACGACAACAGCACAAGTAGCACCTGTGTCCATTCCCAAGAACAATTCTTCCCAAGCCACACAGTCTACGAGCCTTTTTGGAGTAACTACCAAGTCAACCGGTACTCCAACGCCAGCGGTCACGCAGTCTTCGAGCCTTTTCGGAGTAACTACCAAGTCAGCCGGTACTCCAACACCAGCAGCCACCATTCCCAAGAACAATTCACCTCAAGTCATGCAGTCTTCAAGCCTTTTCGGAGCCATTCCCAAGAACAATTCTTCCCAAGTCACGCAGTCTTCGAGCCTTTTTGGAGTAACTACCAAGTCAACCAGTACTCCCACACCAGCAGCCACCATTCCCAAGAACAGTTCTTCCCAAGTCACGCAGTCTTCGAGTCTTTTTGGAGTTGTTACCAAGTCAACCGGTACTCCCACACTAGCAGCCACCATTCCCGAATCAAACATGGCGCAGGCGGAAGAAGCACGACTTTTTGCGGCTCACGTAAAGCTGCTAGATGTTGGCACTAGCTCTCAGGATCAGCATGAGATTACAGGTACCCCGTTATTCACCAAAAATGTACTAGACCACTCCGAGAATCTCTTCAGTCAGTACGGCTTCTTAGCAGGCATGTCGGATGTCCTTGAGTCGAACGCAGCAGCGCATCTCAATATTGACGGACCAAGTCGACCTGCGGATCCACGACTATTCTTTAACATATCAGCGCCATCGAGCGCGTTCATTTGTGGGTCTCAAGGTTCGGGGAAAAGTCACACTCTGTCTTGTTTATTGGAGAATTGCGTGATGAAGTCGGATGTCAGTAAGCTGGACAGCCCTCTTGCTGGCCTAGTGTTCCATTATGACTCTTTCACTTCCGATGTTAAGGGGACGCCTTGTGAGGCAGCCCATATCTCTTCCAATCCAAACGTCAAAGTCAGAGTTTTAGTATCTCCCACAAATCTTGAAACCATGAAGGTAAGTCCCTCCTCAAGGCTGTTTACATTCATAACTGACAGAAAAAGCGTACGTACGCAGGTCTGAATGTCACTGTCGAGCCGCTGCAAATCAACCAAACTGATCTCAATACCAAGAGAATGTTGGAACTTATGTAAGAACTACTTCTATTTCGAACTGTTCATACTTTTCTGCTCAGATAAAGTGTGACCACGGAATTCTGTATCGATCAATCACTAACGCCTTCGTGACGTAGGTGCGTTAATGAGAATGAAAGTCGAATGCCGTTATATCTCCATACAGTTACCCGCAGTAAGTTTCTCCTTTCTCGAATCTTAACTCCCTTTCTTGCGTTGGTGTAAAGGTCCACGAGAACGTCAAATGGCTGGTGGTCTACTCTAGACCCAAGACCCAAAAGTCCCGATGTTTTCAAGTCCCAATCATCAAATACCTCCTAGAAATCCCTGCCCTAAAAAAGCGCTTCCAAGATGATTGCTGACTCGGGATTCTTGTGATTTAGTTCTCCGTGAGATGCGTCTATTGCAGCAGACAAAAAACACCGGGTTCAATTATGCTGAGTTCAAGAGACTGGTAAGCCTTTGCGACATGACTCGGGAGCAACTCATGCCTCTGCATCAGCGATTGGACACCTTGGAGAGCTTTATGCCCCACTCACAAAGATCTGCGAATGCTCAGCCGAAGCAGGGGAAAGGAAACGAGTCCTCCGGAAGTAATTGGTCTGTCCAAGCTGGAACTCTCACAATTGTTGACTTATCATGTCCTTGTGTTACGGCAGAGTCAGCTTGCAGTTTGTTCAACATGTGTTTGAGTCTCTTCCTCGAACAGCATACGACAGTTGGCCGAGTTATTGGTTTGGATGAAGCACACAAGGTACGCCCATTGAATTTGCTTGATTTACTCAACAGTGACTAAATGGCCAATTAGTACATGAGCGCCGGTGCTGAGGCTGGTACATTGACCAACACGCTACTATCCTCAATACGCCTGCAGCGACATCTTGGAACTCGCGTCTTCATTTCCACGCAGGAACCCACCATATCTCCGAAGCTCCTAGACCTCTGTTCGATCACCGTTGTCCACCGTTTCACATCCCCAGATTGGCTCCGCGAACTGCGGTCACATCTGGCCGCCTTGGATAATGATGAGGAAGATCCTGGAAAATCTAAATTCAAACTGATCAACATATTCAATCAGATTGTCAAGCTCCGGACAGGAGAAGCGTTGCTTTTCGCTCCCAGTGCGATTCTTGCGGTCGAGAAGAAGCAAAACGAGAATGGATCTGAGGAAACAGAGATGAAGAGACTAGGGATTGGTTGTCTGAAGATCAAGATTCGTGCTCGAGTAACTTCGGATGGAGGACGAAGTGTTTTTGCTCTTGGAGGTTCTCAAGCTGGAAGTGCGGGAGCTGGTACTTTAAAGCCTGCAACGTCGGCATTTCAATTCCCACTCACCTCTGTCGCTCAGGCAGCCTCAGCAAGCACTCAACCAGCAGCTTTTGGTGCTCCATCTCCAGCGAAGAACAATTCTAATATGTTCAACCCGACATATTTTCCTGCAGCTGTCCCCAACTCTGGATTTGGCGGCCCCATTGATCCATTCAAGTCTACGGAACGAACTAAAATCATAGGTGGATTCACGACAAGCTCACCAAGTGCCTTGAGCACATTCTCGTTCGGTTCTTTACCAGCTCTGGGCACAAGATGTGTTTGGTTCCACCCATATATCGAAAATGAACCAAATTGCAACACAAACCAACAAAACTCCTTTCAGAACATTGGTTTCCAACTTCCCTACCAGAAGCACTCTCAGGAGGAGCTTAGATTGGCGGATTATGCTGTGGGTGTAAGATACTCGGAAAACTACAAGTTCGGGGGGTTTGGAAAGCAGTAGTGGAAGATAAGGCATTTGTCATTGCATGGAGTTCAGGGGATAGCGTGCATTTGTGTTTGTTAGATTCTACCGTTCTGTTGCTGGACCACAAGTTTTTGTGCCCAAGATAGATACCACTCCGCAAGGATACGAGCAGCACGAGCTGGTGTAGTTAATGTATAAGTTACTTGTTGCGAAGATACGTTCATTTAGAAATCTTTGATCTTCCAAACGCCGAAAGTCTCCGGGAAAGGCATCCTTTGCAAAGTCGCCTATCAATATCGAACCCAACTATTCAAGTAGGAGCTAGAATGCTGCTTTCTACTCCCAAGCGGACGCGCAAGATTGTATAAGAACTGCCACGGTAGGACCTCGGGAGGCTTCTTGTTTGAAATCCGCTCCATTTTCTTGAAGCTTCTTGCGTCGCCGCCGTCAGGGCTCGACTTTCCGGACACGAGGGATGCAGGGTGAGATTACATTAGTGACGCTTTAACCCCTTGCCTCTTATATCAACTCCATAAATGATTACCATCATAACATGTCTCTTATTGACCAGATTTCTCCCAATCAGCCTCATCCTTGATTCCATTGGAAAAGAAAGGGGCGTCACGTGCCGGGACCCGCACCTTAAGCGAGGGCTTCCCAACTTCAACCCTCATCGACCTTGCCCTTCCTGTCTCCTCTCGAACCTGACGCGAAGGAAGAAAATTTGGCAAATATTCCTTGAACTCAAAATCTGTCGATCAAACGAGGATTGTTGGTCCAATCTGCCGACGAGAGGATGAAGAGCGGTTTGCGATGCCGTTCCATCGGCGATTCGATGAAGGACGAATCTGCAAGTTCGGCAACAAGGGTTTAGTCCTTCGAGCGTGCCGAATATGTGTTCAATCTGGATGGAAGGAAAACTTCTATGAGGCAGTAGTGGCGAGGGTTTGGAAGACTGTTGCCCTTACCCTGACGCTACGAAGCTGCAGCGACCTGGGACCGAGATGCAAGTGTTCAAGCTTGCAGGGTATAAAAGCCTCGACTTTCCCATCCATCTTCCGATCGACATGGAATCTGGTATTTACCCCTGCTAGTTAACATTGTTATAATCGTTGGTGAAGTTAGCGCTTTCCCAAATTTGGGGGTCGAGCTAGCGGCTCGGACCACAGCTCCCCTTTTCTTGGTTTGAACTTTATTTTGACGTCAATGTCTTGATGCGGGCAAGTGCTTTCGGATTAACTCGGGTCAAAGAATTGTCTTCAAACTTTTGATTTCGATGAATGCGAGAGGAATTTGTATACTGTACTTTGTAGCTGGGTTGATATTTGAGATTCATTGGGATGCACCAGGTAGGAAGGGAAAGAAAGTTTCCTATGAATAGTTTTGCGGTGTGTTGCATATGAAGCTTTGGAACAGCAAGCGCCGATCTCAAGCCCCCGGCAAGAATGGCGATGGTTCAATCTTAGGACAGGGATCATCGTCGAAGCTTTAGAACGCCCGCACAATCGCTGCTGTGGGGTGATGTTTTTAGTTCTGCTCCAGATGTTTCGAGATGTGGACGATCTAAGGATTTGCTCAGCAACTGAACTCTTCTGTCGAATCTGTGGTTATCTAGTGAAAGCTTCAGACGAGATTTCACTGGCATAGGGCATTGGCTTGCATGGAAGCATCGCGGCACTTATGAACGTCTTCCGGACCCCGCAGCTGGTAAAGTAGGCTGTGGGAGCTGAATTTTACGGGCTTCCATTATTCTGGCAGAGCCTCTACCACTGAGATCTTAGGCACTTGATACTGAAGCGCTGATGGGCTAAGAGCTCGTTCTACTCAGTAAACCACTTTATCTCGATTGTCACATTTTCAAAAATGCCGAAAGGTGCCTCTTCGTGCTTGGGAACACCTCGCAAAGTGTTCTCGCCATCTGAACCAAAATATTCACTCTCAGGATGAAATACCTTCTACTACTGCACGCCGACGTCCTTTGGGCCAGAATATTTATTTCAAGCTCCATATCGGGTCAAGCTAGCAGGGTTCTTTTTTCTCGCAGAACCTACTGAGGATATATCTGGTTCAAGCCTAGAAAATTCTTCTCTGAGTCAGAAAGGTAATCTGGTACACCAATTTCTAGTTTGAACTCGAAACTATAAAGTTCGACAGTCTCCCCTCAGCCAAAATTTCTTTTCTTCCCTCTCAAAGAACTTTCTCCCACCAATCGACACTCACAAACTCGAGCACTCGAACATCGCAACACACACTCGTACCAAACATCACTTCACTTGATATTCAACCATTTGAACATTCGACTTCTATTTCGCCATGCATTCTCAACTCGGCAATGTCTTTTTCCGGATGGAAGTCCTTGACGACCCAATAGATATCTACACGCCCATCACCAACACAAAGTCCTCCATTCTTTCCAAGCGCAACCAACACAAAAAGGTCCACTGGGAAGAATCTGTCATCGACAACGAGTACAAACACACCATTCGAAAAGCCAAACACCTGGCACAACTCACTCAGAAATTAGCTAAACTCCAAGCAAAAATCATCGAGCAAGAGGATCTCATTGAACGCCAAGTCGAAGAAGTCACACGATTGACGGGATTGTGGGCACGGGCCCAGGAAGGGGAGATTCCAGAGGGATTTGAACGTAAGTACCGGAGAGCCAACAAACTTCAGCTTCAGCTAACATACTTCAGTTTACGCTACTACCTTCGGTACCGCAAAAGAAGCCAACACAGCCATCCAAGGCCAACTTTTGGGCAATCTACTTGAACTAGCACCAAAACGCTGCAAGTCAGATATGATCCTTGCCGACATCAAAGTCAAAGCCAACATATATCAGAACAGAGTAAGGATCATTACATCATCAATGACTCCTGAGTCTCCATTGAAGTGTTCCTGCACGGAAGCTTCCGGACATCGCCAATTCTGGACCGACAACCAAAACATCGAAACTAGGCGACTCAGCGTCGAGATTCCCACCAAACGATCCCGCCTTTTCCACCTCACCAGATTGCCAAAGTTTATTAACAAAAAAGACAATCAAAAAAAAGTCAACATATCAGTCCTCCATCAAGACGGACCCATCTTTCACCAGCACGGTCAAGGAATTCAATTATAACTCTCCGGAGAGACGGCTACGACGAATCAAGGACATCCAAAGGAACTCGCCACTTACAGCATCGCCTACTCCATGGTCAACTATTTCCACGACACAAACTCTTCACAGAGACGACCACCACGAATCGCAAGCCATCCAAACGGACTCGCCTTTCACTCGCACAAGAAAGTTGTCTTGTACCCTCACCGACATACAACAAATCACCATCGGAAAATCAATCCTCAGCCACCGAGAACCAACCACGAACCACCAACTACAAAAAAAAAAAAAAAAAAAAAAGACCTGCCAAAAGCAACTTCCTGTCATCCAAACGACATGCCGAAATCATCGAACAACTCGTCTGATTCAACAAACACCAAACTATAACTCTGAGCCACGACAACTCAACCAGCAAAAACTGAGCTTTTGACGAACAATCTGACAAAGGAAGAGAACCAAACCTCCAAGTATCCAAAAACTTTGAGGAGATTCAGCACACCTCGACTACATCGCACAACCAACAAACCCGGCCATCCAAACGACCGGCAGCAATTCTCGACTCCTTGATTCAATCGACAAAACTCAACCAAAGAAACAAAAACAACCAAAAAAAACAACAACACCAAACAAAAACACCAAACGGCAAAGACTCAAAGCTACAATACTCTCGTTCCAAACCTAAGGAGAAACACCTGGCGTGATGATATCATGGTCTTCAAACTCAACAACAAAACAAAACAACATCAAAAAACACATGGCTGTGTTGCTTCTGTTCAACTACGACTTTTACGACTACAGAACGCGGAGGGATTGGGGGGAGGAGGGGAAATTGTCAGAGGGACAGGAGAGAGCTCGTGTCTCGAGGGCATCGGGGATGAGGGGAAATGGGATGAGGAGGAGATGGATCGGACATGAGATATGGACTCAGGAATTCGTGTACACAGTAAATATCACTGACAAAACAAACGCCTTCTAATTTTGTACTGTGATATACTTGTGCTGTATTATCTCCGCTTCACAAAGTGAACCCACAGCTTCCCAATCTGCAACACAGCATGATCCTTCCACTCCGCCTCCCACTTCTCCTCGTCATAACTCTCTCCCAGCATAACATCAAATTCTTTCACCACCATAGCAATCGTCAATCTCATCTCATTCAAAGCCAACTGTTTCCCCACACAACTATGCACCCCATAGCCGAACGGGATAAACGCCCTCCTCTCTCTGACACCCTCACTCCACTCACCCGTCCACCGCTCCGGAATGAACTCCCATCCTTTCGGGAAATATCGTTCATCCGTCATAAGCGCTAAATGTGGTACCATAACCTGGACATTTCCTGGGATGAAACTTCCAGCGATTTCAACGCCTTGAGGGTAAGTGCCTGCATATACCCCTGTAGGGAGTGGATTGCAGAGTCGTAAGCCTTCGTTGACTACCGCATTCAAATAACTCAAGTTCGTCGTGGTCTGGACAGTCAATTCCTTCCCCTCACTCACAAATCCATCAATCTCATCCTGCAATTTCTTTAGCACTCTCTTCTCTTTCGCCAGTATTCGGAGAATCTGAGTGGTTGTCGAGATGGTAGTGTCGCTTCCAGCAACAACAATCAGATTCGCATTTGAATTGAGATCTTTCTGACTCAAAATCTTAGAAGTAATTGGATCAGGGGACAGAAGGTGGCGGAAAATATCTTTCCGCGATGTGCCGAGCTTTTGCCTATTTGCGAGGAGGACTTCGCCTCGGACCCGGAAGTCTTTTACATCTGCCGCTTCGGGCAGGAGAGGAAGCAGTTGGCAGAGGGGGCGCAGGGCGGCGATTACGCCCACAGCGAACATGTATTTGTGCGTGAAGCCCATGTACTCGTTGTCTCCTTTCCCGTCTTGCATCCCTGCATCGTGAGCAAAGCTGAGGTCTGCCATCCTAGGAGGGACGATTAGAGCTGGGAGGTCGGCCGGGACAGAGACTCACATGTCAAATACAAGATTCTCTAATAGCTTCTCGACGTTGACTTCCTTCCCATCCGTTTTTCTTATTACTTCAATGAACTTGGAAACATGGTACTCCACGCGAGGATTATAGTCCTTGAACTCGCTACTCACGAACGCCCTCTCCCTAATTCAACTCATCAGCCTATTTTCCGCTGCCAGGAGCTTCAAAGAACTCACCAGATCCTCCTCCAGGGTGTATGAATTTCATAATTCCTCTGCGTATTCAAATTATACGCCCCATTAATAGCACCCACCTCATAAAACGTCCCTCTCGGATACTTTCCCTTGTAAATCTTCTCCACCGCATCCACATTTCTGATACTAAGCTCGTTTGGTCCCACTCGTACAATATCGCTGTTGTACTTCTCGTGGAGCTCGAGGAGGACTTTGGCACCTCGACCGGTGCGGTAGGCATTTGCTTTGTAGAGGTTTGACAAGGCGGCGAGCTTAGGGCCGGGGAAAGAGGAGAGGGGCGAGAAGTAGAGACGTCGGATCAAAGTCAAAGTTGTGAATGTGAGAAGGAAGATGGTATTTAGTGTTATGAGGCGGGAGAGGGAGGTAATTATTTTGGAGGTTGAAAAAAGGATGGAGGATAGGATAATTGCATTCGCGAAGAAGTAAGTGTTGAGGACTTTGATGGTTGAGATTTCGGGGATGGGAGAGATGTAGAGTTGAGCTGCTATGGCCACTGCCACTGCTGTTGCCATCGCCACGTCCATCTTGGAAGAAGCGATTGTAGCTATCGCATGTAACAGTTGATATTGAAGGGAACGATTTGTAAATGGCCAAGATATTTATTTTGTGTCGAAAAGATAGGACAAACCACCTTACTGTAACCGGTTTTACGGGCCGTTGTGTCAGGGGTTCTTGTGCTACCCACAATGGCGACTTCTGATAGCGTGAAATGCCATTGGAGGTTGAACCTTTGACAAGCAACGGCCTTCCCGACTCAGATGCAGATGGCTGTCAGCATGATAACACCACCACACTGCCTCCAATTGGGGGTGGCTGCTGACACAAACTCAGTTGCTCCGTGCTGCTTTTAGACATTGACGTCCTATTCGAGGAAGGCCTAGGAACAAGCTCCTAGATTGAATGATGGCTTTTTATTGCGGCATCTTCCGCCACCCTCCAAAAAACATTGTGCATACCCATCCTAAACTTAGAATCGACCAAAATAAAAACGTCAGCATAGAACAATTCTATTGGCACTTTCATTGCTGCTTTCAATCATGCCCGTTCCTCCCAAACCAGCTGCGCTTTTTCGGGATGATTCATTTTGATCGTGACCTCCAAGGCTGAGTCCTCGATAATTTCAAATAATCGTTTCTTCACCGCTTCCATTGTCTCCCCAGGTTCCGAGACCGCCTTGACACAATGTCTACGGAAGAGGTGAGCGATCACAGCCACGAACTCTACTTGCGCGAATTTCTTGCCCGGACAGGAGCGAGGGCCAACACTCCAGGGAAGAAAGCCAATTGGAAGTGGCTTCAATTCTTCGTGTTCTACGGCCTTGCTCCCTCTAGTTTGGGAGATCCAGCGATCAGGTCGAAACGACAGGGAATCAGTGCCCCAAAGTTTGGGGGTAGTGTTCAGTGAGCCGATCGAAATAATGATGTCTGTTTTAGGAGGCAGAGTATATTCCTTTCCTTTAAGCTTCAGAGTCGCAGATTGCGTACCAGTGTATCGCGGAATAAAGACGACTGGTGGGTATAGACGAAGAGTCTCGTACTGTGGGTGTCAGGAGCTGAAGCAGCTGGGCAAGAGAAGAGACATACCATAAGCGCAAGGCATCTCTTGAGTTTCGGAAACGCCTTCTCATATTCCCAAG
>Ga0302325_10023014_pt1 | contig 13010 bp, 7 predicted proteins | sample Palsa_T0_2_FD_201948 | JGI IMG/M metagenome (GOLD analysis project Ga0302325, IMG submission 201948) | Peat permafrost microbial communities from Stordalen Mire near Abisko, Sweden - Palsa_T0_2 | ecosystem: Environmental > Terrestrial > Soil > Palsa > Peat permafrost | place: Sweden: Abisko... | reverse complement strand
ACGGGCGCAGCCGAAAAATTGACGACCGACGGCTCCGGGTATTACATTGCGCCGAACCTGCCTCCCGGGATTTACACGATGAGCGCCGAGGCGCCCGGATTTAAGCTCTACGAAAGCAAGCACAACCGGCTGGCGCCGAACAGCGCCGTTTCACTCGATGCGAACATGGCGGTGGGCGCGGTGACTGAGACAGTCGAGGTAGCGGCGACCGCGTCCCTGCTGCAAACCGATTCCGCGGCGGTGCAGGCCGAGGTTTCGGGCGATGTGGTAAGTATGCAGGAACTGAACGGGCGCGACCCGCTCTTTGCGGCTGGACTTCTTCCCGGTATGCGCGCCAGCGCCACGATGGGGGATTTCAATTACGCGGAAGGCGTCACCGAACCGTTCAACGTAAACGGAACGCGCCAGCAAGACACGCTCGTCACCTTCGATGGCGCTCCGGCCAACCGCACCCGAGCCAATGGGCAGATCATCGGCGTTCCCAATGTCGACGCGGTGGAAGAGATTCAAGTGCTTGCCTCCGACTACGCGGCCGAGTACGGCCGTGCCTCCGGCGGGCAGATCCGCGTGATCACCAAAAGCGGCACCAAGGATTTTCATGGCAGCCTATACGAGTATTTCCGCAACTCCGACATGAACGCCAATACCTGGACGCGCAATACCAGCACTCTGACCAATTACGCCCAGCCGGCTCACTACAACAATTTCGGCGGCGTCATCGGAGGCCCCGTCTGGTGGCCCGGTCTCAGCTCGAAGCTGCGTGAGCGGCTGTTCTTCTTCGTCGCCGAAGACTGGATCCGTTATGTCTACCAAGACTTCACCGAGGAATCCGTACCCACGCTGCTCATGCGTCAGGGAAATTTCAGCGAATTGCTGTCGCCAAATCCTTGGTACTCGGGAAGCCATGTGATCTATGAGCCGAAGACGTGCCCCTCGACAGGCGCGGCAAGCTGCGTTCCCTTTCCGGGCAACATCATTCCGCAAAACATGCTGAGTCCGAACGGCATCGCCATCATCAACGCCTACCCGGCGCCCACGCCGGGGTTTCAAGTCGGCACGAATGATTTATATCTGCAGGCGTCCCATCCCATCGATCAGCGTAAGGGCGATATGAATTTCGATATCCTGCTCAACGACAAGAACCGGCTCTCCGCACGGCGAAGCGATTTGTCGTACTACGAGTTTCTGCCGTTCGATCAAGGATCCGGACTTACTGGAAGATACTTCCACCGTCCCAACCAAACCAATACGATCTCTTTGACCTCCAGCGTGACCCCGAGCCTGGTCAATGAAGCCCGCGTCAGCTTGAGCATTGACGACGTCTACATTCCCGTCGATACTTCGCTGCCTGGCTTTAACCGCGAGGATTTGCCGATGCCGATCACCTTCGCCTACCTCATGCCGAACGGTAAGGACATACCCAACAAGATCCCGACCGTCAGCGTGCCGAGCTTTTATGGACTGGCCGGCGGCCCGTATCCCTCGCACTCCTCGGGAGCCATCTGGACCGGCGGCGACAACCTGACGAAGGTGATGAATAATCACACCTTCAAATTCGGCGTCTCGTTCGAGTATTCCGGGGAAGGCGATGGCGATCAAATCAACGTCAACACCGTTCCGAGCGGCGCTAGCAATCAGAACGGCACCTTCTATTTCAGTGATACGCGCACCGGCTTAGGCGCCACCGCGGGCATCGGCATGGCTAACCTTGCCCTGGGCTTGGCCGATACGTATACCGAAATCGGTCCGCGCGCACTCACGGAATGGCGCGCCTGGATGTGGGAAGGGTACGCGCAGGATTCCTGGAAAGTTACGCCCAAGCTGCACATCGAATACGGCCTCCGCTTGAGCAACATTGCCGGATTCCACCCGCTTTGGGGCAACGCCGACTACTTCGACGGCGCTCTCTATAATCAGTCGCAAGCCGTGCAGGTTTCGCCCAGCACCGGCAATGTGATTCTGGGGACGGGCAACCCATATGACGGCGTTGTCATCCCCGGCTACAGCTCCTTCCCTTCGGCTGGAGGACGCATCGCCGCATTCACCTCCAACCAATGCGATGGCGGGTCATGCTCCAGCCTGCTGGGCGCGTCGAACATGCCCAAAGGGTACATCCAGACCAGGAACTATTGGCAGCCGCGTTTTGGCATTGCCTACCAGATCGACGCGAAAACCGTGGTCCGCGGCGGCATCGGCGAGTTCGTCACGCGCATGCCCCTTCTCGACAACGTCTTCCCCGGCGGCAATTCGCCCTTCCAGCCCACTATTACGGTGAGCAACGTCTCCGTGGATAATCCCGGCGCCGCGCTCACTACCGGTACCGCCGCGCCCCTCGCCATGACCACGCTCAACCCGAACCTCAAATACCCCGCAGCGTGGAACTGGAACTTCACCGTTCAGCGCCAGCTTCCGCTGAAAACCATTTTGACGGTGGCTTACGTGGGCCATCATGGCGACCATGCCTGGACGGTGTACGACATTAATCAGCCCACCGCGGGCGCCTTGCTCGCAAACCCTGGCGTGAACACCAACGCTCTTCGTCCTTACAAGGGATACGCTGCGATTCAGGAGGAGGAGAGCGTAGTAAATTCCCAGTACAATGGCCTGCAGGTCCAATGGGAGCGGCGATTTACGGGAGGCTCAAGTTTCGGCTTCACCTACACTTATTCGAAGAGCATGGATAGCGGCTCCAACTACCGGGACATCGTGCCGGACACTTACAACACCAGCAATCTATGGGGTCCTTCCGAGTATGATGAGCGGCATATTGCGATCGTCAACTGGATTTACGCCATTCCGTTTTTGAAGAACAACAACCAGATCGAGGGCAAGGTGCTGGGAGGATGGTCGCTGGCGGGGACCGCGCAATTCCAAACAGGGCCGCCCTGCGGCGTCGGCGCCAACAACGATTACGCCGGCGTGGGCGAGACTGGCAGCTTCGGCTGCGGCAGCGAAGGGCAGTTCTGGGTGCTCAACGGACCGGCCACCATCAACACCGGCGCCTTCGCCGGTCCGGTCACCAACTCCAGCTCGCCGAAGTATTTTACCGTGAACGCTACGGCTCCTCCCACCGGCACGTTCAATCTTTCGCCGGGAGTGCGCGATTCGATTTACGGTCCCGGATTCCAGGACTGGAACCTATCGCTGTTCAAGACCTTCGCCGTGAACGAGCGGGCAAGGTTCGAGTTCCGCGCCGAGGCGTACGATTTCCCCAATCATCCGAACCTCGCCGCGCCGAATTTCACGGCGACCTCCAGCCAATTCGGGATGATCACGAGTAAGACGAACCTGGCGCGCAACTTACAGCTTTCGCTGCGCTTTGTGTTCTAACCCGCGCGACGATTGGGCCGCCTCCATTGAACTATGAACACGTGAAGGAGCGCTAGATAGAGGCGGCCATGATCCCGTATGTTTGCCTTTTGAACTGCCAAGCGAACCCTAGGCGCGGAGCTGGCCCGGCCCTTAGGCGCCTTCGTAAGTTTTTTCGGCATGCGTCGCGTCGCCTACCATCCTGCGAATATATCCTGGTGGCCGGCGGGATTGACGCGAACGGCGACCGGAGCAGGCGAGGTGAGCCGGCCCAGCTGAATGAGCGGGACAATAGTTCCGAAGCTGCAAGTGTAGCCCGCTTCGCCGGGTAGTGAGACCTGCAGAGTGCATTCCACCCGCGGGCTGTCGTTTATCGTGACGCCAGTGTCCCGGACGCTCAAAATTCGCGCCGAACCCCGTAACCCCGTCTTGCACTGGAAATCCGCCCGCGCCTTGCTCTTCCCCATCGAGAAGCCAAGGCCGGCGTTCACCAAGCCCACGAATGCGAAAAGCAACGCGAAAAACGGAGGGAGCCACCGGCCAGTTGGTTTCTCAAAATAATAGCAGCCAGCAGTCATCTTTTGGCCGGCGGCGATTCCGGCGTCTTGGAGTTGTGGGACACGGCGAGCGATCACGCCCAGGGTTTGGACCTGCGATCGGACGCTGCATTGACGGCGGAATTCGCCGATGTGTCCGATCGCACGCGCGGGATGATCCTGACCACTCCGACGCTTGACGTGGAGCATAACCCGCCATGGACGATCCATAGCCTGGATGTGGCGTCCGATGGAACTTTCGCGGCCCTCGGCATGGCAAACGGAATGGTCTTGCGAGACTACGATTTCATAGCGCATCACAGTCTCGGCCCGAACGCGCCAGTTTCCGCCGCTCGGGCCTCCGTCACGCTTGCAAGAGCTGCACATGAGAAACAACCAGCTGACATCCCTTCCGGAAGCGATTGTGGCATTGCAGGAACTGCGGCAAATGAATTTGCGCGGGTGTCTACGCTGGCGCTGCCGGCGTGGGTCGCGGACCTCGAAGCACGCGGCTGCGCGGTCTACCGCTGAGGGCTCCTTACACGCGGTAAACTAGTGTTACCTCCCCTATTCCCATGGAAACGCCTACTATTTCCCGTGCACAGGAATTTCGCGACCAATTGTCGCGGCGCGTCGTGGTTGCCGACGGGGCTATGGGGACCATGCTGTATTCGCGCGGCGTGTTCATCAACCGCTGCTTCGATGAGCTGAATCTCTCGTCGCCCGATATGGTGCGGCAGATTCATCAGGAATACGTCAAGGCGGGCGCGGAGATCCTCGAAACTAATACTTACGGCGCCAGCCGGGTGCGGCTCGGCGCCTTCGGCCTCGCCGAGAAAGTGGGGGATATTAACCGCGCGGCAGTGCGCATCGCGCGCGAGGCTGCGAAGGACCATGCCTGGGTGGCGGGGGCGGTGGGTCCGTTGGGCGTCCGCATCGAACCACTGGGTCCCACCTCGTTCGCCGAAGCGCGGGCGGCGTTCCGCGAACAGATCGACGCGCTGGTGGAAGCTGGCGTGGATCTACTGATCCTCGAAACCTTCGCCAATCTGGATGAGCTGCGCGAAGCGGTCGCGGCCGCACGAGAATCCGCCGGGAACGATCTGGTGATTGTCGCGCAAGTGACCATTGACGATTTTGGACATTTGCCCGGCGGTACCGATACGCAAACCTTCACGCGCGAGATGGATGCGATGCCGGTGGACGTCATCGGCCTGAACTGCTCGGTGGGACCTAAGGCCACGCTCGAAACCATCGAGTTGATGACGCAGTATTCCGCAAAGCCCCTGAGCGCCATGCCCAATGCGGGCGTGCCGCAGCGGGTGGAAGGTCGCAACATTTACCTGTGCTCGCCGGAATATATGGCGCAGTACGCGCGGCGCATGCTGTGGGCGGGGGTGAAGATAATCGGCGGATGCTGCGGCACCACGCCGGAACATATTAAGCTGATCCACTCCGAGACGCGGTCGCTGCAGCCGCACCAGAAGAAGCTCAGGGTGACGGTGGAAGAGCCGCAATCGAAGGCGCACGCGCTGCCGGGCGTGCCGGTAGGGCAGAAGTCGAAGCTTGGCGCGAAGCTGGCGGCGGGAAAGTTCGTGGCATTCGTCGAGATTCTGCCGCCGCGCGGCGTCGATGCCTCGCGCGAAATCGAGGGCGCGAAATTGTGCGCGGAGCACGGCATAGATTGCATCAACGTGCCCGACGGCCCGCGGGCCAGCGCGCGCATGAGCGCGCAGGTAACATGCCAGCTGATCCAGCAACATGCGGGAATCGAGGCGGTAAACCATTTCTGCTGCCGCGACCGCAACATTTTGGGCATCCAATCGGAATTGCTGGGTGCGCACACGGCGGGCATCCGTAATCTCATCTGCATCACCGGCGATCCGCCGCGCATGGGCGCGTATCCGGATGCGACGGCGGTGTTCGATGTCGACGCGATCGGCTTGGTCAACATTGTCGACAATCTGAATCACGGCCTGGATATCGGCGGCAATCCGATGGGTTCGCAGACGGCGCTGCTGATCGGCGTGGGCACCAATCCAGGCGCGCTTAATATGGACGAAGAAATCCGGCGTTTCGACTGGAAGGTCGAAGCCGGCGCGGAGTACATTGTGACGCAGCCGGTGTTTGACCTCGATCTGCTGGAACAATTCCTGCGGCGCACCGGTCACGCCAAGGTTCCGGTGATTTGCGGCATTTGGCCGCTCACCAGTTTCCGCAACGCCGAGTTCATGGTGAATGAGCTGCGCGTGCCCGTGCCGGAGGAATACATGGAGCGGATGCGTCGGGTGGATAGCGCCGAAGAGGCGCGCCAGGAAGGCGTAGCCATCGCCAGCGAAATGACCGCGCGCGTGCGCCAGATGGTGCAGGGGGTTCAGTTGAGCGCCCCGTTCGGGCGCTATCAAATGGCGCTCGATGTAGCCCAAGCCATCGGACCGCGGTAAGATCGAATCCCATGGCCACCGACCTAGTGGAGATCGATCCCGCTGCCCCGCGGCAGGAAGTGCTTGAACGCGCCGCCGCGCTGATCCGCCGCGGACGGGTGGTGGCGCTTCCCAGCGACGCGCTCTACACGCTGGTTGCGGACCCTTTCAGCCTGCGCGCCGTCTCGTTGGTATTCAAAGCCAAAGGGCGGGAATTGCATCGTTCGCTACCCCTGCTGGTGCGCGATTCGCTGATGGCGGAAGAGTTCGCGGGCGAACTGAACGACCGCTTCTTCATTCTGACGCGGCGCTTCTGGCCCGGTCCGCTGACCATCATCGTTCCTGCATCGGCTACGCTGCCGCTCAAGGTAACGGGCAACACCGGGCGGCTGGCGATGCGGCAATCGCGCTCGGAGGTGGCCAATCGCCTGATCGCGATGCTCAATCAACCGCTGATTTCCACCAGCGCCAACATGTCCGGCAACCCGACATGCCGCAGCGGCATCGAGGTGTTCGGCACCATGGATGGGCGCGTCGATCTGGTGCTCGATGGCGGCGTATGCACAGGCCAAGGCTCCACTACGGTGGATATCACGGAGCCGATTTGGAAGGTCATCCGTGCGGGGGCGATTGAGGAGAAAGAAATCGCGGAGTGTCTGGGGTAGCCGTGGGAACGGCATCCCTGCCGGCTGGCGTGCCGGAGGCGCACTCCGATGCTGCCTGGACGCCTTTATTTCGGGCGACGAATTGGTCTGGACGCGCACGCCGGGTAGGCCGATTAACTCGGTGACGTTGGCGGACGAGTGGATACTGACTTGGTGAATACTCCGGCGGTGATTACGCTGGATCCGCGGAGCCGGATGACGATGAGATTTACGAATACCCGGAATGGAATCTGGACGTGACGATTCGCGCGCGCAAAAGGTGAGCAGGCGCCCGGGCTTGCATTTGGGCGCCTTGCCCCCGGCTTTCACGGCTAACAGCGGCGTTTTCAGAAAAATATCACTTTTCTTTCCTGCCGCTTTGGGCGGCGCCGGCCGTACACTGAACTGAAGAAATCTTACCGCTGGGATTCGGAGGCCGACCAATGCGTTTCTTCGCTGTTGCCCTTTTCTTGACAAGCTGCCTGCTCACGTTACTTTTCGTTCCCGTTACGGCGCGGGCGCAGGCGAACGCATGGGTTGGCACATATACGTCAAGTACCTCAGGCGGAACAACCACGTGTCAGGCCACGGGCACGGGCAACAGCTTAACTTACGCATGTAAATTCTTCAATCCGCCGAGTCAGTCGGACGAGCACACGCAGCATTGCACAATCAGCGGCAATACCGGTAACTGCACGTACACCGACGGGCACTATCACGATCTGGATAAGGACCAATACTACACCGGGACCGGGACCGTCACATTAAGCGGCAACCAAATAACGGAAAGGATCACAGTTCAAACGGAGCAATGGGTCGGGAACAACGCAAAGACGGAATACCCCTCCGCTCACGCCAAGGGTTCCGTGCTTACCGGTACGGAAACGCGCAGCGGACCAGCGCCGACGCCTACGCCAACGCGCCCACCCACGCCGCCCATGCCGCCAACTACTACGCCCATGACCACGCTGCGGGCCAGCTACGATTGTCAGACCAGCCCTTTTGAGATCCGGATTTCCGAACTGCCGAGCAGGATCTGCACCGTCTGGATCAGCAACTGGATTCACAACACCAGCAGCCCGGTAACGCTGGTGGATCTTACGGCCGCCGATGCTATTGGGAATCATTTCAACGGTATTCAGATCTTCGCGGGGTTTCAGCCGGGAGAGCCGGTGACGGGCGTCGATCCGGCGAATATGGGCGGCTTCGAGGGTCCCGATGGAAGTTACGGCAATTTTTATCCTTGGACGATTCTGGTATTTGCCTGTCCGGCGCAACCCGGAACCGGGGCAAACTGCGATCAAAAGGTGACGACTCCCGGAAGGTTTATCATTCCTCTCGAAGTTCAGCAGGCCGGAGCCAACCCCGCCCGATTCAACTTGGCCGGGACAGCGCTAGGCGCCGCCCCGCTGACCCTGGGGGCGCCGCCGGCTAATGGCGGAAGTTTAATCCCGCCAAGCGTACCCATTGGCGCCGGCAAGACCGGCGTGTTCAAGGGTGTGGTGCGGGCGGGGCCACCGTCTTCGGCGAGTCTTAGAGACACCACGCTGACGGTGCAAGGCAAGACGTATCAGGTTGGAAAAGCGGCGGCCTGCATTCCGGGCGATCCATCGGCGTTCCTCATGGACGCGGGGGCGCATTTCAACTATGCGGCGGGCAACGCGCCTGCCACTTTCGAGAATAATCTATTGACCAAGATCCGGGCGATGTACGCGTGCAAGTATATGAGTCAGGACCAGGCGACCTCGTTGTATGCCCGAATTTCAGTGCTGATCGCGGAAGTGGAGCCAAACGCGCAATGCTTCGGCGGGGATACCGGCGCGGTGAACACCAACTTCAACGTGCAAAAAGCCGCGTGGGCCGGGAACAACGCCGGGCGAATCAACAACCTGCTATGGAAAGTGGAGCAGGTATTCCGCTGCGTGACCATCCGCAACAACTTGAACACGTTTTACAGCGCGGCGTCGTTGGCCATTGCCACATCTTTGGAGTGAGTAGGGTTAGAATCGGCGGGGGAAGATGGCCATCCGCATGCGCATACACAGCCAAAATCGCTGCGGGAGTCGCCTGCAGATCCAGCGATCGAGGGGGACGGCATTTCGCGGCGCCCGCTGATTAAGATTGAGGCATGTCGATGCTGCTCGAAAAGGCGTTGGAAAAAGTCGCGCGGCACTGCGTCCCAGATCCTGGCGTCTCTGGCTCGCATCGGACTCGACTACCGTGCTCCGGCGATCATGAAGAAAGACCGAATTGTTTGGTATTGGATCGGCAGCCACGCCGAATACGACCGCTTGGTCTGACCGTCTTAAGGCATACTCAGAATATGCCCGGCCGCCTCTATGTGGTCGCGACCCCGATCGGCAATTTGGAAGACATAACCTACCGCGCCGTCCGCGTACTGGGTGAAGTGGACCTGATCGCTTGCGAGGATACGCGGCAAACGCGCAAGCTGCTCGACCATTACGGAATCCGGAAGCCCGCGGTCAGTTACCACGACCACAACGAGAGCGAGCGCGCCGAAGAACTGGCGCCGAAGATGCTAGCGGGCGCCAGCATCGCGCTGGTATCCGACGCGGGCGAGCCGCTGGTTTCCGACCCCGGCTACCGCCTGGTGCGAGCTGCTATTGAGGGCGGCATCCCCGTCTACCCCATCCCCGGACCCTCCGCCACGCTCGCGGCGCTTTCCGCCTCTGGATTGCCCACCGATGCCTTTCGCTTCGGCGGCTTTCTGCCGCATAAGCCGGGTCAGCGAACCAGGGTTCTCGAAGCGATCGCGGAAGAGCACGCCACGGTGATTTTTTACGAATCGCCGCAACGCATTCTCGAAACGCTGGAAGCAGTGGAACAGGCGCTGGGCGAGCGGCCGGTGGTGGTGGCGCGCGAGCTCACCAAATTTCATGAAGAGTTTGTGCGAGGTACAGCGGCCGAGGTTCGCGCTCGCTTAGCCGAGCGCGATTCGGTGAAGGGCGAAATCACGCTGCTCATCGGGAAAGCGGTGGCGCCGGCGCACGACGATACGCCCATCGAGGAAGCCGTGAACGCGCTCGAACTCGCCGGCGTGCCGCGCATGGACGCCATCAAACAAGTGGCGCGGCGGCGCGGGCTGCCCAAGCGCGAGGTTTACGACCAGCTTCTCAACTCACCGAAAGAGTAATGCCCGTCTGGCTGGGAACACCGCCGATCGTTACAGTAATTGGGACCGTGGGGCCGGGCGTTACATTCGAAGGGATCACGACGTTAATCTGCGTCAGACCCTCCACCTCCTCTGGCGCGGCGCCGCTGTAGACGATGTTTGCAGCGGGAACCGAAACGCCCCCAATCGTCACGCTAACAGATTGCGAGATCGAGGGGAACGGTGGCGTGGCGCCAGTGACCGCGCCATCCACGCTGCCTGGATTAGTGACGCCGGCGCCGGTTAGATAAATTGCAATCACCGAACCGCGCGCGGCCGGGTTCAGCCTCACGTTTAGCGAATAATCTTGGTTCAAGATGGCTCCGCCGCCCGTGCCCGATCCATCCGCGGAGAAGATCCCAGGTGCCGTTCTCTGTACCTGGACCGCAGCGGCGGTCGACGTGAGTCCCTGATACGTTACCGTCACCTGCGTGGATGTCTTGCCGGCCAACCCTACCGGCGCGATGGCGTTGATCTGGGTAGCCGAGGCGTAGATCATCGGCGCCGGGTTTCCGTCGAACAGCACTTGCACGCCGCCCAGGATATTCGTAATCGACGCGCCGCCATTCGCGAGTTGCAGACCCACGCCGGGAGTCGGTCCCATGTTGGTTCCGAAGAGAGACACAATCTCGCCGGGAGCCACCGCGGCCGACGCATAACTGGCGGCGCTTCCCACCGTGTTCAATTGGATGGTGGGAAGGGCTATGCCAGCTTGGCTGACCGCAAAAAGCTGCGATCCCACGTGAATGTTGCCGGACCTCGGCGCGCCAGGATTCGCGCTGACGGTATACCCGATGCCACCGTTGCCGGTTCCGCCGGCAGACGTGGTGATGGTGAGCCAGCCGACATCGCTATAAGACGTCCAGTTACAGCCGACGCCCGTCACGACATTGAAGCGTCCGCTCACTCCGGCTTGCGGAACGCTGAGAGTAGTGGGAGAAAGCGTCAGGTTACCGGGCGCACCATTCTCGGTGAGAGTAAAGATCTGAGAAGGCTGCGAAGTGACGGTGATGGTGCCGGTTTGAGGGTCCACGCAGCCATTAGGCTGCGCGGTAAAGGGAACAGTGCCGTTGCCGGTTCCGCTGACGGAGGGCACCGTTCCGCTAGGGCTTGTAGAGGAGGGAGAAGAAACCGTGATCCAGGTCGTATTGCTGGAAGCGACCCAGGTGCAAGAGGTTTGCACCCCGAACGAGCTTGTGCCGCCGGCGGCGCTGATAGTGTTGGCCGCGGGGTTCAGCGTCATGGAGCAGCTAGCGGCTCCCTGCGTCACAGGGATATCAATTGCGGGGGTTGGTCCGTTAATGAAAATATTTCCCGTCTGGGTGGTGGGTAGCGTAGTGGCAGCGATTACGTAGTTGAGAAGGCCGCTGCCAGTCACCTGGCCGTTGACCGCCGTCGGGCTGGACAAGGTGATCCACATGGAATCCGTGGAAAAGCCCCAGGCGCAGCCGGCTTGTGTATTCACCGAGATAGTGCCTGAACCGCCGCTGGGCTGCACATTTGGGAGTGAGCTGGGCGTAACCGAATAAGTACATTGCGCCGCCAGGGGGCCGGTGAAAGCCAGGATTAAGAGCAACCGCCTCATCAATGGTTATAGTAACGCTTTGCGGCAGGCTCTTAGGATTTCCACCGCGCCCGGAGTATCCCCGTGCACGCAGATAGTCTGGGCTACGCCTTGGCGCGCCAATCTTACGGCTTGCTCCGCGGCGGCCTGAGGGTCGGTAATCAGGGCGTCGGGAAACTTGCGGGAACGTAGCGTGCCGTCGGGTTCGTAGCGCCGGTCGGCGAATCCCTCGGCGGCTACAGGGAAGCCCATCTGCCGCCACCAGTCGAGCATCGGCGAGCCTGCCAAGCCGAAGACCGTAATCTGGGGATTCCAGCGCGCAATTCCGGCGCCGATCGCGCGCGCCACCGTTGCATTGCGGACGGCGACGTTGTACAGCGCGCCGTGTGCCTTCACGTGGACAATCTCGCCGCCCAGGCCGCGCACCACAGCATCCAGACGTTCGATCTGTTCGTAGACCGTGGCTTCGATCTCCGCCGCGGAGAGCGGCATTTCGATGCGGCCGAAGTTGGCGCGGTCGGGGTAGCCGGGGTGGGCGCCAATATGTACGCCGCGCTCGAGCGCCAGACGAGTGGTGTGTTCCATGGTGGAAAGGTCGCCGGCGTGGGCGCCACAGGCGATGTTGGCGGAGGTGATGAATTCCATCAGCGCCGCTTCATGCTGGGCGTCTTCGAGTTCGCCCATATCGCAGTTGAGATCGATTTTCATAACGAATACAGCCACCGCTCCTGCCGCTGCAATAACTCCAGTGCGCGCTCGATTTCGATGCGCTCGAATTGCGCCTCATCGCGTGGCCGCAGTTGACCCAACCGCCAGAAGTCGGCCGAAATCACATTGGCCGGTTTGGGATAGCCGCCGGTAGTCTGGTGCTCCACAAACAGCACGATGGGTTGGCCGTCGGGCGGAACCTGGATCGCGCCCATCGCCACGCCTTCCGTCAGCATACCGCCCGCAGGGCTAGGAATGGCGGGGCCGCGCAGGCGGATGCCCATGCGGTTGCACTCTTCGGCCACCGTATACGCGCCCTGGTAGAGTTCGCCCTGGAACCAGTCGGCTTGCGGGCCGTCAGTCACGTGGATGGTCTGGCCTTTATTCCATTGCGGAGGGTTCTTGGCAGCCGGCCGGGGTTTGCGCACGGCGTTGCCGCCGATCCGCAGCACACCGCCCTTGCGCAGCGGTCCGCCGCCTACGCCGGTCAGCAAGTGCGCGGAAGCGCTGCCCAGCGTTAGCGGCGCGTCAATGCCGCCGCGGATGCACAAATAGGCGCGCGCGCCGGTCCTGGTCCCGCCCAAGCGGAGGACTTGGCCTGCCTTCACAGGGATGGGCGACCAAAGGGGCAAATCCGCGCCGAAGTCGGAGCCG
>Ga0302325_10023010_pt1 | contig 13010 bp, 14 predicted proteins | sample Palsa_T0_2_FD_201948 | JGI IMG/M metagenome (GOLD analysis project Ga0302325, IMG submission 201948) | Peat permafrost microbial communities from Stordalen Mire near Abisko, Sweden - Palsa_T0_2 | ecosystem: Environmental > Terrestrial > Soil > Palsa > Peat permafrost | place: Sweden: Abisko... | reverse complement strand
CCAAGCCCCCCGCGTCGATTTTTCCCGCGAGCGTCGCGATCGAAATCGTGGCGACGGCCGCGAGCCGCAGGCCGCCGATCACGACGGGAAGCGCGTGCGGCAACTCGACGCGATAGAGCGATTGCCACGGCGTCATTCCCAAGCCGAGGGCCGCCTCGCGCATCGCTTCCGGCACGCCGCGCAGGCCGACGACGATGCTGCGCACGAGGATGAGTTGTGCGTAGGCGACCAGCGCGATCTCCGTCGTGATCAAACCTAAGCCGAACACCGGGATCAGCAGTGCGAAGACGGCCAAGCTCGGCAAGGTGTAGATGATTCCGAGGATAGTAAGCAGCGGACCGCGGATGCGAGCGTTGCGCGCGCCCAGCACCCCGAGCGGTAAGGCAATCGCGAACGCGATCGTAAGCGCGAGCGCCGTGATCTCCAGATGCTGGAGCAGGCGCAGCCCGAGCTCCGCGGGGTGACGCAGCGCGTACGTCACGTCTGTTCCGCGGCGATCACACGCCGTACGTCGTCAAATCCGAGCGTCCCGGGCGTTCCCGCATCGTCGACGGCCAAGCGGTCCGCGCCTTCGAGAAACAACGTCAGCGCATCGCGTAACGTGGCGCCGGCTTCGATGCTGCCCTGCGTGGCGACTTGCGCGTTGCCGCGGGTCATGGCGTCGCGGACACTGATCAGCGCGAGCCGCCGCACGGCGTCCTTCGCGTTCATCAAGTCCTCGACGTACCGCGTGGCCGGCTTCGCGAGCACGTGGAGCGGCGTGCCGGCTTGCACGATGCGGCCCGCATTCATCACGACGATGCGGTCGGCCAGACGCAAGGCCTCGTCGACGTCGTGCGTGACGAACAAGATCGTCGTACCGAGCGCGCGATGAATGCGCAGCGTTTCATCCTGCAATGCCGTCCGCACGATGGCGTCGACCGCACCGAAGGGTTCGTCCATCAGCAGAAGGTGCGGCTCCGCGGCGAGGGCTCGAGCGACGCCGACGCGCTGCTGCTCGCCACCGGAAAGCTCGCGCGGAAAGCGGCCGCGATAGCGCTGCGGATCCAGCCTCACGAGCGCGAGCAGTTCGTCGACGCGCGCCGCGATGCGTTCGCGCGTCCAGCCGAGGAGTTCGGGGACGACGCCGATGTTGCGTCCGATCGTCATGTGCGGAAAGAGACCGACGGCTTGGATCACGTAACCGATGCTGCGGCGCAGCACTTCCGGCGCTTCGCCGGCGACGTCGCGTCCGGCGACCTCGATCGTGCCGGAATCGGGCGTGACGAGGCGGTTGATCGCGCGCATGAGGGTGCTCTTGCCGCAACCCGACGGCCCCAGCAGCACGACGAATTCTCCGGCCGCAATGTCGAGCGAAACGTCGTCGACGGCTCGGCGATCGGAGCCCGGGTAGGTGACGACGACGCCGTGGATGCCCACGGGCGCGCCTGCCGTCACGCGAGGCCGTGTTGCGTCAGAAACGCGCGCGCCACTTCGGCGGGGTCCTTTTTGTCGCCGTCGACTTGCGCGTTGAGGCCGCGCATCGTCGCATCGTCGAGCAGCGGTGCGAGCTTGTCGAGATAGCCCGCGATTTCGGGGTGCGCGTGAAGCGTCGCGTCGCGCACGACCGGCGCCGCCTGATAGCTCGGCCAAAAGTGCTTGTCGTCGACGAAGACGTAGAGGTTGTCGACTTGGAGCTGGCCGTCGGTGCCGAAGGCCACGACGACGTCGACCTGGCCGAGTTCGAGCGCCTTGTACTTCAGCCCGATGTCGAAGAGCTTCACGTCCTTAAACTGAAAGCCGCCGTACGCTTTTTGCAGCCCCGGCAGCGCGTCTTCGCGCTTCGTGAATTCGGGAATCGCGCCCAGCCGAAGCTGCGGTGCGGCCTTCGCGAGGTCGCTGAGCGTCGTGAGGCCGTAGCGTTGGCGGATGGCTTGCGTGGTCGCGAGCGCTTGCGTGTCGTTGAACGGCGCGGCGGCCAACCACGTCAGCTGGTAGCGCGCCTCGTATTCGCGCTTGACCGTCTGGTAATTTGCGGCCGCGTCTTTGCTCGGCTTTTCCTTCAGCTCCGTGATGAGCGCGGTCCCGGTGTATTCGGGATAGAGGTCGATGTCGCCGCGTTGCAGGGCCTCCATCGCGACTTGCGTTCCGCCGAGGTCGAGTTTGCGCGTCACCGCGATGCCGTTCTTCTCGAGAATTTGGGCGTACATTTCGCCCAGGATGGATTCTTCGGTGAAATCTTTTGACCCGACGGCGACGGCATTCGGGTTGGATTGACCGGCGCACGCGGTGAACGCCAACGCCGTGCCGGCGAAGAGAAAGTCCGAGCGTCTCATGCCGCGCGATTGGCGAGCTGCCGCTCGACGCCTCCGAGCAGCCATTGCGTCGCGAGTGCGAGCACCGCGACCGAGAGCGCTCCTTCGAGCAACTGTGGACGGTCGTTTTCGGCGAGCCCGTTGACGATGTATTCGCCCAGGCCCCCGCCGCCGATGAACGCGGCCAGGGTCGCGCTCGCGACGACCTCGACGGCGGCCGTCCGGATTCCCGAGAAGACGACTGGCAGTGCGAGGGGCCACGCCACCCGCGCGCCGATTTGGTTGCGCGTCATCCCGAGCCCCCGCGCTGCGTCGCGCACGCTTTCGGGCACGCCGCGCAAGCCGATATCGGTGCTTAGGACGATCGGGGGGATCGCGAGCAGCGTCAGAGCCACGAGCGCCGGCCAGAAACCGATGCCGACCAGAGGCAGCATGATCGCCAGTACCGCGAGGCTCGGGACAACGCGGGCGACGTAGATTGCGCCGAGTGACGGCGCTCGCAACCGGACGCTCCCGGCGATCGCGGAACCAAGTGGCACGCCCAGGAGCAATGCGATAGCCAGCGCCGATGTGGCGAGCGCGAGGTGGTCGCGAACGTGGATGGCGAGATCGAGCATAAGATACAGTTAACGTGGAGTTTCGCCGGACGGCGGCGAACCGGCCCCTTCCATGATTCTGAACCCCGAACCGCTCTCGCCTGCCGAGCTGAGCACCGAGGGCGCCGCGGTGCCTCCGGCGCTGGACGATCCGTCGCTTTACTTCAGTCGCGAACTTTCGTGGCTGGAATTCAACGATCGGGTGCTCGAGGAAGCGATCGACCCACGCAATCCCCTGCTCGAACGCCTCAAGTTCGTCGCGATTTACACGACCAACCTGGACGAGTACTTCATGATTCGCGTTGCGGCGCTCAAGCAGCAGATCGCTGCCGAGGTTCACCGGCGCTCGAACGACGGGCGCCTTCCCGAGGAGCAGCTCACTGCGGTCTCAGAACGGCTGCGCGTTTCGCTCGCGCGCTTCACCGAATTGCTTCGCGGCGAGCTCTTGCCGGCGCTGGCGGACGAAGGCATCGCGATCCGGCGTTACGACGATCTGGCCCCCGCCGATCGGGCCGCGCTCAAGACGTTCTTCGACGCGCGCGTCTTTCCGGTGCTCACGCCGCTCGCCGTCGATCAGGGCCATCCTTTTCCGTACATCTCGAATCTCTCGCTCTCGCTTGGCGTCGAACTCAACGAGCAGACGCCGGACGGACCGCTGCTGTGTTTCGCGCGCCTCAAAGTGCCCCCGAGTCTGCCGCGGCTCATTGCGATCGATGCGCCGGAGGGTCGCCAGCACTTCGTTGCGCTCGAAGACGTGATCGCGCACAACCTCGACGCGCTCTTTCCCGGGATGGACGTGCGAGCCGCGTATTGCTTCCGGGTTACGCGCGACGCCGACCTCGACTTGCAAGAGGACGAAGCCGACGACTTGCTGCGCGCGATCGAATCGGAATTGCGCAAGCGCCGTTTCGGGGAGCCCGTGCGGCTCGAAGTCGAAGCGGGCATGCCCGAGCACTTGCGCGAGATGCTGCTCGACGCGCTCTCGCTCGGCAAGGTCGATCTCTACGCGATCGACGGTATGCTCGGTACCTCGGACTTGTGGTCGATCGTCAACCTCGATCGCCCGGAATTGCACGACGCGCCGTTCACGCCAGCGATTCCCAAGCGTCTCGTCGGCGAACCGGACATCTTCGCCGCGATTCGCGAAGGTGACATTCTGCTGCACCACCCGTACGAGTCGTTCGATCCGGTCGTACAGTTTCTCAAGGCCGCATCCGCGGATCCCAACGTGCTTGCGATCAAACAGACGCTCTACCGCACCTCGGGTAATTCGCCGATCGTGGCGGCGCTGGTCGAGGCGGCCGAAAACGGCAAGCAAGTCGCCGCTTTAATCGAGCTGAAAGCGCGCTTCGATGAAGAGAACAACATCCATTGGGCGCGCAACCTAGAGCGCGTCGGCGCTCACGTCGTGTACGGTTTTCCCGGCATGAAAGTGCACGCGAAAGTGATTCTCGTCGTGCGCAACGAGCCCGAGGGAATCCGTCGCTACGTGCACTTCGGCACCGGCAACTACAATGACAAGACGGCAAAAATCTACACCGATCTCTCGCTCTTCACGTGTCGCCCCGAACTCGGCGAGGACGTCACGCACCTCTTCAATCGGCTCACCGGCTTCTCAAAGACCACGAAGTACGGCAAGCTCCTCGTGGCTCCGACCACGATGCGTGCCGGTTTTGTCGGATTGATCGAGCGCGAAGCGGAACACGCGCGCGCCGGCCGCCCCAGCGGCATCGTCGCGAAGCTCAATGCGATCAGCGACGCGCGGATGGTGCAGTCGCTGTATGCGGCCTCGCAGGCGGGCGTCCCGATCGAGTTGATCGTGCGCGGAATGTGCGAGCTGCGGCCGGGCATCCCGGGCGTGAGCGAGACGATCCGCGTCCGCAGCATCGTGGGGCGCTTCCTCGAGCATTCGCGTATGTTCTGTTTCGCCAACGGCGGCGACCGCGAAGTGTATATCGGCAGCGCCGACTGGATGGGCCGCAACCTGGACAGACGTGTCGAGACGATCGTCCCGGTCCTCGATCCCGTGCTGCGCGAAGCGATTTATACGGGGGTGCTCGACGTCCTCGAGCGCGACAACTGCAAGACCCGTTGGCTTCGGTCCGACGGGACCTACGTGCGCCGGACCGTCGAGGAGGGGGAACCGATGTTTTGCGCGCAAGCGGCGCTCTTGGAACTTGCAAAATCCCCCTAGGACCATTTTAGGACTCCTTGACTTAAGTCGTTCTTAAGTTCGCCTCCATATAGTAAGACGCGGCCCGGACGGGCCATCCTCTACGAAGGAGCACGTATGTACATTGTCCATCGTGTCGTTTGCGTTTTTATTGCGCTCGCATTTACTGCCGGACCCGTCAGCGCGGCGGCAACCGATACGGCGCAACAACTTGCAGCGGTACCAGTTCCAACCGAGACCGTTACGATAAGCGGCGTCATTACCGGCGCCGACCTCGCCAATCTCCCGGGCGTCACCGTGACGGCGAAAGGGCCGGCGACGGCGACGACCGTCAGCAACTCGGCCGGCTTGTACGTTCTAACGCTGACGCCCGGTATCTACAATCTGACGGCGACTAAACCGGGATATAACGGCGCGTCGATCTCCGACTATCCGGTTCTCGCCGGCACCAACGTTACGCTCAACGTTACGTTGACTGCAGCGACGCTCACGTCGCTCAAGACGATCGGACGCGTCGGCGTTTCCAGCGGACGCAGCGGCTTCAATACCTCGGCCGCATCGGTTCAAACGATCAGCCAAGACACGTTTACCGATCAAGGGCAGCAACAACTCCAGCACGTCCTCGATCAGACGCCCGGTATCGTGATCGACCACCCCGGCACCAGCGCCAACGACGCATCCCCGGGCGCAATCACCTTCCCGAGCATCCGCGGCGGCCTCGGTTTCGAGACCGCTTCGCTGATCGACGGCCACCCCGTTTCGGTGCAGACGTTCGGTGACTACGTCACGACGTTCCTGAACTCGTACGTCCTCCAGGACGTCGAAGTCATCAAGGGACCCGGCGCCGCCGCTCCCGAGACGTACTACGCGATCAACGGAACCGTGAATTTCCGAACGCTCGATCCGACGCCGACGTTGACCGCGGCGGTGGATCAAGGCGTCGACAGCTACAGCGGCGTCTTTTCGAATTACCGCATCTCGGGTCCCATTCCCGGGCTGAACAACAAGCTCGCGATGGTCTTCGACTACGCGATCGACGGCACTCCCGGACCGCTCAAGGATTCGCACGGCCTGATCACGCTGCCGAGCGGCACGATCGCGCCGAACGGATACTCGTACGGTTTCTCCGACAACGCGAACTCCAATCCGCAGTACATCAACAATCCGTTCTCGTCGACCGCGACGTTGGTTGCGTGCTGCGCGATCGTCAACCAGAACTACAACGCGAAGACGGAACTCGCGAAACTGCGCTATTCGTTCTCGCCCTCGACCGTCGCGACGATCAGTTTTCTCGGAAGCCAGACGTACACCGACCAAAACGGTAACCACGTGTACGGCATCTCTACGTTGTTCGAGCCCGGATCGACCTACAACGGCAACTTAACGCCGGGCGCCGTGACGACGTATCAGAACATCTTCCTTCCCAACGATGAGTACGAGATCAACAACGAACCGATCTTCCAGGGCGAGATCCGTTCGACGTATCACAACGACACGATCCTCGCCCGTTACTACACCGCCTCGATCAATCGTCTGCAGTACAACACGCTGCCGAGCGAAGACTCGCCGCTCGACCCGACGCTCGATCTCTTTGGAACGGTGAGCACCTCGTGCCCGACGGGTTATAAGTCGAGCGGCGGCATGTGCGTTCCAACCGGGAGCAGCGGCACGCCGTTCCCCAACTCGTTCACGTACAACGGCCAGCCGGTCCAAGTATCGCTGAACGGCCAGTACTTCCGCGAGACCGAAGAAGACAAGCTGCACGGCGGTTCGTTCGAATACGATCACTACCTCGGCAACAGCAGCAACGTCCTCTCGTTCGACTTCAATCAAAGCAACGCGACGACGAACTCATACGAGTGCGAACCCGATTGCTTCCCGCTCGTCGAGGCCGGCTCGTCGCAGCGCCTATCGACCTATCTCATTCGCGCGATCTTCAACCCGACCGACAAGCTGAATCTGACCTTGTCGAACTACTACGACAACTACGACGAGCACTACACCACCGGCAACGGGTTCACGACCCAAACGTACGGTCAATACGACGGCCGGCTCGGGCTCCAGTACCGGGCGACCCGCGACCTGTCGCTACGCGCGTCGACCGGCTCCGCGCTCGCGCCGCCCTACCTCGCGCTTCTCGATTCGTCCCCGGTCACGTCGTACAAGATCGATTCGAGCGGAACGTTTGCGTCGGCCACCCACAACACCGGTAACGTCAAGGCCGAAACGGCGTTCGGCTACGATCTCGGCGCCGACTTCCGGCTTCCGGGTGACGGTCTGACGGTCGTAACGAGCGACCTGTACCTCAATAACGTCAAGAACCAGTTCGTCTCGGGCGAACTCCTCTCACAAGGCCAGACGCCGATGTGCGTCAGTGGAACGACGGGGCATCCGGTGGTCGGGGGAACGTGCCCAACCGGCGATACGCTCATGACGTTGCCGCTGTTCTTCTCGTCGGGCGCAAACGTGGACAACGCCCGTTACGAAGGCGTCGAACTCGGCATCAACCGCGATCCGCGCGTCGGCCTCGGGTTCACCGTACAGGGCGCGCTGATCCGCGCGTATCCGTACGACGTCTCGCCGTGCCTCTACAGCAACGTCTTCACCGGCGGCGTTCAAGATTGCAATGCGAAGACGACAAACCTCGGGATCATCGGCGGCCCGAATTTCTTCGGAAGCGGTTCGAGCGGTTCGAACGGCGACTCCAAGAACGGCGCCGGCAGCAACTTCAACTCGGTCAACAATCACTCGATCCCCTACTCGCAGGGCTATGGATCGATCCACTTCCGCACGCCCAAGGGCGGACTGATCGAGTTCGGCGAGACCTACTACGGCTCGAACAACTCGTACGAGCAGCCGGCGTTCCTCGTGGCCGACGGCAGCGTGCGCTTCCCGTTCGGCGACGGCAGCTACACCGTTCAGATCTCCGGTTACAACCTGTTCAACGTGTACAACTCGCCGCTGGTCACCCTCGCGGGCGGCGTTGGGGTTCCGCTTGCGAACGGGCAGACCGGTCTCACCAACGGCAACACCGTCGGGCCTCAGTACTTCAACTTCGTGCTTTCGAAGAAATTCGGACCTAAGTAACACCCTCTGTCACCCTGAGCTCGTCGAAGGGCGGCCCTTCGACAAGCTCAGGGCGACATGAGTTCTATGCCGGTTCGGGCGCCGGTTTTTCGGCGAGCTTGAGGATAATGTCCCACTCGCGTTTGTGGACGGGTTGCACCGAGAGGCGCGACCCGCGTTTGAGCAGCACCATCGTGAGCGCGAGCGCGGCGTTGGCGCGCAGCTCGGCGAGCGTCACCGGACGCGGCAATCGGCGTACGAATTCGACGTCGACCATCTCCCAGATCGGGTTGGCTTCCGTCGCTCGCGGATCGAAATATTCGCCACCCCGTTTGCGCGCGGTGAAGTCCGGATAGGCCTCGCGCACGACCTTGACGATGCCGACGATCGCCGGAATCTTCGTACTCGAATGGTAGAAGAAGCCGAGGTCCCCGAGGTGCATCGCCTTCATGTTGTTGCGCGCTTGGAAATTGCGAACGCCGCTCCATTCCGTGCGGCCGTCGCGCTCGAGGCGGTCGATGCCGAACGTGTCGGGTTCGCTTTTAAACAGCCAGTAGTCGATGGCGCTTCGCTACGGCGGCGGGCGCTTCGCCGCCTTTTCGCGTTGACGTGGGTCGAGCGGGTGCTACAATGGGTGGCGTTATGGAGCAGCGGCGAGTGATCCGGCGAGAAGCCGGCGGATGGGAAGGCGTCGAGCACGAGGGATACGTCCCGGGCGTTGAAACCGCCGTGGTCCGGCATACGCTGATCGGCGGCCGCAAGGAAACCGAAGACGAGGACGGCCCCTCACAAGAAGTGCGCTACTTCGCCGTGCCGCCGGGCGCCGTGACCCGCCTCGAGAAGCACGAGCACGAACATTTCGTCATCGTCGGCGAGGGCGTCGGGCACGCGATCGTCGGCAGCGACGTGCGCGAGATCCGACAGCACGACGTCGTGTACGTCGCGCCGTGGGAACCGCACCAGTTCGTCAACCGGGGCACCGAAACGTTCGGCTTCTACTGCATCGTGTCGTCGGTTCGTGATTTCTCCCAGGAGCTCGACCCGCAAGAACTCGCGCGTTTGCTCGCATCGCCCGCCGGCGTCTACGCCGACCCGCACGGCGCCCCGCCCCCGCGCGCACGCCAACCGATCTAGACCTCCTGCGGCGCGCTCGGCAACGGCCCGCCGCAGAAGCGCTCGATCGCAGCGCGCTGCGCCTGCGACCACGCCGCAGCGCCCGCACCCTGCGAGCGCACGATAGCGACGCGCGAGATCGCGCGGATCGTCCCGTCCGCGCCGGCCATCGCTTGGTCCATCACCGCGCTCGAGCGCCCGAGCGACACGAGTTTCGAATAGATCGCGATCGGTTCGTCGTAAAAGCACGCCGCAACGTAGCGCAAACGCAACTCGGCCGTTACATGCTGAAACGCGAAGTCTCCGGGTTCGGGGTCGCCCGCGGTCTTGAAGAACTGCAGCCGCGAGAACTCGAGATACTCCGGATAGACAACGTTCGAGACGTGCCCCTGTCCGTCGCACTCGCAATAACGCGGCCGCACTTCGACGGAAAAGTGAAACGAGGCAAGCCAAGCCGCCTCGTTTCCGGATTCGTAGAGCGCGAGCAACGCGCTAGTGGAGATTAATGACCGGGGCGGGTTCCGGGACGCCGGGGAACGCCTTCGCGAGGATCGCGCGCAGCTCGCCGTTTTCCGCCATCGGTGCGAGGATGTCGGTGTCGCCGTAAAACTCGCCGCCGATGAACACCTTGGGCAGCGTGGGCCAGTTCGTCATTTCGGCGAGGGCGTTGCGCTTCGGTATGTTTTCCAGCACGTCGACGACTTCGAACGGGTAGCCGAAACGGCTAAAGAACTGAATGGTCTCGAGCGTGAACCCGCAGCGAGGCATGTCCTTCGTGCCTTTGCCGTACACGAGGATCTTGTTGTTTGCGACTTCGCGGTCGATTTCTTCACGCAAGGCTTCGGCTGACATTTCGTTTACTCCAGAACTTCGGTGCGGATGGACATAGCGTGGATTCGGCCGTCGGCGCGAGCCTCGGCCAGGGCATTCTCGACCATACGATGACGGTCCATGAGGGCCACGCCCCGGAACGCCCCCGAGCGCACCAACACATTAAAGTGGTCCATGGTGCCGGTCAGATCGACAATTTCGACCTTCGCATCCGGCATCGCTTGCCGAATCAAGCTAGTCATCGAGTCATTGTCGATCATTTGAAATCGGGGCGGCGAAGCCCCCCGATCCCCCCCGGGCGCGCACTCGCGCGCCCATTGCCGAACTCTGCTGCTGTTTTTCCGAAGCTCACGGGGGGCGCGGTTCGGGGGGCCGTGGTCATGTACCCGCCGCCTTGAAATCGGGCGGGATCTCGAAGAGCGCGGCATCGCCTGGCCCGAGATCGCGGATGTTGCCTCGAGCGACGATCATCGAGTAGGTGATCGGCGCTGGAAGGATCGGAAGGGTCGTGCTCGAGTCGGTCCGGGTGTAGAGCAGGAAGCGCTTGCTGTCGGGGAGCGGCGCCGGCGACGGCCCGGGCGCGAAAGTAAAACTGCAATTGAGCGACATGCCGTGCAGCGCTCCGCGAATCGAGTCGGCGGCGCCCGACGGTATCACGTTCTTGGGACGCTCGTCGCGCGCCGGGTCCACGTACGTGAGCACCGTCGTCTGCATCGAGAATTGCGGGCACGCTCCGGTGGGTGCTTGCGCGATGCCGGTCAGCGTAGTCTTTATCGCGTGCGCGGCAATGCCGTCGATCGTCATCCCCTCGACCTCTCCAGAGCTTACCGTCGAGGCGATCGTTTCCGTCCCGACGTCCGGGTTGGGTGAAGCTGCGCTGGTCGGAGTCGAGATCACCGACTTGAGCGCGTCGATCGACCCGGGTGCCAGCAGCCGGGTTGCCGCGTCGCCCGTGACGACGCGATACGTCTTAGCCGCGAGGTCCAAATAGATGATCTCGTTCTTATCGGATTGGACGATCGTCGCGCGCTGCGCTTCCGGGTCGTCGACGCGCGAACGATCTCCAAGGTAACTGACGTGCAGCAGAACCCCGCGCTGCATGCGCTGCACCGCAGCGAGCGACGTTGCCACGTAGTTGGCGGCCGGCGGCGGATAGTCGTCCGACTGTACCGCTTGCGACGTCAGGGCCGCATGAATCGCTTCGAACGAACCCGGCGGCGGCGGGTTTGCGGCGCCGAAGTACGTGATTTGAATTTGATCGTACGAGACGTCCGCCGGCGCCGCGCCGGCAGTTCCGAAAGCGACCAGGAACGGGAGCGCCAGCGTGAGGCCGGCGCTCCACAGCGCGATTCTAATCGCCGCCCCGATGTTCGGATTGCACGGCGATCAGATCTTTTGAGTGAAGCGCAGCGTCGAAGGTAAGTGGGCGAGGACCCGACCGGTAGCCGTTCTTGTAGAGAACGAATGCGAGGATCTCGACGTACTGCCGGTGCGACAAGCTGCCGCCTGCTCCGACCGGCGTTTCGGTAATCATGAAGTGAAAGAACTCGCCGATGTGCAGATCGCCTTCGCGTCCGAGCGACGTGAACGATTCCCCGCGCAGCGGGCTGCCCAGCGCTCCATCGAGTGTGGCGCCGTGACACCGCGCGCAGTTCGCAGCGTACTCATGCGATCCGCTTCGGGCCTGCGCCAACGTATACAGCCCAGGCGCGTACGAGGCGTTCGAAGGCCCGGCGAACAGTGATGCGGTTGCGAGGCACCCCATGGCGCCCAGGACCACCGCCTTCATGGATTGCGCAGCATCTCGCGCGGAGCGCGCACGGTCAACCACAAAGCCCGCGCCTCGCGCAGCGAGTCCGGCAGCACCGTCGCGCACTGGTAGAGCGCGCTGCTCAGGCCTCGCGCCGCAACGATGGCGGCGACGCCGAGCAAGATGGCCGGGACGCCGCGCGCGTCCAAGGATCCCATACGAAAGCGGCTTCGCTTGACCAGCGGTTTGGCATCGAAAACAGCGATCAGGTCGCGCATTTTAGCCATGCGATGCGGGTTCGTAACCCGCATCGGGCGTCCTGGCGGCGCTTACGGCGCGAGGAGGACGACGTTCATGCTCCAGGGAGCGAGCGTCACGGGCAAGGCTCCGCTCCACGCGCCGTAACTCTGCGACACGGGACCGGTCCACACGTTCTGTTGCGAGTTGTCGTACTGCGCTTTTCCGTAGGTCGTCATCGTCGCGCCCGAGCCCGACCTCAGCCCGTCGACGGCCACGCCGACCGCATGCGAGTTGTTCTCGTCGAGGTTGAAGAGCACGACCGCATATCCGCTGCCGTGCGTGGCCGCATAGGCCCGAACCGTCGAGAGCGACGACCCCGTCGTGACCGAGAGCGAGTGCTCGCCGTTGTTTGCGACCGCCGACATCAATTGAAACGCACGCGAGGTCGGCAAAATCGTGCCGCGCGGTACCGCGGTCGCGTTCGAGCACCCGTATTCGGGCGTGCCGTCGGAGAGGATCATATAGCCGCCGAAGTTCTGCCACCCGTAGAGCGAGGACGAGAAGTTCGCACCCGACGATGAATCGGTGCATCCGCCGAAGCCGAGCCACCAGGTTGCGCGGAAAACGCCGTCCTGCATCAATTCCCCAAGAACCATGCCCGCATACAGCGCTTGCACGATCGACATCGACTGTTTGCCGGGATTGGTATACACCGATCCAAGCTCGCCCACGTAAATCGGCGTGCTCGCATGCCCCGCGCTCGCAAGTTCGCTCTGAACCTGACGCACCGACGTCGTCAAATTCGCCGCCCCACTTTGCAACAGCCCCGAATCGCTTTCACTGCCCGGGGCCTGCGCATAGTAATGCAGTTCGACAAAATCATACTTCGCATTCGCGAGCACCGTTGAATCCCACGACGTGTCGCCCTCAACGACGACACCAACCTG
>Ga0302325_10023009_pt1 | contig 13011 bp, 8 predicted proteins | sample Palsa_T0_2_FD_201948 | JGI IMG/M metagenome (GOLD analysis project Ga0302325, IMG submission 201948) | Peat permafrost microbial communities from Stordalen Mire near Abisko, Sweden - Palsa_T0_2 | ecosystem: Environmental > Terrestrial > Soil > Palsa > Peat permafrost | place: Sweden: Abisko... | reverse complement strand
TCCGTCAACACGCCGCCCGCCGGACCCGTGGCCTTCGGATAGTTGCGCGCAATCCAGTCACTCTCCGCGGTTCGCTTCTTTTCCGCCTGCTCGGTCACGCGCAACTGCGCCGCCTTGACCATCGCCTGGAACTCCTCGGTGGTGGGGTGGAACGCCTGCGCCTTCGCTCCCACGCGCAGAATGCGCACGCTCTCCACCACGTCGTCCTGCACGATGCGCATCACCACGTCCAAGCCATCCACCACCTCGCCGAATACGGTGAAATCGCCATCGAGGTAAGACCGGTCGCCCAGTGTAATGCAGAATTGCGCGGCATTGGTGTTAGGTCCGCTGTTAGCCATATTCAGCGCCCCCGCGTGATTGTGGCTCAGCTTCGCGTGGATCTCGTTGGGAAAAGTGTACCCAGGGCCCTTGGCGCGATCTGACTTTGGGATGCCGGTCTGGATCACATGACCGGGCACCACGCGATGATAGACTGTGCCGTCAAAGAAAGGCCGTCCCGGATCGAAAGCTGCGTTCGCAATCGTGCCTTCGGCCAAACCGACAAAGTTTGCGACCGTCATCGGCGTCAAATCCGCTTCCAGCCGCACGACAATCAGGCCCTTGGAGGTGCGGATCTCCGCATACAATCCGTCGGGCCGCTTCGTCTGCTCCTGTGCGGACACGCAACCGGCCAACAGTGCGGCCGCTGCCAATAGGTTCATGACGTTCTTCATGGAAAAGTCCTCTCCGCGTGGCCTCCGCATCTCCGCGTCTCCGCGTCGAAAAACCCTTACTGCGGCCGAATCGAAATGCCGATCTCGCGCAGTTGCCGCTCCGGCACCGTCGACGGCGCCTCGCACATCAGATCCGCGCCGCGCGCGGTTTTCGGGAACGGAATCACGTCGCGGATCGACGTCTCTCCCGCCAGAATCATCACCAGCCGGTCGAGCCCCAGCGCAATGCCGCCGTGCGGCGGCGCGCCGTATTCCAGCGCATCCAGCAAGAAGCCGAAGCGGCGGTGCGCTTCCTCCTGACTGAATCCGAGGGCGCTGAAAACCTTCGACTGCACGTCGCGGCGATGAATACGAATCGAGCCGGAACCGAGCTCGACGCCATTCAGCACCAGATCGTACGACTTGGCGCGGCAGCGCGCCGGATCGGCCGTCAGCTTCTCGAGATCTTCATCCAGCACTGACGTGAACGGATGGTGCGCGGCGTTCCAGCGGTTCTCCGCGGCGTCCCACTCGAACATAGGAAAATCCACGACCCACAAGAACTGGAAATTCTTCGGGTCGAGCAGCTTGTGACGGTCGTTGAACTTTTGTGCGATATGTAGGCGCAACTGGCCGCAAGCCTGATAGACGGTCTCTTCAGGGCGATGGCCCTTCGGCTCGCCCGCCCAGGCGGCCAACATCAGCAGATCGTTTTCGCCGGCGCCGCTGCGCTCGCGCACCTGCGCCATCTGCGTGGCGTACTCCTTTTCGAGGCGCTTCGGGTCGTCGAATACGCGCAGCCCGCGCTCCTGGCCGAACGCCTTGATGTCATCGCGCTCCTTGCGGCTCAGCGCGCCCGTAGCCGGTACGTGGATAGCCAGCAGCGGCAGCCCGTTCGAGGTTAGCTCCGGCAGCAAGTCCTCCACCGGATACATCGGCGGAATCCGGCGGTCCGGTTTATCGCTGCCGTAGCTGCGCATAGCTTCCGCATAGGTAATGCGCGGAATGGTTGCGCTCACGCTATACCCCGCAACTTCGCAGACGCGCTGAATCAGCGGCTGGATCACTTCGAAGATCTGCTCCTGCTGCGGAAACGACATTTCCAAATCGATCTGTGTGAACTCGGCTTGCCGGTCGGCGCGGAAATCCTCGTCGCGGAAGCAGCGGACAATCTGGAAATAGCGCTCGTAGCCGCTGATCATCAGCAGCTGTTTGAAGATCTGCGGCGATTGCGGCAGCGCATAAAACGTGCCCGGCTGCACGCGGCACGGAACCAGATAATCGCGCGCGCCTTCGGGCGTGGAGCGCGTCATGAAAGGCGTTTCAATTTCGAGGAAGCCCTGCGCGTAGAGCGCCTCCCGGACGGCCATTGCCATCCTTGACCGCAGAATGATATTACGCTGCATGCGCGGCCGGCGCAGATCCACGTAGCGATATTTGAGGCGCACTTCCTCGGCCACATCCACCTCATCTTCCATGGGGAACGGCGGCGTGCGCGATTCGTTGAGAATCCAGATCTTCGTCACGGCCACTTCCACTTCGCCGGTCGTAAGGTTGGGGTTCACGGTGTCGGCGGACCGCTTGAGAACCGATCCTTCAACCGCGATGACATACTCCGAGCGCACTTCGCCGGCGCGGTTGAGCACTGCGGGATCTACATCTTCGCGAAAGACAAGTTGCGTGACGCCGTCGCGGTCGCGCAGGTGCATAAAGAGCACGCCGCCCAAGTCGCGGCGGCGATGAACCCAGCCCATTAGAACGACGCTCTTGCCTTCGTCGGAGGCGCGCAACTGCCCGCAGGAATGGGTGCGGCGGAGGTCGCCGAGAAAGTCGAGTGCTACGGATGTTTCCATAATAATTCTGCCGTTTGAGATTAATTTCGTGAAGCCGCAAGCCGCGCGGCGATTTCATCGGGCGTGAGATTTTCCTGTTCGCCCGAAGACATATCCTTCAGTGCGAAGCGGCCGGCGGCCAATTCGTTGTCGCCTACAATTAGCGTGTAGCGGGCGCCTAGCTTATTGGCCAGTTCCATGCCGCGCTTGAGTTTGCCTTCGGAAAGCTCCACCGAATGTCCGGAGCGGCGCAAATCGCGCGCCATCACGGCGGCGCGGCGCAGGGCCGGTTCACCCAGCGGCGCGATGAACAGATCGAGCGCAACCGGCGGGTGTTCGCTTTCCACGCTCATCACCAGCCGGTCTTCGCCAATCGAAAACCCGATGCCCGGCGAGTGAATCTTCGACCCGAGCATTTCCGCCAGGCCATCGTAGCGGCCGCCGCCGAGCACGGAATTCTGCGCGCCCAGCGAGCCATGCACCACCTCAAAGGTCGTCCGCATGTAGTAATCGAGGCCGCGCACCAGGCGCGGGCGGACTTCATATTCGATGCCGCGATCGTCGAGATACCCTCGCACCGCGGCGAAGTGTGCGCGGCATTCGGCGCAAAGGCAATCGAGAATGCCGGGCAGTTTTTCGATGATGGGCTGGTCGGCTTCGACCTTGCAATCGAGCACGCGCAGCGGATTGGTTTCAGCGCGCCGCTGGCAATCGCCGCACATGGTGTGCGCGACTGATTTCAATTCTTCGCGCAGCCGCTCGATATACTGCGGCCGGCAATTGTGGTCGCCCACGGAGTTGACGATCAGATGGAATCCGGTGAGCCCGGCAGCCTTCAACACCTCGATTACCAGTTCGATGACTTCGGCATCGATAGCGGGCGACTCCGATCCGATAGCCTCGGCGCCGATCTGGAAGAATTGGCGGTAGCGGCCCTTCTGCGGCCGCTCGCGCCGGAACATGGGCCCGATGTAGTAGAGCTTCTGCACGCCGGGGCGCTGGTCGAGCCGGTGCTCGATGTAGGCGCGGATCACGGACGCGGTGTTCTCAGGGCGCAGCGTGAGTGACGAGCCGTCGCGATCGTCGAAGGTATACATCTCTTTGGTGACGATGTCGGTGTCGGCCCCGACGCCACGCGCGAAGAGCTGCGTTTCTTCGAAAATGGGCGTGCGGATTTCCCCATAGTGGTAGGCGCGAAACACGGCGCGAGCCGCGGCTTCCACGCGGTTCCAGACTTCGGTGGATGGGGGCAGTAAATCCCTGGTTCCTTTGACGGCTTTGATCAAGGTAGTTGGAAAACCCAGGGTAACATGATGCGCGTTTACCCTACCGAAGTAGGGCGGCCCCCCGGTCCGCGGCCGTCCTCCTGGCCGGCCCAGCCGCGCTCGACCACGGAAACTCGCTAGCCTCGCGAACCAGCCCCGCGCGCACCGGGTTGCTCTCGATGTATCCCCGGATTTTCTCAAATTCACCAGCGCGAACGGAGTGATCATAGCTCTCCTCTTGCCAAAACGGCGTGCCGGTGAGCCGCAATATCGCGTTCGCCCGCTTTGAAGTTATGCCTTTTAGCGATCTGGTAAGCTTTGGCAACTCGACGGCGGGCGTCGCCAGCAGGTGCATATGATTCGGCATCACTACAAACGCGTGCAGTTCATAGTGCCCCAGCTTTAACGCGTTGAAGTGGATGGAGTCGACTACGACTTCAGCCAGCGCGGGCTGGCCCAGATAGAATGGGCCGGTGCGCGCTTCGTCCAACAGACGGTCCATCGCGGCGAATGCCTTGCCGGAGTTGGCCGCGCCGGCTGGAAAAGCTCGGTTTGGGGGCAAACTTCCGTGAAGACGCCAGGTAAGAAAAACGGCTTGTCCTGGTTCGTCGATATGCGGAAGACGGCGGCGATAGATCCTCATGACAGAATAGTGGTCGTGGCCTTGCAAGTTCTCGGAAAAATCGGGCCGGCCGAGGGGCCGGCCGCGGACCAGGGGGTCCGCCCCACTTTTTGCTATGAAGATTCTTGTGCTGAATTGCGGGAGTTCGTCGGTGAAGTTTCAGCTCATTGAAACTTCGCCCGAACAAATCGCTGCCAATCAAGACCGGCAACTCGCCGCGGGCGCCATTTCCAAAATTGGCAGCGCGGATTCAACCGTCGAGTTCGAAGCCGGCATCACCAAGACGAAAGATACGCGCGCGGTCCTCACCCACAAAGACGCCATTGCTGAGGCGTTCGAACTGCTCAAAGGCTCAGGGGCGGCCACGCTCGAGGACGTGGAGGGCGTGGGGCATCGCGTGGTGCATGGCGGTGAACACTTCACCGAATCGGCGATTATTGACGACGATACGCTCAAGCGCATCGTCGCCGCCAGCGATCTCGCGCCGCTGCACAATCCACATAACCTTAAGGGATATTACGCAGCCAAGGCGCTGCTGCCCAAGGCTACGCACGTCGCGGTTTTCGATACGTCGTTCCATCAAACCATGCCGCCCGAAGCGTATGTCTACGCCATCCCGTATCTCTACTACACGCGCGACAAAATCCGCCGCTACGGCTTTCACGGCACTTCGCACCGCTATGTCTCCTACCGCTTCGCCTACCTGCATTCCGGCACGCGCGCGAACTTCAAACTGATCACCTGCCACTTAGGCAACGGCTGCTCGGTATGCGCCATCCGCTACGGCAAGTCCCTCGACACCTCGATGGGATTGACGCCGATGGAAGGCTTGATCATGGGCACGCGTCCGGGCGATTTGGACCCCGGCGCGGTGATGTACATGGTGAGCCGCGCGGAGATGGGCCTGCACGAAATGGAAGTCACGCTCAACCAGTACAGCGGCCTCTACGGTATCTCCGGCACGTCCAACGATATGCGCGACCTGCTCGATGAAGCGGGCAAAGGCAGCGCGCGCGCGCAGTTGGCGGTGGACGCGTTCTGTTACCGCGTCCGCAAGTACATTGGCGCTTATTTTGCGGCCATGGACGGCGCCGACGCGGTGATCTTCGCCGGCGGCATCGGCGAAAACGCGGCCCCGGTGCGCGAGAAGATCTGCCAGTCGCTCGGGTCGATGGGCATTCGCGTGGACGCGGCGAAGAACGCGGCGGCGGTCGGCGTTGAGGGCGAGATTAGCCAAGACGGGTCGCCTGTCAAAGTTTGGGTGATTCCTACGAACGAGGAACTTCTCATCGCGCGCGATACCTTGCGCGTGATTTTGAAGATTCCGCATCCGTAGCGCTACTCGCCGCCGCCGCGGCCGCCGCGTCCGGCTTGCGGCTTCGGCATCGGCTTGCGCGGCAGCATGTCGGGCCGCGCGGCGGTGTTGTACACGAACCATGCTTCGACGGCCGCGGCCTGCTCCAGATCATTGGCCTGCAGGCGGTCGTAGAGGTCCATATTGGAGTGGTGCGTGCGGTCGCCGTATTCGAGCGGATCTTGAATGAACTGGAACGCGGGCAGACCCACGTTGTCGAAGGGTACGTTGTCCGTGCTGCCGGTAGCGCGGATGGTCAGAGTGGAAGCTCCCAGGTCGCGGAACGGCTCCAGCCAGGCACGGAAAATCGGCTCCACCATATTGTTGTCCTGCATGTAGATGCCGCGGATTCTGCCGCTGCCGTTATCCAGGTTGTAATACGCCGATAGCTTGCTCCATTCGGGCTTCGGCTTCATGTCGGTGGCATCGGCAAAGTGATCCTTTACGTAAGCCCGCGAGCCCAACGTTCCTTCTTCTTCCCCGGTCCACAGCGCGAGGCGCACAGTGCGCTGCATTTTAAGGTCGAGCGATTTGAGAATGCGCACGGCTTCCATGGCGACCGCCGAACCCGCGGCGTTGTCAGTGGCGCCGGTGCCGCCGGTCCACGAATCGAAGTGGCCGCCCACCATCACCAAGCCGGCATTGGGATTCGTGCCGGGAAGCTCCGCCGTGATGTTGAAGGAATCACCTGGTTGGGTGAACTTGGTGGCAATATCGAACTCCAGGGTTACGGGGATGTTCTTCTCCAGCAGGCGGACGATGCGGTTGTAATGCTCGTTGGTGACCAGCACCGAAGGCGGAGGCAGTTCATCGTCGGGAGTAGTGGCCGACGCGGCGCCGCTGCCTACGACGGTGCCGCCGTCGGGTCCGTTGCCGGGCGACATCACGACCAGCACGCCTTCGTCTTTGAGGAACTTGTTGAGTTGCGCGCGGAAACCGCCCGCCCCGCCGCGGCCGCCGGCGGCGCCACGTCCACCCACGCCGCCACGGCCGGCTCCCGCGGGTCCGCCGGCGCCGGTTGCGGCTGCGCCGCCTCGCGGAGCGGGAATGATGGAGCCGCGCGAAAAGCCGAGAGGGAGTATGTTCGGATTGCCGGTCGTCGGGTCCGGCGCCTCAGCCGCCAGCGCCAGTTCCGCGTCTGTCAAGCGATGCAAGTACGGCTCCGAAACCATTTCCGAAGGATGCGGGGCCGTTCCCAGCAGGATCTTGCCTTTGAGCTTGCCCTTCCACTTATCGAGATCTTCGGGAGTGGAGATCACGGCGAAGACGGCTTCGCCGGTAACATCGCCATTGGTTCCGGGCGACCAAGGCTGCACGAAGCCGATAAGCGGCTGAAACTCGGGCTCCTTCATTTCGGCGACAAAGCGGCTGCAACTCCAGCCGCGCCCGAAGGGTCCCCATGCTTCCATCTTGGCGTTGGCCAAGCCCCACTCGTTCAGCTTCTTGACGGCCCATTCGCCAGCCGCTTTGACGTTGGGCGAACCGGTGAGCCGCGGCCCATAGACGTCGGTCAGGTAAAAGGCCGTGTCCATCACCTTCGAGTTTTGGCCGGAAGCTTCGTGGCGGATTTGCTGCACCACGGAAAGGTCGATTTTCTCCGGCGAACCGACCTGCGCCGAGAGGCACGCGCATAGCACGGCCATCATTCCAACTAACGATCTTCGCATGACGGGGAGATTACCATGTTGCGGGGCACGTTTCAACGGCGTGAGCGAGTCGCGCTCCGCGTTTGACTTCGGAAATGCGGCTCTGGGAACATTACTTAGAAAACGATGGCTATCGATAAACAGCACGCTCACGAATTGCTCGACCAGCTCGACCCCTCCCAATTCGCCGCGGTCGTTCATCTGCTCGAAAGCATAATCTCGCTTGACGACAGTGACGTCCTGAGTCGTTCGGAACGTGAAGCCATCGCCGAAGCCGACGAGTGGCTGAAGCATAAGAAGCCGATCCCGAATGAAGAAGTCCTCGCCGAATTCGGCTTAACGGCGGCCGATTGGGACAGGATGGCCGCCGAGCCGTTATCCGAAGAGACGTCGTATCGGAATGGCTAAGCGCGTCGTCTGGACTGCGCAGGCCAAGCTGGATATTCGGGCTATCGACCAGCACACGGCTTTACAAATCCCGAGGACTCTCGCGCGCTATGCTCAGACCGGCGAGGGCAATACGCGCCAGCTTCGGGGAGTAAACCCGCCACTAACTCGCCTTCGCTCCCAAGATCACCGCGTCTTCTTCCGCGACAAGGGCGACCGCCTGGAAATCTCCCGCGTGCTCGACCGCAAAGCAGCTTACCGTTGATGGCGCGCCCACAGACTTGCTGCGTTTTGCGCTTAGCTGCGAATTATGGCGGGTGTTATGAAGAGGAGGAGGCGAAAGGAAGCCACGGACCTACTTTGAGGCATCAGTGGTTGGACCTTTCAGGTAGGTGAGCTTCTTGCCGTCCCAGATAGACACCTGGCCCTGGTAATCGCCGGCGATGGCTAGTTTGCCGTCGAAGGAGGCGGTCACCTTGGTGAGAAGGGCATCGGCTTTGGCGCTGGCGCCTTTGGCGGCGCCGTCAGCTGACCAGATGCGGATGAAGGAATCGCGGCCGGCGCTGACGATGCGGCCGTCGGAGGTGAACTGCACGCCCAACACGCCGCCGGGGATCACGCCGTAAGTGTTGGGCGCGGCCTTGGGGGTGTGCGCTTTGGACATGGTGGCGATGGGAAAACCGTCGGCGACGTTCCACACGATGATCTGGCCATCTTCGCTGCCGGACACCAGCAGCTTGCTGTCGCCGCGCCAGCTGAGCGACGTAATGGAATCCTTGTGCTCGGCTAGGGTTCCGGCGTTGCCGCCGCGCGCGCTATCCCAGAGGAGAATGCCGCCGCTGCGGTCGCCGGTGGCGAGCAGCTTTCCATCGGGGCTGAACTCGAGGGCGGTGATCCAGTCGGTATGTTTCTTTATTTGGTAAAGTTCTTTGCTGTCGGCAACGGAGAACACTTTAACGATCTTGCCGGGGCCGCCGAGGGCTACCAGTTTGCCATCGGCGCTGAGGTCGGCGGCGAGCACGATGTCCATTTCTTTGCCCAGAGTCGCCAGGCGCTTGCCGGTGCGGACATCGAATAATGCCACTATGCCCAGCTGTACGCCTTTGCCGCCGGCGGCGAGCAGAGTCGCGCCATCGCGGCTGAAGCGCAGGCAGTAGGGAATGCCTTCGGGGAAAGGCAACTCGGCAGCGAGAGTGCGCTTGTTGAGATCGTATAGATAGATGCGTTCGTGGCCGGAGACGGCCAGCAGAGGGGCCCAGGGACTGGCGGCTATGGCCGTCACGGGATTGGCGCGGGCCGATTCCGGCAAGTCGAGAGCCGGCAGCGAATCGGGCATAGCGGGCGCGCCCGTTGGCTGATTCAAGGTGGAGGGCGTGAAATCGAGCGGGGAGGGTCCGGTGGGGCCTTTGGGTGCGCTGACGGCGGTTTCGAGGAGGCCTTGCTGGATCCAATCGCGGATGATGGCGATTTCAGCGTCGGGGATCTTGGCCTGGCCTAGGGGCATTTGCGGCGCGCCTTCATCGCGATTGACGGCCTTGTAGAGCATGCTGGATGCGGGACGGCCGGCGATGACGATGTCGCCCGATCCGCCGCCTTTCAAGACGCCGGCGTAGGATTCCAGGCTGAGGCCGGCGCGCATTTCGCTGGCGTTGTGGCAGCCGAAGCAGTGACGTGCGAAGACAGGGCGAACGTCTTCTTCGTAGTTGGTGTGGTGCGGGGTCTGGGCGAAGACGGGGGAGATAGCCAGCAGGGCTAAGACCGAGACGTTCACACGAGTGTGAACGCTGCACGCAGGAGTGCGTGCGCCACAAGTGCGTTGAGAAGGCATTAGTGGTTGAACTCGAATTCGGTGGAGTTGAGCAGGGCCCAGAAAACGTCGTCGTAGGCCTTGCGGTCGTTGGTTGCCAAAAGCGGCATTAACTTCTTCTTTTCGGCTTCGGACGGCTTGCGGGATAAGGTACGGACGAACATTTCGTCGAGAATTTCACCCGCAGGTTTCTTCGATTTCAGCAGGTTCGAAACTACGGTGCTGCGTCCTAATTTGCCTTCTACGGTATCGCCGTTGACCAGGTGCAGGGCTTGCGCCAAGGTCGGCTCCAGTCGGGTTTCGGAGGCGCTCACCGATTCCCGCGAACAGAGGCCGAAGGTCTTGAGGAAATAGTTGTTCGAGATGCGATTGCCTTCATCGAGCTGGACGGCGCGCAAGCCGGCGGGCATTTGTCCGAACGAGCTGGGCGTGCCGGTGGCTTCATCGATGGCATCGAGCAGTACGTCGGCGCGCAGCCGGCGCAGATGAGCGCGGGAGAACTGGTCGGCGTCATCGCGGTTGGTTTCGTTGGGAACCTCGGAGAGTTGATAGGTGCGCGAATTGCAAATATCGCGGATTAGTTTCTTGGCATCGAAGTTATATTCGGCCAGCTTGCGGCCCAGTTCCTGCAATAGCTCGCGGTTGCTGGGCGGATTGCTGATGCGTACGTCGTCTACGGGGTCCACGATGCCGCGGCCGAAGAACTGCGCCCACATGCGGTTCGCCAGATTTTCACGGAACCAGGCGTTGTCTTTGGATGTGAGCCATTCGGCCAGAGCGGCGCGGGGATCTTTGCCTTTGGTATCGGGCGTATCGCCGCCGAGGAACTTGGCGGGTACGGGGTGGCCATCGAGCAGATGTTTGGCGGGCGGCGCGGCGGGGTCGTCATAAATGTAGAACTCGCGCTCTTCGGAGGCGACCTTGCGCTTGACGCCAGTGAAGAAGCTGACGAAGCCGTAGTAATCGTCCTGGGTCCAGCGGTCGAAGGGGTGGTTGTGGCATTGCGCGCACTGCACGCGCATGCCGGTGAAGACCTGCGCCACGTCTTGCGCTACCTCTTTGGGGTCGTACTGACCTTGCGGCAGCATGGTGTAAAGATTCACGGCCGGCTTGGTCAGATTGCTGCCGGAGCCGTCGACTTGCGCGCGCACGAACTGGTCGAGCGGCACGTTGCGCTTCATCTGGTCGTGAATCCACTCGTAATATTCGTACGCGGCCTTGCGGTCGGTACCGAAGGAACTGTTGTTATCGCTGCGGACTTTCAACGTCTCGGCCCATTTGGCGGTCCAAAGGTCGGCGAATTCGGGCCGGTCGAGCAACTCGTCGATCAGGCGGGCGCGTTTGTCGCGCGACTTATCCTTGACGAACGCGTAATACTCTTCGGGTTTGGGCGGCAGACCGACCAGGTCGAAGGTGACGCGGCGCAGAAACTCTTCGTCGGTGGCGAGGGCGCTGGGGACGATGCGCAGGTTCTTCAGCTTGGCGTCGATCAGCGCGTCGATGTAATTGGATTCGGCGACCTTGGGCCACTTGAATTTGCCCGGCGGCAGAACGGTGATTTCGGCGCCAACGGTGAACTTGGCGAAGCGCGCGAACACGAATGTATCGCCGCGTTTTCCGGGAGTGACGACGCCTTTATCATCGATATCGGCGGTGTTTTTGTTGTTGGTGAGATAGAGCGCGAGGTTATTGACGACGCGCGTCGAGCCGTCGGAATATTGCGCCTGGACCTCGAACGGTTTCTGCTTTTCCTTGCCGGTGAACACGAACTTATCGGGCACGAGTGAGATGCCGGTGACTTGCGGGACGTTGGCGGAATCGTCCGGGGCGCCGGCGCGGATCCATTGCAGCAGCGTGTTGTAGTATTCGGTGTCCGGCTTGAAACGGCGGCCGCCGCTGTGGGGCACGGCGCCGATGGCCTTGAGCAGGAGGAGGCTCTGTTCGGGAACGGCGAGATCGATGCGGCGGCCGGGGATTTGCTGGGTGAGGCGGTAGTAATCGCCGGCGGGGTCGTAGCCGAATAGGGAGAGGTGGAATCCATCTTTGCCGATGGCGGCGCCGTGGCATCCGCCGCTGTTGCAGCCGGCGCGGAAGAAGACGGGCATGACGTCGAGGCGGAAACTGATGGGGCGGGGAGGGCCGATTACGGGGGAGGGTTTGGTGGGGGGCTTGTCGGCGGCGAATAGGGGCGCGGATAGGAGTAGAAGGATTGAACCTACTGCGCGGAGAGAGCCGGCTGAAAGCCGGCTGCAGCCAGGATTGGCTGCCCCACATAGCAGCCTGGGGTGCGGGGAGATTTTCGGGCGCAAGCGGCGGGCGGATTGACAATCCGCCGCAGGTTGCCAACCTGCCCCACAACAAAATCGCTGCAAGCTGAGAAGAAACCAAGGCCTAGTAATACATAGCAGGCCACCAATGGACAGCCATGGGCGAGGGGAGATTTTCGGCTGGAAGCGGCGGGCGCTCATTTGGCGGCCTCCGTGGCGCGGGCTTCGTCGATGCGCAGGATGCCGTTGCCGCTTTTTTCTTTGAAGGTCTGGCCGGACTGGGTGAAGGTGATTTCGGCGATTATTCCTTTGTAGAGGCCGGCTAGCGCGTCTTTGTCGGCGGCAATTTGGAAGGTGATCTGAGAGTCTTTCGCGCTGAATTGCGGCGCGGGGTCTAACATCTTGACGCCGTTGGGAAGTTGGAGCAGACGCACCGTGGCGCTGCCTTCGAAGGGTTGCAACTGGTGGAGAGTGGCCACGATCGGGGCGCTCTTTCCCTGCTCCACCGATCCGCGCTGCAGGTCGACGGAGAGATATGGCTCGGCCACCTTGAGATCGACGAAGGGCGAGGACACGCGTACGCGGCCTACGCCGCTATAGCCATCGCCGCCAGTGGTGGAGGCATTGATCGCTATTCGATAGACGCCCTTGGCGGCTTTGTCGTTGGCTTGAATCGGGAAGGGGGCCTCGTTCTTATCCGGCGGAATGGTTACGGCGTTGCCTTTCGAAACTCCGGGCGGCAGCCAATCGGGAATGATCTCGACGGGACCTTTGAAATCGCCGTAACGAGTGACTTTGGCCGTCAACTGCAAATCGCCGCCTTGCACGATGGGAATGGAAGGCGCCGCGAGCTCGATATCGAAGGGTGCGGGATCGGTGACGGCGAGCGCGTATTTCTCCAGCCAGACGAAATGAAACGGCAACTCGCCGGGGCGGTTGGTGAGCCCGAAGCCCTGGCGCGAGCCGCTCTCGATCGAGACATTTTTCTCCACCGGGCGGGCTAACAATTCGATGAGCGCGGACTGCCGTTCGGCGTCGGGAGCGGCGACGAACTGCACCGGCATGCGGGTGGCGCCCTTGGTAAACGTGGGTGCGATCATGGTGACGCCGCGCGGGAGGCCTTTAGCTTCGAGTTG